>Ga0207087_1024_pt1 | contig 32507 bp, 33 predicted proteins | sample Alteio_BWMinHeat_51_FD_153544 | JGI IMG/M metagenome (GOLD analysis project Ga0207087, IMG submission 153544) | Enriched cells from forest soil in Barre Woods Harvard Forest LTER site, Petersham, Massachusetts, United States -... | ecosystem: Environmental > Terrestrial > Soil > Temperate forest >... | reverse complement strand
TCTGGGTCAGGCTCTGCGCTCTGTTGCCCTTTTTGTGCTGCGCTTCAGCATTGCTCTCCGGAGAGCCTAGGCAAATGGCGAGCGTTTCTCCGAGTTTCACCTCGCTTGGGAGAGTAAATTCGTAGGCACAGCTCTGAGCCCCTCGAGAAGGGATCAGCTCTTTTGCCTGCACAGTCTTATCGTTTGGCAGCTTGAGCCAGATCAAGTTTTCGCTTCCTCTAGAGTCACACTGAGGTAGCTCCCAATCGACTGGCCGCAGCTGAACCAGTGGATCAAACTTCAGCCTTGTGCCTGCTGGGAGGGCAATGGTTGGGGTGTAGAGGAACTTCCAGGAACGTTTTTCTCCAGCGATTGCGATGCTGGGCTCGACTAAGCAGATGGGTCTTCTCATGAGCGCCCATTATGCTTTTCCTTGAATAAAAAGTCATAGAAAAGATTATTTTAATTTTTAAAACGATCGATTGACAGATAGAGAAAAACAGGTTAAAATAATCCCTAAATATGGAGGAAAACAGATGGTTGATCAGGTAAGTGGCTTAAATCAGCAAACCAGCAGTCAGATGCTCAGTGATCTAGACAATGGCGCCTCCGTTATTTTGGTGGGAAGAGAGACAAATGGGGATCCCGTTTTTAGAGTCTCTTGGTTCACCTATTGGGGATATACGCCTGTGATCAGTGTAGTTTCTGGAAAGATACAAGCGTTGCTTGCCCTCGGATCTGCGGTCTACACGCTGGTGGAAATATTTTTCTTTTTTCAATATACCAGAGCCAATTTTTACCTATTGGGAGTAGAGGCTTTGAATTTCTTAAGAGGCCTAGTGCAAATTGTTCCTTTCGTGGGAAATGCGATTATCTTTGCTATTGACCTGCAGAATGTGAAAGAGAATTTAAGAGAAGAGTTTACAAGCCGGTTCCCTCGCTATGAGGATCATTGGAACTCTACCACCATTGCTAGAGCCCTTTGGGCGGCTACCTGGAGGGGGAACGATCTGCCCATGGGAGTTGTATTTCGAGAGCCGGGGTCCTACGATGATTCGGTGCCGGGCTTTAACACCGATTTTTCAGAACCCAATTTTAGAAGACCCGCGCAGGATGAGGTTGTGTTTGAAACTAACAAGGGGTCAAATACAGCTCGCTTTTCCCCAAGTTGTTGGAATAAATATGGCCACCTAGAGCCAACAGTTGAAGTGGTGCACTAAAAACGCAAAACAGGCAATTAGTTTTGTTGCATAATTGGTTTTTAACCTGCAACTTGCTAAAAATAAGATATTTAACCACAGAGCTCGCAGAGAACACAGAGATTAAAAAATTAAGACGGATACTCCACAGATGTTTGCAGACCATTTCTCTTGTTTTTTAATCTCTGTGTTCTCTGTGAGCTCTGTGGTTAAGTATTTTATTTTAAGAGTGTTAAGCCGAAAAGTGAATTGTACAACAAAGCCGAGGCAATTTATAAAAAAATCTTTGCGACGTTGCGGCATGGCGTCTCTGCGTTGATACCGTTTTTGCGGCTTTTACTTGCGCAGCGTAACGCGGATTTTGTCGATGGAGCGCTCATCCGAGCTTAAAACTTCTAGGTCAAACTCATCATGGTGCAGCCGCCAGCCCTTAGAGGGAATCGCTCCCGCTTTGTGGAAGATGAATCCTCCAATGGTGTCATACTCGGGGCTTAAGGGGATGTGAAGACCGAGCTCCTCCTCGATGTCTAGAATTGTCATCTTGGCATCGACAATCCAGCCACCCGAGGGCAATGGAGTGAAAAGTGCCTCTTCGCCGACGTCATACTCATCGGCAATTTCCCCCACAAGCTCTTCGAGAATATCCTCAATGGTCACGACCCCCTCTGTTCCGCCATACTCATCGACAACAATGGCAAGGTGGATTTTTTTGCTGCGAAATTCTTGCAGAAGATGGGAGATTTTTTTCGTTTCAGGTGCATAGAGCACGGGCTTGACCCATTTTTCCACAGACTGTGCCTTTTGAGGGATTTGCTGGGAGTAGGCGTAGAGAATGTCTTTGTAGTAGAGAACGCCGATGATGTTGTCGATGCTCTCTTGGAAAACGGGGACGCGACTATACCCTTCTTTGAGAAAATGGAGTGCCGCCTCCTCCAAGGTCGTTTCGACAGCAAGAGTAGAGATGTCAATGCGCGGGACCATCACCTCGCGAGCGATTCTCTGCTTAAACCCGATCACAGAGAGAATGAGCTTCTGGTCACTTGTATCGATGGCAGAGGCAAATTCGGGTTCTTGAAAGATCTCGAGGATCTTATCCTTCATCCGAAAAGAGGTGAGAGCGGGTGTTTTCCCCAGAGAAAGTCGTTTTTGGAGGTGGTAGAGTAAAAGAGAGAGCGGCCAAAACGGCAGAAGAAAAAGGGTGGCAAGTAGCGAGGTAACTTTGAAGAAAGGGAGGGGCCAGAGGGTGGCCATTAGCTCAAAGCAGGCGCTCGCAACAAGAGCGACAAGCAGGGTCAGTAAAGCTGCAAAGAGCTCCTGGACCGCAGAGAGGGGCTCTGCTCCTCGCTCTATAAGAGCCGTGAAAAAACAGAGGGCAAAACCCAGAGAAAGCAGATAACGGGTTAGGCTTAAGGCATAGGAGAGCTTTTGCCTCTGTTTTCTGGAAAAGAGGGAGCGGCTTAAGGGTAAGAGCTGCAGCTTTTTTTCGCTGAGCTGTTCGGCACGTATTTTGCCAAGCCGTTCAATCGAGCTGCTGATTCCCTTGAGCAAGCTGGCGCCAAAAAGGAAGAGGAATGAGAGGAAAAAGAGGTTCATTTTCTAAGGATCGAGCTACCCAGTAGCTGTAAACATTTTTTTTCCTCTGCGCGCATCTGCTTTCTTTCCAAGGAGGTTTTATCTTTAAAGCCCATTAAATGGAGGAAACCATGAATCAGATAAAGTGTCAATTCCTCGTAAGGGTCGAGCTGGTTTTTCCTCGCAAAGATAGAAGCGACCTCTGGGCAGACAAAAATTTCTCCCAAAAAGCCCTTTTGTTCTGGAGGATCAAAGGGGCAAGTGATGCAGTCGGTGGCTGTGCCACTGCCAAAAAACTGGCCATGCAGAGCCTGTATCCTCTGGCGCGAGACAAAATAAATGGCAAGCTGCCGACTTGCCACGCGGTAGGTTTTTAGAAGAAAAGAGACGACGCTCTTTACAGAGGATTCCGAAAGGGAAAGAGTGCGCTGGAGATTGAAAACGTCGATTTTATAGGAGGGGAGGGGTCTTGGGAAGCCCTGTGACTTTCTTGTTTTCTCCATCTTTCCATTTGCCGAGGCGCCTTAGCACATCGACTCGTTCAAAGCGCTTGAGCACATTGCGTTTTTTTCCACTTTTTCCTGCTTGTCGAAAACTGCGGTGTCTAGACATGAAAATTCCTATTTAACTTTTGCGATAAATACTTGTTTCGCTTTCTCACCCGAGAGGGCGTTTGGCTGAGGCTTGTAGCCACCTGGTAGTCGATCCTTCAAAGGTCCTGTCTTTACAGCAGGGGGGCGAGGTCGCCTCGGAGACATAGCTCTTCTTTCGCCCTGTTTGCTCATGCGTGTCATAGGGTGCTCCCGGTTAAACTAGCCAAGTATAAGGGATCCCAAGTCTAAGATTCAATAATTAAAAATCAAGTTTTGTTGCCAATTCAAGAGCCTCAATGATTCCCAGCTCAAGAGCGGGTCTTGCAATGAGGGTTGCGACCTCCTTGACCTCATCGGGAGCATTTGCCATGACAATTTTTTGATCGGCAACCTGTAGCATTGGCAGGTCGTTGCGGTCGTCGCCAGCTGCGATGACGTGTGGGGCCTTAAAATGGTCGCGCAAAAAGCAGAGCGCCGTGCCCTTGCTGGCGGAAGAGCTCGTGACAAGGTTCAGGAAAAGCTCCGGGCAGATTGGGTCTTTGATGACAGAGGTGGTGAGCTCTGCGGCGGCTGCAAGGCGAGAAGCAATGAAGAGCATGAGCTCTTTGCTGCCAAAACACTTGATCAGGGGAAACTCTTGTCCCTGATCAAAAGCAAATTCTTTAAGAGCTTCCCAAGGTGCTTTGGAGAGCTCTTTGAGCTCATAGAGGTAGAGTAAAAGAGTCTCGGAAAAGCGCTCTGGCCTAAAGTAGCAAAAGTCACCCCTCTCATACCCTGCGTAGATGATGAATTCCTCTTTTTGATCCTCGTAGATTTGAGAGAGCTTGCCAATGAGCGGAGCCTTTATATAGCAGCGTCGCAAAAGTTTTTTATTCGGCATGCTGAGAATGTCGGCGCCATTTTGCAGGGCAAGGGTGTAGGGAAAATGGAGAGCTTCTAAAAGTGTGCTGGCAAAGGAAAAGGTGCGGCCGGTCACAAGCGCAATCTGCCACTTTTTTTTGTAGAGCCTGTGAAGACAGCTGGCCACTTCTGCAGGAATATGGGTGAGCTCGGAGGTCAAAGTGCCATCAATGTCGAGACAAATGAGTCCGTTCATGAACCTATCCGCAAAGTTGAAGGCGCTGATTTTTGAAGGATTTTTTTGTCATTTTTAAAGCCGCTTCGCAGAGCATACTTGAATAAGTAGACCAAGAAGCGGCTTTAAAAACGACGAAAAAAGACTCAAAAAGGAGTGCCTTCAACTTTGCGGATAGGTTCATATGATTCTTGCCGCCACGCTGTCGTAAAAAAGCAGCCCCTTCGGGGTAAGCCGGAGCCTAGTTTCCTCTTTTTCGAGGAAACCCTCAGAGAGCAGCTTTCCCACACGCTCCTCTGTCTCTTCAGGCAGAGAGCCGTGGCGTCCTTCAAACAGGGTCAAATCAACCCCTTCTAAAAGCCTCAGCTCTACGGCTAAAAGCTCATGGAGAGAGTCGGGAAAGGGTAGTTTTTCCTCAAAATCGGTGCCAAGTGTTTCGCTATAGCGCCTTAAGTTGCACACATTGCGAAAGCGCCTGCCTTCGAAGTAGCTAAAGGCAGAGGGGCCAAGGCCAAAAAAGGGGCGAGCGGTCCAGTAGCCGCAGTTGTGACGCGCGCTAAAACCTTGCCGTGCAAAAGCGGAAATTTCGTAGCGCTTCAAGCCAAAGGCCTCTAGTTTAGCTACTCCTATCTGGAGCATTTCCAAACACTCCTCACTGGAAGGGAGCAGTTTTTGTAGACTGGCGCGCTGTTTGTAAAAGAGGGTTGTAGGCTCAAAGGTGAGGTTATAGAGCGAAAGGTGGGTAAGCGGAAGCTCTCCCACGCGCTCAAGGGTTCTCTCAAAGCTCTCTTTGCTCTGTCCGGGAAGTTCATACATCAGATCAATAGAGAGGTTCTTAAAGCCCACCTCATGGGCTACTTCCACAGCCTCTACAGCTTTTTTTGCTGTGTGGCTTCTTCCTAAAGTTTTTAGCAGAGCATCGTCAAGGGTTTGCACCCCAATACTCAGCCTATTTATCCCCGCCTTTTTGTACCCGCTCAAGAGCTCTTTTGTCACCTCTTCGGGGTTGGCCTCGATTGTCACTTCACACTCTGGATCCAGCTGTAGCCTTTGCAAAAGAGCGGTAACGCGGTCTATGCCAAAGAGGGTAGGGGTGCCACCGCCAAAATAGACCGAGGCGATTTTTTGCCCCTCTAACTGGGGGAGCAACCGATCCAGATGGCGCAAGAGCGCGCCTTGCAAAAGCTCTTTATCGGGCTCTTTTTCTGGCAAAACAAAGAAGTGGCAATAGGGGCACTTGCGTCTGCAAAAGGGCAAATGGAAATAGAGACTTATTTGTTGTGTCATTCACTTTTCGGCGTAACATTCTTAAAATAAGATATGCGACCACAGAGAGCGCAGAATTTTTTAATTAAAAAAACTGACAGTTCTTTAACATGGATTGTCAGCAACTTAAAACAGGCCCTTTTTTTCTCTGTGGGCTCTGTGATCTCTGTAGTAAAAATAAAAATTAATAACCACAGAGATCACAGAGCCCACAGAGAAAATGACTTAGACACACAGTTTTTTTAATTAAAAGACCCTGGAACTCTGTGGTTAAACATCTTATTGTTAGTGATATTACCATTCACTCGAGTCGGGGTCTTCCAAAACCCCCCGACGCCACCTATTGCGATCGCTAAAGGGGTCTTCCTCTTCTTCCTCATGGACCTGCGACGAGGTGTCGGCCTCTTCGCCGCCTTCGCTCTCCTCACCTGTAGAGGTTTCTGCCTCATAGGTTTCAGTTTCCATATCAAAGCCAGCATCGGTTAGGTTTTCGTCGACCATTTCCATGTCGGGCAGGCTATGGGGTTCTTGGAAGGCTGCACGGGTAGGCCGCTTGGAGGGGGTATATTCCTCGACCTCGCCGCTCTCTTTTAAAAAGCGTAGCCGCTCCTTCTCTTCCTGAATTTTTTTGTCGAGAAGGCGCATCTCCTCTTTGTGTTTTTCAATGTCTTTTTTGGGTACAAGCCCCAGGGTGAGCCACTGCTCAAGGTCATGCAGCTCAGTTTCTAATTTTTTTAAGCGCTCACTTTTTAAACTCATCCGAAAATCCCTACCTAACGTTTTCACGAGTCGTATACTCGATTCTCTCTTTGCTGCATAGCCAAAATATTTATTTTATGAATAGAATTTTTTTGCTATAGGAGGAGATATGAGCTTTGCCCACTTCGGGAACCTACAGGCCCTAGAACAGCTCTATGAGCTATGGAGCAAAGAGCCGATGAGCGTCGATCCTTCCTGGCGCTTTTTTTTCGAGGGGATGGAGTTTGGCTCTCGCTTGCCTGCGCTGCCGGGCATTGACCCAAAAGAGGCCTATCGCACCTATGGCCACTTAAAAGCGCGTTTTAACCCTCTGCAAACAGAGTCTCCTGGACCTCTCCCTGAACCTCTCAAGGAGAGCCAAGACGAGAACTTAGAAAAGATCTACTGTGGGACGATTGGATTTGAATACATGGGGCTTGGCAAGGAGCTCGAGAGCTTCATCCAGTCGCAGATTGAGCCGCACTTTGCAAGGCCTCTTCCTGCAGAAAAGCGGATCAAGATTTTAGAGCAGCTCATGCAAGCAGAGGGGTTTGAGACCTTTTTGCACATGAAGTATGTGGGACAAAAACGTTTTTCCCTCGAGGGGACAGAGACTCTCATCCCGATGCTCCATGCGATTTTGGAGGCGGGTGGAGAGGAGGGGATGAGTGATCTGGTCCTTGGCATGTCTCATCGCGGTAGGTTAAATGTGCTGGCAAACATCTTGGGCAAATCCTACGGCTACATTTTTGAGGAGTTTGAAGACTATTACGATCCAGATTTGAGTGAAGGAACAGGGGATGTGAAGTACCACAAGGGGTTTACCTCCACCTATGCAACAGAAAAAGGGGGTAAGATCCAGATTATCCTCTGCGCCAATCCAAGCCATCTCGAGGCGGTTGATCCTGTTGTGGAGGGAGGGGCAAGAGCCCTTCAAGAGAGCAAAAAGGCCAAAGAGAAGAGAAAAGAGATTCTGGCCCTTTTGATCCATGGAGATGCGGCGGTGACCGGGCAGGGAGTGGTCTATGAGACCCTTGGCCTTTCCAAACTAAACGGCTATAGAACCTGTGGAACGATCCACATTGTGATCAACAACCAGATCGGATACACCACACTTCCAAAAGATGGTAGATCAACCCTCTATTGCACAGATATTGCCAAAGCCTTTGGCGCCCCCGTCTTTCACGTAAATGCCGAGGATCCTGTAGGGTGTGTACAGGTAGCTTACCTCTCCCTTCTGATTCGCCAGCGCTTTGGCTGCGATGTTTTCATCGATTTAAATGGGTATCGCAAGTATGGCCATAACGAAAGCGATGAACCCTTCTTTACCCAACCCTTGCAGTATGCACAGATCCGCTCCAAGCGCTCGATCAAAGAGCTTTTCAAGGAGCAGCTGATCCAGGAAAAGGTGATTGACAGCTCTAGAGCTTCTTCTCTGGAAGAGAGTTTTAAGCAGACCCTGACAAAAGAGCTCAGTGGGGCTCAGGAAAAAAAACCGCAGAGGGCTCCTCCAAAGCCTCCTATAGCCCCTCAGATTGTCCAGACGGCAGTAGAGCTCTCTTCTCTAAGACGCCTTGCGCAGGTAAGCTTGACAATTCCCGAAGGGTTTAATCTGAGCCCTAAAATCGCGCGGTTGCTCAAAGAGCGACTGGAGATGCTAGAGACCGGTCTCGATTGGGCCATGGGAGAGCTTCTCTCTTATGCCACACTCTGTGATCAGGGGGTCCACGTCCGCCTCTCAGGACAGGATGTGCGCCGTGGCACCTTTGCCCACAGACATGCGCTCTGGGTTGACCAGAACACATCTAGCCATTACTACCCCCTTTCTCATCTGCGGGATGGACAAGCCCCTTGCGATATTTTCAACTCCTCGCTATCGGAAACAGCAGCGCTTGGCTTTGAGTTTGGCTACAGCCTACTCTATCCAGGGGCTCTTGTGCTCTGGGAGGCGCAGTTTGGTGACTTTAACAATAGCGCGCAGGTGATGATCGACCAGTTCATTGCCACATCTTGGACCAAATGGGGCCTGCAGACAAGCCTCACCCTTCTTTTGCCCCACGGTTATGAGGGGCAGGGGCCCGAACACTCCTCAGCCAGGATCGAACGTTTTTTACAGCTCTGCGCTGAAGAAAATATGACCATTGCCAACTGCACTACTCCCGCCCAGCTCTTTCATCTACTCAGAAGACAAGCCCTTGCACAAAAAAAACGGCCTCTTGTGCTCTTTACCCCCAAAGCGCTTCTGCGCCATCCCCTTTGCAAAAGCCCCCTCTCTGCCTTTACAGAGGGTAGCTTTGAACCGATTTTAGATGACCCTTCCCCTGTTTCTCCTTCCCAGCTCATCTTTTGCAGCGGCAAAATCTTCTATGACCTGATGAAACTCCGGGAGGAGAAAAAGCTGCAAATGAAGCTCATTCGCATTGAGCAGCTCTATCCTCTTGATGAGGAAAAGATCAAAAAATTGCTCGCGCAGTATAAGGAAGCGGGGGAGCTGATCTGGGCGCAAGAAGAGCCTGCCAATATGGGAGCAGCCTCTTGGATCAAACCGCAGCTAGAGCGCATCAGTGGCAAGAGCGTGCGCTATGTGGGGCGTATCGCCAGTGCTTCACCAGCTACTGGCTCGCATGCCTGTCATGTGCGGGAGCAGGAAACCATTGTCCAGAACCTAATGTCGGGAAAATCATGAAAGTAGAGATTAAAGTGCCACCGGCCGGCGAATCTGTATCAGAGGCAACGGTGAGCCGCATCCTGAAGGAAAGCGGAAGCTTTGTGCAAGTCGATGAGGAGATCCTTGAGCTAGAAACCGATAAGGTCAACCAGGTGGTCTATGCCCCTGCGGCTGGAAAATTAGAGCTGAGCGTAAAGGTGGATCAGCTCGTGAAAATTGGCCAGTCCATTGGCTCTGTGGATACAGAGGTTCAGATGCCCGCTCAGATGCCAAAAGCAGAGCCCACAAAACAAGCGCCGAAAATTCCCCAGCCCTCTTCTTCAGCAGCCCCTTCTGCCCGTCAAATGCCAGCAGACTTTTTAGCCGCTCCTCAAAAACCAGCTCCTCCACTGCCTAAGGCTGAAGAACCAGCTCAGCCCTCCTCTCGCAAAAAAATGAGCAAGCTGCGCAAAACCATTGCTGAGCGACTGGTCGCCGTCAAACAGCAGACGGCCATGCTCACCACCTTTAACGAGGTGGACATGAGCGCCATCATCAAAATCCGTACAAAGGAACAGGAGAGCTTCCAAAAAGCTAACTCTGTCAAGCTTGGATTCATGTCTTTTTTCATCAAAGCGACCTTAGCTGCTCTGAAAGAGTTTCCCATTGTTGGCTCGATGCTCGAAGGCGATGAGATTGTCACACCCACCCAGTATGACATTGGGGTAGCTGTCTCAACCGAAAGAGGCCTCATGGTTCCTGTGCTTCGAAAGTGCGAAGAGCTCAATTTTGCCCAGATTGAAAAGCAGCTTGCCGATTTTGCCAAAAAAGCGCGCGAGGGGACCATTTCTCTAGATGATCTAAAAGGGGGCTGTTTCACGATCACAAACGGCGGAACCTTTGGATCACTGCTCTCCACCCCGATCCTCAACCCCCCGCAAAGTGCCATTTTGGGCATGCACGCCATCATCAAAAGACCCATTGCCGTTGAAGAGCAGGTCGCCCTCCGGCCCATGATGTACCTGGCGCTGAGCTATGACCATCGTCTCATCGATGGGCGGGAAGCCGTTCTTTTCCTCGTCCATCTCAAAAACAACTTGGAGGCCCCCGCGCGGCTTTTACTCGATCTATGAACTACGAGGTTCTTGTCATTGGAAGTGGCCCTGGAGGCTATGTAGCGGCGATTCGAGCGGCCCAGCTCGGCCTTAAAACTGCTTGTGTCGAAAAAGGGCTGCTCGGCGGTACCTGTTTGAACATTGGCTGTATCCCTTCGAAAGCGCTTTTGCACTCTTCCGAGCTCTACAGCGCTCTTGGCCACACCTACGCCATCCACGGCATAGAGGTGCAAGGTGCCCGTTTTGATTTTGGCAAGATGATGGAGCGCAAGAAGGGGATTGTGAAGAGCTTTAACCAAGGCATTGCGGCGCTCTTTAAGAAAAATGGGGTGACCCTCTACCCAGGATCTGCCCAGCTGACCTCTCCCACAAGTGTAAAAGTCTTAGGCGAAGAGCTAACAGCCGCCTCCATCATCCTAGCAACGGGCTCCCTGCCCATCGACCTTCCTTTTCTCCCTATCGACGAAGAGCGCATCGTCACCTCGACAGGTGCCCTCTCCCTACCAAAAGTGCCAAAACGGCTTCTCATCATTGGAGCGGGGATCATTGGAGTGGAGCTTGGCTCTGTCTATAAACGCCTGGGGAGCGAAGTGGTCTTTCTCGAATTTCTAGACCGCATCTGCCCCACCTTAGATGGCAGCCTCTCTAAAGCCTTCCAGCCTCTCTTAGAAAAGCAGGGCCTTGTTTTTCACCTTTCGGCTAAGGTTACCGGCGCCAAAATCGAAAAAGAAGAGATCAGGATCCTCTATGAGCAGCAGGGAGCCTCTCACCAGCTCAGTGGCGATGTCGTCCTTGTCAGCATCGGACGGCGTCCCTACACCCAGGGTCTAGGCCTTGAAAAAGTGGGTATCCAGCTCACTGAAAAAGGCCAAATTGCCATCAATGGTAGATTTCAGACCTCTGTCCCCACCATCTATGCCATTGGCGATGTTGTCGATGGCCCTATGCTGGCCCACAAAGCTTCTGAGGAGGGGGTAGCCGTTGCCGAGCTCATCGCCGGTCTCCACCCTACTGTCCACTACATGGCGATACCGAGTGTTGTCTACACAAACCCGGAGGCGGCGGGGGTAGGACTCACCGAAGAAGAGACAAAAAAACTACAGCTCCAGACGAAAATAGGCCTCTTTCCCTTTAAGACAAATTCGCGTGCCAAGTGCACGGGAGAAGAGGAGGGAATGGTTAAAATGATTGCCGATGCCCAGTCAGACCGCCTGCTGGGGGTCCATATCCTGGGAAGCCATGCCTCTGAGCTGATTGGCGAGGCGGCCCTCGCGCTCCAAAAAGGGGCAACCGCTCTCGATATTGCGACAACACCTCATGCGCATCCCACTCTTTCCGAGGCACTTAAGGAAGCTGCCCTCGCCCTACATGGCAGGGCGATTCACCGTTAGCCCTTAGCCGTAAGACTGGGATTTGCCGCACCCGCAGGCGCCTTTTGCATTTAGGTTACTGATCTTAAAGCCTGAGTGGTTGAGGCTATTTTCCACATAGTCGATCTCTGAGCCCAGAAGGCGAGGAACCATCTTTTTCTTCACATGGATCTGCATCCCATGGGAATGGAAGATCTCATCATCTTCGAGTGCCTTTTCGGAGTAGTCGAGCACATAGCTAAAGCCGCTGCATCCAGAGGCTTCATCTCCAAAGCGCAAATGCCAACCAGTTTTGCCCTCTTCTTCTAAGATCTCGCGGAACTTTTCGGCAGCGCGCTTTGTCAGCACAATCGAGGAGGGGTCAATTTCTCCACCGAGGACCTCATTGAGTTCATCGACGAGCCTCTCAATCTCTTCTTGCTTATACCCATGGCCGAGCATTCCCGCCTCAAGCGTCTCCCAGGTAGCGGCCTGGCAGCCCACGCAATGCAATCCTGCATCGGTGATCGCCTGAGCGAGCTTCTGCGCCCTCTGCGGAAAGCGGGAGAAAATCTCCTCAATTGTCATCTCTTTTGTGATTTTTTCCATCTTGAACCTCTAGCTAGAAGCGAATTTTCACGGATCCTTGGCGAATCTTACACTGACAGGCGAGTCTTTCGCAGCCGGGCTCTCCGAGGAAATCGAGCTCTTCCTGCGAGAAATCGGAGAGATTTTCCATCCCCTCTCTGACCTCAATGACGCAGGTCCCGCAGATTCCCTCTGTACAGGCAAAGGGCACCCCCGCCTCTTCGCACAGAGAGGCAATGGGGGCGCCCTCTTCGAGCTCCCGTTCTTCACCCGTAGACTCAAAAATCAGCTTTGCCATCAGATGGCATCATAGCGGATTAGGGGCAAAAAAACAATAATCTGATTAGAAATCGAAGGTGTGAGGTTTATCTCCAGAAGAGGGTCCTTCCGAAACCTCCTCACTGAGCAGGTCCTCGATAGTATATTTTAGAGAGGCGACTCCCTCGGGGAACCCGCAGGCGAGCAGCAGCTGATTGACGTAAGAGAGCTCTGATTCAAACTGATCGAGCCGGCTTTCAAGAAAAGCGACCCGTCTTTTTAATTCTTGATTAGTTTCCATAGAACCTCCGTTTATTATTACCTTCTATCTTTATTATATATAAATATTAATTTAATATCAAATTAATAATTAAATAGCGGTTGGCTGAGGTTGATAAATCTTAATCGATTGATTACAAGAGACTTATGAAAAGTAGTGTTTAGGAGGTGAAAATAAAAAAAAGCATGAGGGAGAATCCCTCATGCTTTGGGTTGGAATTTTAGTAGTTGATAGGGTCTAAGTCTTCCTCTGTATTGTTGTCAGGTTGAGTTTGAGTGGGTGCAGGAGCGAAAGGGCTATTGTCGTTTGGGTTTGAAAAAGGAACGTAGGTAGCGGCAAAATCAGTTCCAGCAGCGAAGGGGTTGATCGCGTCATTTGCTGATGCAATCAGATTGTCATCTGTTGGTGCTGTCCCTTCGATTTCGAGCGCGTGTTGTTTGAGTGCTTTATTTTCTTCTTGGAGCAATGCAACTTTTGCTTCGAGAATTTCTAGTCTAGACGGTTGATTTATCAGCGCGACGATTTCCTTGGCGAATCCGATGACTCTGTTGTAGATTTCTTGGATTGCTTTTGCAATCAAGCTTGGCAACAGGGCCATTCCGCCGATTACAACGATGGGAGTTGCGCCAGCAATTACAGCAGCAGTTTGCAAGCCGTTCACGAGCAGGGCGAATGCCATAGTTGCTATAAATGCCACACATCTAACAACATAAGCTACTACTAAGGCAATGGCTGTACCAAGGCCTCTTAAGGGGATGGATAGTAGACTATTGAGTACTGTGAATGTAATGTCTGCAAATTTGCGTGAAGTATCATCAGCTATTACCGTGCCAATTCGAACAGAGTTTCTTAAATAATTTCCTGTGTTCTTGAGAACCCTTGTAACTTTTCCTTCGTCTGCGGCATGGGTAAAAAACTCTTCCTCAGCAAGGCTTACTACGGATGCGGCGAGACCTTCATGAGTCGCATACTTGTCGCGGATACTTTGAACTGCTGCTTTGTACTCTTCCTTATAAAAGAGGGCCTCGCTTTCCTCTTCAAGAGTCTCTATTTCTCGTCGAATTCCTAAGGGTAGTTGGTTGATTAGAGTGCTTATTTCGGTCAGATCTTCGCTTCCTAAAATAGCGTCTAGTTGTTGTCTTAGACTAGTTTGAGATTTAGTTTCAATTCCAAAAAGGCCATTTGCCATGAGTCTTGGTTTAAGAGCTGTTACTACTGCGCGCTCAAGCAAACTCTCAGCATGTGCTGTAACCTGTTTGTTGGCCTGCATATTAGCGACTGGATTGGTCAAATAGTTCACAGTGGGTTCAATTGCCTCTTTAACAGTGTTAGCTGCTGTTTTGACTCCATTTTGAAGTTGTTGGGCTCCCTGCTGAATCCTGTCTTTTAGGGTGCCTGTTTTCTCTGCAGTCTGAGATGCGTCTTCTTGTGTAGGTTGATCAGATGGATTTAGTGTGTTATTTAGAACGTCAACTTTAAGGGTTCCCAGATTACCAGATTGAGAGGCTTCCGGAAGCTGGACAGTAGAAAGTGGAATGAATGAATTGACTTCGGTTTGGGTTGTTTGGGTTGTTGGTGTTGACATATTATATATCCTCCTTAAGGACTTGTTTTGTTTTTATTAATAATCTTTAAATGATTTTTTTGTCTTATTAACTAAATATTATTACAATCAATGAATTAAGTCAACATAAAGTTATCTATTTTTAATATTGCGTGAATTTTTCTTTGGTTATTCTTAATCAAGCACATAGGAAATAAAAGCCATAAGCCACTTAAAATAAACAACTTAGCAGCTAAGCTCTCTAGAAAAATTCACAAATCGAAAAGTTTTATTTTTTATTTTCTATTAATTTTCAGGTTAATTTTTATTTACTTAAATGTATGTTTATTGTTAAAATAAGGATGTAATTAATAGACAAAATAACTAATAAATAAAAAAAGCGAGTTTTTATGTCACAGATAACCCAAGCACCGTCCCCAGGTTCAGCCGGTCAAGTATCCCAAACACCCCCCGGCCCTACCCTTACCCCCGGCCAAAGCTCACCTCAGCCTCAGCCTGAGTCCCTACTCAAGGTGGTTAACCGCATGAATCAAGTGGTCCGTCCGCTTCTGCATCCAACCCTATCTGGAGCTGTTAACGCTATAGAGGTAGGTGGAGATGCTGCCATGGTCTATCGCTGTAACTCCGATTGGATCCAGATGATCCCAGGCACCGAGCCCATGGCCGCTGCTCTAGGAACCCCAGCTGGAGCGACCGTCTACCACGGTTTTGGACTTGGAGTGGTTGTATCAGCAGCGGGGGTAGCTTTAGGACTGCCGAGGACCTATTCCCGGGCCGCTCGCGCAGAAGAAGTGGGCGATGGAAGAGGGTGGGCTTTGGGAAGTTTGGCCCTGGCAAGAGATGTTTCTCTTATAGGGGGACTCGTGATTTTTGGCGGAGCATATCGCGGCACAGCGGTGGCCTCTGCCCTTAGTGGAGTGACTACAGGATTTACTGCTCCTACACTTCTTGGAAGAATCACAGGCGCTTTTTCTACTTTGGGACTTGCCCTGCTGACTGTCTTCTATGCTTTTGCGGGAGTGGTCCTTGGACTGAACATTTACGAAGGAGAAAAGCTCAAAAATAGCCTCAAGCTCGATGAGCAAAATGGGCTGCAAGCGCAACTTGCACGTATAGAAAAGAAGCTTACAGTTGATCTGGTGAAATTAGAAGCTAAGTTGAAAAAGGAGCTTGGACCAAACTATAAGACAGCTTTGGTTAAAGAAGCGATCGCTGCGGGAGCAGCCAATCTACATGCTCTCTTAGAGGAGCTGGGAATTACAACCTCTGATCCTCTTGGCGACATCTATAAAAACATTTTGGCGGCAGAGCTGCAAAATAGAGGTGCCACAGAGTCCGTAGGTCAGATGCTTGCTCTTATCGGTTTTGACCTCAGAGCGCGTAAGTTGGAGATTAAAAAAACCGATAAACTCAGCCGTGTACTTGGAGAAGATCTTGTCAAAACAATAAAGGGTACGATGAGCGAATCTACGCCACTTTCTGCGCGCATTGCAAACGATGCATCAGCTCTGCAACAGGGCCAGGACCTCGTACAAAGAGTGCAAAAAGTGCTCAGCGAAAACGTCTCAAGTAAAATGCCAAGCATCATCCAGACCGCTGTCGGCCTTACGGCGATTGTGCTCTGCACGATCTTTACAGCGGGGGCTGGACTTGTTGTAGGGGTAGTCTTGATGGCGATCTCCTCTTTGATGAGCCTTGTCTCGGATTATATTGGCCTGCAAAAGAGCGTTGCTAGTGAAGAAAAAGGGGCGATACATGATAAAAAGTTGCTCACCCTTTCGATTCTGGTCAACTTAGCTATTGTGGCAACTATTGTGGCTCTCCACGTGGCAGGAATTCTGACCCTTGGAATTGCCCCTCTTGTTGTGATGATCGTTCTTTCTGCGATCTGGCTTGGCTACAACCTCTATGCCCTCCATGTCATCGAGAGAAAAGAAGATGCGTGGAAAAAAGCCCATCCCACTCTTGAAGATTATCTCGCAGCGGTAACGGCTGGAGATCGAGGGAAGATGCTCGAGATCCCAGCGAGATTGCCTCCAGAGTTGCGAGCAAAAGTAGAAGAAGCTGCCTTCTCTAAACCGGGAGCTGATCTTAGAGCGGTGATCGAGCAAACGATCCAGCAGATCAAGGACGAAGAGCTGCAGCGAAAAGAGAGTTTACGCCAGGCGCTAGACCCCTTTATTAACAGTAACATGCAGACAGCGTCCTCTACCCCGCAGCAAGAAAAGGGTACAATCATAGATGCCATAGTTGATTCTGGCGAGCAAAATACAGATTCTGAGACTAGTCTTGATTCTGCTTCATAAACCTGTTACAAGCTCCTGTTTTTAGACAGGAGCTTAACGCTTGTGATCCCCCTCTCCGATTTTCTCCTCTATCTCAGCGCAGAAAAGGGGCTGGCCAAAAACAGCCTGCTTGCCTATGAGCGTGATCTGCGGCTTTTTCTCAAGGTTGCCGAGGGAAAGGGGGTAGAGGCTCCCTCCCAGCTTAAACAGGAGCATCTGATTGCCTTTATTGAGCATATGCAGCGGCAAGGGGCCGCATCAAGCTCGATCTACCGCGCGCTCATGGCGGTGAAGGGTCTTCTTTCCTACCTGCGCCGTGAAAAGGCTATTTTGCCTACACAGTTTCTCGAGATCGATTCTCCCAAGGTCTGGCAGCTCATCCCTGAGGTGCTTACAGAGGCAGAGGTGTTCCAGCTCATAGGAGCCATAGATAGCCAAGATCTTCTTGGAGCGCGTGACCGTGCCATTTTGCTTTTGCTCTATGGAGCAGGGATAAGGGTCTCGGAGCTGTGTGCCCTCAATCTCCAGGATGTCGATGAAACCTTTATTCGCGTGAAGGGGAAAGGGGGCAAAGAAAGGCTTGTTCCCATTGCACCGGTTGTGGTTGAAGCTCTCGACCACTATCTGGGGCACTTTCGCCTACAAGGGGAGCAGCAGGCGCTTTTTCTCTCTGCTAAGGGCAAGCGTCTCGATCGGAGTGCGATCTGGCGCCAGGTCAAAGAGAGGGCACAGCTTGCGGGAATCAGCAAGGAGATTTCCCCCCATACATTGCGCCACTGCTTTGCCACCCATCTACTCGAGCAGGGGGCCGATCTTCGCGTGATCCAAGAGATGCTTGGCCACGCCAGCATCGGCACCACCGACCGCTACACTCAGGTGAGCCAGAAACATCTTTTCGAAGCCTTTGAGAAGTTCCATCCGAGGCCTTGAGGGATCAAGATTCAATCAGGACATTAGCTTTGTTCAGAACACTATAAATTTTTATTTTTAACTCTCCAATAACTGTATCGCAGTCTGGCAGGTGCGGTACGAGAGGACTGAGCCATTGATTCCATGTCTTGGAAACATATCGAACCATTTTCTCGTCAAAGAAATCTAGAGGTTCTGTAAATAACACCTCTTTATAGGAACATTTTAAAGGTAGATTGGTGCTAATAACTTCTCGATCGAGCTGGTCTTCAAACATGCCAAAGATTCGCCATAAATCATAGTAATCTCTGGCTCTTGACCTGCTCCAATCCCGTTCGTGAAGTTTTTTGGTGTGTTGTAAAATGGCTCTTAGCTTTTCGATGATGATTTCCTCTAGGGAATAGAGAGATAACCGTAGATCGATAGCTTCTCCATAAGGATGAAGAAGAGGTTTTATGACCGGCTCAAGGAGAACTTTCTCATTAGAGATTTCGATCATAGCCTTTGTCAGTGGTTGCGATTGCCAGGGGAATTGAGCGCTGACAGTAAATGCCAACTGGCCTTCTGGATGAGGCTTTTTCTCTTCATATTTCTTCACAACCAACTGTATAGGAGCATACGCCCTCATTTGTGTTTCGGCATTTTTACAAGCCTCAGCAATATATTGAAGTAGATTATCGGAAGTTTCGCCTCTGACCGAGAAGTCTAGATCTTCAGAAAACCGATACTCTCCAAAATACCCCTTCTTCAGAGCGGTACCTCCCTTAAATATCAGATTCGATTTCAGTTGGGGATGTTGGAAAATGCCTACAAGCAGCCATGACAGAAGATAATCTTGTTGCACAACATCTAATCGCAAGGAGCTCTTTTTAGACACTTCTTCAAGCCGTTTTCTCAGGGGTTTAAGACTCATCCAACTCCTGTGTTTTCTTGAATCATCCATTTTTTATTATAGGGACCATGTAGTGGCGCCGAAGGATCGAGTTTGCGATATCCCTTAATGGGAAGAGACAATAGATCACTGAGTAAAAGTTCCTCAATACCTAGTTTTTCAAGAATCCAGCCCAACCGTTTAGCAATCGATCGATCCAGTTTTAGAGCATACGCAATAATTCTTTTAATGTTGATTTGATGACCATACATGTTGAATGCGTGTAAAACTTCTTGAAAATCACCACAATATTGAGGTTTCATCAAACCGTCTAAGAGAGTTCTTTCCGGATCTGTGATCTGAATTTGGGACTGTCCTATCCAGACTTTTTCCGTGCCAAAATAATGCTCTTTCTTGATTTTAATAAAATGATATTTTTTTTTAGAGATTGATCGAGGAATTGAGGTTGAACTTGGCACAATGGCAAAAATGGTATTCGGCGCCTGCTGTGTGAGATGATGGTAATGCATAGCAGTCCAGTGGCTAATTGCACAGGGGGTGACTAAAGCCATTGCAATCTCAAACTCATGAGGCGGCTCTCCAAAACCCGATTCGGAGTTAAAGGCATAAACACCCCGCTTTAAACGTATAACCCAGTTCCCCCTCTGCAAATGGTAAAGCGCTTCTACAACATAGTTAGGGTTCTGCCCTTGTTCTCGCGCAGCCTCTTGAGCTTGCCTAACTGTGAAAATTTTGAATCCAGAAGCAGCAAGGTAGCGCAGGAATTGAAGGCCCATCGGGGATGATTTCATAACCAATATATATCGCGAATGTCGTTAATTGGACAATATCCAATTTTCGACACTCCAAATATATATTCAAGCGGCTAAATTTAAGCAAGTTATACTTGAAACATAAAATTTGAAAGGGGTGTGGAGAAGAATTTTTCGACCGGTATACCTTGATCACCGATTAAAAGAACTCGAGAGGGGTTGAACTTATTCACAAAAATGTCGATTCCGGTGCGATTCATGCTCTCTTTCCCACTTTTTACTTCAATTGCCGTAAGAGCAGTTCCCTGTTGAAGAACAAAATCGACTTCCCTATCCCCCTCACGCCAATAAAAAAGGTCTATTTGTGTGCCTCGAATGCTATTTAAAAGATGGGCCCCCACAGCCGATTCAACCAATCTTCCCCAAAAGATACGATCTTCGCGTGCCTGTTTAAAAGTCTTTCCTGATAGAGCTGACATCAAGGCTGTATTAAAAACAGAAAATTTTGGGCTCGATCCTTTTTGTCTGACCCGTTGTTTAGAAAATTTTTGTAGTCCACTAATCAACCCTGCTCCCGAGAGTAGATCGAGATAATGGGCTAATGTCGTTGTATTCCCTGTCTCTTGGAGCTCTCCTAGCATTTTAGAATAGGAAAGAATCTGTCCGGAATAGTTACAGCCGAGCTGAAATAATCGGCGCAGTAAAGCAGGCTTATTGACTTGAGTCATCAAAAGAATATCGCGTGAAATGGTGGTCTCAATGAGTGATTCATTAATATAATGTCCCCAACGAGAGGAGTCGTTTTCATCAGCTAGTGATGCAGCGCCAGGATAGCCACCAAAATAAAGATAGTGATCTAAAGTCCAGCCAAAATGCGTATGCATTTCTCCAAAAGACCAGTGCGTGATGGGAATATTTTCAAAGCGCCCTGCTAAGCTTTCTGTCAGTCCTTTTTGCATCAGCCAAGGAGAAGAGCCAAGAATCAGTACAGATAAATCAGTTTGGTTGCGTGTATCTTGATCCCAGAGGGCTTTGATTGTATCGGACCAATGTGGAATTTTTTGTACCTCATCAATGATGAGTAAGGCTCCTTGGCCTGGTTCTACTTTGTTTCTGGCCACCTCCCATTGCTGCTCAATCCATGCTATATTTTGAAGAGTGGCTAAATCGGCTGAGACATAATGTGAAGGCTTTTTAATGGCTTTGGCTACCTGTAGTGCCAGAGTGGTTTTACCCACCTGCCTGGGTCCAAGTAAGACTTGGATGAATTTGCGCGGTTCTTGGAGGCGCTCAATGAGAAGAGTAAAAATCGATCGATGTTCCATAGACTACCTGATTTTTACTCAGTGTACTGAGTAAATTTACTCAATGCAATGAGTAAAATAAATATTATTAAATTTTAAATACACAAAATGCTGAAATTCAAGGGCTTCCGGTGCTTGATTTTTTAAGAGGCTATCTTGAATTCATTTGGCTTCAATGCTTTTTTACCTGGCTTCTCCTCTTCACCTACAATTTGGCTAGAGTCTTAACCTCAGTTTTTTGTTGCGTAATTCATGCGACTTAACATTCTTAAAATAAGACATTTAACCACAGAGCTCACAGAGAACGCAGAGATTAAAAAATCCAGGGAAATGCTCTACAAACATCTGTGGAGCATCCGTCTTATTTTTTTTTAATCTCTGCGTCCTCCGTGAGCTCTGTGGTTAACCATCTTGCTTTTAGTAAGTTATATGCTAAAAACCAATTATTGCAACAAAACCGTTCTCTTGCAAATTTGCTTTTTAATGTTAATTTTCTTATTATGCTTCTTAGATTATAGTAATGCAATAAAAAATTTTGCTTAAAAAGGAAAAAATTATGGCCACCACCAATTCTTTAAATGGTTCCCCTCTTTCTGTCGGCACTGTTGTTCAGCCAATCACAGAGACAGTCCAGCAAATCCATCTGCCGGAAGAACTCATGATCAAAATTTTCATGCATTTGAACTTGGAGGGTATTAAAGCGTGTGGGCTTGTCTGCAAATATTTGAATCGAGTCGCTGGTCTGAATCCTTTTTGGAGGAATTTATTACAGCGAGATTTTTCTCGTTATTTTGATCCAAACATTAAGGATTTCCTGCAAGCTTATATGCAAGCTTATAAAAAAAGGCATCTTTTTCGTGCAAATTTTCCTAAAGTATATAGAGCAAGAGATATTCCAATCCGCAATATGGAGATAAGAGCCTGTTCAGCCTTTGCTGCTACAAGTAAGAGGATCGCTATAGGTTATAACGATGGATCGATTAGGATCACCGATAAGAGGGCAGATACTTGGGTATCTGAGGACTTTCGGGCGCATACAGACAAGATTAATTCTCTTGTTTTTTCTGGTGAAGAAATGCTCATTTCAGGTTCTGAGGATCACAAGGTCTGCCTTTGGGATCTGAATGCTCGTGTTTGTGTGGAGCACTCTCTGAATCATACAAGTGGAGTTACCTCCATTATCTTTAGAAAGAAAATCCTCATTTCCGGGGCGCGTGATGGAAAAGTTACATTCTCATCTCCTAGCCTTCTCCAAAAAGAACAAGCGGTTATCAGTTGTGAAGTTCAACCTGGGAGTGCAATTACAGCCCTTGCCATTAATGATGCATTTTTTTTTATCGGCCTTTCTGATGGGATGATCAAAAGCTATGATGGAGATGTATGTGCTTGTTTCGGGGATTCTAAAACATTTACGGCCACCCTTTTTACTGGGCATACGAAACCGATTACATCCCTTGTCGCTGATGATGAAACCCTCGTCTCTGGTTCTTACGACGAGACGATCAAGTTCTGGGATTTGAAGGGGAACTGTACAAAAACCTTGGAAACTACAGGAAAGACTGTTCACTCCCTTGCTATTGTTGAGGGGAGACTTGTTTCAAGCTTTTTTGATGTGATCAAGGTTTGGGATCTAAAAACGTTTGGATACATAACCAAGTTGCCTATAAGATGCGTCTATGGTCTTTTTACCATTGTAGATGATGGACAGGCGATTCTTAGTATAGATGGTTATACTATCTATCTTGTGGATTTTATGGCAGATGAGAATCAAATTTTTGAAGAGCTTGCCCTCCTGTTTGACAAGATGGATAAAAGAGCCTATAAGCGATTCTTAAACATGCCGAAAATTGCAAGAATAAAAATCTATGAAGAGCTCTATAAAATCCGCAAGATTCCTTCAATAGATGATCCCTGGAAATATGCGGAGTATTCTTTTCAGTGTACTTGGAAGGAGCATGCTCAAGCAATTAGAAATTATTTAGAAAACCAGCCAGCCCCGACTTCCACCCCTTCTCTTGCAGAAAAGGAAGAGAGCCAAACTAGTTAATAAATAGCGGTAGCCGGATTCGAACCAGCGACAAACGGATTATGATTCCGCTGCTCTAACCAGCTGAGCTATACCGCCTTATTGGACCGCCCTATTGGACCGTAAAAGTGCTAAGTAAAGATTAGCGGGGACAGGATTCGAACCTATGACCTTTGGGTTATGAGCCCAACGAGCTAACCACTGCTCCACCCCGCGATAATAATCGTGCCGATCCTAACACGACCCCTTTATTTAATTCAAGATCTAGTGCTCTTTGAGCAAAATTTTGCTCAAGGAGCACTAGATTCGATCACTTCCTTGAGCTTGGAAATGATCACGCCGAGAGCTGTGAGATTTTCTCCGCCACGCAGGACGATCAGGTCTGCATATTGCCTTGTCGGTTCTACATAGGTCTCGTGCATCGGTTTGACGGTGGTCAGGTACTGATTCTTGACCGCTGTAAAGGTTCTGCCGCGCTCCTGCATGTCTCGTTCAATGCGGCGCAAAACGCGCACATCGTCATCTGTATCGACAAAGATCTTGATGTCAAAAAGCTCACGAATATGGGGAAGCGCAAAGAGCAGGATTCCCTCCACGATGATCAGTTTCTGGGGGGAGGTGGTCACTTGCTCGCTCATGCGAGAGTGGGTGGCAAAGTTGTAGGTCGGCAAGAGGACATTTTCTCCCTTTTTAAGCTCGAGAATCTGCTCCTTGAAGAGAGTAAAATCGAGGGCATCGGGGTGGTCGAAATTGGTCTTTTCGCGCTCTTCTAGAGAGAGGTGGGAGAGGTCTTTGTAGTAGATGTCTTGACTGATGAGTACAGACTGATTGGGGAAGGCCTCTTGGATTTTTCGGGCAAGTGTTGTTTTTCCAGATGCGGTTCCACCTGCGATGCCGATGATGATCGGTTCAAAGGCAAAGGCAGCCTGTGAGATTAAAAGTAGCAGAAAGCCAAAGATTTTTTTCATAGGTCCTTAAGTTTCAAATATTTGTAAAAGGTTGTGTGGGAGTTGTAAGCGGAGATGATGTAACCCTCTTTTCCCATCAAAAAGCCTCCTTTGAGGATATAGCTTTTAAAAAAGGCAAACCAGCTGTGGAGCAAAATCTTCCAGAAGGGGGAAGAAGCGCGCTCTGTTTGCTGGGCAAAAAGAGCTGTATACTGCTGCATTTTAGAGAGAAAGTCTCTGGTTTCGAGGTAAGGGGTATGTATGAGGGTATGCTTCAAGTGGACTTTCTTCAGATGGCTGCTCTTTACCCTCTCATGGACAAGGTCCTCTGTAAAAGCGCTCTTTTGGCGGTGGTAGAGCCGTGCGACAGAGTCGGGCGACCAGCCTCCGCAGCCTCTAATTCGTTTGCCATTGAGATAATTGGCTCTTTTTAGGAGGTAAATCTCCTCGGGATTGAGCGCCAAGTTGGCAATTTCATTTGCTAAGGGCTCTGTGAGGATTTCGTCGCTGTCAATTGACAAGATCCAGTCGTGGCTGGCAAGCGAGGAGGCCAGGTTATGGAGGGGGCCAAAGCCGATAAAAGCCATCTTGTGGATGCGGGCATTGGGATAGCTCTTCGCTATTTCTAAGGTCTTATCATTAGAGCCTGTATCGAGCAGAATCACTTCGCTAAAGGGCTTTAAAGAGTCCAGTGTCCTTGCGAGGGTGCGCTCAGAGTTTTTAGTCAAGATCGTGACGCTAATCATCCAACAAGGTATAAATAGAGGAGACTTAAGGATACTCATGGAACTAAAAAAGGGCTACACCTTTGATGACGTGGCGCTCGTCCCGCAATTCAATAATGTGCCATCGCGCACGGAGCCTTCTTTGGAAACCTGGCTCACGAAGAACTTAAAAATAGAGATGCCGCTCTTAGCTTCGAATATGGACACGGTGATTTCCGAGGAGCTTGCCGATATTTTGATCGAGGCGGGGAGTTTACCCATTTTTCACCGGTTTACCCCTTTTAAGCAGCAGGAGGCTTGGGTAAAAAAATATAGCGGCAAGACCTTCATTTCCTGCGGGATCCAGATGCAGAGCATCGAGGAGATCCGCTCTCTTTTGGACAGTGGAGCTTGTGGGGTATGCATCGATGTGGCCCATGGCCATTCCGATCGAATGTTTCAGTTCATTGAGGAGATCAAAAGGACGCACCCAAATAAAGAGGTGATTGCTGGCAATGTCTGCACGGCGATGGCCTACCATGATCTTGTCAATGCGGGGGCCGATGCGGTTAAGGTAGGGGTGGGCCCCGGAGCTGCCTGCACAACGCGCATTGTAACCGGCTTTGGGGTGCCGCAATTTACCGCCATCTATGACTGCGCCGAAATTGCAGAAAAATTGCGGGTGCCGCTCATTGCCGACGGAGGCATTCGCACAAGCCGCGATGTGGTGCTGGCGCTCGCTGCTGGTGCCAGTACAGTGATGATTGGCAAGCTGTTTGCCTTAACTCGCGAGAGCGCCGCTCCCAAAAAAGAGACGAAAGAAGGGGCCTTGATTGCCAAGTTTCGTGGTCAGGCCAGCGCCGATTTTCAGACAGAGTTTTACGGGGGACTTAAGGACAAAACAGTGGCCGAGGGGATCGATTTCTGGGCGCCGGTAAGTGGTAAGGCAATCACCCTCATCGAGCAGCTCCTCGGAGGGGTGCGCAGTGGCCTGACCTACGGGGGAGCGCGCAATATCAAGGAGCTGCAGCGCAAGGCAGAATTTATCTCTGTAACCTCAAGTTATACCATGGAAAGCTTCCCAAGACCCTTGTGAACCTATCCGCAAATGTTAAAAGTAGCTTTCCGTGTCTTTTTTAACAGGGTTTTGTGCCGCTTCTTGGCCTACTTGTTTTAAGTATGTCCTGCGAAGCGGCACAAAAACCTGTTGAAAAATCCTACAAAAAGCTACATTTTAGCCTTTGCGGATAAGTTCATGAAAATCTTTGATCCCATTCACGGATTCATTGTGATCAATCAGCTTGAACAAGAGCTCATTGATTCCTTTCCATTTCAGAGGCTTCGCTACATTCATCAGCTAGGCAATGTCTTTCTTGTCTATCCAGGCGCGACCCATACAAGGTTTGAACACTCTTTAGGAGTGATGCATCTTGCGACAGAGATCTTTGATCAGGTCAGCGAGGGATTTGCGCCCGGCGATGTCGCTTACCTGCGCCAAATTTTGCGCCTTGCTGCGCTTTGCCACGATATTGGCCATCTGCCCTTTTCGCACACAGCTGAAAAGCGGCTTGTAGGTCTGCATGGCCATGAGAAGTGGACCGAGCGGATCATCCCCTCTCACTACTTGCAGCCCATTTGGGAAAAGCTTGGCAAGGAGTTTCCCGGCCATTCCATTGCAGAGGATGTGGCCAAAATAGCAACGGGCAAAGAGGGGCTTGCAGAGGTGATCACAGGCGATCTTTTTGGCGCCGATCGGATCGACTATTTGCGGCGTGATGCGCATATGACAGGCTTAAATTATGGCCTTTTTGATTATGAGCAGTTGATTGGATCACTGCGAAGAAGCGGGGAGAGGATTGTGCTCGACCTCTCTGGGCAAGAGGCCTCTTTGGCTCTTGTGGCAGCAAGAGGATTTATGCACAAAAGGCTCTACCATTATCCCCCGGTCCAAGCCTCTGAATTTCACCTTGCCCGTTTCATGGAGCACTTTTACACAGATCCTCGCTATTTCACAGATCTTGAGAGCTATTTATCGATGAGCGAAGCGCAGATTCAATGTGCACTAGAATCTTGTCGATCAGGAGAGAGTTTCCTCTGTCGAGAGGCGAAGAGACTAAGAGAGAGGGCCCTTCGCTTCCAAGCGTTCCTTTTGCCTCCTTCTATAGAAGAGCAGGCTCTCCAAGAAATAAAGAAAAATTTTTCTATCCCAGACGAGCTGATGGAATGGGAGTTCTGTCCTCATGACAAGAATTGGCTTTATCTCGCACCTGAAACCACTTTCGTTTATACTCATCTTGCAACAGATTTGTCTGTTGCTAGATAAATGAAAATCTTTAATAAAGAAAATGCTTTCATCCTTCTTGCCATGCTCTGCGGCTTTTTTATTTGCGCCGAGTATGCCATTGTTCGCCCTGTCAGCAACTCTCTTTTTATTCACGTTTTTGGTTCGCACTGTTTCCCTTACGCGTGGCTTGCCACTGTTCCTTTAAGTCTACTGGCCGTTTCGCTCTACAACTACCTACTGCCGCGTTGGGGCTGTAACAGGCTTTTTTTCGCCTCTATTGTGGCGGTCATTCTCGTCAATAGCGTCATCTCTTTTGCCTTTCCTTTTTTTCCGAAACTCTCCTTCTTTTTCTATGTATGGAAAGAGGTCTACATCATGCTGATGTTCCAGCAGCTCTGGTCGGTGATTCATGCGACAATTCCTTTAAACCGTGCCAAAGCGCTCTATGGAATCTTTTTTGGAGTCGGGGGGCTCGGCTCGATCTTTGGCAGTAGCATTCCCAGCTTTTTTGCGGTCGAATATGGGTCGGAAACTCTTCTACTCATGACCCTCCCTCTTTATGCGCTGCTTGTCCTCAGTTACAGGCAACTTGTCAAGGTGAGCTCCGTGGCGCAGCTTCCCATTGAACTTGAGGAGGCCAAGCAGACCTCATGGAGAAGTTTCTCCTATGGCTGCAAGTTGATCAGAGATTCTAGATTTTTATTGTTTGCCCTGATAATTGTGATCTTGATGCAGCTTTCTTCGGCTTTTCTCGATTTTGAGTTCAATGATGCCTTGGGCAGGCTCTATCCCGATAAGGACCTGCGTACCCAGTTTAGCGCAAGACTCCTCGCAATTGGCCACTTTGCGACGGTGACCTTGCAATTTGTCGGCAGCTATCTCTTCATCCGGCTGCTCGGTGTGAAAAAAAGCCACCTGGCCATTCCTCTTCTCTTGGGGTGCAACTGTCTGCTCTATGCCTTTTTCCCGCTTTTTTCTCTCTTGAGCTTTTCCTTTATGGCGATCAAAGCCTTTGATTTTTCCATCTTCGGTGTCCTGCGAGAGATGCTCTACGTTCCCTTAAAATCCGATGAGAAATTTCGGGCAAAAGCAGTCATTGATATCTTTGCCTATCGAGCAGCGAAAGCAGGTGCTGCTTTTTTAATTCTCGCTTTCCAGCCCTTTTTGACAGAGCTGAGTATTTTGCTCTGTGCCCTTTGGATTGGAGCTATTTTCTGGGGCCTGAAAGACTATGAGAAGGTAACTGCGTGATCTCTAAATCTAAGCGCTACCCCTTTGAAGATCCTCTTTTCAACCGAGGGACTGCCTTTACAGAAAAAGAGCGCGATGCATTTGGCTTGCAGGGACAGCTGCCTTGTCATGTTTCGACAATCGAGGAGCAGGTCAAAAGGCGGTATGCCAATTTCTGCGAGATGGAAAACTGGGTCTCCAAGCACCATTTCTTAAGCGCTTTGCAAAACCGCAACGAAGTGCTCTTTTACCGCTTCTTACTCGAATATGTGACCGAGATGGTTCCCTTCATCTATACCCCAACTGTGGGTGATATTTCGCGTCACTACAGCATGCTCTATCGCGAGCAGCGCGGGCTCTACCTCTCCTATCCCCTCAAGGATCGGATGGAGGAGATGGTTGCCAATTACCCCTATAATGAGATCGACGTGATTGTGGTCACAGATGGCGAGCGCATCTTAGGCCTCGGAGATTTGGGAGTTGGAGGAATGGCGATCTCTGTGGGCAAGCTCTCTCTCTACTCGCTCTTTGGAGGGATTCACCCTGCCAGGACCCTTCCTGTTGTGCTCGATGTGGGCACCAACAATGCGGGGATGCTCAGCGATCCTCTCTACCTAGGCTACCGCAGCCAGAGGGTTACAGGTGCTGGCTATGACGAGTTTGTCGAGAGATTCATCTCCGCAATTGAAAAAAGATACCCAAACGTACTGCTCCAGTGGGAGGATTTTGCCAAAGCGCACGCATGGAGCTTGCTTGAAAGATACCGTGAGCGTCTCTGCTCCTTCAACGACGATATTCAAGGGACAGCCTCTGTTGTGCTCTCTGCGATCTATAGCGCTGTCAAGCTCTCGAAAAGCCGCCTCAAAGAGCAGCGCTTTGCAGTCTTTGGGGGAGGCTCAGCAGGTCTGGGCATCTGCGATCAGATTGTCAAAGCACTCCTGGCCGAAGGGGGGATTTCGGAAGGGGAGGCGCGCAAGTTATTCTATGTTGTCGATATCCAAGGGCTTTTGCACACCAAACTGACAAACATGGATCCCAATCAGAGGCGATTTGCCCAAGATCATGAGAAAATTGGCTCATGGGATGTGCAAAACCCTCATCATGTCTCTCTACTAGATGTCGTCGAACGGGTCCATCCGACTATTTTGATTGGAGTCTCCACCCAAGCAGGCGCTTTTACCGAAGAGATCATCCGTGAAATGGCAAGACATGTGGCGCGCCCTGTGATTTTTCCTCTTTCCAACCCCACCTCGCGCTCAGAGGCCCATCCCATTGACCTGATGAAATGGACAAAGGGACAAGCGATCATTGCAACAGGAAGCCCTTTTGAGGCGGTTGCCTTTGAGGGGAGGATCCTTCCCATTGCCCAGTGCAACAATGTCTACATTTTCCCAGGGGTCGGTCTTGGCCTCATCGCAACAGAGGCTCGCAAAGCCAGCGACACGATCTTTATCGAAGCGGCAAAAGTTCTCAGCCACCATAGCCCCCTTCTTCAAGACCCCTACGGGTTGCTCTTCCCCACTTTAGATACGCTGCGCAGCGTCTCAAGAGAAATCGGGATTGCGGTTGCCAAAGTGATCTGCAAAGAGGGGCTGGCCAGAGCCTCATTCCCAGAGGGAATTGAACAGCGCATCGATGAGATTATTTGGTACCCGGATTACCCGAAAAATTAGACTTGTATTATTCATTTCCCTGCCCTTGCCCGTTGAAGCCGCTTTGGATCAAAACATTTCGGCAGACGTGGCGCTGGGACAGCGCCAGGTTACGGAGTTTAAATTTAACCCTACCGGATCATTTGGCCAGGCCCTAGAAACTCCTTTGCCCAAGATTACTGTACGATCTGATGGCATTTGGGAGATTGAGGGAAGGAATATTAAGAAATTTAAAATGCTAAGTATATACACAAACTACTCCAAAAATTGGTTTCTGCCGGCGTTGGCAGCCACGGAATTTTAGCCCGCCTGCATCGCTCAACTTATTCAAGTTGAGCTGCTTCGGCGCCGGCTTCGCCTGACTCAAATTCCGGGCGCCTCCTTGGCATATTCCCAATTTTTGAAGTAGTTTGTGTATAGAAGAAAACGAGCGTAAGATTAGGCATTTTTTTGATGAGAAGCATCAACTACAAGAATTTGGTTTTTCTGACATTCAGTCTACGATGGATAAAGTTGTCAAAGAAGTGATAAAGGCCGACCAGTTAGGTCTTATCCCCGTAGAAAAACCATTTGTTATAAATACTTTTATCGGCGGTTTTGAATTTGAAATACGCGGTGTTGTTTTAGATAACGAATTAAAATTTGGAACGTTTTTTATTCCAAAGAAATAAATTATGCTGGCGAATAATGAAAGATATTTTTGAAGAATGTGAAGAATACAAAAGAATATTAGAGTCTCGACTTAGGAAAAATCCGAAAGATAGTGAAGCGCTCATCCATCTTGGATTTTTAGAATTTGACTTTACGCACGATCATGAAAAATCACTGGCCTATTTAGAAAAGGCCATTGAAATCGATCCGAATAATTTAGAGGCTTATTTTTGGCTGGCTTACGTCCATTACGCAGATTTTTGTGAATACAGCAAAGCAGAGAATGTCCTTTTAAAAGCGCTCAAAATAGACCCACATCACACAGATTGTTTGTTATTAATGGCGCTTATTTATTGGGATTGGGATCGACCTCTAGATGAAGCTATTAAGTATCTTGAAAGAGCTCTTAAACATGGATTTGACCGTCCTCTTATTTATCATATATTATCGACACTACATTTGAAACAGGGCAATATCGATTTGGCAGAATTATATTTGTATAAAGGACTTGAATTTGCTCAACATCCGCCAAAAATTCCCACCAATGTTATTGAAAAGTATTATGAAAATGTACTTACAGGCAGAAGCTGGAAAGACCTAGAAAAAACATTTAGAAAGTTAGAAGAAAAAATCGAACGAAAAAAACAAGAATTAAAAAATTGCTAATCTTTTCACGCAGTAACCGCTTTTAAAACCCAACTGAGGCGACTAGAGCGAAGCGAAGGGAGCCGATGGCGGGAGCCCGCCGTCAGGCGGGAAGACTTAAGCTAGGATAGACTATTATTTCCAGGCGCTAGCCGTGATAAGAAGCTTGTGTATATCGATAATTGGTATAAGCTCGACTTTGTAACTTTTTGAGCTAGACGCCCTCGAAATATTTGCTCTCAGAGGAGTTTATTTCTACCGGGATGGGTTAAAAACCCCTCCCGGTAGAAATAAATCGACTCGTTTGGCCGTCGGCCAAACGTCCGAGAGCAAATAGGCGAGGCCAAGCAGGCTCAAAAAGTTACAAAGTCGAGCTAAGCAATTCCCATCGTAATGGCGGATCCCAGAAGAAGAAGCATCACTGCTACGAGGATCTTGAGTCGCTTGAATGTCAAGGCGGGGAGCCACTTAGCTCCTAGGTAGGCTCCAGCAAATGCAGCGAGGCTTGCCGCCAGCAAAATGCCCTGTAGTTCTTTAGAAAGAACAGTCGAGAGTTGTTGCCAGTAGATGGCCCAGCCATAAACGATGAGACGAGTCAAATCGACGAGGATGCTGACAATGACTGTTGTGCCGATGAACTGCTCTTTGGTTAAGCCTGCATGGATGAGAAATGCAGAGCGAAATGCGCCTTGGTTGCCCGAGAGCCCGCCGAAAAAGCCAGAGAGAAAACCACCAAGAGGCATGAATCCTGACGAGAAAGAGAATTTAAAGGGAAAAAATTCTCCAAGAGAGGAGAGAATCACAATCGGTCCCACTATAATCCCAAGGAGCGTGATGTGAAAGCTGTGATTGAACAGCTCATAGGTGAAAAGAGGGGTGGTGCGCGAAAAAAGGCTGAGCAGATAGGCACCTAGAGCAGAGGCTAGAGCTGCGGGAATGCCGAACTGCAGGATGACTGTTTTGTTGGCCCATTTCCCCACGAGAAATAGCTTGAAGTAGTTGCTCAGTAGGTGGATGACTGCTGTGGCTCCAATTGCAAGTGGCAAGGGGAAAAAAAGCGCAAAAACGGGCATGAGGACCGTTCCTAAGCCAAACCCTGAAAATAGGGAAGAGAGAGAGGCGAGGAAAGCGGTCGTGCAAATGATCAGGGTTTTCATTTCTACCTGCTCAAAGCGCCCTTTTTTCAGGAAAAACCAGGTTATGCAAGAGATCTATTGAGTGCTGCAAGGGCTTTTTCGTAGTCGGGCTCTTGCGTGATTTCGGGGACAAGCTGCTCGTAGACGATCAGATCGCTCTCATCGAGGACAAGGACGGCTCTAGCGCAGAGCCCCGCAAGCGGGCCGTCGGTGATGAGCACTCCGTAGGTTCTGGCAAAATCTTTGGAGCGCATCATCGAAAGAGGGATCACGTTTTCGAGATGTTCGAGCGAGCAGATGCGCTGCTGCGCAAACGGGGAATCGGCCGAGATGATGAGGGCGATATGCTCTGGATGCTCTTGCATCGCCTTGTTGAATTTTTTGGCCGAGAGAGAACAGACCGAGGTGTCTAGACTCGGTACAATGGAGAGAAGCTTGCGCTTTCCCGAAAAGTCTTTTAGAGAGCAGTCTTTCAGCTCTTTGCTCACCAAAACAAAGTCAGGGGCTTTGCTTCCGATGGGGGGAAGAGCTCCGTTTGTGTGAATGGGAGTTTCTTTGAATGTGATTCTCATGATTTTCCTTTAAAGATTTGGTTAACTTAGTGTAACATGCCGCTTCCTCATGAAGAAAGAAAAAAATCAGCTCAGCAGGTTCTTGAAAAGAGAAGTTGCCCCAGAGGTGGCTGCCAAAGATCCTTCTTCCTTTAAGATGGAGCCCTATCCCTCTATCCCTGCTCCTGCGATGAGTGCCTCTCTTTTTGAAAGATGCGAGGACAAGAGGAGCGTGCAAAAGCCCCTTTGCGTCTCTAAGGGCGTCTCTAAAAATCCTAACCTGCCTCCGAAGACCTGTGCTGTTGCAGACAAACTC
>Ga0207087_1023_pt1 | contig 33659 bp, 26 predicted proteins | sample Alteio_BWMinHeat_51_FD_153544 | JGI IMG/M metagenome (GOLD analysis project Ga0207087, IMG submission 153544) | Enriched cells from forest soil in Barre Woods Harvard Forest LTER site, Petersham, Massachusetts, United States -... | ecosystem: Environmental > Terrestrial > Soil > Temperate forest >... | reverse complement strand
ACCGCGATGTGCTTGTACTTGGTGGCGTCGAGAGGGAGAAGGTTATTCTGGTTTTTCAGGAGGATGAGGGATTCGCGCGCGGCTTGGACAGAAAGTTTTTGGTGCTCTTCGCTGTTGGTGATTTTTTCCGCGTAGGCGGGATCGACGTAGGGATCGTCGAAAAGTCCGGCTAGGAATTTTTCGCGGAGATGGTTTGCTACGGCGCGATCGATCGTGGCTTCGGCGAGTTTGCCTTGCTTCACCTGCTCGATCAGAGTGGGGTAGGCATCCGGGAAGGGGAGCTCGACGTCCACGCCGGAGTCCAGCGCGAGTCTCGCGGCGGCTTCCTTGGTGCCGACGATGTGGTGAATTCGAATGAGCTCGGTGATGCCGAAATAGTCGGAGACGAGGACGCCGTTGAAACCCCACTCGTGGCGAAGAATGTCGATCAATAGATGTTTGTTGCTATGCGAAGGGATGCCGTCGATTTCGTTGTAAGAGGCCATGACGCTCTGGACATGGGCTTCTCCTACCGCGGCTTCGAAGGGTTTCAACCAGTATTCGCGAATGACGCGCTCGGAGTAGTTGCCGGGCGCCACGTTGGTGCCACCTTCGGGCTGGCCGTGGACGGCGAAATGTTTGGCGGTGGCCAGGACGTGGGCCTTGTCGATGAACGGTCCCGTGCCCTGGAAGCCTTTGATGGCTGCAACACCGATGCGTGAAACCAAATACGGATCTTCGCCATAGGTTTCTTCGGTGCGGCCCCAGCGCGGGTCGCGTGCGAGATCGAGTACCGGCGCCAGACACTCTTGTGCGCCGCGCGCGCGGGCTTCCGCGGCAGTAGCGCTGAAGACTTCGTGGACCAGGTCCGGATCCCAGGTGGAAGCGAGGCCGATCGCCGCGGGATAGGAAGTGCCTTTCTCGGCGACGTGTCCGTGGAGGCATTCGTCGTGAAATAGAACGGGGATGCCTAGACGGGTATTCTCTTTCAGCCACTTCTGCATGGTGTTGGTGAACTCCGCCATTTCGCGCGGGCCGCGCCCTTCGCTGGGGCGCGACATTTGGCCGATGCCATCCGGTAAGAGGACGGCGGCGCGTTCGACGAGAAAGGCGCCTTTTTCATCCACAAAACGCGATTCGGGAGTTTTCATGAACTGCTGGTTTTCCCAAACGCCTTCGAGTTGAGCGACTTTTTCTTCCAGCGTCATGCGCGAGAGGAGATCGGCGAGGCGTTGCTCAATGGGGACTTTTGGATCGCGGTAGGCGGCCGCATCTTGCGCTTGGCTGCGTAGGAACATCGGGGCCGAAGCCGCAAGGACGATAGAAGCGACGAGAGCCAGCCGGGCGGGAGAAAAGAGCTTCATCAAACCTCCGAGAAAAAATACCGATACTTGTAAACTGAAAAACGGCTGGTACTATAGCACGGCCGTTAACGTACACGGCGAATGTTTCCCCAAACGGAAGGCAGGCCATCCCATGCGTCGTTTAGGGCGTGCGGCGTTTTGCGGCGCGCTTCTGTTCGTGGCGTTCGGGGCAAGCTGTGCGCGTGCCGAAACAGGAGGTGACGCCTGGCTCCGCTATGCGCCGCCGGAAAAGCGTGCCGCGCAAAAATATTCGGCCTTGCCTGCTAGCGTGGTCGTGATCGGCGATTCGCCGGTACTTGATTCGGCGAAAGCCGAACTGATTCGCGGCATTCGAGCAATGCTGGGGCGCACGCTGCAGGAAGAGAAGAGTTTTCCGCACGTAAGCACGATTGTTCTGGGGACGGTTTTCGCATTGAAAACGGCGTCGCCTGACCTTCTCGAGCGTGTCCATCTTCAAGGCGACGGATTCGTGTTGGCGACAGCGCAAGCGCAGGGATTCGAATGCCTCCTGGTCACCTCCACTTCGGAGCGCGGCGTTCTCTATGGTGTGTTTAGTTTACTCAACAAGATCGCGCGTGGCGAAAGCATTTCCGCGTTGCACGAAACGCAGCAGCCCTATGCACCGATTCGCTGGGTGGACGAGTGGGACAACCTCGACGGCCGCATTGAGCGCGGCTACGCGGGAGGGTCTATTTTTTTTGAAAATGGCACTGTGCGACCCGACTTGACGCGGGCCGGCGAATACGCGCGTCTGCTCGCTTCCATTGGGATCAACGGGTGCGCGATTAACAACGTCAATGCCAATCCGCGTGTTCTTGAAGACAGCTTTCTCCCGCAACTCGCGCGCGTCGCCGATGTGTTTCGCCCCTGGGGAGTGCAGCTATCCATTTCCGTGGACCTCAGCAGCCCAAAAGTGATTGGTGGACTGGACACGTTCGATCCCGCAGATCCGCGCGTTGCTGGATGGTGGCGAGAAAAAGTTGACGAGATTTACCGGCTGATTCCTGATTTTGCGGGCTTTGTGGTCAAGGCGGATTCGGAGGGCCGCCTCGGTCCTGCGACTTACGGTCGGACACCTGCGGATGCCGCGAACGTGATAGCACATGCGCTTGAGCCGCATGGCGGAATCGTTTTTTATCGCGCCTTTGTTTACAACCACCATCTCGATTGGAGCGATCCCAAGAATGACCGGGCGCGCGCGGCGTATGACAACTTTCATTCGCTCGACGGCAAGTTCGACAACAACGTGATCATCCAAATCAAACATGGACCGATGGACTTCCAGGTGCGCGAACCGGTGTCGCCGCTATTCAGCGGGCTAGAGAAAACAAATGAGGCGATCGAGCTGCAAGTCACGCAGGAATACACGGGCCAGCAGCGGCATTTGTGTTTTCTTGCGCCCATGTGGAAGGAAGTGCTCGGTTTCGATATGCACGCCGGCGAGCGTCCTTCCGCGGTGGAGGATATTGTGGCCGGTAAGACGTTTCATCGTCCCATTGGCGGATTCGTTGCTGTTGTGAACGTCGGCATGGATGCCAACTGGATGGGCCACCCTTTGGCGATGGCGAATCTTTACGGATATGGCAGGCTCGCATGGAATCCCCATCTCGGTTCCAAGGACATTGCGGAGGAGTGGACGCGTCTCAGCTTTGGAAACCATCCTGCCGTGGTGCAGACAATCTCGGGGATGCTACTCGCGTCCTGGCCGATCTATGAAAGTTATACCGGGCCATTGGGCGCGGGGACACTTACGGACATTCTTGGCAGCCATTTCGGGCCGGGCGTGGAATCGTCGGAAAGAAACGGCTGGGGGCAGTGGCATCGCGCTGACCACGATGGAATCGGAATGGACCGTACGGCCGCCACTGGGTCGGGTTATGTTGATCAGTACCGCGCACCCGTAGCAAAGATCTACGAATCACTGGACAGCACTCCGGACGAATTGCTGCTGTTCTTTCACCACGTGCCGTACACCCACGTGCTGCATTCGGGAAAGACGGTCATCCAGCAGATCTACGATTCGCATTATGCAGGCGCGGAAGCCGCGGCAAAACTTGTGCAGCAATGGGAATCGTTGAAAGGTAGCGTCGATGAGGAGCGGTATGAGGAAGTGTTGCGACGCCAGGAATATCAAGCTGGGCACGCCATTGTTTGGCGCGATGCCGTTTGCAATTGGTTTTTTCAAGTTTCCGGCATAGTCGATAAGCACGGACGGGTGGGACACTATTCCGGCCGCATGGAGGCCGAAGCGATGCACCTAGAAGACTACCTACCGTTCGAGGTTGTTCCACGTGAAACTGCTTCGGGCGGAAAGGCGGTCGAGTGTGCACCTCCGGCCGAGAAGTGTTCTGCGGCGTTTCGCTTCGACGGTGCCGCAGGGCGGTACGAGATGGACGTCGAGTACTTTGACCAGAATAACGGCAAGTCGAAGTTTCGCGTGCTGGTCGGCGACCAGGTTGTCGATGAATGGATCGCTGACGATCATTTGCCGGCAACGAAGCCGGGCGGCGATTCTTCCACGCGCCGGCGCATTCTTGGTCTGGCGCTTCGCCCCGGCGACCATATCCGCATCGAGGGTGTCCCCGATGGTGAAGAGCACGCGGCCCTGGACTATGTCGAAATTCACGCCTCGCCCGAATGATCCACGAGGCCTCACGGAGCGTCTTTCGGAGCGCAGCAGGATCTCGCCTTCTCGACCGACTGGCCCGAGAGCGCGCCTAAGGAAGAGCGACGGCTGAAAGCGGAAGGTGCGGGCCGCTAGGGAAGTTGTGGGGAACTGCCGGCCAAGTTGGCGGGCAGAGTTAGGTGTGAAGGCGTTGGCACGAAGCGCAGGTACACTTCAGCGGCCAGCGCGTTGGGGATCCAGCAAAGCCACGCGATGGCGGGGTAAGCGATCGCAAAAGGCCAATGGAACGCGAAGATAAGAGGCAGGTAGATACGCAGAGTGATGGCGGCGGCGGTGAGAGCATAGCTGCGAATCATCCAGCGCCGGTGTCTGATCGCGTCGCCTCGCAAGATGAACCGCACGGCGAGCCCCGTCGCTACAATCCAAGCCGCGCCGAGCGCGAGAAATCCCGAAGAAGCGATCCAACCGGTCTCTGAATGCGGCGCGATCCACAGCGAAGCGCACCACCCAAGCAAGACGGCGCTCGAGTAGATCCATCCCAAGAGGCGATGGCGATTCCAGCTGCTTTCACGGAAGCGAGGGACAAACTGCAACGGACCCGCCAGCAAGGCGATCGCGCCACCGAAGGCGTGCAGCGAAAGCGCTGTGCGCCGCTGCCTGAAGTTGTCCAGTTCCGCCGGAAAAGGCACGTGCGGCAGCAGGTAACGAAGAGCCCCCAGCGCGTTCATAAGGACGAACAGTGTGAGCAGGAGCCACAAGAGTTTGGGCAAGAGTCTCACGTGGGTTATTTTGTCACCTTTCCTCACGCCGTGCAGCACCGATCCGATTGAGGGTACCGGCGCCAAAAAATCAAAACTTCGATTGATCCTTCCGTCCTTCCTCAGCTTTGAGTGTCACTCGTTGTACAGCTCTTTGATCTTTAGGAACAGGAGTGAGCGCGTTCCTTGTCATTCCTCGCAAGCGGAACGGAGCTCGACAGATCTCCTGCCGCTTCCACGACTATCGCTGGAGGCATCTCCAAAACCTTCTCTGCAGCCTAAAAGCATTTCGCCGTGTCGCCACTCGGTAAGAAAGACTGGTCAAAGCTACCGCGTTAGCGTTTGCCGACTTTGATGTCGTCGTAAACAATGATGGAGAGGACCACAAGGATCCATACGGGGAAGACGCCCATTCCAGGAATGGCTTCGGCAACCAAGCCCGGCAGAATCACCCATCGTCGACCGAGAATTAGAAACAGGAGCAACGCCGTTCCCAGGTCAATCAGCCATTGCATGGGTGGGGCCAGCACCGTCCAGAAGGATAGAAAGTCTGAGACTGCAGCGACCGCAAAAGCAACGGCCTGCCGTTTGCGTGAGGGACGCTGAACGGGGGCCAGCACCTCTGTGGGTGTCAAAATGACTGAATGATCGGGCGGCGTTGTCATGACCTCGATTGCCGTCTTCATACCTTCTCAAATCATCCTGTCATGAGCGTGGGGGAACCGCAAGAGTTCAGTCCTGTCCTGTGCATATCTTGGGGAGTGGCGGCTGAGTGTGCGATAGGAAGGAATGCGGGCAATGAGTTTCCGCTTGTTCTACACTGAAGTTATTGGACAGACAGATTATGGTTGACGGTACATCACTCGCTAACGAACCAGCACTTCGCGGAATGCGAGGAAAGTCGCGGAGCTTGTACTCCTGGGTTCTGGGAGCCTTCCTGGGCGCAGTTCTTACAATAATCTTGACGGGAACGGTGGTGTGGTTGTCGACCGGACTCGGGCTGTTGCACCTGATGGGCATTTTGCGCGGAGGACGCACGCTGATCCATGTGGATCAGCCGACTGTGGTTCATCAAATTCAACAACTTCAGCGCCTGGAAACCGTGAGCTATACAATGGATAAGATTATTTCGGGTGAGCACGCCAATGCTTACCTGCCGAAATTCCTGGCGGGTGACCGCCTGCTGCTAGTGGTGCACGGAGAGGTGCTTGCGGGGATAAACCTCGCCGGTCTGCAGCCCGGCGACGTCCTGATACAAGGGCAGAAAGTGGCGATTCACCTGCCCGCCGCGGAAGTCTTCCACACGCGCATCGATAATGCGAGGACGAAAGTATATTCACGTGACACCGGGCTATTCTCTTCCCCTGACCCCAACCTCGAGAGCGAAGTGCGGGAAGAGGCGGAGCGCCAACTGCAGCAGGCCGCGCTGCAAGATGGCATCCTCAAGATCGCTGCGGACAACGCGCGAAGCACGATCTCGGGCATGTTAAAGGGCTTTGGGTTCCTTGAAGTGGATACTCGGTAGGTGGGTTGCGAGAGCTGGGGCGACCGTCCGCTTTCGAAGTACATAACGACAGCGGCCAATTAGCTAGCTTGGGTGCCAATTCTACTTTTTCGATAACGCGTCAATCAGCCAAGTTGTCGAAGCTCTCCTATCTTGCCGAGACTTGCCACTGCACGATTTCTGCCGGTGGTTTCGGCCATCGTCTACGCAGGTTCCACAAGAATCCATTCCCTTACTACTACCCGATGGGGTGCAGCGGATTTAAGCTTTATTCGTATGGTTGTGTCTTACCACAACAGGTTGCTCGTGTTGGGGATCCTAGATAGACTTTGCGACAATCGCCCTCCGAGGAGGTCCTTTGGCATGCGAAACTTCGCGATTCTCTGTCTCTGCCTTACTGTCATGGTCGCCTGTGCGCTGGCGCGACAGAGCCCCGCAAGCAGGGAAAAAAGCGGTCAGGTTACCCTCGAATATATGGGGGCGGCAGGGTGGAGAATTAGCGATGGAACCACCGTTATTCTGATCGATCCATATCTCTCTCGAATCCTTGGGCCGCCACCGCCTCTTGCCCCTCCCTATACACGATCGCCGGGAGATACGCGTCCGGTATACGGATGGAATGATGCCGCGGCACCGGATGATGCGGCCATCGATGCGCATGTCCCGCAAGCAGACTTCGTCCTCGTGACTCACACGCATTACGACCACGTCCTTGACGTTCCTCATATCGCCTTAAAGACTCACTCCATGGTCATCGGAACCGAGAGCACGGAAAATATAATGCGAGCCTACGGCATTGCCGAAAAGCAATTGATCACCGTGCGCGGCGGCGAAGACTACGAATTCGGAGTGTTTTCCGTGAAGGTGATTCCCAGCCTCCACAGCCCTCTGGACCATAAGCACTATTTCAGTTCGGAGACCGCTCCGGCAGGCATGAAAGCGCCATTGACCCTGCAGCAAATGCACCCAGAAGGGGGCACGCTGGCATACCTGCTCCGTTTCCACGGCCATCAGCTTCTGGTGTTTGGCGGGATGAACTACATTGAGCGCGAGATCGAAGGATTAGAACCGGACGTCGTTCTTGTAGGCGCTGCATCTTCCCGAAAGGAAATTTACGATTATAGTGCTCGCCTGATGCGCGGCCTGCATTTTCCACCGCTGGTGCTCCCCACACATTGGGACAACTTCTTCGCCCCGTATGGCGCTTCTCAGCAGTCTTCCGTAGACGCGTTGCAATCCTTTATCCAGGAAATTCGAGCGGCTTCACCGAAGACGAAGATAGTCGTTCCGAAATACTTCGAAGCCATTCCGTTGGCACCAGAGTTGAAGTGAGTCCACGCGAGGCGAATGGCAGTTGCGCACTACTCCGTCATTCTCCTTTCGTGCTCGTGGCACACATTAGTTAGTCGCGCAATCGGAAACTGACTCATTGCCGGACGAAGTTCTCTAGCCTTGCAAGACGCTGCGGGACTTGAGAGTAGGTTCGCTCGGCTTGGCTTCTATCGATCGCATTTCGCGGAAGAGGTACAGGTTCGAGGACATCACGACTCCGGGGCTGAGATGCGCTGCCGGAGGAAGGTGAACCCGGTTGGTCAGATTATCGGCGAGGAGCCGCACGGCGATTTGACCTTGTCGGTAAGGATGCTGGTAAATCGAAGCGGTGATGATGCCTTTTTGAAAGTACGGAGCCATCTCGGCAAATAGGTCCGTAGTGATTAGCTTAACTTTTCCTTCGAAACCGAGCGCTCCGAGAGCGCGGCAGACCGGAAGGCAGTTGACCGTGTTCACATAGAGTCCGTCGAGTGTCGGGAAACGCCGGAGGAGATCGGATGTTTTTTGGAAACTCTCGTTCTCATCCTCATGGCCTTCGACGACGCTGATGATTTTGCCCTCGGGGCAGTGCCGCAAGAATCCTTCGGAAAAGCCGTCTGTTTTCTTGCGGTGATCTTCGGTCGAGAGCATCCCGGCAACGACCGCCACTCTAGAACCTGGCCGAACACACTTGCCCATCAATTCTCCCGCCAGGCAGCCATTCAGGTGCGGCTCAACGCAGACGATGCTTGCGCGGCGGCTTTCTGGAGCATCCGTCGAAACACAAACGACGCGTACGCCTTTTTCCTCGGCTTCGTTGATCAGAGGCGTCAGCTCCTTTGGACTTCCGGCAGTGAGAATGATTCCATCGACACCGCTTTCCACCAGCTCCTTGAACGTTTCTACATCGCCTTCTCCCAAGGCTTGCACCGGACGGTTCAGAAACTCGACGCCAAGTTGCTCGAGATGCCGCGACTCTTCCACAACTCCACCCCAGAGCTGGTCATAGAAAAAACGGATTTCCTTGGGGATACACACGCCGATGCGCACGCGAGATCTTGCAACCGAGAGAGCGCGCGCCGCAAGATTCGGCGAATAACCGATTTGCTGGGCGATTTGCAGAATGCGCTTACGGGTGGCGTCCTTAATGCCGCCGCGCCCGTGCAACGCGCGGTCCACGGTGCCGATGGAAACGTTCGCCATTTCGGCGATCCGGTGGATTCCGCGTTTCTGCCCGCTCATCTAACGCACTCCGCGATCACGCGTGCCGCGCGCTTCTGCGTTGGGCCCGCGCTGCCACGCAAGATCAAACCTTGGATACTCTAGAAATGGCCGATTAGTCTCGGCAGTTCCGGGCACCCATCCTAACCCTCCACCCCTGGAAAGCAAGTAACGGTCCCACGGCCCGCGTACGTTAACACGATTTTAATGAAGCAGAGGGGCAGAACAATCGGCTGGTTAGAAAGGCACCGTAGAACTGCGCTTGCTCTGGCCGTTGACTCGAGGAGTACAATCACCGCCGGCCTCACTACGGAGTGAGGGATCGCACACGATTAGACGCGGGCCTGGCTTTTGCGGCTCGAAGCAAAAGCAAATCTTAACTGGCCTTTGGGCGGGGAGTTGAAAAATGCGACGTGTTTCGCGCCGGAAATTCCTGGAAAGAACATCCCAAGTGGGAATCGCGATGGGTGCGAACTTTGCCTTCGGCCGGAACTTGTTCGGCCAATCGTCCGCGCCGAATGCGGGCCAGCTCGTGCGAATCTACGCCGATTCGCGGCGAACGCTTGCTCCCCTTCATCGTGAAGTGTTTGGCTCGTTCCTCGAACACCTCGGACGGGCCATCTACGAAGGCATCTACGATCCGCAGTCCAAACTCTCGGACTCCAGCGGCTTTCGCAAGGATGTTCTCGAAGAAATCCGCAAACTCGGCGTTCCCATCATTCGCTATCCCGGCGGAAATTTTGTATCCGGATACAATTGGCTCGACGGAGTTGGCCCGAAAGCAAACCGCCCGGCGGTACTGGACAAGGCGTGGAATTCGATGAATTCGAACGAGTTTGGAACGGACGAGTTTCTCGCCTGGTGCCGTCTCGCGGGGACAGAACCTCTGCTGGGTTTGAATCTGGGCACGGGGACCGCGGAGCAAGCGGCTGCCCTGGTGGAATACTGCAATTTGGAGAAAGGCACGCGCTGGAGCGAACTGCGGCGCAAGAATGGAATCGCCGAACCCTACAAAGTCCAGCGCTGGTGTCTGGGCAACGAGATGGACGGCCCCTGGCAGATCGGCCATATGACGGCAACCGAATATGGTTTAAAAGCGCAGGACTCCGGGCGGCAGATGCGCTACGTCGATCCTTCGCTGAAGCTCATTGCATGCGGGTCGAGCGGGCCTGGCATGCCCACCTATTTGGAATGGGACCGTGAAGTCTTGGAACAGTGCTACGACTACGTGGACGCCATCTCCTTGCATCGCTACTTCACGAATGCAGAGGAAACAGGCGGAGACAGCACCAAGTTTTTGGCGATGAACCTGAGCATGGAGCGGCAAATTGACGAAGTAGCCGCGGTATGCGATGTCGTCCGCGGGCACAAACGCTCGCCGAAGAAGTTGTGGCTGAGCTTTGATGAATGGAATGTGTGGTATCGGGCCCGGACAGGTGACGCGGTGAACGGCCACAGGCAAAGTGCGCCGCACCTTTTGGAGGAAGTTTATAACCTGGAAGACGCGCTCCTGGTCGGAGGCCTCATCAATTCGCTAATTCGCAAGGCAGACCGCGTGCAACTCGCGTGCCTGGCGCAGCTCGTCAATGTCATCGCGCCGATTATGACCAATGCGAATGGTCTGCTACGACAAACGATTTATTATCCCTACAGCTGGGCTCTCGAGTTTGCGCGCGGCGCAGCGCTCGAACTCCTAGTGGAATCGCCTACTTATGACGTGCCCGGTATGGGAGCAGTCAGCTACGTGGACGCGGCGGGGACCTACCAGGCGGACACCGGAAAGATCGCGGTTTTCTTGCTCAATCGCGATTTGGCGAAGCCTCATGAAGTGGAAATCGTCTGGGAAGGGTCTTCCCCGCGCGCGGGTGATGCTGTTGTGCTCACGGGCAGCGATTTAAAAGCGACAAACACATTCGAAGCACCGACCAAGGTGACCCCGCAAAAGGCGGATAAACCCTCGGGCACGGGAGGCCGCGCAACCTTGCAACTCCCGCCGCGTTCCTACAGCGCACTCCAATGGAGCATGTAGGTCGATGAGGGACACTAGTTTCTCGACTTACATTTAGAACGGTAGCGCATCATGGACGGGATCGTTTGTGCCCCTTGATTCTTGTGCTAGAGTCTGCGTCACAATGAGGAATTATGAGAAATAATAACTCAATCATTGAAAGTCAATTTCTGAGGAAGGTGTGAGGCCAATGTCGCTTCGATCACGAGTTTGTCGTGGTTTCCTATCTCTAACGATTGGTCTGATTGCGGGTCTGTTCGTGTTTTCGATTCCCCCTGCGCGGGCACAGAATAATCTGCAATACCAACAGCCGCCCAAAGTTGTCGTCGACATCGTCAATGCTCTGCCGACTCCGGGCGTCGAGCTGTCTCCGGCGGGCGGCTCGGCAGGGAAGCGATGGATGTTGATTGAGCATTTTTCCGGGTTGCCGACGATCGCGGAGCTGGCGCAGCCAGAGCTTCGGTTGGCGGGTTTGCGGTTCAATCCCAGGACCGATGGTCCCAGCCGAGGACGTTACGGCACTTCGCTCGAGTTGCAAGCGCTGCCGAACGGCAAAGCAGTGGCGGTCTCCGGTTTGCCTGCGCGCGCGAAGATCAGGTTTGCCGACTGGTCGCCGGATGGACGCAAGATTTCCTTTGTGAACATTAGCGATGCCAAGGAAGACGCGGGGCTCAGCCTTTGGATCGTTGATGTGGGGACGGCCGAGGCGCGGCGTTTGCCGGGAATTGCGCTCAACGGAATTTTTGGTTCGCCGTGTGAATGGTTGAGCGACAGTCAGAGCTTGGTGTGCAGAACTGTTCCCGCGGATCGGGGCCCTGCGCCTTCGCGCAGTGAAGTACCCGCCGGGCCGGTCATCCAGGAAAATCTTGGGCGCGTAACGCCCGGGGCCACTTTTGAAGATCTTTTGAAGAACCCGGAAGACGAACAGTTTTTCGATCACTACGCGGCATCGCAAGTGCAACTGATTCGACTGGATGGAGCGGTTAAATCGCTTGGTAAATCTGGGGTCTTTGAAAATGCCACGCCCTCGCCTGACGGCGGTTACGTGCTTCTGCTGGAACGGCATCATCCATATTCTTACCTGCTGCCGTTTGAGGCATTCCCGGAGCGGGTCTCGATTGTCAATGTCAAGACAGGAACGGCAAAGCAGTTAGCGGACAAGCCTCTTGAGGACGACCTTCCTAATATTCATGATGCTGTTCCTCCGGGCCCGCGCGATCACGAATGGCGCAGCGACGCCGCGGCTTCCGTTTTCTGGGTGGAAGCAGGAGATGGCGGCGATCCACGCAAGGATGTTACCGTGCGCGATACTCTATTCCTTCTGGATGCGCCGTTTGAAAGCGCGCCACGAAAATTAGCGGAGCTTCCGGTTCGTTACCGGCGCGTGGCATGGGGCAACGATCATCTGGCTCTCGTTGAAGAACGCCGGTGGAAAGATCGGAAGCGCATCCTTCTGGAGATTGCTCCTTCGGCTGCGGCCACCTCGGTCAAATTGTTCGAAGGCTCGTTTGACGACCGCTATCACGATCCGGGCCAACCGATCCAGGTGGCCAATTCGGCGGGCAAGCCGGTCATCGAGACTACCCCTGACGGTAACGGGATTTACTTTAGAGGACCGGGCGCTTCTGCGGAAGGCGACAAGCCATTTCTATCCGTGATGAGTGTAGCGAATGGAGACTCCAAGCGGCTTTGGCAGTCGGCCGCTCCGTATTTTGAGATTGCGGAGGACGTTTTAGATCCCGCCGCGGGCACTATTTTACTTCGCCGGGAATCGCAGGAGCAGAATCCGAATTACTACATTCTGAAAATGGGGACCTCGTCTGCTGAGCAGGCCACTTTTTTCCCGAATCCCTATGAAAGTGGCGCGCTTCCGAAGAAACAGGTCTTGCATTACAAACGCTCGGATGGCGTCGATTTGAGCGCAAATCTATACTTGCCGCCGGGCTACAAGCCGGCGGATGGTCCGCTGCCTACGTTGATGGAAGCGTATCCGACCGAATACAAGACGAAGGCGGCGGCCGGGCAAGTTTCCGGATCGCCGTACCAATTCGCGTTCTTGAATTGGGGCTCGCCCGTACCCTTTGTCACGCAAGGTTACGCGGTGCTCGAGAGCGCGAGCATTCCGATCATTGGCGAAGGCAAATCGGAGCCGAACGATACCTATGTGGAGCAGCTTGTGGCCAGCGCCAAAGCGGCGATTGATGAAGGCGTGCGCCTTGGTGTGGTCGATCGGAACCGCGTCGCGGTCATGGGGCATTCTTATGGCGCGTTCATGACGGCGAATTTGCTGGCGCACAGTGATTTGTTCAAGGCCGGCATTGCGCGCAGCGGTGCCTACAACCGGACGCTGACGCCGTTTGGGTTCCAGAATGAGGAGCGGACCTACTGGCAGGCGCCGGAGGTGTATTACAAAATGTCGCCGTTTTCGTTTGCCGACAAAATCAAGGCGCCCATTTTGTTGATTCACGGCGAGGCGGACAATAATTCCGGGACATTTCCGATTCAGAGCGAAAGGCTTTTTAGCGCGTTGAAGGGACACGGAGCAACGGTGCGTTTCGTGCTGCTGCCGCTGGAATCACACGGATATGCCGGGCGGGAATCTGTGCTGCACATGTTTTGGGAGATGAACAATTGGCTGAATACCTACGTCAAGAATCCGCCGCGCGCTACGGCTGCCGCGCAACACTGACTTTTGCGCGTGGCGTTCGGGCAACGATGCACAAATTCCTTGGTATCGCTTTTCTTGTGCTCGCAACCACGACAAGTGCGGGGCGCGCACAAACTGTCGCCAAATCCCTGACGGAAAAACTCGGCTATGCGCGCGACGCTAAACTGCTGATCGTGCACGCCGATGACCTGGGAATGACGCATTCCGTGAATGCCGCGTCCATCAAAGGCCTCGAAAGTGGACTCGTCAACTCGGCCAGCATCATGGTGCCTTGTCCGTGGTTTCCGGAAATAGCGGATTATGCGAAGGCGCATCCCGATGCGGATCTGGGACTTCATCTTACGCTGACCAGCGAACGCGTTTTTTATCGATGGGGGCCGGTCGCACCGCGGGACAAGGTTCCGAGTCTCGTCGATCCGAACGGGTATTTTCACCTGAACTGGACGGAAAATCCGCACATCGACGCGAAGGAAGTGGAACAAGAGCTTCGTGCGCAAATCGAGAGAGCCATGGCCATGGGTGTCCGGCCGACACACCTTGACTCTCATCAATACCGGCTGTTTGAAAATGGAAAAGATATTTTCCAGAGCGCTCTCCGCGTGGCGCACGAATACAAACTGCCGGTTTTTGTGGTGCGTGACTGGTTCGCGGACCGCCCTTACCTTCTGAGTTCGCTGAGCCCCGATGATCTTGTGGTGCATCACACGGTGACGATGGAGCCGGGAGTGGCGCCGGAAAAATGGGCGGAGTTCTATGGCAAGGCCTTGAAGAGTCTCGAGCCGGGTGTGACCGTCTTCATTATACATTTGGCTTTCGATGACGAAGAGATGCGCGCGGCCACACGCGAGCGCGATACCTGGGGGTCGGCGTGGCGACAGCGCGATTTCAATTTCTTTACAAGCGCGGAGTTCCGAGCGTTAGTGCAGGATCAGAACATCAAGCTTGTCACTTGGCGCGAGCTAGCCCACGCCGCCAAGTGAATCAAGTTTGGACGGGATTATTCTTCCTGTGTCGAGACAAAGAGCCATCAGCTCTTTGGCGCGCGCCCAGCCATTCGCGTTGCTTTAGTTGCAGGAGCCTCGGCCTTCTCGGAGCATGCTCATGGGGTCTGACCCGGTTTCTCTGACCGCAGTCCATATCTTAAGAACCCGCTGCTGTATTCCTCGGCGATCCTCGTCGCTTCGCTCAGCGTCGCGCTTGTTGTGATTTCGCGGTGGCAGGAGAGGCGCAACATCGTCGGCAGGGCCAGACCGCACAACTTTGCTACGGAGTAGCCAACGCCAGGAGCGTCAAGCTGGAGCCCCGGAAGCAGTCCGTGTGGCCTTCGATGGCTCATTGCGTAGATGTATCTCCCACTAAATCAATCACTTATGCGCTTACCATAGAAGGCGGAGCGGGAAAGACACAGTCTCAGGATGTCGAAATAAAGGTACGCTGAATCTAGCAACAAGGTGGCTTGAGAGGCGAATCTTCGGGCTCGGTTACGCTTGGCCTGGCGCGGCTCGTGCTTCAAAACTAACTCGGAACTAACTGGGGCTGCCCCTTGTGGCGGCAAATGCCAAGCATCTATAATGATGGTTCGCGCGGGGTCCGGCGAGCCATGCTGCTAAACCGGACTCCGCGAACATTTTTTGGCAGCCAACTTTTGGTGACCGACGAAAATGTCTGACCCGCTCGCGAAAATTAAGCAGCGCCTGCAAGGGGAAATCGACCACCTCGAGCACGAGCTGAACATCGATTTGCCCAAGGAGATTGCCAAGGCGCGTGCGCACGGCGACCTTTCTGAAAACGCGGAGTACAAGTACGCCAAGGAACGCCAGGGATATGTGAACGCCCGCATCGGGCAGCTCAAGAAGCGGATGGGCGACCTTGGGATGCTGAACCTGAGCAATATTCCGAAGGACCGGTCGGGATACGGGTCGCGCATTGTTGTGCTCGATATTCACAAAGAAGTGAAAATCGAATACAAGCTGGTCACGACCGAGGAAGCTGACGTCGAGAAGGGGCTCATCTCGACGACTTCGCCCATTGGCAAGGCTTTGCTGAACCGCAAAGTGGGAGACGAAGTGCAGGTGGCGACCCCGGCGGGGCAGAAAGAATTTGAAGTAGTGCGGTTGACTACCATTCACGAAGACGAGTAACTTTTCGGCTTTTTGGGGTGTCCTACCGATGTGCGTTGGTTTTCTGCGAGGCACCATGCACTGGGGAGCAGGGCCGGGGCTCGGGCTGCTGACACTGCTTGGGTACGCCGCGTTTACGATTGGCGCGGCTCTGGCTTGGCGCAATCGTGATGACTTTTCTGTTTGGGTGCACGACGAGTTCGGGGCTTTCCGGCGCAGCCTTTCGCGTTATACCGTCATCGGTCCGTTTTACAGCGTGCGGGAAGAATCACGGCTCAAGGCTGTGCCTTCGCAGTTCGTTCGGTCACTTAGCCGATTCCCTCGCCGGAAGATAAATCCCGCTTTCCTTCTGCTTTTTCTGGGTGCGATTCTCTTGTTTCTCGATTTCTTCATTTAGGTGATGAATACGGCCGCACATCCCCATGGTGGACAAACTGCGCTCGCTTTGCCATTTTCGTCGCGATGAAACCTTCACTGATTGTGCATGGCGGTGCTTGGGATATTCCCGACGAAGCCGTGGAGGCCTGCAATTCGGGTTGCCGCCGAGCTCTCGAAGCAGGCTGGTCTGTGCTATCCGGTGGGGGATCTGCGTTGGACGCTGTCGAAGCCTCTATCGTAGTGCTCGAAGACGAGCCGGTGTTCGACGCGGGGTTCGGCTCGCATTTGAATCTCGACGGCCGGGTGGAATGCGACGCGATTGTGATGAACGGAGCGACCTTGCGCGCTGGAGCGGTGGCCGCTTTGCAGCGCGTTCAGAATCCGATCCGGCTGGCGCGCGCCGTGCTGGAGCACTGTCCGCATATGATGCTCGTCGCCGAGGGGGCGGAGCGGTTCGCAAGGGACAATGGGATCACGCTGTGCGATCCGGCCGATCTTGTGAGCGACGCGGAGCGCGAGGCTTGGCGGGTTTGCAGCCAGGACAAACACGCGGCGGCGCATCATAGGGGGCACGAGCAGGGCACGGTTGGCGCCGTGGCTATCGATGCTCATGGCAAGCTGTTTGCGGCAACCTCGACCGGCGGAACGTGTTGCAAACTCCCGGGGCGTGTTGGCGATTCGCCTTTGATTGGGTGCGGTTGCTACGCCGATTCCACGGCCGGGGGCGTTTCTTGCACCGGGTACGGCGAAGCGATCATGAAGATCGTGATGGCAAAGACCGCAACTGACCTGCTCCGAACGTGTAACGCAGCTTTCTGTGTGTCCGATTCTTCGCGAGACAGTTCCGGTCCGGCATCGCACTCCTGCGCGGCGGACACGGCCATGCACGTTGCGCGCGAAGCGGTTCACCTGCTGAGCAAACGCACCCATGCCACTGGCGGACTCATCCTGCTGGACTGCGAAGGGAACGCGGGGTTCGCGTTTAACACGCCACGCATGGCTTATGGCTACGTCGCCGCCGACGGTTCCTTGTTCACCGCTGTGTAGCTCTCTCGCCCTTGACAACTTCGCCTGGGACGCTTGACCCGGGCACAGTTCGGCGGTAGCCTCGCGCACCATATTGCCGCGTTCGTCTTAGGAGGTTGCGCATGGTTCCTCTCGCCGCTTTGTGGCTCCCGATCCTGGTCTCGGCTGTGGTCGTGTTCATCGCCAGCTCCATCATGCATACCGTGCTGCCCTATCACCGAGGCGACTACCGGCAGCTGCCCGATGAGGATAAGCTTCTTGTAGCGCTGCGGGCTGCCGGCTTGACGCGTGGGCTTTATATTTTTCCATTTGGCACGCACAAGGATATGAAGACGCCCGCCATGCAGGAAAAATACAAGCAAGGACCGGTCGGCATGATGACCGTCTTCCCCGTTGGACCGCCCGCCATGCCGAAGTTTCTCGCGCAATGGTTCGGCTATTGTCTTATCATCGCCTTCTTCGTTGCCTATCTAACGGGGCACACGGTCGGCTCGGGGGCGCAGTATCTTGTCGTGTTTCGCGTAGCAGGTACCGCCGCGTTCATGGCTTACGGCTTGGGGCAGCTTAGCAACGCTATCTGGAAAGGCCAAACCTGGGGCATGACCACAAAGGAAGTGGTCGATGGCCTGGTATACGGCCTGCTGACGGCAGGCGCTTTTGGCTGGCTCTGGCCGCGCTAATCTGCATCTCCGACAATAGGCCACCCCCGCTCTTGCCGCACAAATCCGTGTGGACAGGCGGCCGCCTGTTTCTGTTGTAGAAGCAAGGCAATTCACTCTGTCGGGCAACGAAATTGACCCAGACTGCTTCTGCACTTAACATGACCAAGGGCCATGAAAAGGTCGCAGCCGAAGGCCGGGCTTTTTGACATCCTCTTCGCCCTAAAGGGCGAGGATTCCTACGGAGCCGGGTTTTGGTCCGGTCTCTTCGGTGGGTTCCTCCCACAACCGCCCTACTTCAGCGGAGGACAACGAAGAGGCTTTACTTTTGGGCTGCCCGCCCATAGGTCCTTTTTGGGGACGAGCAAGTTTATGACAGAAGCGAAGAAAAAGCAAAAAGAAAGCCGTATATCCCCGGCCTAAAAGCACCGAGGCTTTACGGCTAAGAACGGTAAATCTGAAAATAGGACACCGATGAACACCAAGCGGCATGGGATTGCGCAGCGCGCCTTCGTACTGGCCATTTTCCTTTTTGGACTCCAGGTGGGTCTAGAACTGGCTTGCCCGGTAAAGGCGGCGGCGCAGAACGCGGACGAAATTGTGGCCAAAGTACTGGCTGCGCGCGGCGGGCTGGAAAAAGCCAAGGCTGTTCAGACGGAGCGCATCACCGGCACAATTTATTTCAATGCAGAGTTGTACGGGCCGTTCCTGGCGGAGTTCAAGCGGCCGGGGAAGATGCACAACGAAGTGACCATCCAAAACAAGACTGTGGTGCGTTCGTTCAATGGCAAAGATGCGGGGTGGGTGACCAACCCATTTGTTGGCAAGGATACGCCTGAGGCGATGTCCGCGGACGAAGTGAAGGATGCGGTGAATGAGGCTGACTTCGACGGCCCGCTGGTGGACGCCAAAGCCAAGGGAAACACGATCGAACTGGTGGGCACGGAGAAAGTGGAAGGGCGGGACGCGTACACACTAAAGGTGACGCATAAGGATGGCCAGGTGTCATCCTACTCGTTCGACACAAAGACTTTTTTGCTGGCCAAGTGGAGTGGGGCTGACAGCGTCAACGGGGAAACCGTCACGCGGGAGACCTATTTTCACGATTACCGGGACGTCGGAGGGCTGAAATTTGCGTTTGAGCTAGTTTCGAATACGCCGGGGGCGGACGTTACTCAGAGAATTGTGGTGGACAAGATCGAACTTGACCCGCAGATCGATGAAGCGCGTTTTGGAAAACCGCTGGCGGCTCCGGCAGCACCTGCCGCTTCTTCCGCGCCTGATCCGCCGGGCGCGTTAGTCCCTCGTAACGATTCCGAAGCGAATACGGGCGGATTTCCCGCGGGGAATGGTATTCTGGCGGGAGAGAATTGTGCAGTTCGTTTCCAGGACTGCGCTTCAAACTGGAGTTCATGCTCTCGCGGATCCAAGAGAGTTTCGACGTAACAAAAGGCCCTCTTCGGGCCGCCCTGGTTCTCTGTTTTGTTCTGGGCACGGCTGGCTGGGTAAATGCGGCCAGCACCTCGACGAAACGGTCGGCGGTTTCTTCAGCGGGATTCAACTCGAATTTTGCTATTGCGGATTTCGACGGGGACCGAAAACCGGACTTGGCGACCGTGGAAGTCCAAAAGGGCGACTCCTCCAGCACTTCGCAGTATTCGATACGGTTGCAGTTGACCGCCGGCGCCGTGCAAGTGTTTGGCGTGATTGCGCCTGCCGGCGGGCTGCAGATCGTGGCGCGGGATGTCAACGGCGATGATGTTCTGGATGTGCTCGTCAGTACTGCGTGGCAGCACAAGCAGGTCGCGGTGCTGCTGAATGACGGCCACGGAAAATTCACACTGGCCGACCCAGGCGCGTTTCCGCAAGTTTTGCGGAATTCGCAGGCGGATTGGTCCGGCGCGGCAACGCAAATCTATGAGAATGCGGCGATCCCTTCTTCCTGGTCTTGGGCCAAGTCGAGTGGCGTTTGTGCCGGTGCATTTCTCGCGGGAAACGATGCAGAGCTGACTCCGTTATCCGATTTTCGATTCCACACTGTGCAGTCGGATTTTGGCTGTGCTGGCAGGGCCCCTCCTTTCGCCGTTCTTCACGCCTAAATATGCCGTTAAAGGGTGCGTAAACTGTTGGTGCGCGGCGTACCGATACAGTTCTCCTCAATTTAGGGCCGCCAGAAGAAAATTCGATTCCTGTTTGATAGCGAACAACGGCCCTTCGGGAAGGGCCAACCCAAAGTGTTTCGCCACACTACCTGAGAGGGTAGAGGCAAGAGGGAACTGATATGCAGGCTCTGATGAAGACTACGTGTTTCGCACTCCTGCTGGCGGTTGGGTTGGCGGAGAGCTGTTTTGCGCAAAAAGCGCTGACTTGGCAGGAGGTTCGTAACAAATTTGAGGCGGTGAATCCCACGCTGGGCGCGGGGGAAATTGGCGTCAATGAATCGCGGGCACAAGAGATCACGGCGTTTCTTCGTCCGAACCCGAATTTCACCCTGTCGACGGACGGGACCCAACTCGCTCGTTACCACGGAGTGTGGCAACCGTTTACGGGTACTCAGTTCTCAACCAATTTTAGCTACCTGCACGAACGACAGCGTAAGCGCGAATTGCGGCTAGAGAGCGCCCAAAAGGCCACCGGTATCGCAACATCAGGGCAAACCGATTTGGAGCGAAATCTTGTCTTCAGCTTGCGGATGGTGTTTGTGCAAACGCTTCAGGAAAAAGCGATCTTGGAATTGGCGAAGGAGAATCTCGTGTATTACGACCACGTACTGGACGTAAATCGCGAGCGCTACAAAGCGGGCGCAATTGCGCAAGTGGATTTGGACCGGCTGGAGCTTCAACGAGTGCAGTACGAATCCGACCTGCAAATCGCGGAAGAGAGTTTAGAAACGGCGAAGATCGTCATTCTCATGCTCCTGAACGACCGGACGCCGGTGGACCAGTTCGACGTCACCGGGCCGTTCGATTTTTCCGCGCAAATTTCGCCGCTGGATGAGATCCGGCAGACGGCGCTGGATACTCGGCCCGACCTAAAGGCCGCGTTGCAATCGGTCGACAAGGCCAAGACCGATCACCGGCTGGCAGTCGCGAATGGGTCGACGGATCCGACCTTCAGCGCGTGGTATACGTACAACCCCTCGTTCAACAACCCAAATGACCACCAAACGCTCGGGGCCAGTATCAGCATCCCGCTGCGAATCTTCGACCGCAACCAGGGTGAAAAACTGCGAACGCAGTTGGACATCGACCGCAACGAGAAACTGATGGAGGCTACGCGGGCGCAAGTCTTCAGCGACGTGGATTCTGCGTACGCCACGGTTACGAGCACGGTGACTCTTCTTCAACCCTATAAAAACAAGTACTTGCAGCAGGCATCGAGAGTCCGAGACACGATTGCGTTTTCCTACGAACATGGATCGGCATCGCTTCTGGATTTTCTGAATGCGCAGGCCGATTACCGGAGCGTGCAGGTCAATTACTTGAACTTGGTTGCTTCCTACCTGAATGCAGCCAGCCAATTGAACCTTGCCGTGGGACGAGAGGTCCTTCCATGAGTCGCGCGAGATTTGGAACAATTACATGCCTTCTTGCTTCAGGCCTGTTACTAGCCGGCTGCGGGGAAGGCAAGGGCGATCCGAAGGCCGAAGCGCCGCCGGCCGCGAAGGTCGAACACGAGCAAGACGCAAACGTGTTCAAGGTCGACCACCCGGAACAATTTCCGCTGTTCACCGCGATCGTGCACACGGCCACCACACAGTTGGTCGCGACGGGCGTTGTTAGTCCCGACGTGTCGCGAACGGTGCCGGTGATATCGATTGCTACAGGGCGGGTGGTCGAGATCAAAGCACGGCTCGGCGACGTCGTGAAAAAGGGACAAGTCTTGCTACGCGTGCAAAGCGCGGACATGTCCGGGGCTTTTTCGGACTATCGAAAGGCTGTCGCCGACGAAAAACTCGCTCGAATACAATTCGAGCGCGCCAAGCTCCTCTACGACAAGGGGGCCATCTCACTGAACGATTTCCAGACAGCGGAGGATGTCGAGGACAAAGCTCTGGTGGATGTGGAGAACACCACAGAACGGCTTCGCGTCCTGGGCGGGAGCATCGATCAGCCGGCCGCGATTGTGGATATTCGTGCCCCGGTTTCGGGAGTGATCACCGATCAGCAGGTCACCAATGCCGCGGGTGTGGCGGGCTTGGGCTCACCCAATCCATTCACGATCTCCGATCTTAGCTACGTATGGATTCTCTGCGACGTTTACGAGAATGATCTCGCCAACGTGCACACCGGAGAGACGGCGGAGATTCGCTTGAACGCATATCCTGACAAAGTATTGCGCGGGCGAATCGGCAACATTGGACCGATTCTCGATCCCAACCTTCGAACAGCAAAAGTGCGAATCGAAGTCGCAAATCCCGGAACGATGAAGATAGGGATGTTCGTGACGGCGACACTCCACGGCGAGAAAAAGGAAATACACGCCGCTATTCCAGCGGATGCCATCTTGCATCTGCACGACCGGGACTGGGTGTATGTCCCCGCAGGGGATAAGTCGTTCCGGCGCGTGGAGGTCACGGCAGGCGAGACACTTCCGAACAAAATGCAGGAAATTGTCTCCGGAGTGCATACGGGAGAACAGGTGGTGAGCAACGCGCTGGTGTTGCAGAACACGGTGGAGCAATAAATGATCGAGAAACTTGTCGATTTTTCTCTAGAGAATCGCTTTCTTGTTCTCGCCGCGGTGATTCTGCTGCTTGGCTGGGGTGCGATTTCGTTTCATCAACTTCCCGTGGAAGCATATCCGGACGTCGCCAACAACTACGTGGAAATCATCACGCAGTGGCCTGGAATCTCCGCGGAACAGATCGAGCAGCAGGTCACTATTCCGCTCGAAATCGCAATGAATGGCATCCCGCATGTGGCACACCTGCGATCTTTCTCGCTCTTTGGGCTCTCGGACATAAAGTTGATTTTCGACGATGAAGAAGAGAACGCCTGGAACCGGGAAAGGGTTCTCGAGAGGCTATCGCAGGTTACATTGCCACCAGGGGTGGTGGCGCAGATGGGCACAGACTGGAGCCCCGTCGGGCAGATCTACTTCTACACCTTAAAGAGCACAAACCCGAGCTACGACGTGATGGAGCTAAAGTCGATCGAAGACTGGACCGTTGAAAAAAACTTCAAAGCTGTTCCCGACGTCGTGGATGTGGCAAGTTTCGGCGGACCAACCCGCGAGTATCAGGTTCGAGTGGATCCCAATAAGCTAATCGCCTATGGACTTAGCCTCTCGCAGGTCGAGCAGCAGCTCGCCAACAATAACGCCAATGCGGGGGGCAGCTTTATCGAAGGCGGACTGCAGCAGATCAATGTCCGGGAAGTGGGACTGGTCGGAAATGTGCGCGACATCGAAAACACCGTGCTTGTGACGAAGAGTGGCACGCCCTTGCGCGTGAAGGATATAGCGGTAGTCTCGCAGGGGCCCAAGATCCGACTCGGCCAGTTCGCGCGGGCAATTCACCACGAGGACGGAAAGATCATCGATAACGACGACGTGGTTTCCGGCATTGTGCTCTTACGCAAAGGCGCGAATGCGGATGAAGCTCTCGCCGGAATCCACGCCAAGGTCAAAGAATTGAATGACCACATTTTGCCTCCGGGAGTGAAGGTCGTTCCGTTTATTGACCGCAGCGACCTGGTCCACTATACGACGCATACGGTTTTGCACAACCTCACGGAGGGCATCCTTCTCGTGGTACTGGTTCTCTTCCTGTTTCTTGGGAACATTCGCGGAGCGTTCATCGTGGCGCTGACGGTCCCGTTTGCGCTCTTATTTGCGGCGACGTGTCTCCAGCTGAAAGGCATTCCGGCAAATTTGCTTTCTCTTGGAGCGCTGGATTTCGGAATGGTTGTGGATGGCGCTGTGGTCATGGTGGAAAACATTGTTCGTCACATGAGCCATCAGGAAACTTCGTACAAAACGCCGCTGGAGCGCATTCGCAACGCAGCCCACGAAGTCCAGCGGCCAGTCTTCTTCGCGATTGCCATCATTATCACGGCGTACCTGCCGATTTTCACGTTGCAGCGCGTGGAAGGGCGCCTGTTCCACCCCATGGCCTGGACTGTAGCTTTTGCGCTGATCGGCGCGCTCCTATTTTCAATGCTCGTCGCTCCGGTTCTGTCCAACCTGTTGTTTAGTAAGGGCGTGAGGGAATGGCACAACCCGGTCATGGAGTTTCTGAAAAAGCGCTATCGCCATGCCTTGAGATGGGCGATCGAGCATCGGCTGGTTACGGTGGGTGGTGCAGCGATCGGTCTAGCGGCCACAATTTTTCTCATTATGGGAGGAGTTATCGGCTCTGAATTTCTGCCGCATTTGGACGAAGGCGCGCTCTGGGTGCGCGGCACGCTGGCTCCCAGCACGGGACCAACCGAGGGTACTCGTCTGGCGAATCAGACCCGGGTTGTGCTTTGCTCTTTCCCCGAAGTCACTCAATGCACGAGCCAAGTAGGGCGTCCCGATGACGGCACGGACACCACGGGTTTTTTCAATACGGAGTATTTCGTCGATTTGAAGCCGAAAGAAAAGTGGCGGCCCGTTTTTCACGAGGATAAGGAAAAACTTATCGCCGCAATGCAGCGCGAACTGGACAAAATTCCCGGCGCTATTTGGAATTTCTCGCAGCCGATTGCGGACAACATGGAGGAAGCGGTAAGCGGAGTAAAAGGGGAGCTTGCGGTGAAGGTTTATGGCAATGATCTCAAGCTTCTTGAGACCCAGGCGGATCAGATCGTCAATATCATGCGGCAGATCAACGGAATCGAGGATCTCGGAGTCTTACGAGTTCTGGGGCAACCCAACTTGGAGATTTCCGTGGACCGAGCGCAAGCCGCGCGCCATCAAATCAACGTCGCTGATATTCAAGATGCCGTCCAGACTGCCGTCGGAGGGACTGCGTTTACCCAAGTGCTTCAGGGTGAGGCGAGATACGACCTGGTGATGCGTTACCTGCCGCAGTACCGCAGCACCAAAGAGGCGATTGAGAACATTCGCCTGTTGACTCCTTCTGGCGAGCGGGTCTCGCTTCTACAGCTTTCGAAGATCGAAGTACGGGACGGTGGTTCAGAAATCTACCGTGAAGGAAATCAACGGTACATCGCGATCAAGTACAGCGTGCGCGGGCGGGACCTTGGCGGCGCTGTGGAGGAAGTGATAGGCAAAGTAAATGCACAAGTTCAGCTGCCGCGCGGGTATCACATCGACTGGGCGGGCGAATACGAGAGTGAAAAGCGAGCGGAGGCGCGGCTTCTGGTGATCGTGCCCCTGACTGTGCTCGTTATTTTTGGCATTCTCTACGCAATGTTTCGCTCTTTTAAGTGGGCGCTGCTGCTTCTGGCCAACGTGGCCATGGCGCCCATTGGTGGATTGCTGGCGCTCTTAATTACCGGTACACACTTCAGTGTCTCCTCGGGCGTGGGCTTCCTAGCGCTCTTCGGAGTTTCAGTGCAAACCGGGGTGATCATGCTGGAATATATCAACCAATTGCGCGCGCGCGGCCACACGATTGAGGACGCGGCTATCGACGGGGCCGTCCTACGGCTTCGGCCCATCATGATGACGATGCTGGTGGCGACTCTCGGCTTGTTACCGGCGGCTCTTTCGCGCGGCATCGGTTCGGATTCGCAGCGGCCTTTTGCCATCGTCATTGTGGGAGGGCTTGTTGGGGCGATGTTACTCAGTATTTTTCTTCTGCCGACCTTATATGTGTGGTTTGCAGGTGATGGCGATAGGTTGCCCGAGCCGGAGCCGGGATTCGAGGAGGGCCTGTGATCGGGCACGATGTGCGCAACATACGGAACACTTATTACGGTTGCGGAATTTACTCGGGCGATGAACGAGTTTGAAGGGAAGCTACAAGACATTCCTTTCAGGCAAGGAGGCAGAATTGGGCGCTGCTAGTGAAAGGACCCTGTTTCTATGAAGAAGGAAGAAGTTTGCGCTCGGATTGAGGAAATCGGGATCGTCCCTGCCGTCCGTTTCCGTTCGGCTGAGGACGCCCGGTTTGCCACGCAGGCGGTCGCTCATGGCGGAATACCGATCGTGGAAATCACTATGACCGTGCCAGGAGCCATTGAGTTGATTTCCGAACTGGCGCGGAACAGTCCCAACGTGATTGTGGGTGCTGGCACTATTTTCGACACGGAAACGGCTAGCCGCTGTTTGGATGCCGGTGCGAAATTCCTGACAAGTCCCGGCCTCGACCTGCAGCTCGTGGCATTTGCGATCAAAAAGGAAGTCGTGGTTTTGGCTGGAGCCCTAACACCGACTGAAGTGACGATGGCGTGGAAGGCCGGGGCGGACTTCGTCAAAGTCTTTCCCTGCTCTCTCGTTGGCGGCGAGAAATACATCAAGGCGTTGAAGGGGCCGTTTCGACATGTGCCTTTAATCGCGGCGGGCGGGGTAAATCAAATGACAGCCGCAAACTTTATTCTCGCGGGAGCATCTGCCATCGGCGTTGGAGGAGAGCTGGTGCCTGAGGAGGCCATCCAACATCGGCAGGAGGAACGGATCCATGAGTTGGCGCGGCGGTTTGTGGGTTTTGTGAGTAAAGCGCGAGCGCAGATGGCGAAAGTGAAGGGAGTTCGCAGAAGCCGCTAGACCAACGCGAATTTGGTTTCTCTCCGTTCTGAAGATGTCTGCGTTATTCTGGCTGCATGGCGAATGAAACAGATGTCAGGATAGCGCGGGAGCGCGCCGGTCTTTGCGCAGACTGCGTCCACGCTCGCAGGGTCGAATCCAACCACGGTTCCATCTTTCTACTGTGCGAGCTATCGCGCAGCGATCCCCTGTTCACCAAGTACCCGCGCCTGCCGGTGCTTTCCTGCCCCGGATATCAGAGGAACCGGGAGCCGGCTGACGGCTGATAGATATATTCTTCTTTGACTTTTATTATTGTGTTCATTCGAGGCTGGACCCATCTATCTGGCGAGGTTATCCCATGGCATTGAGCTCAGGAGCTCGTCTCGCAGCATTTCTCTTCTACTTGTGTGCCCGGCCCGCTCAACAGCAGACACTCTCAAGATCACGAGTTCTGACCCCATGATATCTGCTTCTACTCTCGGCAAGACGCAACTGGATTCGAATTCGAGAAGTCGCAAAAAAAAAGGAGGGCGGCCTGTGCGGAATGCCCTCCGATGAAAATGATCCGATTTTATCGCTGAGGCTCCTGTGGTTGCGACGGAACCGGCGGGTTGGCCGGCAACTTGGTGGAGACCGGCGTCACGCTCGGTGAGCCGACGGCGGTCAACTCAGATGGCTTGTATTTTGGTGCGCTGATGTAACCGTGAACAGTGTCCTTGTCGATGCGGTTCACGATGATCTGCACGGGCTGAGAATCGCTTTCGGTGTGAATCCAGATGGGCTCGTACAGGTTTACCTTTTTCTTCTGAAGCTCATTGTCGTCCACGATCATCGCAACGTCGTAGCTCTTGTGCTTCGTATCCGCTTTGCGAAGGGAAAGCGTAAGGGGCCCGACGCGCTGGAACTGTTTTGACTTGGAGAGGTCAAATTCAAAGTAGCTGCGCTCGCCACGCTTCTCAAGGGCTACGAGTTCGTCGTGCGTCTTGGCAATCGAGCCGTTCAGGTCATCGCGAGTGGAAGTGATCGTTCCTTCGAGATCGGAGCGGTTTTTCGCGACTTCGTCTTGCGTCTCTTTCAACTGTTTCTGCTGCTCGGCCAACTGGGACTCGAGCTGCACGTATTTTTTGTCCACAGCGGGGGCGCGACGCTTGGCAACGTGCCGCTTCGCGGGTGCAGACTTGGCGGAGGCGATTGGCGTGGAGGTGGATGCGGTCTCAGGAGTTTTCGCCGAACTGTCCACCGAGGGTTCGGAGATACTTGCGTCGGGAGGTGGTGTGGATGCCGCCGGGGTCTGGGGCGAGGTTCGCGCCGTGGTCATATCGTTTAGCTTCGCAGTAACGGCATTGAGTTGCCCCTGCATCTGGTTCAGTGCTGCATGGGAAGTTGCGGTTTGCGCGGTCAGTTCACGAACCATCGATTGTTGGTGAAGGCCGTACGCGAAAGCCACCGCTGCGATTCCCAGCAGCGCTACGACAGCGATCATCAGCCAGCGGTTCGCGTCGGCCCACGCGGTCGCCAAAACATTCTGATTGTGGCCGTTCGATTCTTGATGTTCGTGCATGATTGCCCTCCCCGATCTCCTACATCTTTCCAGGCAGCCGCCTGGTGACTTCTGAAGCAAACCCGCGCGGTGCGGCCGGCGTGCCCCAGGGCGAAGAATCGCCAAGCGCGGTTCCTGAGACAAACTTCTCCTTTGTTTTCTGAGCACGCGAAGGGCCGGATTGACCTGTGCTCGGCATAAGTTAAAGTGTTTATCTTCATGGAGTAAGAAGCAGCGCGCTGGCGTCCGAACTATGCCGCGGTACTAGTCCTAGAAAATTCTCCCGGACCTAACGAAGGAATTATCCGGTCCGAGTCTTTTAACGCAGGCGTGACCGATCACGCGACTGAAGATCATGGCGGCGGGTCTCGAGCTGAGAAGCAAGCCGCGCAAATTGCTCTCCTAAACTGACCTCGACGACGGAGCACCCCGGCCAAGACGGCGCGGCCCCAAATTTGGCAAATTAGGAAGCGACACAAATTAGGAAGCGAGATTGCCGCGAAGCAAGGCCGTGTGCTAGCATCCGCCGGTTGGGGAACGGACCAGGGGTAGATGGTAGTCCGGCGCTTTACACTGCCTAGCACCGGCATCGGGGCCACGCTCTCCTTCAACTTCTGAATCGCACACCCAGGCGCAGGCCCGCGCCTGAATTCTTCGGGACGGACCTCGCCTGTTGGCGCCGGCATCGCCGGGGCCACGCAAAGGGAGGTCTATATGAAGAGCTATCTCACCAAGGACATACGAAACGTTGGCATTGTCGGCCACGGCGGCACCGGCAAGACGCAACTGGTGTCGTCGTTGCTCTTCACTGCGGGGATGACCCCGCGCTGGGGAAAGATTGCGGAAGGCAGCACTACGACCGACTGGGACGACGAGGAAATCGCCAGGAAAATTTCGATTCAGACCGGCCTCGCTTATGCCGAATGGCCCGCTTCCGGCGGACACCCGGGAGGCTCCGAAAAAGTTAAGATTAATTTCCTCGATCTCCCCGGCTACTCGACGTTCATCACGGAAACCAAGGCTTCGCTGATCGCCGCCGATGCGGCGCTGATCGCGGTGGATGCGCATGTCGGCGCGCAAGTGACTACGGAAAAAGTTTGGGATTATTGCATGGAATACGACATTCCCCGGGCGTTTGTGCTGACCTGGATGGACCGGGAGCTGGCTAGCTTTGAACGCTCGATGGCTTCGCTCGAACAGGTTTTTGGACGCAACGTTGTGGCGCTGCAGCTTCCTATCGGCTCGGAAAAAGGCTTCCGCGGCGTGGTCGACCTCGTGGCGATGAAAGCGCACGTCTACAAGCCGGATGGAGATGGGAGGCCATCGATAGAAGAGATTCCGGCTGCGCTTGCCGATGAAGCCAAGGAAGCGCACGAGAAGCTTGTCGAAATGGTGGCCGAAGGGGACGACGAATTGATGGAAGAGTTTTTTCGGGAAGGCACGATTCCGATTGCGGATTTGATTCCGGGCGTCCGGAAGGCTATTGTCGCCGAAAAAATCTTTCCCGTGCTGCTTACTTCGGGACTTCGCAATGTCGGAACCGCGAGCCTGCTGACATTTTTGGCCGACGCGTTTCCCCATCCCGATGAGCACGCCCAGGTGGGCTTCACGGAGCCGAACGGTAAGGGCGAGCGCGTGGAGCGCAAGTACGACGACGGTCAACCGCTCTCGCTTTTCGTGTTCAAAACGCTCGCGGATCCTTTCGCCGGGCGCATCAATTATTTCAAGGTGAAAAGCGGAGTCCTGAAGAACGATGCCACCCTGACGAATTACAACCGGGGCACGCAGGAGCGCTTCCAGCACACGCAAACTGTGCAGGGCAAACAGCTTAGCGAAATCGCGGAACTGCACGCGGGCGACATCGGCGCGATCGCCAAACTGAAAGAGACGACGACTGGCGAAACGCTGGGTGACAAAGCCGCTCCTATCTACTACCGGCCCGCGCAACTTCCCGAACCCTCCATTACATTTGCGATCGAACCAAAAACGCGTGCCGACGAAGACAAGATCGGCATTTCTATCCACAAGATTATCGAGGAAGATCCCGCCCTGCACTTCATGCGCGACCCGCAGACCAAGGAATTTCTGCTCGCCGGGTCCGGGCAGCAGCACATCGAGGTGGTCGTCGCGAAGTTGCACAAGCGCTACCACGTTGATCTCACGCTGAAGCCGCCCAAAGTGGCGTACCGCGAAACCATCCGGGGCAAAGCCGACGCCGAGGGCAAGCACAAGAAGCAGTCTGGCGGGCACGGCCAATTCGGCGTGTGCCGCATCAAGATGGAGCCGATTGAACGCGGCAAAGGCGTCGAGTTCGTCGATGACGTCTTTGGCGGCGCGATTCCGAGGAACTGGATTCCTTCGGTGGAGAAGGGGATTCGCGATGCGGCTGCGCGCGGTTATCTGGCCGGTTTTCCGGTGGTGGATTTCCGCGCCGTACTCTACGACGGCAAGTACCACGACGTGGATTCCTCGGACATGGCTTTCAAAATTGCCGGCTCGCTGGCGTTCAAGGAAGCTATGAAGATGGCCAAACCCGCTCTGCTGGAGCCGGTGATGCAAGTCGAGGTTTATGCGCCGGATCAATACTCCGGCGATCTTATGGGCGATCTCAGCTCGCGGCGCGGGCGCATCGCGGGAAGTGAAGCGCGCGGGCACAACGTGATCATCAAAGCGCAGGTACCGTTTGCCGAGATGCTGAGTTATGCCAACGACCTCATTTCCAAAACACAAGGACGAGCGACGTATTCGATGGAGTTTTCCCACTACGACTATGTGCCGAACGAGCTAGCGCAAAAAGTGATCGATGCGCACAAGTCCACGCACGGCGAACAAGCAGTTGAAGAAGAAGCATGAGTCTCGGTTGAAAGTCGCTACTTGCTGGTACCTTCGCGAGCGATAACAAACTAGGAGAAGCGCGGTAGAAACATTCCTGTCTGCTTGGCATGGCCTTCAAATGTCTTGCCAAATTCCCGAGCGAGCCAGGCATCTTCTTTTCGAGCCTTTAGATAGAACGAGGCCAGGACGATGGCGAAGGCGAGGAGCGCCCGGAATTCCCCGACAATCAGCACCGTGCCCATAATCGCGAGGAGCAATCCTGTATAAATCGGATGACGCACGGCGCGATAAGGCCCGGTGCGGATCAAGTCATGCTGCTCGCGGATGCTGACGACGGCGCTCCAGTTTGCGCCGAGGTGCCACCTCGCCCAGAGTGCAACCGCCACGCCAGCACCTGCAAGGACGAGTCCGAGTAGATTTAGCGCTCCACTCTCTGGCACGAATCGCAGGCCGAGCCAGCCGTAACGGGCGTCCGATCGAGACAGCAGTAAAAATGCGACCATTACGGGCACGAAGTGCCGCAAGCGCTCGATGAAGTGCTCTTCCTTCTTTGTGGGTTTTTGACGGAGAGCGGACACCGCCCAGTACCCGCCAAGAACGATCCAGAAGCAGCCGACAATCTGAAGCGCCCTTACGGAATTTAAAGAGGCGACATTCCACACAACGGCGAAGAGGAATTGGATGGCGCGGATCAACGCTAAGAGTAAGGCAGTATTCACGGGAGCCTCCTTCTCACGACTTGTTCGAACTCCACGATGCGATTCTTGCCTTTTCGTCTTTGTGCGGCTTCCCGTTTGAGTGCGGTGATCCACTTGCGTTCTGCGCGGACCTGTGAAAGATAGAAACGCAAAACGGAGTAGCCCCAGGCATCGGCGTTCATGGCCGCCATGTCGGTGTGGATCGTCTCGAGGCGAGCCTGGCGCAGGGCGAGAAAGCGGTCGCGCTGGTCGAGGATGCGCTCTCGCGTGTCTCGATCGAGCACGGAGAACAGGCCCACGCGGACGCGAAACTGGTCTTCGGAGGACGCTTCTTTTTCGGCAAAACGAGAAAGCCGCTGGTGTAGCTCGAGTTTTCCTTTGGCGGTGAGCACGTACAGATCGCGCTTTTGGCCACGCTGGCCGTCGGTCGTGCGCTTGACGACCCAGGAGTTTTCCACGAATCGGCGGAGCAGGGGATAGACGAGGTTGTTATGCATGTCGTCGTGGCCCAACAAGAGCCCCGCGAGCTTTTTAAGGGCGTACCCGTGCTGCGGGCCTTCTAGAAGAGCGCCGAGAAGAATTAGGTCATTCATGACACAGTCAGTATTGTACTAATGGAGCGGAAAGTCAAGAGCGACCGGGACACCAATTTGGCGCTTGCCGGGAGCACCAATAGTTTCAAAATAGATGCTCTATGAAGAATAAAAATGTTCACAAGTATGGCCCTCAAACCATGTCGATTCATGGAGGTGAACCGGCGCGCCACGGTGTCGGCGCGCCCGTCGGCACTCCGATTTGCCGCACTTCGACATTCACCTTTTCGTCGACGGCAGAAATGAAACTATGGGCCGAGGGTAAGAGCAAAGCGTATATCTACTCGCGCTATGGCAATCCCACGCTGAGCGTGGCCGAAGCAAAAATCGCCGCGCTCGAAGGCGGAGAAGCTGCGGTGGTCACGGCGTCGGGCATGGCGGCGATATCTTCCGCGCTGCTGGGCGTGCTGAAGTGCGGCGACGAACTCATCTCGACGGCGCAGGTCTATGGCGGTAGCTACCGGTTGATGCGCGACGTTTTTCCGGACATGGGCATCAAGGTGCACCAGGTAGGAACGGATCTTGCTGAACTGGAAGAGCTCGCCACGCCACGTACGAAATGCCTGTACGTGGAAACGCCGACGAATCCGACGCTGCGACTGGTCGATTTAAATAAAGCCATTAAGTTCGCGAAGAAACACAAACTGATTTCGATCATCGACAATACGTTCGCCACTCCTGTGCTGCAAAATCCTCTCGGGATGGGTTTCGACATCGTCGTGCACAGCGCCACGAAAGTGCTTGCGGGGCACTCCGACGTGATTGCCGGCGTAGCGGTGGGCAATAAGCACCGGATGGAGCGTGTTCGCCACATGGTCATCCATCTCGGGGGCTCGATGGATCCTGAGGCGGCTTACCTGCTGCTTCGCGGAATCAAGACTCTGGGGGTGCGCGTCGAGCGGCAGTGCGAGAACGCCATGGTGGTTGCAAAATTCCTGGAAAAACATCCGAAGGTCGCGCGTGTGCACTATCCGGGCCTGGCGTCGCACCCGGATCACAAGCTCGCGAAAAAACAGATGCGCGGATTTGGCACCATGCTGGCGTTTGATTTAAAGGGCGGTTTGCCCGCCGCGCGGCGCTTCTGCGACCGCGTGCAGTTGTTTCTGCTGGCGGCAAGCCTCGGTGGCGTCGAGTCGCTGGTCATCCTTCCCATCTACAGCTCGCATTACAACATGAGCGCTGAGGAACTAAGACGCGCGCACGTAAGCCCCGGCACGGTGCGAGTTTCCGTTGGACTTGAGGACGCCGACGACCTCGTCCGAGACTTGAAGCAGGCTCTGGCCTAGCCGCGCGCCGGACGCTGGCTGACGGGAGAGACTATCCCCGTCAGCCTGGGCTTGGCGTAACGATTACGCCATTCGCAGAAGAAGCCAGACTGAAGCCGGTGCCACCAAAAACAAAAACGGGCGGTACGCCGAGGCGCGCCGCCCGTTGTGTGTTTTTGTGAAGTGGAATTAGAGGGGTTGGACGTTCGAGGCCTGCAGACCCTTGGGGCCCTTGGTCACTTCGAATTCAACCGCTTGGCCATCGTTCAACGACTTGTAGCCATCAGCCACGATCGCGGAGAAATGGACGAAAACGTCCTCACCGCTTTGGCGCTGGATGAAACCGAAGCCCTTGCTGGCATTGAACCACTTCACTGTTCCTTGTTCTTTACTCACTGCTGTACTCTTTTCTGTCGGCTGACTTGCAACCGAGCATTACTAAATTGAGCTATTTGGTGCCTCGAAA
>Ga0207087_1022_pt1 | contig 34529 bp, 33 predicted proteins | sample Alteio_BWMinHeat_51_FD_153544 | JGI IMG/M metagenome (GOLD analysis project Ga0207087, IMG submission 153544) | Enriched cells from forest soil in Barre Woods Harvard Forest LTER site, Petersham, Massachusetts, United States -... | ecosystem: Environmental > Terrestrial > Soil > Temperate forest >... | reverse complement strand
CTGCCGCTCGGCCAAAGACTATGAGGATGCCGCAGCAGTCTGTGATCGCATTGGGATCTCCTACTACAGCATCAATTTTACCAAGGAGTATTGGGATCTTGTTTTTTCGACTTTTTTGGAGGAGCTGAAGAAGGGATATACGCCCAACCCTGACATTCTGTGCAATAAGGAGATCAAGTTTAACCTCTTTTTTCAAAAGGCACTCGATCTGGGAGCTGATTTTCTGGCAACAGGTCACTACGCAAGAGCAGTCGATGGACAGCTCCACAAGGGAATAGATCCACAGAAGGATCAGAGTTACTTTCTCTATACACTGCAAAAAAAGGTGATCGAGAAGGTGCTCTTTCCGGTGGGGGGGCTGATGAAGGCAGAGGTGCGCGCTCTGGCAAAAGAGGCGGGCCTTGTCGTCCATGATAAGCGAGATAGCACCGGGATTTGCTTCATCGGCAAGCGCGATTTCAAAGAGTTCATCAGCGGCTATATCGCCTATCAGAAGGGGCCTTTTGAGACACTTGAGGGCAAGGTGATCGGAGAGCACGATGGAGCGGCTTACTACACGATTGGGCAGCGCAAAGGGCTTGGCATTGGAGGACCGGGAGAGGCCTGGTTTGTGGTGGGCAAGGATATGGCGCGAAATGCTGTGATTCTCGTGCAGGGTGAGCACCATCCTGCGCTTTATGCCAAAGAGCTCATTGCGATAGAACCTAGCTGGGAAGTTCCAGAGGGCTGGGAGGGCAAGGCCAAGATTCGCTATAGACAGCAAGAGCAGCCCTGCAGGGTCTGCTCTTTGGGAGAGGGAGAGCTTCTGGTTTCCTTTGAAAAGCCGCAGCGCGCGGTGACCCCGCGTCAAGCCATTGTCTTTTACGAGGAAAACAGCTGCTTGGGAGGAGCGCTGATTGAGCGTGCGTTAAAATAATTTTTACTCTATGAATCGAGGAGATGGTCCTTGTCTTTTGGCTTCTCCTTCTTTTCGGGTGCGCAAAACTTCCCGAGGAAGAGCCTTGCGCGCTAAAAATCGATCCCCCGTCCCTTGAAACGCTCACGTCAAGAGCGAAAGAAGATCCCCTTTTTACAGAGGGCGATTTTCCAGGAACCAGCTGGTGGGAACTTTTTGAAGATGAGCAGCTCAACTCTCTAATTCTAGAGTCACTTAAGGATCAACCGAGTCTAAAAGCGGCTGAGGCACGGCTAGAGGCAGCCAATCAAGAAGCGTTCGTCGTTCGCTCCTCGCTATTTCCCGTGGTGGGGGTAAGCGCGCAGGGAGCGCAGCAGTACTTTGGCAAAAACGGCTTTTTCCGCGCTTTTGCGCCAAGCTTTCCCGGACGCATCAACGAATACACCTTAGAACTTGATTATGGCTATGAGCTCGATTTATGGGGCAAGTACCGCAATCTTTTCCGCGCAGCCCTTGGAGAAGCAAGAGCTATCGCTGCAGAAGCTGCAGAGGTCAGAATCATCTTGAGCACATCGGTGGCCCTTGCCTATTTCAGCTGGCAGATCGAGATCGAGCGCCTCTCTCTTTTGCAGCGACAGAGGGAGATCGCAGAACATAGGTATGGGCTCACAGGTTCTCGGAGAACCTACGCCTTAGATAACCAGCTCCAAGAGCTAACCGCGCAGGGAAATACGACCTTTATAGCCAAGCAGGTTGTCGCAAGCGAGCAGCTGGTGACTCTCACGCAGTTTCAGCTCAAAGCTCTGCTTGGGAAGGGGCCCGATGATGAGCTCTTCCTGGAGAAGAAAACACCTCCAAGGCACTGCCAGATAGGACTGCCCTCTCACCTCTCTTCCAATCTTTTGGCAAGGCGTCCTGATCTTGCGGCGATGATCGCGCGCGCAGAGGCCTCTGCAGAAAGAGTGGGAGCGGCTCGCACCGATTTTTATCCCAGCATCAACTTGATGGGACTTGTGGGGCTCGACAGCGTCTTTTTTAATAAGTTCTTCACCTGGCCAAGCCGGACAGCCACTGCAATCCCCGCCTTGAACCTGCCCATTTTCACAGGAGGCAGACTCAGGGCTAATCTCAAGAAAAGAAGGGCCGAATTCACAGAGGCAATGGAGACCTATCACAACGGCCTTTTGCAAGCGCTGAAACAGGTCGCCGATCAGATCACAGAGCTGCAGAGCTCTGAAAAGAGATTGCAGCTACAGGAATCTCTTGTTGCGCAGAGGAAAGAACAACTCTCCCTCACGGCGAAAAAATATCAAGAGGGAATAAGCTCTGAGCTCGAGCTGCTCGATGCCGATCAGAGGCTCGTGGAAGAGCGGCAAACTGCGTTGAGTGATCTGCTCCAGAAGCTGGTTACGACCTTAGCGCTCATCAAGGCGCTTGGTGGAGGGTTTTCCGCTTGAAAAAACGGTTTTTTCCTTTAGCTCTGATTCTGACCGTTTGCGTTCTGCTTGCCCTTTTTGGTCTTTGGTTTTTCTACTTTCGGTTCGTGGAAACAACAGAAGATGCCTATGTCAGCGGTAACCAGGTGGTGGTCAACACGCAGGTCGACGGCTTTGTCCAGGCCGTCTACTGCCAAGACACCGAAATGGTTAAGCAAGGAGATCTGCTCGTTGTTCTCGATCCCACCGATCAAACCATTGCCCTTGAAAAAGCCAAAGAAGCACTTGCAAATGCGGTCAGGGACTACTGCAGCTTGCAAGAGACAGCCAGCTCACTTGAAGCGGACAAACAGGTGCAGATCGCCCATTTTATCCGCACAGGGCAAGATTATTCACATCGCAAGGAGCTGATTGCATCGGGAGCGATTTCCCTTGAAGACCTGCAGCATGCAGAAGCCTCTTTTACCGCTGCCTTTGCCGCAACACTCTTAGCTGAGCACAAACTCCAGGCGGTGAAGGCACAGCTTAACGGGACAACGATTCAGACCTATCCCCTCATTGTGCAAGCCAAGGAAGAGGTGAGAGAGAGCTTTGTCAATCTCAAAAGATGTAAAATCTTCTCTCCAGCTACTGGAATGGTGGCTCGCAAGCTGGTGCAGGTGGGAGAATCGATCTCTGCCAAAGACTCTCTGCTTGTGATTGTCCCCTTTGATCAGATGTGGGTCGATGCCAATTTCAAGGAAATTCAGCTCAAACATGTGAAAAGCGGGCAGCCTGTTAGGATGCATGCCGATCTCTATGGAAGAGAGCGGATTTTTCATGGGACAGTACTCGGCATTAACGCAGGAACAGGGAGCGTTTTTTCTGTGCTTCCTCCCCAAAATGCGACAGGCAACTGGATCAAGATTGTGCAGAGGTTAGCTGTCCGCATCAGCCTCGATCCCGATGAGGTGGAGGCCTATCCTTTGCGCCTCGGTCTTTCCATGAATGTCAAAATCGATGTGAGAGACAAAGCAGAAGAGGTGGTCAATCAGGGCAAATTCACAACCGATGTCTTTGCCCATCAGATGGACGGGGCAGATGAGCTCATTGAACAGATCTTGCAGGCCAATACCTTTCATCCTACTGATCCAAGCTTCATGAATCTCTATGGCCCCAAACTCTTTAAGTAAATCAGGTCTGATCCTCGCAGCGGTGGCCGTATCGCTTGCCACCTTTCTGATTGTCTTAGACTACTCCATTGCCAACGTCTCGATCCCCTACATCTCGGGGGATCTGGCTTCAAGTGTCGATCAGGGAACCTATGTGATCACCTCTTTTGCCATTGGAACAGCCATTATCCTGCCAACATGTGGATGGCTGACAAAGCGTCTTGGGATGATTCGCTTAATGCTTTGGTCCCTTGCGGGCTTTACCCTTTTTTCCCTCATCTGCGGCCTATCAAGAAGCCTGACCATGCTTGTTGTCTCCCGTTTTCTCCAAGGAGCGCTCGCAGGTCCTCTCATTCCCATTTCGCAGAGTCTGATGGTCCGTATCTTCCCCGAGGAGAAGAGAACTGCCGCCTTGAGCTTTTGGAGTACAGTGGTTGTCATCGCTCCCGTTGCCGGTCCCATTTTAGGAGGCTGGATCTGCTATAACTACACCTGGCCCTGGATCTTTTACATCAATATTCCGACAGGACTCTTTTGCATCTTTGTGATTCGAGCGCTTCTCAAAGAATTTGAAACGCCTACAGAAAAAAAGGGGATCGATTGGGTCGGTTTTATTCTGCTGGCCTTAGCCACAAGCGCTCTGCAATTTACCCTCGACAAGGGAGAGCAGTATGACTGGCTCGGCTCAAAACTGATCCAGTTCACAGTTGGGATAGCTAGCGTCTGTTTCTTTCTGCTTTTTTTCTGGGAGCTCGACAGTAAAAATCCACTCATCGAGCTCAAGCTGCTCAAGATCCGCTCCTACGCCCTCTCGATTTTATTCATCGCGGTCTCCTATGCGATCTACTTTGGATCGGTCGTCCTCATTCCCCTTTGGCTACAGCAGTACATGGGATATACCTCTGTCTGGGCAGGCCTTGTCGTGGCTCCCATTGGCATCATTCCCTCCCTCTTTTCTACAGCCGTTGGCAAATGGGTCAAAAAAATCCCCGCTCCCTTTCTTCTTGGGGTGAGTTTTTTACTCTTTGCCGTCAGCTCCTTTAGCACCTGCTACTTCAATACAGAGGTCGACATCTGGCACATTGGACTCTCCCGCTTTCTTCTCGGGGGAGCACTGCTCTTTTTCATCGTTCCCCTCTTTGCTCTCTGCATGCAAGATTTGCCCCTTGATAAGCAACCCTCTGCACTTGGCTTTTTCCACTACGTCCGCGCCATGCTGGGAGCGATCGGTACCTCTATTTTTACCACCCTCTGGATCCGCCGCAGCGCCTTCTACCACTCCAACCTTGCCGCCAGCTTTCAGAGGCAGCCACTCTGGACAGACAACCTCGCGATCACCAATCAAGCCATCGACCAGCAAGCCTCCGTCCTTGCCCTCAACGACTGCTTCTACCTCATGGGCTGGATCTTTCTTGGACTGATCTTCTTTCTCCTCTTTGCTAAGGTGAAGAAAGTGGGGGCAGAGACGGTTGTGGCTCATGGGGAATAAAACGGAAAAGCAAAAAATAATTTTAACTTGCTTTTGAGGGACAACTTGTAGTAAAATGGGGAGGAAAAAATTAAAATACTAGCTTTAGGATCAACTATGTCTGTAGAATTTTCCCCCTCCCAACCAGCACAAAAGATTCAGGCCACGCCCTCTTGCCAAAGCGCCTGCACACCCTCTACAACCTTCTCTCAAAATGCCGATTCGAGCCTACAGTCTTCTGCTCCAGAAGAGGGCTTTATAGCCAAGATCAAGCACTTCCTCTCTATTATCTGGGACAGGCTCTCCTACTTTCTCTGTTGCAAATCGTGCAGAGAATACACTTCAGAGGCGAGTCCTTCGCTGCAACACTCTAACAACTCCACTCTCGTCAATCCTCCGAGTAACCAGGTTTATTACAATGTCGAGAACCCTGTCTCTATGGCCTTTCTTCGTCTATTACGAGATTCTGTCTGTCGAGTTTCATCAGGACCAGGGCGACCTTTAGAGCGTGTACCAGAAGTACATATTAAGGATGAGAAGACCGGGGTATTTAAAGAGTTTTGGAACTATTTGGTGATCGAACAGGACGGGAAGGTCATCTTTCAGACAAAACTAAAATCTATCCCCTGTAGATTTTCTGGTAAACTCAAGACAGAGAGCAAAGAATTTTACGAGTTTAACCTCGCAGACTACATGAAAGAACCGGGCAAGAGCGTTGTAGGTTATTATGCGGTGGTTACGGAAGAAAACCACCAAGGAACAGAAAACAAAAAACTTTTTGCTTTTGTATTAGAGTTAGAAGCTTTGCAAGGAGTGGCCCCGGAGAACTGGAAAACGGACAACTATTCTACTACTATTCCACTTTTCTTACCAAAAGCCATAGAAAAAAACACCCCTTATTTCGCCCTTAAACCTCTATTTGACTACATCCTACAAAGCTAACGCTATGAACCTATCCGTAAATTTGAAGGGCTCCTTTTCGAGTCTTTTCTCGTCGTTTTTAAAGCCGCTTCTTGGTCTACTTAACTTAAGTATGCCCTGCGAAGCGGCTTTAAAAACGACGAAAAAATCCTTCAAAAATCAGCGCCTTCAAATTTACGGATAGGTTCATGCTCCCTCTTCTACTCTCTGCCATTTTGTACTTTTCCGATATTGGGGAGCAGATTTGGCAAAATGAGTGTTCAAAAGATAAAGAAAAGCTGATCTTTTGGAACCCTCACGAACCCTTTCCCTCTCTCGGGATTGGCCACTTCATCTGGTTACCCAAAGATTCTCAGGTTCCTTTTGAGCAGACCTTTCCCTCTCTTATCCTCTTTCTTAAAAAAGAGGGGCTCTCCCCCCCCCTCTTGGATCGAGGGAGACTGCCCCTGGCAGACACGAGCAGACTTTCTGAAAGAAAAGGGGAGCTCCAAGGTCAAAGAGCTCCAGGCGTTACTTGAAAAGAGCCTCCCTCTTCAGACCCAGTTTCTCTACTTGAGATTCCAGGAGGTTGAAAAGCTTCTTCCCACAGAAACAGCAAAGATCACCCGGCTCAAAGCCTCTTTGCAAGGACTCTATGCTCTCATCGATTATCTCAATTTTAAGGGAAGTGGACTCTCTGAAAAGGAGCGCTATAAGGGAGAGGGGTGGGGTCTTTTACAGGTGCTCGGGCAGATGCCAAAAGAGGGATCTGTGGAGCAGGCGCCCAGGCAATTTGCCGAGGCGGCCCTTTTTGTCCTGAAAAGACGCGTAGCTAATGCGCCCTCCTCAAATGAGGAGCGTTTCTTCAGCGGTTGGCAGAAGCGTGTCGAATCTTACTGTGGCGAGCGCTGTAGCTAAAATAAACGACAACCCCAATGAGTATCCAGACAGCGGTCTGTATCCAAATGATGCCGGGAAGGACAACCATCTGGATGAGGCAGACCAGACACCCAGCTCCTGGAACCCAGGGAGCAAAAGGTACCTTGAAGGAGCGGTGCAGGGTCGGCTGGGTGTAGCGCAAGATCAGTACGCCTAGGCAAACAATTGTAAAGGCAAATAGGGCTCCCATCGAGACAACAGCTCCCAGTACCTCTACAGGGAAAATCGCGGTCAGGACAAGGGCAATGGCAGTTAGGATGAGTGCATTATAAAAAGGGGTTTGAAATTTCTTGTGCACTTTGCAAAAGACCTGCGGAAGGAGTCCATCGTGGGCCATTGAGTAAAAAATGCGCGTCTGGCCAATGAACATAACGAGAATGACAGAGGTCAGTCCTGCTAAAATAGCGGCTTTAGCTACATAACGCATCCAGAAGAGTCCAGGCCCCAAGGCATCGATCGCAACGGCAAAAGGGGCCTCTCCACCGAGAAGCTTATAGCTGACAATCCCTGTTAAGATCAGGCCAACGATCATATAAGTCACTGTCGCAATTGATAGAGAGCTGATCATGCCAGTTGGCACATCTTTTTGAGGATTGCGCGCTTCTTGAGATAACGTAGAAAGCGCATCGAACCCTAAGAACGCAAAGAAGACAATCCCCGCTCCCCGCAAGATCCCGCTCCAGCCAAACTGACCAAATGCTCCTGTATTTTCTGGGATAAAAGGGGTCCAGTTACTCGCCTTCACAAAAAAGACTCCGCAGATAATGAACAGGATGATCACGCCAAACTTGATGTAGACCAAGATATCGTTAAAGCGAGCCGCTGCCTTAATACCCAAAGCGGTCATAACCCCAATTAAAGCGGCAATGGCCATTGCAGGAATGTTGAGGAGAGCTCCTGTTCGCATCCAGCCATGTGTCGTGTCGTAAGAGAGCATCGGAGAGGAGAACCGCTCGGGAAGGTGCCAGCCAAAATCGGTCATCAAAGAGGAAAAATATCCTGACCAGGCAACAGATACTGTGCAGGCCGAGACGAGAAACTCAAGGGTGAGAACCCAGCCCATTATCCAGGCAGCAAATTCTCCCAAGGTGGCGTAGGCATAGGAGTAGGGCCCTCCAGATACCGGCACAAGCGAAGAGAATTCCGCGTAGCAGAGCGCAGCAAAGGTGCAGACAATTGCCGCACACACAAAGGAGAGAATCACGGCGGGACCCGCAAAATTGGCGGCTGCCTGACCGGTCAGCACAAAAATTCCAGCTCCAACGATTGCTCCAATGCCCATCATGGTGAGATTAAAGCTGGAAAGTGTCCGTTTTAAACCCACTTTCTGCTCCGCATCCTCTTTCATCGCGCGAATCGACTTTTTAGCAAATAACCCTTTCATATACCCATTTCCTGTGAGAATGTGAGAATTTCTCCATTATAGATGCAAGAAGAGCTCTTGACAAGGGCTTTTCTTCTCAGTACACTGCACTCTGACATAGTGGAAAAAAAAGTATATTCGTTTGAGGAGCATCTCCTCGCCCAAGATCAGATCGATTCCCACGCACTCTACGTAATGGAAAAGCTACGCAGTGCCGGGTTTGTCGCATACCTTGTCGGAGGAAGCGTTCGCGATCTTCTCCTCGGGCATAAGCCGAAAGATTTCGATATCTCAACCTCCGCAAAACCTGAAGAGATCAGATCCCTTTTTCGCAATTCCCTCTTAATCGGTCGCCGCTTTCGCCTCGCACACATCCGTTTTGGGAAAAAAGTGCTCGAGGTCTCGACCTTTCGATCAGGAGATGTCGAAAATGAATCGCTCATTATCCGCGATAACCAGTGGGGCTACCCCGAAGAGGATGCGCTGCGCCGCGATTTTACGATCAATGGACTCTTCTACGACAGTGCAACGCAGACGATCATCGACTATGTCGGAGGATTTGAGGATCTAAAGAAAAAAATGCTACGCACAATTGGTCCTGCCTATGCCCGCTTCAAGCAAGACCCCGTGCGGATGATTCGGCTGCTCAAATTCCGCGCTCGCTTTGATTTTGGAGTGGATTCGGTCGCACACATTGCGCTTCTCGAATCCCGCAGCGAAATTGTCAAAAGCTCTCAAGCACGCGTCTTAGAAGAGATGCTCCGCATGCTCGAATCTGGTGCTAGCCAGCCTTTTATTCGCCTAATGGCCGATCATGGACTTCTCGCTCATCTATTGCCAGAGCTGACCCTCTTTTTAGAAAAAGAGGGGGGCAACGATGTCTACTCCCTTCTTCAGGAGGTCGACTCGCAGCTTCGTGACCCGCAAAGAGCGCGCTTTGATCGGGCGCTTCTCCTCAGCTGTCTTGTCTACCCGATACTCCAGCAGCATGTGAAAGAGCACTATCTCGAGCAAAATATCCTTCCTCACCTCGGACAAATCCAAGCCCACATTCAGCAGCTGCTCAATCTGATCTTTCATGGTTTTTTTCTCCTGCCCAGACGACTGCGCCAGAGTATGCTGAGCATCCTGATCGGGCAGTACCGCCTCGTCCCACTCGAACAGAAAAAAATGGCGAGAAAACGGGTCCCACAAGACCCAGATTTCCCCCTTGCTGTGGAATTTCTGGAGCTGCGCAGCAGTCTAGAGCCCGCGCTGCAGATTGTTTGTGAGGAGTGGAAAACCCTAGTGGGAAAAACAGAAAAAACTGAAAGACCCGCTCGTCGTCGACCCAGAAGAAGACGACGACGAGAACCATGATACCCTCCTTTCTAGGCCCCGACCTAGACGAGGGTCCTTTGCCCGCGCTCTTCTACTTTGCTCTTTCAGAGCAAGAAAGCCTAAATCTAGACCCCTATAACCAGCCCGCTCTCCATCTGCGCTCTAGCGATTTACGCATCTTTTCCTTCACACTCCCCGATCATGGGCCAGATCTGAATCCCGTAGAGGCAATTGGCAAATGGGCCGAGCGCTTTGCTAAGGGAGAAGACCCTCTCACCCCCTTCTTTGAAAAGAGCGCCAGGTCCATTGAAAAACTCATTGCACAAAACCTCGTGGTCAAAGAGCGCATTGCCCTCATGGGTCTATCGCGCGGGGGATTTGTCGCCGGGCATATCGCTACTTTCTTGCCCTTTGTCTCTGCCTATCTCGCTTTTGCTCCCCTCACTAAACTCTCCGAGGCAAAAGAATTTGCATCGCTTAAAAACCGCGAGCAGATCAAGCGATTTGATCTCGAGCACCTCGTGCCGAGACTCGCGCACATTCCCACTCGGTTCTACATCGGCAACCGCGACCTACGGGTCAGCACCCGCAACTGCTTCCATCTCATCGACCTGCTTGCTAATGAAAGTTTTAATCAAGGCAACCGCTCCCCTCCCATCGAACTGATCATCAGCCCCTCGATTGGCCAGCTCGGCCATGGCACTCCTAAAGAAATTTTTCACGCAGGAGCGGAGTGGGTAGCGGGGAAGTTGGCCATTCTGCTATAATCTCCCTTCCTTCGGAGGAAGTTCATGGCTTTATCTGCCCTACTAGCTGTTTGTTTAATTTGCTCGCACCCGGGACCCGCTCTCCTGCTTTCTGATTTTGCCACTTGTCTCGAGCAAAATGGGATTCGGACAAAGGTTTTATCGGGAGATGTTGCCTATGAAACCCTAGTAAAAGGCGGCCGAAAAACCGACCCTTTTCCTGACAATCAGTCTCATTCAGATCTCAAAGAGCTCGCCCAGAAAGTAGCGCGCGCGGCAAGCTCATCAAAGTGCGTGATCATCGATGTGGGCCATCCTCTTTCTACTAGGGTCCTGCGCATTCTCTCCACAGACTTTCCTGACATCATACGCGTTGCCTTCTACGATAATGGGCAAAGCCTTGTTGAAGGAGGCTATTCGGAACTCACCGCTCCAGCGCTTCGCCTTTCTCAAATCATTCTGTTTGCAAACAAAAACTTAGAAGATGCCCCGATTTACTCTGCAAAAGATCAGCCCATTGACCTAAGCCACCAAAGGCGCATAGGCATTGGAAGCAGCTCTTTGCCAAGTGAAATGCCGCGACTTAAGAAACTTAAAGAAACACAGAGCCCAGAAAACCGCGCCGCTTTTCTTGCCAAGCTGGCCATCCCAGACAGAGGCCAAAAGATTGTCGTCTACCTCGGTGGCGCCAACGAGGTCTATGAAAAAGAGGCCTTTCCCCATTTTCTCAACCTCTTGAACGAGATCGATCAAGATGGCATTACCTTTGTCCTACAACCCCACCCACGTGGTAAAAAACCGAACTTAGAAGGAACCAAACTCCTCTATTCCACAGCAGATTTTGATCTGGCCCTACTTGCAGCCGACCAACTCTTCTATCATCAAACATCGGCGAACCTAAAATTCCTATTACTTGGCACCCCCACCTCTCAAATAGGCGCCAAAAAAGAGACAAATGACCTTCTCGTAGCAGGAGGCTTTATAGAAAGTCTCACGACAAAAGAAGAGTTACTCAGAGCACTTGGAAAATCGCATCATCCTATTGATCCAGAGACAGAAACAAGGGCCTATGCAGCCTTTGGCATCGATCCAAATTGGGAGGAGGTTTTATTAAAAACGGTTCGACCCCTCCTCAAATAGAGCTCTTCATTTTTGCCGGTGAGCCAAGTGCCGACCTGCACGGAGAAGCGCTTTTAAAAGCGATCCACAGCCGCTACCCAAACGTTCGCCTCTTTGGAGTGGGCGGCCCGCGCATGCGCGCGCAAGGGCTGGAGACGCTCCTCAATATGGAACAGTTCCAAGTGATGGGCTTTGTCGATGTGGCCATAGCCCTACCTCGGCTCGCGCGGCAGTTTTACACCCTGCGAAGACTGATCCTAGAGCGCAACCCCAAAGTTGCCCTTTTTATTGATTACCCAGGCTTTAATTTGGCCTTAGAAAAGAGTCTTCGGAAAAAAGGCTTCCCAGGAAAGATCTACCACTACATCTGTCCCTCTGTCTGGGCTTGGGGGAAAAAGCGGATCCCCAAGATGAAGCAAACTCTCGACCATCTCTTCACAATTTTCCCCTTTGAAGAGGAGCTTTTTGCCCCTTTCCCCGAAGGATTTACGGCCCAGTTTGTCGGCCATCCGCTGGCCCAGCGCATTGAGCAAAAGCCACCCCTTGTTTCAGAACCTACACTCATCTCTCTTTTCCCCGGCAGCCGCCTCAAAGAGCTCAGCCGCAACCTGCCCATCCAACTCCAAGTGGCAAAAAGGCTCATCCAGCAATACCCAGAAGCCAAAATAGCCATTTCTGTCAGCTGCACAGAATTTGAAGCTCCGATACGAAAAATTGCAGGTAACTTCGCAGTCACCCTCGTAGAAGCCAACCAGACCTACGCTCTCATGCAAAAAACAACCCTTGCCCTTGCAAAATCGGGCACCGTGACCCTAGAGCTTGCCCTCCACGGAATCCCAACCGTTGTGACCTACGGCATCGGGCCGCTTGATCTCTTCATCGCGCGAACTCTCCTGCGGATCTCCCTACCCCACTACTGCATTGTCAATCTCCTCTGCGGCAAAGAAGTTTTTCCCGAGCTCATTGGACCTGCTCTCACCGAAGAGGCACTCTTTGCCAAAGCAAGCGAGCTTTTGCACTCCAAACCACTGCGCAACAAGTGCCAGAGAGAATGTGCGCATCTCCATGAGCTCTTAAGTGGTAAATGTCCTGAAGAAGAAATGGTGAAACAGCTATGCCTGAACTAAAAATTTACGTAGACCGATTAAAAGAGGGAGCCACCGAGAAGATTGAAGAGCGGCTCGATCCCTCTTTCATGGAAGTAGCCGAAGAGTCTTTAATCTTTGAGCAGCCGATCGAGCTCAAGGGGCTAGCCTATCTGGCCAGCGACCATCTCATTGTGGAATTAGCCATTGAAACCTCCGCCCTTCTCCCCTGCATCATCTGCAATGAAAAAATTACCTTACCCCTCAAGCTAAAAAACTTTCGCTTCACAGTTACCCTATCGCAGATCCGATCGGGGGTATACGACTATGGCGAGCAGGTGCGGGAGGCTATCCTCGTAGAGGTCCCCCGCTTCTTCGAATGCACCGGTGGCCATTGCCCTGAACGGGAGAACATCAGCAAATACTTCCACAACGAAATTGGATAGATCCCATGCACACGCACTCAAATTGTCCAGTTTTTGGGGTCTGCTATACTAACGCGTCTTCGTCTGAACATCTCTCCCACTTTCATACTCTCGATGCTCGATAATCATGTTTTTACATATAATTTCAACCACAGGGTCGTCATCATTATTGATGAAATTAAATATTTTATAATCGTGTTCTTTTGGAAGAATCTCGTATACTATCTTAAGCGCTCTTTCCAAAAAAACAGAATCATCCATCTCGCAAACATCGGAAATATTCCAGCTATTTAAAATTAAAAATAAAATACAATCAACAAATTCAAATTTCAATATTTTTTCATTCCAGCATTTAAGATATATAATTAAATTATTATTTTCAGAACAATAAGACAATATTTCTGAATCTGCAAATCCGATTGGATAGTCAAGATTTTTTTTTCGCATAAAAGAGACCTGCATTATTTTAATGGCCAGGAAATAACTCTCCAGGAAGAAATCCTGTTCCTTCTCCAGGTATATAATCAGGAGGTTTTAAATAATAAGTATTTCCTTTGTTATTCCAACTTTTAGATGGATCAACACGAACTTCTAAATGGTAATGTTGTCCATGGTGTCTTGGACAAAAAACTTCACCTGCTTTAAGAGGGTGTTGTTCTGGTTTAATTCGTAATCGATCGTTTGGATAAATTCTTCCTTTTGTATCTCTAGGCAAATCTTTTAACAAATCTTTCGGGTTCCTAGGGAATCTCCATGCATCTCCTGTAAACTTCCCTTGCATTAATCTAGATGCCTGACTCATTTCGCGCATGAGCAGCTGTCCGCCCCGTACAACCGTTCTTGCGGTGCCGTAGGCAACAGGGGCGGCAAGGCCGAGCGTAATCCCATTTTCACAGCCACCTCTGGCAATTTGGTAATTCCTGTGACTTGTGTCGCCAGGGAGCAAACGATGCATCCCCCGGTTGCACACTTCCTCAAAGTAGCGATTCGAGCTTCGAAACTCCTGCAAACTCTGAGAGAAAGAGCCATAGCCAGAGGCCCAGGCAATAGAGCGAGCGGGAACAGTGATTCCGTAGCCGACCTTGGAGAGGAAGAGCGCGCTTTGGATGCCAACGCCGCCGATGCTGTGGATGCTGCCAATAAAGCTTTGTCTTATGCCCTCGTACTGGGGTCCATAGAACATCAGGCCATAGGGGTCGAGATGAGTCAGAGGAGCGTTGGAAACAAAAGCGTAGAGGTTGGGGCCCGCTTCGAACCCAAGGGGATCGGGCGTGAGCCAGCGACCAAGCACTGGAAAGTAATAACGCCTGCCGTAATAGACAAAGCCAGTCTCCTCATCGAGGCGTTTAGAAGAAAAGCGCCAGGGGTTAGGAAGGAGAGAGGGGAATTTCTCTTCGCCAAAGGCGGTGTAGTGGTACTGCTGGCAGCTGTTGTCATGAAGTGCAAGAACAAGAGAAACATTGCCGTGCAGATCGTGGATGGGCGCGAAGATTTGACCACCTAGTTCGAGGGCAATGGCAGAGCCAATTTCGGCATGAGGGGTTTTACCGAGGATGCGGAGCGTTGTCCCTTGAGGATCTTGTGACCCAATTTCGTTCTGATCGTCATAGAGAAACAGAGTGGTCTTCTGTTCTTTCCAATCCTCATTTTCCAAAGCCCACAGAGTTTTGGCGAGGCGGCGATGATAACTGTCGTAGGCATAGGTAACGCGCAGAGTAGGGCTTTGAACAGAAACGAGGCGGCCCAGGGCATCGTAGACCAAGCTGAAATCGCCATAAGAGAGAACATTGCCATCCGCATCATAGGTCAACTCTGCGACTTGGTTTAGAGCGTTAATGGAGTAGGAGGAGTCGTTGTGCTGAAGGCGGTTGTAGTAGGAATCGCAGGTATACGTATGGCCATTTTCAGAGGTGATCTGATAGAGGGGATCATAAGTGTAATCCAATCTCTCTCCTTGAATGGAAGAGGCGAGAATATTGCCTACAGCATCGTATTGAACTTCTTGGGCAAAGTGGCGATTTGCATGAGAAAGAGCGCGATTGGCTAGATCGTATTTATGAACTGAACTGCCCAAATTCCCGATGAGAATTTCGGTTAAGAGGTTGCCTGAGAGATCATAGCTTGTATAGCTATGGGTGTAGAGTAATTCCCCTGCAGAGGTGTAGCGATGCACGCTGCGCAGATACCAAACATCATGCTCATAAGCAACAAAAGAGCTGTCTGGAAGAGTAAGGCGGATACGTCTGCCGTCTTGATCATACTGACTCGTAAAATGGAGGCCTGTGGGGAGAGTTTCGCTCAGGAGACGGCCTTTTGGATCGTAAGTACGCGTTAAAGAGAAATTGCCATCTGAACTGCCGAGCAAGTGACCGAGGCGGTCGTAGCTATAAGTGTAATGGACCGTTTCGTCAGAAGATACTTGGGAGATTTGCTGGCCAAGGGCGTTGTAGGTGCAGGTAAGGAGGATACCACTTGGCTTTTTTGTTGTACGAAGATAGCCTTTAGGCGTGTAGGTATAGGAGGTGGTTTTTTGCTCCGCTGTCCCAGCACCTTCAATGAGCTCACTCAAGCGATTTAAGGGTCCATATTCCCAACGTGTGGTGAGCTGCCTTGTGGGTAAAATGCTCTCTTTGCAACAGGGGTTGTCGTTTGGGTCATACGAGAGTCTCTCCTGCAGGAGAAGATTGCCTTGAGGAGAGATTTTCTCTAGAACTTTTAAACTGTAGTGAGAGTTAAAAGTTTCAACAGTTTGGAGTCCCAGTGGGTCGATGGTGATTTTTTGGTGCAGTTCATCTTTATAAAAAGTGCGGGTGCTATTTCCCAGGGCATTTTTTTTCTCTGTGAGACGTTTTAAGCAGTCGTATTCGAACTGTTCCTCGGCTTTTTTCCCATCGATGATGCGGCTTTTAGTTGCAACGCTCCCTGCATTGTCGTAGGTGTATCCAACATAAGAGAGAAGTTTGCCCGACGCATCTTCCTTACGCTCCTCTACGACTCTATCGAGCAGATCATAGATAGTATGTGTAACGAGCTCCCCTTTTTTCGTGGTGACAAGGCGGCCCAAATTGTCGTAAGTGAAGAGAGTCGTTTCGTTTGTGGGGACAAAGAGCTCTTGGATTTTGCGGCCGGCACTGTCGTAGCTATAGAGGGTGCAGTGACCTTCGGCGTCTGTATGGGAAGCGAGCTGCAGGCTATCGTAGCTCCACTTTTCTTCGGAGAGAAGGGCATTTTCTGAGAAGATTTGTTTAGTCAGAGGACGATCAAACAACTCGTAGGTGTAATGGGTCTCTGTCCCCTCTTCGTCGACATGGATTTTTAATGTGCCATCCAAGTTGTAGATCCATTTTTCTTCAGACCCATCGGGATGTCGTGTCAGAATCGGCTTGTCGTAGGCATTGTACTCTGTAGTCGTGGTGTAGCCCTTAGCGTCAGTACTAGAAATGACGCGACCTGCGGCATCGTAGGTCGACCTCGTGACGGAAAAAACACCATCTAGCTCAGGCAAATGAGTCCCCGTCACATTGCCCGACTCATCGTAGGTATATTTTGTTTCGTAGCCGTAGGGATCGATGCTGGCGATTTTGTTGTGCTTTTTGTCATAGCGGTGACGCGTGATACGTGAAATCCCCGACCCCTCCTCTTTAGACTCAATGAGCCTATTGGAGAGGTCGTAACTCATGTGAGTAGCGCTTGTCCTTCCAAAATCCTGGAAGAAAGTTTTGTTGCCGAGGTCATCGTAGTGGCTTTTGGCGATTTGTCCAAGGGCATTGCTCTCTTCGATCAGCCTGCCCATCCCGTCATACTTGTAGTTTAGTGTATAGGCCAAGGCTCCTGTTGCGTCATAGACCTCTTTGCGGAAGATGCGGCCACCTGTTGTGTAGTGAACGTAGGTTTTCTTGAGCAAGCCCTCTGCAGATTTTTCTTCGAGGATCTCTGGCATCCCGACAAAAGGCTCCCCCGGTCTTGGGAAGAAGATTTTGACGAGTTTTGTGGTGCCACTTTCAAAGGTTTCGCGGACGAGAAGTCTATCGCTATTATACTCATAACTGGTCCGTCTTTGGACCACTCCCTGATCGAGAACTTGCTCTTCGAGGGGAAGATTTGTGCCGGGAAGATAGCTGTAGGTGCTCACTAAGCCATTTGGCTCTTCTTTTCTGAGTAGAAGGTTTTTTCCGTCCTGGCTGTAGCTGCTTTTCCTTACGGAAACTTCTCCCCCTTCAACTGGCAAGTTGCGCGCATCCAAATGCAAAGCTGCACCCTTGCCACTTAAGTTGCCATAGAAGTGCTCTTCGGAGACGTTACCCAATCGATCATAAAAATAGCGGGTGGCTTTGACCGGCTCGCCTTTTTCATCACAGAGCGCTTTGCTAATCAAGCGCGTTGCGTCTTTAGAAGCATTGTCTCCCCAGATGAAGAGCTCTCGACTGCGCAAGCTTCCATCCCCTTTCAGGTGGTCAATGCGAGTGAGGCGCTGGTTTTCGTCCCAGAAGTAATCAGTGGGGACTCCTAAAGCGTCGGTGGCCCTTGTCCTGCGCTCATCGATGTTGTAGGAGAACTGCTGGATCTGCTCTAAGCCCTCCCCTGCTCCAACAGGAGCGCAGATCGATTGCACGTTGCTGGAGATTTTGTCTTCTCCCGAGGGGTAGTAGTTGACCTGGAGCGTACGGCCTTGAACGAGGCTGATCTGCTTGAGCTTTCTTTTTTGTTTTTTTTCTGGATCGTGGCAGTGCACTTGTTCCCAGGGAGAGTCTGTCGAGCGAATGCCGGTTAGGTACCAGTTTTTTTCCTCTTTCTTGCCATCGCCAAAGAAGCGGTATTCGAGCTCTCTTCCATCGCTTGTGTAAATGGTTGCGTCGAGGTTATCGAAGTAGTAGCCCTTGTCGAACTTGGATGCCTTGCCATGGTGCTTGATGTGAGCTGCTGCATAGGTTTTCCGCTCGGATGGATCTTTTGTCTCGATCGAGGTAGGACGCATCTTGTCCCAGGTGTAGAGGATCTTGTTGCCGTTTGGCAACTCTTCTAGCTGCAGAAGATAGAGTTTCTCGTATCTTTTCTCTTTAGCCCGACGGTAGATCTTTCTCGTGCCATTTGCTGCAAAGAGGGTAAATGCCTTTCCGTCGTCGCTCATTTCGATGTGCTGATTCCAGAGGTTGGTGCTTCCTGAGAGAACGCCACTACCAGTGTTAGTCAGTCCATCGATGACGAGATTGAGCAGGTAGTAACCAGGCTTCTTATTGACAATTCCGCGCTCATAGGCAAGAAGCGTGCCGTTTGGCTGGACCACTTGTATGGTCCGGAAGAGAGGATCGTAACTGGCAATTGCGTAGTGAAACAGCTGCCAGGCTCCATGGCCTTTTGCGCTGATGTAGCTTCTCTTGATCTTCAGAGGCTCTGCTCCCTGGATCACAATATCTTCCTCCAAGGCATAAAGATCGCCCGTCACAGCGCTGACAATGCCCTCGACAAGAGAGCTCGGTTGGTTCTCGGTTGTCGCAAGGCTAGCAAAGAGCGAGGAAGAGATGAGAAAAAAGAAAAGCAAGAGGTTCATACTCAAAGATTGAATCACGACAAGGCAGAATTTGTCATCCAAAAAAAATCGAAGCGTAACGCTAAAGTTGTGATGCGCGCTATCGACGGGGACCAACTAGAGCCCCCGTCCTCTTCCTTCTTCCATCGCAAAGCACCTGACAACAAGCGGAAAAGAATTATTCTTTTCCGCAACAACTTCCCCATAAGAAAGAGAGAAGCTTCATGAGTTCCTGCCAACAAGAGGAGAAAAAAGATTTAAGCTTGAGACAGCAAGCCCCGAAGAAAGAAGGTGCTTGCTTATCTTGTGACTGAGAAGACGGTTGATTGTTCAATGAACCACAGAGCGCATCATGGTAAAACTCATCTGAAAGATGTTGTCCAATTGAGTTACGTTTAATTTCTTCCATGTTAATAGATCTAGCGAGAGGATTGTTTAAAAGTAGGTCTTTTAAACTCTCTAAAGTATCAGCCTGTCTTCTCTGTTCTGCGCTGAATTTTTCACTTCTTTCCTTTAGCTGACCTACTTCTTGTGTCATGTCCGCAAGGTCGACGGCTGCCTTCTGTACGCATCCACCTAAATATTGCAGTTGTTGCCTATCAGAAAGTTTATCATAACTAAAGACAACAGATTCCGATTTTTTTGTTTCTGAATTTGTTCTGTCTATCTGAACAAATAGCTCGTTATTTACATAGAACTCTCTAACTTCTGGAGTTCTCAATTTAAAATCTGTACTCATTTTTAATCCTTAATTTTTGTTTATCAAACTCAGTCAGGCTCAAAATTTAAATTTCGAGCCCGATAAACCATAAGCTACTGGCTTGGAAGCGCTGACAATGCCCTCGACAAGAAAGCTCGGCTGGTTCTCGGTTGTCGCGATGCGAGCAAAGAGCGAGGAGGAAATGAGAAAAAAGAAAAGCAGAAGGTTCATACTGAAAGATTGAATCACGACAAGGCAGAATTTGTCATCCAAAAAAAATCGAAGCGTAACGCTAACGTTGTGATGCGCACTATCGACGGGGACCAACTAGAGCCCCCGTCACTCTTACCTTACTTCTATCGCGAAGCACCTGACAACAAGCGGAAAAGAATTATTCTTTTCCGCAACAACTTCCCCATAAGGAAGAGAAAAGTTTCATGAGTTGCCGCCAGGGGAGAAGAAAAAAGATTGAAGTGTGGAGCAAAAAGACTCGAGGAAAGAAGGTTTTTGCTTGTCTTGCGCAGGATTAAGAATTTCTTTAATTTCTGCCAGACTTTGTAACATATCTTGAGCCCTTTTTTCTCGTTCTACTTTCGAGTTATTCATATCACTTTCTAAGTCCTTTACCTTACTTTCCAAAGAACTCATTCCAATGCCTACAGAATTTATTCTTTTTTCTACAGAACTTATTCCACTTTCTACAGAACTTATTCCACTTTCTACAGTACTTATCCCTCTTTCTACAGAACTTATTCCTCTTGCCACAGTACTTATTCCACTTTCTACAGAACTTATTCCTCTTTCTAAGCGAACTATCTTACATTTTAATACTTCAAAATCGATCTTATTCTTTTTTAAAAATTCTTGCGAATAGCACATCTGCTGTTCAAGAGAAAGTTCATCATAATGAAGGAGAACTTTTTGAGATAACCCGGTACTGGGATCTATTCTCTCTATCAGAACAAATTCTTTACCATCTACAGTAAATTCTGTCACATTAGGTGTTGTAAAATCAAATTTTTTGCTGTCTACAGCCGTGAATAGTTGTATGCTCATTTTCTTACCTTAAATTTCATTTTTTATACAATCAGGTAGCCCTAAATATGTAACCCAAAGCCTCTATTTTTTATACATTTCTATATTTTTATCTTTGCGAGCTTCCATATTTAGGGCTACCTGCAATCGAGCTCGACGTTCAAATTTTCGAGGCCGACGAAGTGTAAACCAAGTTATGACATAGGTGCTGTTAGTGCTAGAGACCTCTGTTGGCTACGGTGTCAACCGATGTTATACCCAAAGATACTAGCAGCCATTCACACACACACATAGCTTTGATATTTGCAAGCTGCTTAGTAGCAACCTGTGCCGCGGTTAACTGTGTCGTAAAAAGCGCTAATTTCTGTTCATATTCTGATTTTTCTGCCTCACGAGCTTTAGCTAGGTCATTGACTTGACCAGTCAGATTATTAGATTGATTAATCAGATTATTGGCTTGATCCATCAGATTATCGATTAGACCATTCAGCTGTACGATTTGACCATTCTGCTGTCCGATAAGGCCATTCTGCTGTACGATACGGCCATTCAGCTGTGCGATTTGACCATTCTGCTGTACGATTTGACCATTCAGCTGTACGATTTGACCATTCTGCTGTTCGATACGACGGCTCATCATCAGATTGTCACGCCGTAGACTGTCCATGTCGCCTGTCATCTGCTCTATGGCATAGGTTTGCTTGCTGATTAATTCTACAAGCGCCGTATATTGAGCCCCTGGTTCAGTACTTCTAAAGTTTACCAGCTCTTCTACTCGTTTGGCCTCTATTTTTTTTAGTTCAGCCTCTCGAGCAATAGCATTTTTAGCAAAAAGATTGGGGATCACATGAGCACGATTAATTGGTAATCGGTCGTGTGGGCATAGGGGTTGAATACCCTTTTGCCGAGCTCTTTCAAAAATAGCCTCCACCGATTTTCTGTCGCCTGTATGCCCGTTGGAACAATATATAACAGGGTCTTCCATGGTTTCCAAGCTCACCGGGTCTTCCAGACAACCCTCGTCATCTGCGCGAGGTGTAAACGGTCTGAATGGATCGGCATAAGGTGGAGTGGTGGCAGGAGTAAATGTTGAGCTAGTCGTGCTGGTGGTTGATGTCATGGATGTTATCGATGACGTTGTTGCGGTGGATGATACTGGTCTTGTTGAAGTTGTCGTTGTAGTGGTTGTAGTGGTTGTTGGGGCTGTCGTTGTCGTTGATGTCGTCCAGGTCATGCATGTTGCGTTCGTTGCTGTCATAATATTCCTTTTGGTTAAATAAAAATACTAAATAGCCAAAAAAATGGCATGCTAAGGAATTATGAATATTTCGTGAATAAGGTCAATATCAAAAAATCATTCTATATAAATAAAAAAAGTAAATAATTCTAGATTAATTTTTTATTAGAATGCACTGCCAAGGCATTTCCATCTCGGGAAACAGCTTAGCAGCACATCTGCTCAAGGGCACTTTACAGATTTTTCCAGGAACGGATGTTCCAGAAGTACCCTTGCTTCCAAGCCAACTGAACTTCTCTTTCTGCCTCGGCTATTTTTAGGCTAGCCTCTCGAACAATAGCGCTTCTAGCAAAAAGATTGGGGACCACATGAGCACGATCAATGGGTAATCCGTCGCAGGGACATATGGGTTGAACACCCTCTTGCTGCGCTCTGGCAAAAATAGCATACACTAATTTTCTGTCGGCTGTATGCCCATTGGGACAATACATAACAGGATCTGCCTCGGCTATTTTTAGGCTAGCCTCTCGAACAATAGCGCTTTTAGCAAAAAGATTGGGGATCACATGAGCACGATCAATTGGTAATCCGTCGCAGGGGCATATGGGTTGAATACCCTTTTGCTGTGCTCTGGCAAAAATAGCATACACCAATTTTCTGTCGGCTGTATGCCCATTGGGACAATATATAACAGGGTCTTCCATGGTTTCCAAGCTCACTGGGCCTTCCCCGTAATATTCATCATCTCCATCATCCGCGCGAGGTGTAAACGGTCTGGATAGATCGGCATAAGGTGGAATGGTCGCAGAAGTAAGCGTTGAGCTAGTTGTGCTGGTGGTTGATGTCATGGATGTTATCGATGACGTTGTTGCGGTGGATGATATTGGTCTTGTTGAAGTTGTCGTTGTAGTGGCTATTGGGGTTGTCGTTGTCGTTGATGTCGCCCAGGTCATGTATGTTGCGTTCGTTGCTGTCATAATATTCCTCGTGGTTAAATAAAAATTAAACAGCCAAAAAATGGCATGCTAAGGAATTATGAATTTCTCGTGAATAAAATCAATATCAAAAAATCAATCTAGATAAATAAAAAAGTAAATAATTCTAGACTAATTTTCTGCTGAGATGTGCTGCTAAGCGATTTTCCTCTCAGAAAACAGCTTAGCAGCACACCTGTTCAAGGGCACTTCACAGATTTTTCCAGAAACAGACATTAGCAGTCCCCGTGCATCTTTGAACGTGCAAAAGCGCGACGTGCATATCAACGAAGACACCTCTTCGACGAGAAGAGGCCTACGCCGCATCCGACTTGAAGTCTGCATCCAGAGTTTTAAACTCTAGCAAGTACTCTAAGGACAATCTTTTTGATGAGGAGCTTTTTGCTCACGAAGTTTTAAGACCTCTTCTAGAGCCTTGACTTCGATTTTCAGGTAAGAGTTGTCGATTTGCAACTTTAGAACCTCAGCTTGAAGCCTGACGATTTCCTGGAAAAACTTGATCTGTGAAGAAACACCATTCTCGGGTACTTTTTTTTCATCCTGCATTTTTTTCTTAATCTCTTGTAATTTTTATTTATGACTTCAATATTTTTATGATGTTTTATTAAATTTCAGACTCTAATTTAGTATGTCCGCAAATTATTGTGCAACCATTTTGAACAAAAGAACTGCCTGCAAAAATTTCTGGCTTCCACTGTCCGCAAAAACTTCTCTCAGACTCGACTTCTGCCATTTAAGCGCCCGTCTTCTCTAGAGAAAAACGCCGCAAGGGCTGGCCGAGAGATAGAAAGTGATTGAGACAAATCAAAAGATGAGCATAATTGAAGGCGTTCAAAAACAAACAGAGGGCCGATGCATGAAAAGCAGGAGCGGTCTGGCTGCGTCACGCGCTCTGTAAAAAAGAAAAAAGGATTGTCGCCAAAGTTCTTGAAAAAAGACTGCCTGAACCTGTCATATTGCTTGATCAGCGCACGAAGGTATTCTTTGGATTGGAATTGAGAAACGAAAGGAGAGCGAATGTTTCTACAACACTACATCGGTGAAAATGAACGACACATCAAGGAGAGCTGGTTTGTTTCTTCCATAATTTATCCTGTTTATTTTTTCGCTGCCAACGCTTTAGTGTCGTATGTTTTTCTACAGCAGCAATCTTTTGCTTATCAATTAAGCATGTGCCTGGGGTTCTCCTTAGTAGCAGTACCGATCCTCCTCTTGCTCTTTCACTTTTCCTATAGAAAATCTGGCACCCGTTTCCTCACACTCCTAATGCTTCTGAGGTTAGTGGGCACTATAATAGGGGGAGACGTTAACGCAATGATTTTGAATATGAATTCGATCCACTCAGATCTCCACCAAAGTTTTGGAGTATTCATTTTTTGTTCTACCTGTGCAACGATAGGACTTTTTCTCGAATTAGGGTGGCTACTTTTAAGCTACAGGTTAAGGAAACTGAATCTCAAGGGCGTAAGAGCCATGGATTTCCGTCTTCCACCGAAGGAAAGTTCCAACGACTTAGGAGTATCACTTCAGCCAGAAAAGACAGGGGCTCTCTGCGAAATCAACTAGAAGGTTATTCGATGCGTTGATTCTGGAGGGTGTGCTTTCTGCAAGAGCGTTGCTGCCGGTATTAGTCAGCCCATCTGTAGAGTTGCCCCCATTTAAACCACACCATTCAGCTTATTCTTAGACAGTTTTTAGAGAGACAAAGGGCAAGTTAGGAATCCGGTTTTTCGAGAGTAACCACAGCCCATTAGACTCCTTTTCATATTTTCTTGATTTTTCAAGATCTATTAATTATGATTGTAGTCTAAAGTACCTGGTAATAGTGAACGAACAAAAAACCATGATGGTTGGAGCGTGACTTATCAAAAAATTCTGGCAAAAAAGTTGAATTTTACAAGAGGCCATATGAGGGTGATATGATCATAGATTTGAAATCTCAATCATTTAAATATTTAAAACCTTGGGACCCATCCAGCAAACATTTGCCTCCAATACAAGTAGTAACATGTTTTTTGCAACACGAAGATAAATTTTTAGTCTTACAAAGAGCTCGCAAGGATGCGCAATATAAGCTTTGGGGAATTCCAGGTGGCAAACTAATAGAAGGTGAATTACCTATTACTGGTTTAATTAGAGAAATACAAGAAGAAACCCAGATTGAATATATACTGACACCCCAACTTTTAGGCACTGCTTTAAGCCGCACTCCTTCCGATGGAGAATATGGGCTATACGTTTTTCATGCTTATCTTTCCCACCTTCCCTCTGTTTCTATCCGCCTTGAAGAACATTCCGCTTTTAATTGGGTAACATTAACAGAATTTCAAAAATTAAATTTATTAACAGCGCAAGGGGAAGCATTTAAATTAGTAAAAGAAAAATTAGAAAACCTACAGAGAGGACCTTCTTATGTTTAGCGAAAGTTTTAATCTTTCCAAGAGCTCAAAATATGAAAATTCTCTTTCTACTGTAATTAGTGGATCATTTCGTAAGCATTTACCCCAAATTTCATTATTAAAAAAAGAGCTTGAGCAATGCTGTGTTTCTGTATTGTCTCCAACAGGTGATCTAGCTATTAATCCTGACGAAGAATTTATTATCCTAAACTCTGATCCAGTATCACATCCTAAATTACTACAGGATTCTGTATTCGCAAAGATCAGACAATCAACTTTTCTTACAGTAGCAAATGTAGGGGGATATTTAGGAAAAGCAGCTGTATTAGAAATTGGATATGCTATTGCAATAGGTATAAGTATATATACATTAGAATCCGTAGAAGATCCTAATTTACGCCCATATTGCAGGCCTCTACAGGAAATTTTTCCAAATCTCGATTACAACTTGCTCGAAGATGATCAAAGCTGGCAATTTAATAAGGTGGAACGCATTCGCAATTAAACATCGTTATTAAAAACCACTCCTCTAGTTTTATATGAGAGAAAATGAATTAAAAATTAATTTACTATTTAAGTCAGACAATCTAAGGGTTTTAAAAATATTATCAAAAACTCACGCAAAAACTATTAAATGTGTTTATTTAGATCCTCCATACAATACAGGCATTAATCGAAAGCATTTCAAAGATGATCGAAAAAGCAAGAAATGGCTTCAGATGATGCGTGACAGAATGAAAATTTTAGCAAAACTTATGAGAGAAGATGGGTCTATTTGGATCAGCATTGATGATTCAGAATTATATAATCTTAAAATCTTGTGTGATCAAATTTTTGGCAGAGAGAATTTTTTAGCAACCGTGATATGGCAACACAAAATCAATTGGGACGGGTATAAAGGTAAATTTCAATTAGACCATACTTATTTAGTAGGATATAGACGATCTGCTGCTTTCAATTTTGAAAACAACACTAGACCTCGTACTGTTTGGTTAGAATCCGAGGTTGGAGGGCAAGCAGATGCGCTAGCGGAGTCTAAGGAATTATTTGGAGACAAAAATATTTTTTCTACACCAAAGCCTGAACGTTTAATGAGTTATCTTCTTCAGCTGACTACTAAAGAAGAAGACTTGGTTTTGGATGGTTTTTCAGGTTCTGGAACAATGGGAGCGGCCGCTCAAAAAATGAAGAGGCAATGGATCATGATAGAAATTGGTGACCAATGCGAAATGCATATTCTGCCTCGTATGAACAAGCTGGCTTGTCAGCTGAATAAGGAAGATATTCTATCATGTAAAGAAAATAATTTGTCTTCATTTATTTACTTTTCTGATGCTAAAACGTACAAGCGTTATTTCGAGCGATCTCTCGTTGCAAAATAAACAATATTTATTGCTTTTCTTTTCTTGCTATTGCCATGATATGAGCACTAGCTCCAATAATTGTTTCTTCTTTTTCTATAAGTTCCAATAAGTCCAATAATTGTTCCCACTTTTTTCGATCATTCTGCAAATTTTGGACGAGATCATGATGCCAAACAGGACCTTCAATTCCTATTAGAGATACATCAGTAAATCCACTTTCTTTTAGCTCTTCTTTTAATTCTTGAGGATGATGAAAATATAAAAACATTTTAGAGTTTTCACTTAAATGTAGACCTGTAAGAAAATCTTGCTTAACTAGTTCTGTTTTTGAATAAATCACTCCCTTGTGCATATTGTCGATAAAAGATTGAAAACGAGAGATAGCCGCAACAAATAGAATGCCACCCTGTTTTAGGGTGCGATAAGCTTCACTTAGTGCTTTTAAACGATCATCCGATTTAACTAAATGATATAATGGTCCAAAGAATAAAATTGCATCAACCGAATTATCCTCTCGTGTAATTTTCCTTGCATCTCCTACTGAGTAGCTTGCTAATTCAATCGAAGGAAAATTTTTCGCATATTCTTGAGCTTGCTCAATATGGATAGGGATAGGATCAATGAGATGAACCTCATATCCCAGTGCTGCTAGAGGAAATGCATAAACTCCATACGCACCCCCTATGTCTAAGATCTTAGCTGGTGGTAGGGGCATTTCTCTTTTCAATATTCTTAACGTACGATCTTTTTCAAGAGAAGCACTACTCAAACGATCCCTTTCTTTTCCAAGAGCATAATATCTTTCTAATGCAGAATCTAACTGTTTCCTGTCGTTCTTATTGGAACCAATTTCTTTTTTTTGTTTTTTTCTCATGCAGATTAGATTTTCGTGATTAAATTAAATTTTTAGCTTTGCATATTTTTTATTTTCAGCATTTTCTTATTAATAGAAATGAATATTATCAATGAAATCAAAGAAGCTATTGAAATAAAGGCTATGAATGCAGGAATAGCTCCTATTTTGTTGGTCAACATGCTTGCTAACCAAGGAGTAGCCCCACCTACAACACTATCACAAAGGCTAAAACTTAGAGCAATCCCAGTATAACGTATCGCGGTAGGAAAAAGTTCCGCAATAAAAGAAGGTAAAATTGCGAATTGTATGTTTATAAAAAATAAAAATAAAAGCGCTGTAATGGCTACAGAATAAACTGTATAAGAAAAATAAAGAGGTATGGATAAAAGTACTATGCCAAACGCGCTCCATCCTAATAATTTTTTAATCTCATATTTATTACCTAATTTACCTAAAAACGTAAGAGTAGCTGTTGATATAGACATGATGCAAATAGAGATCAATAAATTCTGAGATTTATTTATTTTAAGAACTAAATTAAAATAAGTTTCTATAAAAACAGCAATTAAGTAGAATCCAACAACAGCCAGAAGAGAGCCGAAAAATCCTATAATGATTTCTATCCAATGTTTAGAAATAGAATCAATAAACGGCTTGCGAGAGATTAATTTCTTATCTTTTAATAACTGAAAACTAGGGCTTTCTTCTAATTTTTTACGATAAAGAACCGCTATGAATGCGAGTATTCCGCCAATTATAAATGAAATTCGCCATCCATATCTCTCAATAAACTCTGTGGAAAATTGACTTTCAAAAAAATAACACTCTAACTGGCTAATAAGTATGCCTATCTGAGGTCCAAGAAATGCAAAGCTGCAGATATAAGATCTTTCTTTTTCAGGAGCACACTCAACCAAGTAACACATTGCTCCTGGTAATTCAGCTCCTGCAGCCATTCCCTGAATAAATCGTAAACTACACAAAGTAATTGCAACGCCTATGCCCTTCGCTGGTAAACCCCACCCAATACATCCTATTAAAATACTAGGAAAAACCATTAAAGCGATAGAGCCGATAAACGCGGCTCTTCTGCCAAAGCGATCTCCGATGTCTCCAAACAATAACGCTCCAACTGGGCGTCCAAGAAACCCAACAAAGAAAATAAATAAAATATTGTAAATTGCTAGGGCTGAGTCGTCGTTGAAAAACAGCTTGGAAAATAAGTCTTTCCAATGAATAAATAGAAAAATTTCGTACCATTCTATTATTCCACCAATTGTTATTGCAGAAAGAATAAAAAAACGATTTCTTTTAGTTCGTAATGATCGCAAAACCACCTATTTGATTAAAAGTGTCGATTGAATCACAGATATTACGATCCATGAGATCGACGATTTCTTGGCCATATGCATGCTCTTGTTTCTTAAAATCAGGATTCTGTCTGGCCAATTCCATCACTTTGACTGCTAGCCCATGCCTGGTTCGCAGTCGCCCATAAACCCATTTACAAATGCATAGCGACTTCTCCACATAGGCAAATATGCAGTCACGCCTCTTGCAATAGGTAGCAAATCGGCAAAAGAATCACACTTTGGTAAAGCTTGGTACATAGTCATAAGGATTATTCTACCCTAAGTTGCTATTTTTTTCTATGCTCTACCGTTTATCCCTCCTTCCCAAATCAGAGTAGCGGGACATTTTTACTTTGCTGAATGGGTGACACTACAACTCTGGCGGTACCCTTCTAATCTTTTTTGTATGTCCGCAAGTTCTTTGGCGTACTCATCTAGTCAACCAATCTAAGGTAACGTCCACCTCGTCTCGTCCCCTATAGAGAGCTTTGATCTGCTCTCGTTCCTTTTTGTACTGTTCAATCACTTGGGTGTTCGAGTGTAATCCATAAATCCCAAAAGCTGGCAAAAGAAAATTTTCAGGACTGTAATCTTCTATATCCGCATCTTCTGCGTATTTTAGTGGCAAAGAGGTCAGGAAATTTCGTATGTGCCCCTTGTCTTCTTTGGTTTGTAGCTCCCAATAGAAAAACCAAGAATTGTCTCTGCCAAAGCCCAGCAGAATCCCCTGTAGAGCATGATGCTGCATGACTGTTTGCCAAAACTCGGAATCCTTATTCTCTACCTCGAAAATAACTTGCAATGGGTCAAAATCATGTCCAAGCACTCGTCGGAAGTCATCGTAATAATTCAAGAGAACTCTCAGCGTTTCTTCTATGTTTACGAATAATACAATCTCTGTTGTCTCATCGAAGATAGAAGGAAAAGATCCAAATAGGTATTGCCGGACAGGGAAGCGGTCTTTGATTTTTTGCCATCTCTCATAGTTCGCGTCGTAATCGTATCTCTTCTTTCGCATTTTTGAGCGCTCTTCTTTCGAGAGACTCTCGTAATATTCCTGCAGTTCTTTCTTGTCTTCTTCAGTGAGATGGTAAACACAAGAAGTCGAAATGGGTTTTGTGCCAAAGAGTGTATAAGCACCTGGATGTTTGAATAGCAGATCCCTGAAGAATTCCTGCATCCAGGCTCTTTCCTCTTGTGTGAGAGAGAAAGTTTGTGCGGGAATGGTTGGTTTGTTAGGAACACTACAACAGGTGAGCAAGGTCGAAAACACTAGAAGTAAAAAACCCAATTGTACCACCACCATTTTTTGGGACACAAATTTGCAGTGAGATGCTTAAACACCCGACCTTCTAAAATCGGCCTTCTGAGAGAAAAAGGGCGTCCGACAAATGGCTAAAGTCCAGTTTGAGCTACACCTTCTTTTCTAGGCGGTAGCGATCGGGTCTGAAGCTGGAGAAGACGAAATCTAAATGATAGCCATCTTTTTTCTTTGCTTCTTCCGGAGTAATCCCAAATTTATTTTTAAATTGCTCTGCAGTGTAAAATGTAAAAATATGGTTGTAACGAGAAGGAAAAGGATTATCTTTCCAGTGCCATCGGATGCCATGAGCAAAGCAAGCGTCAGTAATGCCTTTTTGAAAAATCAGGAAGATAGAGTGACAAAGATCTCTTGCCTTCACAAAAAGCCATGTCATACAATTGCTATTATTTACCAGCACATCTACTGCGTCATAGGTGTTGCGATCAATGAGGCTGGCAATTTCCTTGCCATAGACTCGCTCCAGCTCATCGAACTGAGGATACTTTTCAACGAGTTCGATCACTTTGGCTGCCAAGGCATCTAACTCCAAGGTGTCGCTATATCCATCTACAGAAACATAGCGGCTTCCCAAAAAAGACAAGTGTACGGTTACTCCTCTTGCAATAGGCAGCAACTCTGCAAAAGACTTAGAGTTTGCTAATGTCTGCTGTATGGTCATCTTACGTATTTTACTTCAATATCGCCTTTATTACATATCTGTAAATTTTGATGGTATCGAAGCTAGCCGACCCGGTTCTCCCAAATAAATGTTTAAAATTTTAAGTTTTTCTATAACCTAAGTAATACAATTGTGGGTATTTTCACCTGCGCATATAGAAGCGCTTCCTAGGAGATTAAAATATGGAGGATTTTGCTTGTCTTCGTTGATACTCTGCATCATTTTTTCCACCTCACAACTTGGACGTGTGTAAACATGAGTGCGATTCTCCCATTCAATCTTCTTATCCGTCGGTGACTCGTTTGAATTTTTCTAAAAAGATGGGGAGAAAAGCGACTTTTATCATTTGCTCGTTGTTCTGAGTGAGCGAAAGTATGGATCTTGCTGTAGAAGGAGTTATAGTACACCCTTCTAGAAATGGTGGCGGACACAAGGCAGAGACTCCTTGAACTCGACTTTTTAAAATCAAAAGGGTCTTGCTCAGATCTTGAACAAGACCCTTCTGAGGAAACTCTCCCTATGCTAATTCGAATGATCTGGCAACCAGAGGAAAAGAATTATTCTTTTCCACAGCAGCTTCCCCATAAGGAGGAGAGAAGCCTCATGAATTGGTGCCAGGGGAAGAGAAAAAAGACTTAATGCTCGTCCAACAACATTCTGCGAAAGAAGATGACTGATTGTTTACCCCGCCTTGTGAAGAAATAGAACTTTCCTCTTTCTTAAATGGGCATGGATCATATAAAACGCCTGGCCAATCAGCATGTTTTTTGGTCGGATCAAACTTAAGGTTATCAATATCAATACCCTTGAGATGATGGCTATTGAGACAATTCGCAAGTATCTTATTTGCGATTTTCTCTCTTCGCTCCGTTTCTTCCGTGAATTTGCTGATGTCTTGTCTTAAGTGTTGAACTTGGTGCGTTAAATCCGCTACATCTATAGTAGCCTTTTGTATACACCCTTCTACAAATTGCGATCTTTCTTCTTCAGAAAGTTGATCCCAATAAATAACGACACTTTGAATCTGTTTTGTGTTTGGGTTGATCCTATCTATCCGATAAAATGCCCGACCATCTGCGTCATAAGATGGCGTAACGCGTGGGGTTCTCAGCTCAAAACCTATTCTTTGACCGCCTACGTAGGGTTGTCTACTTTGGGGGGTTGTTTGGGGAGTTGTAAGAGTAGAATCTGTACTCATTTGTATCCTCGTTTTTTCTAAAAAATTTTAACATTTTTAAACTTTAAATTATTCAACTCAAAAAATCCAAATCATCTTTTTGGTTTGATTCAATCATTAGTTTAGCTCTCTCTTGCTCAACCATGTTTTGAAGATCTTGTTTCATGCTTTGTTCGTTTATATTAATGTTCCTATTCGCTATGTCCTGGAGAGCTACACAACCAAAGGCTACGCCAAACTTCTCATACCAAGCCATTTGCAGGACATTATCCAGCTTCTGGCTATTAATTACTTGTGTCCTAGCAACCCCTTCAAGAACATTCCATGTTGCCGTAGCTTTTTGATTGGCTAGCTGAGTCTCTACAATTAGTGTATTAACCTGTCCTTGTAAAGAGTTGACCTGAAAAGTTAAATTATTAATTCTAAATTCCGCATTCCTGCCTTGATCAATCAAAACGTTATTCTGCTGCTGCAACATCTGATTACTACGATCTAGGGCTTGCATCTGGCTTCTAAAAAATCGATTGTCATAGCTCATGCTTTGCAATTGACCCTGCAGTTGACCTATGTTAGCTGTTTGTTGAGCTAATACCTCTGTTTGTTTCATGAGCAAATTCTGGATTACCCCTATATCGCTGTTTTTCAATTTGTGTAGCTCCGCTTCTCGCACTACCTCCTTCTCTTTCATTTTAGCCTCCCGAGCAATGGATTCTTTGGCAAAGAGGTTAGAGACCAAAAAAGCACGGCTGATGACTTCTCTTCCTACAGGGCACCGAGGATGAACCCCTTCTTTTTCTGCTTTTGCAATAATGCTTTCTATAATGGCTCTTTCGCCTGTATGCCCATTCAGACAGCATATAATGGGATCTTCCATGATATCCAAACTCACCGGATCTTCACCATAGTGGTCGTCATTTGCACGAGGCGTATAATACGCCGATTGTTCTGCATGATAGGTCATAACCTGTGTCGTAGAGGCATTAGTTGTGCTCGTCGTGGTAGTCGTCCATGTTGTGCTGGTCGTTGTTGCTAGCGCTGTACTTGTAGATGTTGTAGTTGCAGTCAGAGATGTCATAAAAAATTCCTTTTTAATTGTTAAGTAAAAAAACTAAATAGCCAAATAAAAATGGCATGTGAAAGGATTATAAATATTTGCAAAATAAGATCAATCTAAAAAATTAATTCCGTAAACTAAAAATACTTTTTGTGTTCACAAGACTGCACTTTTTATATCCTCATGAGGAGGAAGATATTGTGATCCAAGGAGCACGTTAAGCGGCCCGATCTAAATACGGATCACTCCATTAGGTCGCATGAAGCAAACGACTCAAGCTGCCCAGTTTTTGGGGTCCACGAAAAACTTACTACTGCATTAAAGCCTCAAAAAGTAGAAAATGTGAACGATGACCACAGGCCTAGGATATTCAAGCCCTTACTCTCGTATGGACACTCTCGCTAATGAAGTGTGTAGTAAGATGCTAAGGAAGAGTAAGTTAGAACCAGCTATTGAGCAACTTTACCCAGATGGCAAAATTCCAAAATACTCAATGCTTTTCGAAGCCATATTGACTCTTGTTAAAACAGAAATGCACAGGGCTTTTTCTCAGGATGAGTGCCTAAAGCAGCTACAATCAGAAATGCTGCAGAGCCAGACAGTCACTAAATGTGCTGAAAGTTATGCTGCCCGCCCCCAGAGCATGAGGTGGATTGAGGAGTCTTTACAAAAGCTCGGTTACGCAGAACCTCCTTGCGATACATCCCAACATGAATGGTGTATTCTTTTTTAAACATTAGGATTCTTCCTTTCCCAAATTTTTCGTTTGTATCTACCAAGAGCGAGAGCCTTGGAAACGTTTTCTTTGTTGAAAATATGGTGGCAAATAGTGCGAAAACTGCTAAAACGGTTGGCGATAGGAATTTTATGGGGTTCGCTTCGACATTTTTGTTTTGTCCCTAAACATCTTAACGAGAGCTTATTGAAATCCCTACTATTTTTTGGAGCCTTATAGAAACCGCGTTGGAGCTGTTTTTTCTCCCGACGCGAAGCGCTGGCGAAAAAACACCGACGGCGCGGAAACGGGGGCGCAGAGGGTGATAAATCCCCGACAATTAATTTTTCAAACAACTGAAGCCCAGCAAGGAGGCTACGAATATGGTTACTCGAGTGACTCAAGCTGCAACAGATAACAACAATTCACAATCTATATGGGTGGATGGTGAACAAGACGGAGTGAATTGGGATGCGAACCCCGTTAAAGAAAATGAAGCAATTGATAACCGCATTCCAAAGACAGCTGCCTATGTGGAAACTGCAACATTCTCGGATGAAGTAGGTACCACGAATATACAGCAAGCCTTAGCAAATTCTAGATCTCTCGCTGATTTGCTTCCCATCGCAAGGAGAGCAACTGCACATTTGTCTTTCTGGGGTAGTCGCTATGTTTCCTTGACTGGATATGGCGACACCCTAGAGTTAGACGCCTTAGCAAGCAAAATCATCGAACTAGTTAAACAGTATCCTCAGCTCGATGAACAAGAGCGGGCATGTGGCCAGGAAATCGCTAGTCTTATCGATCGCAACATCTATGGTTCTATAGATATCCAGATAAACAATAGTAATTGTTTCACATGGCTTTTTATGAAGGCAAGAGATCTTTGCCACTCCATCCTCCTGATTTTTCAAAAAGGCATTACTGACGCTTGCTTTGTCCAGAGCATCCGATGGCAGTGGACGGTGTGTTGCATAAACATAAACACCAAAACTGCACCTTCCTTCCTCAGCCAATTCTGAATGTCTACTTACCCTAGAGTCATTTAGCGTATGCAGCCGAATCAGAAGCAGAGAAAAAGAGGAGTATCGTTTAAATTTCATCTTCTCCAGCTGTAGACCCGATCGCTACCGCCTAGAAAAGAAAGGATATCTCAAAATGATCTAACTTTTCTGGAGACTAAAAATAATTTTCGCATTCACAAGGCTGCACTTTTTATACCCTCATGGGGAAGAAGACATCGTTAGAATGCACCAACCCCTTAAGGTAATCTTAAGAGGATTGGGCTG
>Ga0207087_1019_pt1 | contig 35313 bp, 36 predicted proteins | sample Alteio_BWMinHeat_51_FD_153544 | JGI IMG/M metagenome (GOLD analysis project Ga0207087, IMG submission 153544) | Enriched cells from forest soil in Barre Woods Harvard Forest LTER site, Petersham, Massachusetts, United States -... | ecosystem: Environmental > Terrestrial > Soil > Temperate forest >... | reverse complement strand
GCGCCGGCCAGGATCGCGCCTGAAATCAGCCACGAGCGAGCGTCGCCCCAAAAGACTTGCATCTGCGTGACACCCCGTAGAGGATTTTAGTTTACTCGTTGGTTAAAGCAAACCGCATCCCTCCGCTCCTTTGCGGGGCGGATGATGAGGGATGCGCCAGAACCGTCTTCAACAGCTAAAGGCGACTGGGAGGCTTTAAATCCGCCAGCCAACAAGGATCGTAGCTGCAATGCTGCTCACCCTTCAAGCTTTACCTTCGCCGGAAATCTCTTACGAATGAACGGGACCGGTCTATTCACAGGTTCTTGGCCGGAAGCCTGCCAGAGCGAAACGGGGCGCGGGTCCTCAGCGAGAAGGTTGGAGATGTGTATTAAGGATGGATGACTATCCGCCACAATTTTTACCAAGGCCGTCAAAGGCACGGCAAGCAAAATGCCCATCAAACCCCACAGCCAGCCCCAGAACAGGATCCCTGCTGTGGCCGCTACAGGTCCTATGCTGACTCGCGACCCGATTATCTTCGGAATTAAGTAATTCGCCGAGATCACATGAAGGCAGGCCACGGTTAATACAATGACGGCAAACGGGACCGCCGTGTGGAATTGCAACAGCGCCGCGGCGACAGGAACCACAATGGCGAGAATCACGCCTAGAAACGGAATCAAGTTCAGAAAACCGCTGGCGATCCCGAGTACTACCGCGCCCTGCACTTTCAAAGCGAGCAGGACGAGAACCGTCACCGCCGCCATCGCCGAACCGATGACCATATTTCCAGCCGCGAACCCGCGCACCATGGCGGTCACGCGTCCCACAAATTGAGGGACATCGATGGTCGCCCCCAAGGTACTTGCCAGTCTCTGATTCATTTGCTCTTTCCGGATCAGATTGAAGAACATCAGGAACGGCACGACTCCAATAATGATGACGGCTCCCCACACCGGTCCCACACCACGAATAATGTAAGAAGGCCAACTGGGCGGCTCTTTGATCTTTACTTCCGCTATTTTTCTTGTCGACGTCTCTGGGTTCAGGCTGCCCGCGGTCTCTTGCACTCTTGCAATCTTTTGGCTAAAAGGCCTTATCGCGTCGCGGATTTGTTCCGCATATTGCGGCACGGCCTCCACGAGATCGGAAATGCGATTGTACGAGGCGTACGTCAGAGAACAGAAACACAACATTCCTGCAACGATGATAGTTCCAGCGGAAGCAGAGCGCGGGACGTGCCAACGCTCCAAGCGGGTGACCACCGGATCCACGAGGATGGCAAGAAACGCCGCCAGCAGCAAGGTAATGCAGAAGGAACTGGCAAAGAAACAAAAAGCCATCAGAAGAACGAGAACAATGCCCCAAAGTAGCCAGGCAATATGGCTTAACAACCGCGATTGCAGCAAATCAGTTGAGCTGCGCATCATACAATCACTCGGCTCCTTCTCGCCTCCAGCGATGTCCGAGAGCAGCGCCTCCTGGCCTTCACGCCAGGCACAAGGAGGCGCTGCACTCGCATTTCACGATACGGTCTTACGCTGAAATAGATGCGCAATTAACGAAATCACCGCGAACAGCAACAGAATGTGGATCAGCGCACTGGATATGTGGAAGACCAGGAATCCACCGAGCCACGCTACCAACAAAATCGCAAACAAAACGATGAACATATAAGCCTCCTTGAACCCTTCGATTGAACGAGCGCTTCCAACCCCTGGCTGCAAACGCGGATAGCTTGCTCCCATTGAAATTGCAAACCCATACAGGGAACGCTGCAGTATTTGCGCAACCATACCCGACGGGGCCAATACTTCTCTTTTTGGTGCTGACCTTCGTCGTAAATTGCCAACTTCAGATTCTTCCAAGAAGCAATAATACGAGCAGGATTACCACTACCAGCCCCAGGCCCCCGCTCGGGTAGTAGCCCCAGGTTCGGCTGTGCGGCCACGTCGGCAGGCTGCCCAAACTCAACAACAGTAGGACTACGAGAAGTATGATCAGCATTTTGGCTTGCCTCCATGCTTCATTCGACTCGAAGACTCTCGCTCGAACAATCGGTGAAATCGGGTACAACTCACGCTGCCATTTGGTATGTGTCGATATTTCTTTACGTTTGAAACTCGCTATTTCACGGAAATCGTGCAAGCGAAAAATTCCATCCCGCGGGCAGTTGACTTCTTCAGTAATCGCCCGAAGCAAGGTGGGGACCACCGTCATCCATCAAATTGCCAAAGTGGCTACCCGCTGCGCCGCTTGCGAAAAAAGCGGCCACCCTCTACAAGAAAGTTTGCGAACGGTGTACAACTATGCTTTGTGTGTCTCGTGCCGATCGGTGTCGACGAATGGCTTCGGGAGAGTAAAATACAGGAAAAACTGTATGGGATTGACTGCCAAAACGTAATATCTATTCGTCCGTATTTTGGAGCGCATATCTAAAGCTAGCTGCATCGACCCAGCGATTTGGATAGCCGCTACCGAACATCGCGTCGCGGCCTAAACATCCTGCCGCTAGATTGGGGATGATCACGATGAAAATTCTCGTTGCAGACGATCACGACATTATTCGCCGGGGCCTCAAACAGCTTCTCACCTCGCGGCCCGGATGGGAAGTTTGCGGCGAGGCAAAAACCGGAAGAGAGGCCGTTGAACTCGCCGAACGACTCAAGCCCGAAGTCGTTGTTATGGACATCAGCATGCCTGACCTGAATGGCCTGGAGGCGGCCCGCAGGATCCACAAGTCGTCACCGAAAATAGGGATCCTCATCTTGACTCTTCATTTTTCCGACCAGCTCGTTCGGGACATCGTCGAAGCTGGCGCCCGCGCCTATATCATGAAGTCCGATGCGGATCGCGATCTCGTCAGCGCCGTCGATGCGTTGGCAAATCATCGAACTTTTTTCACCTCCCGTGCCGCAGAAATGCTTCTGAACGGGTTCGCCAACAAGAATTCCGTGGCCGATCCCGAAGCTCATTTGCGCGACAGACTAACATCCCGCGAGCGCGAAATTGTGCAGTTGCTCGCGGAAGGGAAGAGCAGCAAAGAAGTGGCTGTGGCTCTTGGGATAAGCGTCAAGACGGCTGAAACCCATCGTGCTAATATCATGAGAAAGCTCGAGATGCATTCCGTCAGCGAGGTTGTGCGTTACGCCGTAAAAAACCTAATCATCGAAGCGTGACGCTCCCCTCGAGCACGCGTGATGATTTCGGACGTGCATGACTAAAATTGGGATCTTGATGCCTCTTCAGGTTGGTTGCGACCCTTCGCCAATCCCAACGTCTCACTCTTATCGGCTCGCGGAGACCCCGGACCATGCCTAGAGTACTTATCGTCGATGACCACGCTTTTATCCGTCGAGGCGTTCAAACGATATTGCATCCATTCCCCGAGTGGGAGCTTTGTGGCGAAGCGGATAACGGCAATGACGCCATCCGCATGGCTCAAGAGTTGAAGCCCGAAGTCATCATCATGGATTTATCCATGCCCGGACTCAACGGCATCGAGGCGACTCGCGCCATTCGAAAAACTCAACCTGCTATGAAGATTGTCTTGTTGACTCTTCACGAATCTGCGGAATTGGTGCGCAGCGCCTTTCGCGCCGGCGCGAGGGGGTATCTCCTGAAAACCGATGCTGAGCAAGAGTTGGTGAAAGCCCTTACCGTGGTGACAGGACAGGGAACCTACATCAGCCCAAGGATTGATAGCACGGTCGTAAAAAGTGTGATTGGTGAGATCGTGACACACTTATAACTCGAGCCACAAACAGGCACAACCAGCCTCTCTTTTGAATTTCTTCCTGCAAACTGAATTTCATCCTCTGCCTTTACAGTCTTTCACCGATGGTAAGACCCTGGCTCACTAACTATCCTCGATCTTCTGAAGGGTAAGATCGCCGGCGGCCACGTCCCTCTCGGGAGTGCCTGCACACGGTAACCCGAGTCGGGCCTTTGCAGTTTGACCGGCTTGGGAGTTACCCTCGGCCGCTGGTCTTCTATGCCGCGCTCTTGCGCACTTCGGCTACGAGCAGTTTCTAGTAGCAGTCATTCCACCCGGATTCTGGAGCAGGTCGCGCGGATGAGAACCCCTCATCTCAGTAAAGTTGCCGTGAGCCAATGAGATAATGCCGCTCATTTTCGCTACCGCTTCTTCCGCGCGAAGTCGAACTCGCTCTATTTCTCATCTTTCAAGAGACCTTGACCGGCGTTCATCGACGCAAACGCACGCTCCGTCGATGTCGAGAACTCTTGCGCAGAGGGGAACGCTATTCTAATAGTTCGGGACGACGGCAAGGGTACAGCGGGAGACGTGCTGGCCCGGTTTCGTGCTGGTCTCGCTGGCAGTTATTGGCCGAGCTCGGCGTGCCGTGGATGTGCAATCCGGCGAAAGTGGATCCGTGGTTCAAGCCACACTGCCCGTCGCCGCCTGCGATTCGAATGACGCCAGAGCCGTTAACACCATCAACCGCCCTATCTAAACTGCCAAGGTCGTCAGCTTTGCAGTGCCATCGCCGCCGGCTTCGCAAGAGCCAAAAGCCGCTGCTGCAGTTTCACGCGCGCCCGGAAGATTCGCGATTTAACGAGCTCCGGAGTGATATCCAGCGCCGTAGCTAATTCCCGGCTGGTCCATCCGTCCCCCTTTTGTAGTATAAATGTGTATTTCAGCGTGGGGTGTAATGCCTCAAGGGCCTTGGTGGCCAATTCCTTGGTCGAGTATTGCCGCTCGGGATCTGCGTGCGAATCCCTCAGCTCCTCGTTCGTCTCTTGGCCATCGCGTGTCCGTTCCTCGTCGGCACAGGTGGCTGCCTCCTCCGGCCGGCGTTTCCGTAACATCATCAGCGCTTCATTCACCGCAATGCGAATCAGCCAGGTCGAGAACTGTGAATTTCCTTCAAATTGCTGGATCTTGCTGAACGCTTTGCAGAACACATTTTGCAAATTGTCTTCCGCATCCTCGCGGTTCTTCAGGATCCGGAAAGACATCCCGTAAACCCGGTGCGAATGTCGCCGGACGAGCTCTCCGAAGGAGTTCCGGTTTCCAGCGCGCGCTCTGGCGATCAGTGCTTTTTCCGATTCAGCGATTTGGCAGTTCATCACGGCAGCGTCTCCTGTACTGGTGGCTTGTTTGAACTCAGCCTCTGTCGCAACGAGATATACGACGCAAAAGAAGCACGGACAATACGGTCTACGCTGTATGAAATTGAAGAAAATCGAGTATCCATGCAGATCCGCTTCGCCCAGCCATTCGGCAGATGCCGGGCGGAGCAAAAAAATGGGGCGAGGCAGCCATCGCCTCTCCCCATTTTTCTTAATTTGTCCAGCTATGGCTTCAGCTGAGGCGTGGCCTTCTGCAAGCGCCGCACAAGTGTTTTTCCCGACTCCGGCGCATCAAACTTCGGCTCCGTGATGATCAGCGCCGCGGAAGCTTCTTTCCCATACAAGCGGTGATTTGCATCTTCGTCAGGCCGCAGCGTTGTTCCTTCCAGCGAAACGCCCGCGAAAACGCCGCGCGCCCGCGAATAGCTCAGCAATTCCGCGCGCAGGTAAGCGTCCGTGTCCGCCGACGCAGTTCGCCCCTTCGGTCCGGCCGCGACGGAAGCATCGCCGCCCAGCTTCACTTTGCTATGCAGCAGACTCTGCACGCCACGATTATTCATCACCAGAATCACGAAGTCGGTAGCTTCTCCTCCGATCTGAAGTCCCACGCTCCCGCCCTCCAGCGCGTACATCGCCGGTGCGCCCCACGGACCAGAAAAACCCTTGCCCGTTCGGCAAACCATTGTTCCGCGCCCGTAGCTCCCTCCAACCACGAACGCTGCCTTCAGAACGGACGGCAAAACGATCACGCACCGCGCCTTGTCCAGCAGGTCTTGCGGAATGTCCTCGGGAACATCGAGAATTTCTTGAATCACCGTGCCGGCGTTCTGCAATCGATTGTTCTCATCTTTTGCACCTTCGTCCGCCGGCCTTGCGGCAGGCCGTGCAAACGACAGGGGCGCTAGAATCAGTGCACCCGCAAAAATAATCGCCATGCTTTTCATAACCGTAACCTCCATCCTTTTTTCGAAGATTTGTACTGTCCATCCTAGCCCTAATTTCCACGCCGGCCTGATACGACAACAACGATCCCGCCGACCAGCGCCAACGCCCCAAGTATCGGAGGAAGGGGAATTGTGTGATGTTCTTCCTTCGTTGCCTGGATGGGACCAATGTCCAGGACTTTCTTCCGCGTTGTGTAAGTCAAGCCCTGATACGCCAGCGCCAAAAGTCCGATGACCACCAGCGCTATCCCCAGGATTGTTCGTCCGCCCATAATCCCTCCACACTCGCGAGTTGATTTCTGTCCTGCCCCTGCTCATCGATTCAGGGGGCTCTGACGCAGCCAACTCAGGTTCGCCGAAGCAGATGGCTGACCAGCGATAGAAGAAAAAGAACCAAAAAGATGTAAAACAAAATCTTCGCGATCCCTGCTGCGGCCACTGCAATTCCCGAAAAGCCAAGCACCGCTGCAATTAGCGCCACGATAAAGAATCCCAACGCCCAACGTAGCATCTCAACCTCCTGACGTTTCCTATTCAGTTTGTTGTTGGCCTGAATCCGGCGTCGTGCTCGGTCCTCTGTTCGAAAAGCCTGCCGGGGTTCGTCTAAGTTGTAAGCCGTGCGCCCGGCGACCTCCATACCGTGGAACCCCTATCGCGCTCCCATGAATCCTGTAGTCCCTGCGGAATTTCGTCCATTTCTACCCCTTTCCTCTCGTTTTCAGTGTTTCTCGGTATGTACGCTGTCCTCCCAGCGTGCTTATCTTGCCCTGTTGAGTTCCCGGCCGGCGTCTGGCTGAACAGTCATGTATTACGGAAAGAAAACCAAAATTAGGAGACTGCGATGAACTGGGACCAGCTGGAAGGAAAATGGAAGCAGTATTCTGGCAAGGCAAAGGAAAAGTGGGGAAAACTCACGGACGACGACCTCACCGTAATCCACGGTCGCCGTGATCAACTGATCGGCAAAATTCAGGAACGCTACGGAATCGCAAAGCAGCAAGCCGAGAAACAGGTTGATGAGTTTGCCCGCTCCTTCCGCGAAGACGCAACACAGGAAAGGCCGCGTGGCGATCACCAAGCGGACGTCCACGCAAACGCAAAAGAAAAGAAGCGTGGTGCTGGCCAGTCCTGACCTGAGCCAGTCTAACCACTAACTGCGAGACGCCAGAGCCGGGCTTCCGGAGATTCGGGCCTGGCTTCCCGTCTCGCTAAAATTTCCACGTTTTTTTTTCCGTGACAGGTTCCTCGAATTGAGACTATTGTGCAATTCATGAATCGATTGCGCTGCACGCTGATCTGCATCATGACTTTTTGCCTCGGATGGCCCTCTCCCTCCGAGGCCTACTCCGTCTTAACCCACGAAGCCATCATCGATGCCGCCTGGGATACCAACATCCGCCCACTCCTCCTGGCGCGTTTTCCCAACGCCACTCCGGACGCTCTGCGCAAGGCCCACGCCTATGCTTACGGCGGCGCCATCATCCAGGACATGGGCTACTACCCGCACGGCAACAAATTCTTCAGCGATCTCACCCACTATTTTCGCAGCGGCGATTTTATCGAAGCCCTCCTCCACGATTCCCAGGATCTAAACGACTATGCCTTCGCCATCGGAGCCATGGCGCACTATGCCGCGGACAACAGCGGCCATCGCTTGGCTACCAACCTCGCCGTTCCCATGCTCTACCCCGAACTCCAAAAGAAATACGGCAGTGTGGTGACCTACGAGGACAATCCGATTGCCCACGTGAAAACCGAGTTCGGCTTTGACGTTCTCGAGGTTGCCAAAGGCCGCTACGCTCCCGACAGTTACCACGACTTTATCGGCTTCGAGGTCGCCGCGCCTCTCCTCGAGCGCGCCTTTCAGGAGACCTATGGTTTGGATCTCACCTCGGTTCTCAAGGACGAACCCCGCGTCATCAACTCCTACAGGCACGGCGTCAGCTCGCTCATTCCCAGAGCCACACGAATCGCATGGAAACTGAAGCAGGATGATATCCAGAAGGATTTGCCCGGAGTAACGCGCCAGAAATTTCTATACAACATTTCGCGCTCCAGCTACGAAAAGCAGTGGGGAAGGGATTACAGCAAACCTGGCTTTGGCGACGCCTTTCTCTCTTTTCTCTACCGCATTCTTCCCAAGATTGGCCCTCTGCGGATTCTCGCCTTTCGCACCCCAACTCCTCAAACCGAAAAGCTGTTCGAACAAAGCTTCAACGTCACGCTCGATCGCTACCGCACTTTCTTGGCGGACCTGCGCAAGGGCGAAGTGGCATTACCCAACGACAACTTCGATGTCGGCGAAGTGACCGAGCGCGGCAAATATCGGCTGGACGATGAAGCCTGTGCCCAGCTCCTGGATCAGCTCGCGGAAAATGATTTCCTGAATGTTTCGCCTCAGTTGCGTGCCGAACTCCTGCGCTTCTTTTCCTCTCCTGAGGCTCCATCCTCTGCAAGGGTTTCCGAAAAAGCACGCGCGCGATTGAAAGCCGACGTCCAGAAGCTCGAAAACGCACCGCTGACTCCCACCGCCGCGAAAAGCGCCAATACTCAGGCGACTCCGCAATAAGGGCCTCCCCGCACTTCGCCGCGATACACAGAATTCTTCTGAGTTCTACACCGTTCCTCCGATGGTCCATCACTCCTGCTCCAGGTACTCTCTCGCCATCATTGTGCTTCCTCGCTCAGGTTTTCCAAGGCCGGCGCGGCGGACAGTCACGAAAATGAGGAGGGGACTATGGACTTACTTATCACGCTTGCAGCGATCCTTCTGATCCTGTGGCTTTTGGGACTCGTAACTTCCTTCACCTTGGGCGGCTTCCTTCATATTCTGCTTGTCCTGGCTATCATCGTCGTCTTGATCCGGGTCATCCAGGGTCGCAGACCTGTTATATAGTCTAGCCTGGAGATTTTCAGGCGGGTGCCCGACCCTCGATTTGTAAGGGTGGGCGAGTGGGGCGGACGATCGCAGTCGTATTCAACTCCAAACCCACTCTACTGACAGTATTCCTAAGAAAGTGGTGCGCCACCGGGCACTCTACAAATGTAGAGACTCTTGATGTCCAGCCCTTGGCTGCATCCATCCATGCCGCGTTTTTCTAGGGATTCGCCAGCCCGGTCCCGGTCAGAGTCACTGTCTGACTGCTCGCTCCCGCATGGTCATAGATAATTATTTCGCCAGAGCGAGTGCCTCCCGCCGTAGGTTGGAGATAAATATCAGTGTACAGCTTGCTCCAGCCGCAAGGGATGCTTGGCAGTTATCGATAAAAGGGAAGTTTGTGCTGTTGGGTACCGCCACCGCACTGCCGCTGATCGCGAGCGAGCCGCTGCCCGTGTTTGTCATGACCAGTTTGCCCGGAGTGCTGCGTTTATTACCCACATATTCCGCCTCCATATAAAGATGAGGTGTGGGCCGATTTTGTTTTTGCGAGAGCGGGGCGGGTAGAGATGGGAATGGCATTATACTCCGCAGAGGAGGTCCAATGAAAAAGCTCAGGCTTCTGGTGTTGACGTTGTTGGTCGCGACTACGTCTCTGGCGAAGACGCGGGAGTGGAAAACAGCGAAGATAGAAGCTACTTCGGAAACCGATGTTTCGTGGAAAGTGTGGGGCGAAAAAAGCACTATGCACTACACGATTGAGACCGACGACATGATTTATTTTGCTGACTATACCTACAAACCGGGCCAGCACAGTGATAGCCACGCACCGGATATTGCGGTAAATGCGCTAACGAAAATTGCAATCCAGGGGAAACACGCGTACATTCTCGACGTCACTGGTAAAGAAGTGAAGCTGCATATCGTCAGGAAGACTAAGAAGTAGTACCGTGCAAGTTCTGGCGCCTACCCAGGTGTCCGGCGGCGGGTGGAACGCCTTCGAGCCCGGTGCCCCATCCCTACGAATCATCAATCAAACTACTTCGGTTCGATCACACTTACCTTTATTGGTGCCAGGCGTTGAACGTCGTTACTTTGCTTCCGCTGCAGAGCCGTTGCGCCCACAGTTTAGTTCATAGAAACCAATCATCTTGCCGGAGGCCTGATGCCAAAGAGGAGGAGGGCTGTGGGAAAAAGGCGCTTGCCCTCTGGCCCCCGGCTCCAATCGGTGCGCTCCATGTTAAAAATCCATACCTGCCAGCCCATTGATCCCTCAGTCCCGATGGTCGCTTGTCGCTTGGAATAGAAATCTTGCTGATGCCAAAGCCGCGACACACTGCCCGTGGGGCGTTGTCACGACAGGAAGATCCAAATTCTTGCTGATAGGAAAATGAGCGTAGTCGGTGTGGAAATGCAAAATGTCGAACTCGTCTTTTCTCAACAGCACTTCATCATACAAAATGGCGTGATGAGCAAGTGGATCCGTGCAGTCAGGACTTAGTCGAAGAGATCTTTCGCACGGAGCGACAAGCGTTGCTTTCGTCATAGAGTCGCCGCTCGCGAAGAGGGTGACCTCATGTCCTTGACGAACCAGCTCTTCGGTTAGGTACGAGACCACGCGTTCCGTTCCACCATAAAGATGCGGCGGCACGCTTTCATACAGAGGGCACCTTGGGCAATCCGCGTAACCTGCGCCTTCTCTTTGATCTTCGAAAAAATATCCTAGCGAAGGATTCTCGCCAGAGCCATACATGATCCCCTTAGCTCCAAACACTGTGAGTACGTAGCACAGTGTTTCTGTTATTTCCAAAATGCGCGTCAAAACAAAGCTGCGGCAACGATTCAGCAGAACAAAAATCGGAAACATTGTCCTACAGGATGCGCGTCTGAGGCGTGGGTATTGCGCCTGATAGGCATTCGGAAACCGCTATGGTTATCTAGAGCTGCCCCGAAGGTAGTGAATTTCGTTGTCGGGGTGAGTTCTTTTCTCACTTTATCTTCCCAAGTTTCCTGGGAGTGAAAAATGGCGGAGCCTCAATCCGCTTTATTTTTTCGCATCAGCAAAGCGCCACAGGTCCGCGTGGGAGAGTTCGCAGGGTGATTGCAAGCATCCTTTGGTGATTCAACGGGCCAGCGAATTACTGCCGAAGCCAAATTACACGAATAACGGTATGGGATTCTATGGCCGAACGGATTATCTCTGAATAGGTCACCTGAAATGCATAGCCAATGCCCTGCCACCACGCGCTCAGGCATTTGGATCGCCCGGCCTAGCAAATCGAAGAAGAGTCTCAGGAAATCGCCCTGAGACCGGAGACAATGACGGTGCGAATTCTAGTAGCAGACGATCACGACATCATTCGCCGCGGACTAAAACAACTTCTCACTTCTCGGCAGGGCTGGGAAGTTTGCGGCGAGGCGAAGACAGGGCGGGAAGCCGTCGCTCTCGCTGAGCAGCTACAGCCGGAAATCGTGGTCATGGATGTCAGCATGCCGGAGATGAACGGTTTAGCGGCCGCCCGCAAAATCCATAAACTATTTCCGAAAATGGGGATTCTCATCTTGACGTTGCATTTTTCGGACCAACTTGTTCGAGACATCGTCGCCGCGGGTGTCCGAGCATACGTCTTGAAATCCGACGCAGCTCGCGATCTTATAACGGGAGTGGAAGCACTTGCCAAGCATCAAACGTTTTTCACACCTCGCGTAGCAGAGGTGCTTCCGAATGGTTTCTCTAGAAGGAACTCGCAATTGGATTCAAGAGTCCTCGCTCGAAGCAGACTCACGCCGCGCGAACGAGAAATTGTGCAACTTCTCGCTGAAGGGAAGACCAGCAGGGAAGTGGCGCTCGCTCTCGGCATCAGCGTAAAGACAGCCGAAACTCATCGAGCCAATATCATGAGAAAACTCGAGGTGCATTCCGTGAGCGAGGTCGTGCGTTACGCCGTGAAAAATCACATCGTCGGGATATGATCCGAGGCGAACCTTGGCAGTTTGACCGGTCCCGAAGTTCTTCCCGGCCGCCGCCCTCCCGGCGCCGCTAAATCTGTTTGTCCACCTTCGCTTGCCGCACAGTGACCGGACTCCACCTGATTACCCTAAATCTTTGCATCTTCTACTAGGTAACCCTGATTGTGGCTTGCGCTCTTCGTCTACATAGTGTGGCTGCCGGCCGCCCCCTTAGGGTCGAACGAATTGTTTGGACCGACAAAGGAGAAACATGAAATCAACAAGACGGTTCTTTTCGATTGGCACGCTGCTCATCTTGGCAGGCGTGGCCGCGTGTTCGGATACACCGACCAAGTCGCCAGACGTGACCGACAACCTCCGCAGGTCACTTGACCAAGCCGGGCTAAGAGATGTCAGCGTCAGCCAGGATCGTGACAAAGGAGTCGTAACTCTTAGCGGGACTACCGCTTCCGAGGGCGATAAGGCGCACGCAGAATCGATTGCGAAATCCATAGCCGGCCCACAAGTCGTCTCCGACCAGATTGCCGTCCGGCCTCCGGGCTATGAAAGCACAGCGAAGAACGTAGACTCCGATTTTGATAAAGGCATTGAAAAGAATTTCGACGCGGTCTTGGTTCGGCACAAGTTGGACAGCGCAGTGAAATACGAAGTCAAAAACGGGGTTGTCACCTTAACGGGCCACGTCAATTCGCAATCCAGGCGGGCTTGGGTAGAAAAGCTTGCGACGCGCGTGCCAAACGTCAGGCAGGTGGTCAACGAACTAGAAGTAAAAAACCAAAAGGCCAGCTCCTCCGACTAAGTGGGCGAGAGCTATGAATCTCCAGCCTCGATTCCTGGACCGCGCCCAATGTAACTGAGGACAGCGAATCATGAAAGATCGCAGCAGCGGTCGATTGGTCATTTGTCCCTATATCCATAGCTTAGGGAAGCTCTGCGTCTTTGCCATGCCAGGGAGCCTTGGCGAACAAGCTCAACTACATCGAGCGGATTTTCATGTACCGGATCAGATCCGGAAGCATTCCCGATGAATAGGCTCGCCAGGACGACCGCCAGTCCCCCAATTACGTAGTACATTACAGCATCCTTTTCTAAGCCTCCTGCCCCGACAGCCTGGGACAGCGCAAATTTAAATCTTTCGGACATCCATATATAAAGATGGCCACTCCGCAGGGTGGAAGGAAAAATCAGGGAGAATACTTAAGCGCGTGCAACACGAGACCCTAGATTCTCGGCTAGTATTCGAGAGCAAGAATGGGGCTTCAAAAACTGGCTCCTAGGTGCGGAAAAAGACCGCGAAGAAGAATCTAGCAGCTAGCCCAACGACGACCCCAACACAGGTTGTCCAAATGGGCGACCATTGCTTCTGTTGATTCCTCCGCCTGCACAGTCCACACACCGCCGCGTCCAAGGTATGGCCAGGAGCCGGTTGTCGGGGATTGTCTTTTCACATGTGACGCATACTCCATATTCCTTTTTGGCGATCCTCTCCAAAGCCTGCTCGATTTCGGAAATGTTGCGAATCTCGCGCTCCATTGTGGCTATCACAAACTCCCGATTACTGTTTCGAGACGCTTGCGTCACTTCATCATCGACGTCGTTTTCGATCACCAGCTCCCGTCTCAATTGATCTACATGATTTTTCAATTCCGCCAATCTGGATCGCAGCACTTTCTCAAAATGCTTGAGTCTTTTGGACTGTCTCTCATTTTTCATAGTCTGCATCGCTTCCTCGCAAGAGCGTCAGGCGCAACCCTAGGGCTCTCTATGCGCAGCACCGGACATAGAGGCGTTCCTCATTCCGCAAGTCTCACTCTTGCTGTGTTCTTGCGCCATACCGGTATTCACCGAGTTTGCGAACCGCAATGCCGGAGCATGCCGCTGCCAACTGGCGATTGAACGACCGTCTTTGCGTGTTTCGGTCGGTCGTTTTCAGATGTTCCAAGACGCGGCAACGCGACTTCTATCCTACGTTTCAGTCCGTGCGAACTCGCGGCCGGGGATTAAGGGAACGCCGAGAATCGGCTGCACTCCGTCATCCGCCCGCAGCGGCGGTCGCTCGGTGGGAGGATGCATTGAGGTAGATGAGATCCTCTCCGCGAGATTTATTTGCACGCAATACCGAAAGAGCAGTGGCGTGCATTAGAAAGCGTGGAGGGAATGAAATTTGGACCCAAATTCGTTCTCCCGCGCCGATGTATCAGGAACAATTTAGTAAAAATAAAGGTCTACGTGGTCGGAGAGCCTGGATTTGAACCGGGGGCCTAGGAGTGAACTCCCAAAATGGCACAAATTCTGTCGGGCACAGCTTCCGTTAGGGTGGGAGCTGGAAGAGTCTTGTCAATATCGGCCTGAGCCGACCCCGAGAATGCCAACTCAGGTCTCAGCGGCGGAGTGTCTCTGATATGCCGGTTTCGAGCACCTTGGCGAACTGCTCGGGAACGATCGGTCGGCCGAAATAGTACCCCTGCGCCTCGTCACATCGATGAGCCTGAAGAAATTCCAACTCTTTCAGCGTTTCCACGCCTTCGGCGACGACACGCAGTTTGAGGCTCCGGGCCATGCCGATCACCGCCGTCACGATGGTGGTCTCGTCGGGAGCGGTGGTGATTCGACGGACGAACGACTGGTCGATCTTGAGGGCATCGATCGAGAATTTCTGAAGATAACTCAAGCTGGAATAACCCGTACCGAAGTCATCAACCGCAACCTGCACCCCTTTTGCTCTTAGCGCTTGCAGTACGGAGGCGGTCGACGCGGGATGCTTCATAAGTACGCTTTCAGTCAACTCCAGTTCCAAGGATGTTGGATCCAAACCCGTATCCTTCAGAATGGCGAAGACTCCTTCGAGAAAGTTCTCATTCCGGAACTCTATCGCAGAGATGTTCACCCCCATCGTACCAAGGCGCAGGCCGGCATCCACCCAGGTCCGGGCCTGCTTGCACGCCTCACGAAGAACCCAATTGCCAATCGGTAAAATCAAGCCGCAGTCCTCCGCAACCGGAATGAATTGTGCCGGAGAGACCGACCCCCGAGTGGGATGTGTCCAGCGTATCAACGCTTCCGCGCCGGAGATTTCTCCGGTCCTCAGATTGATCTTCGGCTGGTAGTGCACCGCGAATTCCTGCCGTTCTAGCGCCCGCCGCAAACTCCCCTCGATGGATTGTCGCTCGACAGCTCGGACGTTCATGGCTGGCTTGAAAAACTGAAAGCTTTGACGTCCATTTTCCTTGGCCTGGTACATCGCCGTGTCGGCGTTTTTGACTAGTGTCTCCGGGTCCAGACCGTCGTCCGGAAAGACGCTCACCCCAATGCAAGTGGTGACGTGAAGGTCGTGCTGGTCGATGGAATGGGGCTCGGCTCCCGCTTGCAGCAATCTTTTCACCGTAGCTGTTACACTGTCTAAACCTTCGACTTCGGAAAGCAGCACGACGAATTCATCGCCGCCCTGCCGGCTTACCGTGTCCGCGCCGCGCACGCCGTCCACTAAGCGTTTTGCGACAGATTGCAGCAGTCTGTCGCCGATCGGATGCCCGAGAGAATCGTTGATGTGTTTGAAGCCATCCAAATCCAAAAACAGCACAGCGACTTTTTTCATGTGACGTGGCGCTGAGACGATTGCCTGGCGAATCCGGTCGTTCAGGAGCTTGCGATTTGGCAACCCGGTCAGAAAGTCGTGATGGGCGGAATGGGCCATCTGCAGCGCCATCGTCCGGGTCGAGCCCATGTCGCGGAAGACAATCACCACGCCGGTAGTGCGGCCCTCTCGGTCATGTATCGGGGAGACCGTGGCATCGATGGGAATTTCAAATCCGTCACGCTGGATGAGGATGCAGTTCGAGGGCACGTGTATCATACCGTTTTCCACTGCCGTCTCCATCGGATTTGGGGAGGTCTCACGGCTCGTGGCGCCTAGGATTCGAAAAACCTCGGCCATGGGCCTGCCTTCCGCTTCTCCCTGCGACCAGCCCGTCATTCTTTGCGCAACCGGATTGAGGAAGGTGATATTTCCTGAGACGTTTGTGCAAATAACGGCGTCGCCTATCGAGTTGAGAGTAACTTGGGCGCGTTCCTTTTCGTCGAACAATGCCTCTTGCATGTTTTTGCGCTCGACGGCGTAGCGCAAGGCACGAAGAAGTCCGCGCGCATCGATTTGGCCCTTTATGAGATAGTCTTGGACGCCTTCCTGCAAAGCTCGAGAGGCCATCGACTCGTCGTCCAAGCCCGTCAGCACCACCAGGGGGACGCCGGGCGCGACTGCCCGGGCTCGCCGTACTGCCTCCAGTCCCTGGGCGTCGGGCAGGCCGAGATCGAGCAAGATAATGTCGATCATACCCTCCGCAAGATGCTTCTCGGCTTCACCCATGGTGCTCACCTGCGTCAATTCAGTGTTGTGCGAGCTCTGTTCGTGGAACATCTCGTGGAGCAAACGTACATCTGCGGGGTTATCTTCGACTAGGAGCAATACTTTGATTGATTTTTTATGCATTCATTTTGACCATGGTACGCCAACTTATTGACTGAAGAGGGCAGTCGGATACCAAAAAGACGATTTCGGAAGGGTCCTTAGTATTACGCGTTAGATAACAAAGTCAAGAACGGCGGACTGTCCGCTGAACTAGGTCCGTAGTCCGTTTCACCGATCTTCCTTGACCGCTGTCGCCAACGATCTCGGCTACATCAACTGGCGAATAGTCTCGTCGTCAGTTTCGCTGACCCATGGTTCGCTAAAACGGCCCGCGCAACTGCCCTAAGAGGGTCACTCCGCGGTCTATTAGAGTTCTCTGGTGCCTTAAGGTACGCGCGGACGGAGTCGCCCTCTTTATAGGGACCCCAGGTCATGTACGAGAGGTTTCGTCGCTTGCGCGGGTTCTCCCAAGGCTTGCCGAATGACCTTTAGAAGTTCGGCATTATCCACTGGCTTTTGGAGAAAGGCCTTCGCCCCTGCCTTGAGCGCGCGCTCTTTGTTTGCGAGAACGTCTCGAGCGGAGACGACGATAACCGGGATCACGGCGAGATAGGGGTTGGACTTGAGCCTCTCCATGACGACGAAACCGTCGCCGGCCGGCAGACCGAGATCCAGGATAATTAAATCCGGCTCGTGTTTCTTGGCCTCTGTAATGCTCGAGAGCGCATCGCCTGCAAAGAAAGTATCGTAGTGGTTAGCCTTGAGGCGTACATGCATCCCTTGGAGCACATCCGGATCGTCATCCACGATAAGAATTTTCTTGTTACCCATTTTTCACCATCCTCGACAAGATTTCCTCGTCCATAAGTTCCTGAATTTGCGTAGCCACCTTCTCCACAAAGATTTTCATCGATTCACTCGCGCTTCGTTTGATCGCCTCGACCGACCGGAAGGACGCCGAAGTGGTCAACCCTGCTTTCTGTACGTGTTCGTAATCGTCCATTCGCTGCTGAATCCGCATCGCAATCGCTTCACCGCCAATTTCGTCGGTAATCGCCAGGATGAAGAAGAGTTCCGTCGCTCCCGCAGGGCCCATCTTGGGCAAGAGTATGTCCAGTTCGGAGTGCATGCACCGCTGCAAAACATCGCGCACGCCTTGAGATTGCTCGGCGCGCACGTCCTCGGAAAGCCAACCGGTCTGTGAACCGATCTCTGTCACCATAAGTGTGATGGGACATTCCGCATGTCTTTCCCTCTTGAAGGCTGGGGCGATGAGGTTAGGTAGAGAAAAAACAGGCAAGGTAACGAAAAAAACGGCACCCTCCCCAGGAACGCTCCTGACCCAGATTTGACCGCCCTGTCGTGTCACCAACTCTTTGCAGATGAACAACCCCAGCCCGAGGCCTTTACGGCCTGCCGTGGCCGGATCAGGTGTCTGGAAGAGGCGTTCAAAAATTCGCTCAGTCATGTCTGGACTGATCCCACATCCCGAGTCTGACACCTCCAGAACCAGGAGATTCGGATCTTCCCCAAACACCTGAACCCGAACCTTCACCGCGCCGTTTGCCGGAGTGAACTTGATGGCGTTGTCCACCAGAATGATGAGAATTTGTCGAATGCGCGTGGGGTCGGCACAGACGGATGGCAACCGCGGTTCTATCTCAGAAGTGAGAGTAACTCCTTTGGCTGAGGCTGCCCCCTGCAGTGTGTTGACGGCGTAAGCGATTGCATCGGAAACTGAAGTGCATTGCAGTTCGATTTCTAGCTTACCTGCCTGCATGCGAGTGACTTCGACTAAGTCATTGATCATCGATTGAAGGTGCTTGACATTCCTCAAGACGATTCCCAGGTAGTCGTGCTGTTCCACATTCAATTCGCCCGCCAACCTGTCCTGGAGAATGGTCACAAACTGATAGATCGCCGTCAGGGGTGAACGCAACTCGTGCGACACGTGTGAAAGGAACTCGTCCTTAAACTGCAGCTGCTGTGTCCGGATGACGTCAGTTTCTGTTTGCATCCGGTGGCGCTCGATGGCGTGGCGAAGCGCCCGGGGTAGCGCACGATTTTCGATTTGCCCTTTGATCAGATAGTCTTGCGCGCCTTCTTTCATGGCTTCGGCGGCCAGTGCCTCGTCGTCCAAGCCCGTTAGCACAATGAGCGGAACGTTTGGAGCCACCGCGTGGGCCTGCCGCACGGTGTCAAGACCATGAGCGTCCGGCAGTCCCATGTCCAACAGCACGACGTCTACATCGCCTTTCTCCAGATGAGTCATGGCTTCGCTCATGCACAAGAGGTGCGTCAATTCGAAACTGCCCGGCTTCTCCGTGCTGAACATCTCCCGCAGCAAACGAGCATCTCCCGCGTTATCCTCAACCAGAAGAACATGGAGTACCTTTTCCTTCATGAGCGCGACTCGTGTGGCAGCTTGACGACGGTCAGCCAGAAACTATCGATGCTCTTCACCACTTTGAGGAACCCCTCGAGGTCCACAGGCTTGGTGATGTAACAGTTCGCATGGCGCTGATAACTCCCCAGGATGTCCGCCTCGGACCCGGAGGTCGTCAAGATAACCACTGGAATACTTTTCAGTGTCGGGCTCTCCTTGAGTTCCGCCAAAACCTCCCGGCCGTCTTTCTTGGGTAGGTTCAGATCGAGCAAGATCAGATCCGGGCGAGGAGCAGCGGAGTGCTCCCCCTCGCGCCCCAGAAACGCCATTGCTTCAGCCCCATCCGAGGCAACATGCAAGTTGATATGCACCTTGGCGTCTTTAAACGCTTCACGCGTGAGCCGGACGTCGCCAGGACTATCTTCCACCAACAGAACTTCTATCGGCACCGCGCTTCTTCCAATCGATTCCATCATTTCCCATCTCTTTCCGGCAGACTGAAGTAGAAGATCGACCCCTTTTCGGGTTGCGACTCGACCCAGATCCTTCCCCCCAGCCGCTCCACAATCTTCTTGCAAATGGTCAACCCGATTCCGGTTCCCTTGAACTGTTCTCGCCCATGCAAGCGCTGGAAGAGGACGAAGATCCTTTGAAAGTACTGAGGGTCGATTCCCAAGCCATTGTCTCGCACGGAAAATATCCAATCCTTGCCGCCGTTTTTCGTGGCCGAGACGTGTACATGAGGGACTTCGGCGCTGCGGTATTTGATGGCGTTTCCGACAAGGTTCTGGAAGACCTGGACCAATTGTGTATCGTCCGAGGTGACGGCTGGCAGCGAATCGTGAGTCACCAGCGCATCGCTTTCTTGAATCGTTGCTCGTAAGTTGGAAAGCGCGTCTTTCAGTGTTTTTTCAGTGGAAATCTCGCGGAGCGCCTTCTCATTTGTGCCTGACCGCGAATAAGCAAGCAGGTCTTGGATCAACCCCTGCATGCGGGTGGACCCGTCTACCGCGTAGGCGATGAACTCATCGGCTTCGGAGTCGAGACGCCCCTTGTAGCGTTTGGCCAGGAGCTGCGTATAACTGGCTACCATCCGCAGCGGCTCCTGCAGATCGTGGGATGCGACATAGGCAAATTGCTGGAGTTCGTCGTTTGAACGCTTCAGTTCCCCCACCGTCTCCACCAGATGCTGCTCAGATTTCTTGCGTTCGGTGATGTCTCGGATGGCTGCGGTCACCAGGATTCCCTCTGGACTTTCCAGAGGGCTCAACATGATCTCGATCGGAAACTCACTTCCATACTTCCGTCGCCCTTTAAGCTCGATTCCCGTCCCGATCTGCTGCGCCACCGCCTCCGCCGCTGTGCGCGTACCGTCCGCGATCAGCCGCTCCGCAAAGCCCTCTGGAATGATGTTCTTCACTTTCTGCCCAACCAGTTCATCGCGCCGGTATCCAAACTGTTTCTCCGCCTGAACGTTCAGCAGAACGATCTCTCCGTCCTGGTTCACCACCACCATCGCATCCGGAGCCGCCTCCAGCAGGCCGCGGTACCTGCCCTCCATCTGCGCCAGATGTTTTTCCGCAGCCTTGCGCACGGTGATGTCGCGGATCGCTGCCGTGACCAGGATTCCTTCCGTGCTTTCCAGTGGGCTCAGCATAATCTCGATCGGAAAATCGCTTCCATCCTTCCGTCGGCCGGTGAGCTCAATCCCGGTGCCGATTTGCTGCGCCAACGCGTCTTCCACGGATCGAAGACCGTCTGCCAGAAGCCGTTCCGCGAACCCCTCGGGAATGATGTTCTTCACCTTCTGCCCTACCAGTTCATCGCGGTGATAGGCGAATTGTTTCTCCGCTTGAACATTTAGCAGAACGATCTCTCCGTCCTGGTTCACCACCACCATCGCATCCGGAGCCGCCTCCAACAGGCCGCGGTACTTCGCTTCCGTTTCCTTGCGCTCGCTGATGTCACGGCTGATCTCGGAAAAACCAAGCAGGGTCCCAGACGAGTTGCGTGCCGCGGTGATGACGACGTTGGCCCAAAACCGCGATCCGTCTTTACGCACGCGCCAGTGTTCTGTCTCAGACCGGCCGCCGGCAGCCGCGATCAGGAGCTCCTCTTTCGGTTTGCCTTGATCGATATCGCTCTGAAGATAGAAGCGCGAGAAATTCTGCCCGATGATCTCATCGGCTTTGTAGCCCTTGATGCGTTCGGCCCCGGCATTCCAACTTGCGACCATCCCATGTGGGTCGAGCGTAAAGATGGCATAGTCCTGTACTCCATCGATGAGCAGCCGATATTTTTCTTCCTGGTTCCGGAGCGCCTCCTGGGCAAGCCCGCGCTGGATGCTGTCGCTCTGGACGCTCCAACCTGAGGCGGCGGCGATCAACAAGCCCAGGACGGTCCCCAGGATCAAAACAATTTTGGTCTGGCCCAAGTGTCGCTTCGCGTCCGCGTCGCGTAGTATCAACAATCGCAGCTCTTCGTCATGCATCTGGCGAACTACATCTTGAAACTCACCCATGGCCCGATCGCCAGTTCCACTTCGAACGGCATCCGCCGCTGCCTCCATACCCGTTTTCTGGCGCAAGCTGATGATCCTCTCGCCGAACTGGATCTTCTGAGCAGCCAGCCTTCCGAGGGTCGGGATCAGGATCTGCTGTTTGGGGTTATCCACCGTCAAGTTGCGAACGGTTGCCTCGTCCTGCCCTGCGCTTACTATGCTGACGCGGTAGGAATCGAGATAGGATTCCTTGCCAGTCAATGCAAATCCGCGATAACTCGATTCAATACTCTCCATTGCGGAGAGCAAATTCTGAAGTTTTTCAAGAACCTCATGAGTGTGCCGCACTACTCGTTCGCTTTCCGTGGAGGAAGCTATAGCGCGGTAGGAAGTCACGCCCAGAACGAGCAACGCCAAAATGGCGGCTCCGAGCGCGAGTTGCACCTTGCGATTCGATAGAGAATTCGTCTTCATCTAACGCCAGATTAGGAGCGGACGTTTTAGGGCAGTCACAGTCCGAATGGCCGAAATAGGGCGGCCCGGAAACTTATGCCGGTTGTCTAGGAAGGGACTTCGAGTTTATACCGACTGGGTGCTGATTCAAACTTGGCATGCAGGCTGGTGTCCAATAGACTACGAGTGAAGAATATTCGCGCGCGAACGCTTGGGAGTCGACAAGGTACTGCGAGGTTTGTGTGCACACTACCTCGAACGACATTGCAGCGGCCCCACAGATTTCTCGTGGCAAAAGAAGTTCGGCGACTCGTAGCGAGAAAGGAACCCGTCCGCACAATCATTATTCTCGCAACAATGGCTGGCCTGCGGATTGGTGAATCCTCGCGATGCGATGGGGACAAATAGACCTATTACGAGGCACGTTGCTGGTGGCAGAGACTACACTTCGGATCGCCGAAGGAAGTAGACCCGAAGTTCCCTTGGCCCCAGCAGTTGTGCGTGAACGGAAAGAGGCACTATTCGCGCTTGGCAGAACACCCTCCCAAGTTGGAAAATAGTGGAAATAACGGGCAGGAAGAAAGTCAGCTAGTTCCGTGAGTTAGTGGTCGGCGCGCCCGGATTTGAGCCGGGGGGCCACCGTGCACCAAGTCAGGCGTGCTATCTCTTGGAAGTCCTTGCTTTTCAATCTTGGTTTTGAAGACAAATGAGTTAGAAAAATATTTGGGAGTGGCACGATGTTCCGAAATGTGGCTTCGCATGCATCGAGTTCCCCCGAATGTTCACCGTAGCGAAGAAAGGGCGAAATACGTCCGAACGTTCCTGCCTATTAGCTCAAATTGACCCTTCGGTTCTCTGCTGATTGTCCTGACGGTTGACGAGTTCTTCGGGACTTACAATTTTCTTATCAACCGGTCAGGACTTTCTGATGTGTCTTTTCTTACCATTGATGAATTGTTCTACGGCGAGGTGTACGTGCCGCCGAGAAAGGAACAGCGGTGTCGCTCAATTTGGAGAACGTTAGTGAGGAGTCGATCGATCACTGTAGTGTGTGTGGTCGTATCACGGAACTCGTGGAGCTTCCAGAGAGGATTGACAGGTTTTGTCTTGCGTGCAGCGCAGACTTGGCGACCACGGTCTTGTTGATCACCGAGATAGACGCCGCAACGCTGGCCGGAAGGAATACAATTGCGTTAGTGTCTGAATGTACCGAGATCAGCAGTCGCATGCTCGACCGGGCGCAGTCTGCAGAATTAGGGTTTTAGATACGTTGGTATCGACATTTCCGGTGGCGGCCTGCTGCTCGATGTGGCGTCGTTTACCTTCTGAACGCAGCGTCGCCGAACTTTGCGCCGGCTCGTTCCTCCGCAAAGGCGCTGACCGACACGATTCGAATTTGGCTCAGGGCCGCGTCCAGCAGCGCTCTGACCTTTACGTGCCGCCCGTCGATCCCGCTTAGGGCCTCCGGGTTACTAACCGTCCAAATCCTGCGGTCCTTGTCCGCCGTTAGGGTTTTACCATCGGTGCCAACCGTGCCAGAAAGGCTGGTTCGCCTCCGAAGCGTCTTGTGTGTTTCAGAACCGCGATCCTGAGCTGCGCCTCCGTTCTGTTTTGCTTGAACCATTACCGGCGTACACGTCAGGAAAGCGATCATAGAAATCAATAGTGGCTTTTTCATTTGCTCTCCTCCTTAGGCGAAGGATGCAATCTTGGGAACGCAAGGACCGTTGGACAGCCCCTTTTTCGCAAACATCCTGACGCCTTCCCAACACCAAGGCAAAAGCAAAGTTTCGATCTGCAATATCACTAATTTGCGTCGCGGGTAAGTGAGCAGCATTCCGACGTGGGGCCAGGACAGCGTTCCAGCCTAGGCTGACCCGGCGCCCATTTTCTTAGAGAACCAGAACAAGAACCACGTCCAGGCGGTTGCTAGAATTCGAACCGCAGGCCGAGCTGCCCTGTACGATTGCCGCTGTTCTCGGCCGTCTGAACGCTTTGGACTACACCAAAGGACGACGAGGTCACATTCGTCGGAGGCGGAATGAAGTTCGGATGATTGAGTAGATTGGTGAAAGTGGCTTCAAAGCGGAGGCGCATGCGCTCGGTCACATGAAATGTCTTCGAGAGCCCTGCGGCAATCGTCGTGGTGCCGGGGCCCTCGAGAATACCAACGCCGCAGTTTCCAACGGGACCTGAGGGAATGGGATGGAACGCGCTGTTGTTGAACATGCTGCCCGTCGCGGAATTCGCAACGTTGCCATTGCCAATGCAATCGGGGCGTTGGAACGCGCCGCGATAGGAAAGATTAAGATTGCCGGGATCGTAACTTGAGCTGGTGATGGGCGTGAGGTAGGGACCAGTTTCCCAGAGGCTCACGGTGCTGATGGACCATCCACCCAACGCGAGATCGGAGAAAAGGTTCATGTGCGAAAAGAATTGGCGATTCCGGCCGACGGGCAGCTCGAAGACTGCGGAAAGCAAGAATCGGTTACGGCGCGTGTCGGCCATATTGCCGCGGTTGGCGGCGAGATCGAAACGGTTAGCGACTGGCGTGCCGTAAACAATTTCAGGATTGAAGGTGGTGGGCGCATCACCGCCAATATTGCCGAGGCTCTTGGCCCACACGTGACTGGCCTGGAAAGTCAGGCCGCTGCGTGCCCGCATGTTGAGTTCGGATTGCAGGCCGTTGTAGTTCACGTGGCCGGCGTTGGTGGTTGAAAGAATGCGGCCCCAGTTGGTATAGGGTTTGGGGTTAGGATTGGGAAACGTGGCGCTGGGCTCGACCTGGTTGAGATCGACGGTCTGGCTCATGCGATAAGAGTTCATGCCCAGGTAACTCTCACGAAGAGTGATGTCGCGAGCGAGTTCGCGCTCAACCGTGAGATTCCATTGCGCGGATTGCGGGTCGCGGTAGTTGGTGAGCGTGTTTTGGTAAAAATCACCGGTGCCTGCGATGGCGGCGGGAGTGCCTGGCGTCCGCGCGCTGGGAAATTGAAACGCGGGCTGGCCGTTGGTGAAGGAATTGGCGGTCGTGCGGACGACGGACACGTCGATGTTGGTGGTGTTGAAGGAGAGCTGACCGAGATTGGTCATGGTGAAGATACCGAAGCCGCCGCGGACGACGGTTTTATTGTTGCCGAACGGGCGATAGGCGAAACCGAGTCGCGGCTGAAAATTTCTCCCGTAGAACTGACGGAGACCCGGACCGAGGCCGACTTTATTGGCGAACTCGACCGGAGCGCAGGGCATGTCGGGGGCTGAGCCCAGGACGGGCACGCAGCCCAGGGCAGCATCGGCAGAAGTGGGTGTCCCGCAAGGATCGGCAGGATTAGTGGGATCGGCGGGATTGCAGCTGTTGATGCTGGCGAGGAAGCCGGGCCGCGGCTGATTGCTGATAGGAAGGATGATGCCGCCGTTGCGAATGTCAAACGCCGTGAGATTGCCGAGATCGCTGACGAATGCGGGAAGGGCTTGCCAGCGGAGACCGTACGTTAGCGTTAGGCGGTCGTTGATGCGGAATTCATCTTGCGCGTAGACTCCGGTCTGAATGGTGTGGGCGTGGACGTCCGGGCCGGATTGCGCCACATACGTTTTGGTAGGCAAGCCGAGAAGAAGATTGGCGAAGGCATTGCCGGTGAAAATGCCTTGGTCAAAAGTAAACGCGCCAAAATCGTCGGCGCCGCCGAAACTTTCCAGATCCTGGTAGCGCACGCGACGCACGTCGGCGCCAAACTTCAAAGTGTGGCGTCCCTTGATCCAACTCAGATTGTCGGCGAATTGGACGGTCTGTGATTTGGTGACGCCATCCTTGTCGCGGCCCATCGGCGAGTAGTTCCCGGAGTCATCGCTGAAATTGAAAATGGGAAAAGCGCCGGTGGTTGGGTGGTCGCTGAGGTCCAAGCCTGTCAGGCCCAGGGTGGATATTGCTGCCATGCCTGGCAGTGGGAATTTGGTCTGAAATTGCCAGAAGGAGAGGCCGAAGCGCGCTTCGTTCACAAGATTGTTGGTAATCAGGTAGTTATGCGAAACGATGACGTTGTTGTTGTGCTCGGAGTCTTGATCGGGCGGCAGGAAATTGTTGACCGTGTTGAGCGCCGCATCGGTGAGGGATTGCGCGGTGAGATGTTTCCAGCTCCAGCGGACGAACATGGATTGTTTGGACGTGATGGTGTGGTCGAAGCGCAAGTCGAAACCGTTGGTGTCGCTGGGCGTTGCGGTTTGCTGCAAGTAGTTGGCTTGCGAACCGAAATTGGCGGCACTCACGTTGATATTGGGCGCAGGGAGATAGTTGTTGAGCAAGCTGGTGGCGACGGGATTGATGCAGTCCTGTGGGTTGGCGCACTGGCTGCCGCTAGGAATCTTGTTCCCGGGGTAAGGATTACCGGTGAAGGGATCGAGGAGCGGAGTCGAAAGCGCCGAGAAATTGCCCTGACGCATGGCGCCGGTGGGAACAAAAAGAAAGAGCGGTGTCGAAAACCGGCGACGATTGGCTTCGAAGTCGGCAAAAAAGAAGGTCTTGGCTTGGCCGTGGGTGAGCTTCGGAAGGGCGAGAGGGCCGCCCAAGCTGCCGCCGAACGTGTTGTAGGCCTTGTGCGGCTTGTCCCCGGAGTTCCAGACTTCGGCGTCCAAGGCGTCGTTCTGTAGATATTCGAACGCGCTACCATGAAATCGATCGCCTCCACTTTTTGTAGAGATGGTGACATCCCCAATTTGCGCGAATTCGGCGTTGTTGTTGAACTGCGTGACTTTGAATTCGCTGATGAGCTCCGAGGAAGGGTTCATGTTGCCGAGGGCGCCGTTCTGGCGAATGTTCACGGTGGAAGAGCCGTCGACGGAATACTGCACTTGCGAAGGAAGTCCGCCGCCCACGGAGACGTTGCCGTTGGCGTCTTGCTGCGCCCCTGGAACGGTAGCGAGCATCGCAAGTGGGCTGGTGGTGGCGCCACGGTAGTTCACCGGAAGACCGGTGATCTGCTGGAAATTCTTGGTGTCGCCAATCGTGCCGTTTTCGGTGTTGATCACCGGACCGGCATCCCCGCTGACTTCGATGCTTTGTGAAGAGTTCGCCAGTTTGAGGGAGACATCCAGGCGCAGGCTCTGGCGAGCGTCGAGCTGTAGTGAGGAAACCTTGTAGTCGGCGAAGCCATCCGCGTGAAGCACCAATTCGTAGTGCCCGGCTCGCACATTGACGAATTCAAATCCTCCGTTACTATCCGTGCTGGCGTTGCGCTGGCTGCCATCGTCCAGACTTGTGAGGGTAAGTTGGGCGCCTGCGACTGCGCCTTCGCTCGGATCCTTCACGACGCCAACAATGCCGCCAAAAGTCGATTGGCCGGCAGCCCACGGCACGGACAACAGGATTGCAATCAAGAATGAAGATACCTTGCTCAACATCTTCGAGTCCCCCCTATTCCCTTGCGCGCGATTCCAGTGCGCGAAGCAGTGTCTGGAAAATACAGAGACGTACGTAAAGAAGTCGTGAGCGATTTCATCAAAGAGTTGATAGCTTGGATGGGTTTCTTGAATCGAGGCAACAATATCAGCTGCCTAGACGTGGCTCCCCAAGTGTTTGTTTTCCTTAGGAACCGCCCGCCGTTGTTTACAGAATCCTTATAAATCCCTCAGGACTTCTTGAACAGTGTTTCGTTATCTTGCCTCTTGGTTGTTGAGATTGGCTGAGTTCTTCGAGTCCACTGAACTGAGGCGGGCAGCAAACTCGTGCGTGAGGTGGGGTGGGGCTAAGCCGATACGAAGTTTCGGCAGAAATGCCCGCATATCCTTGGCTCTCGAAGGGCGGCAGGATGTGAGGGGCGCTTTGCGGCCAGGTTACTGCGGCCTGCCAGCATGGCAATGCGCTAGCGCGGTAGCGGCAATCACGGAGCCCGGGCAGGAGAATCTAAACGGAATAAATTTTGTACCTCGGCATCTGTGACGCGAATCACATCGTTCGTGCGGCGTCGTCATGGACTCAGAACACGTTTTCTTTGCAAATTGCCCTACAGGAGAGACATATGGGTGCGTTCGGACGGAAAAGGGGTTTCATTGGGTTAGTGCTCGCGGTATTGCTGTATTCCAGCGCGGCGCCCGGTGTTGTACTCGCCGATGGCAAAGACGACGGTACTCCGGCGGAGAAGACGGAGAAGGCAAAGCCGGGCACTACTAAGGTGGAAGCTCCCGCGCCTTTGACGGAGCGCGAGCGCCTGTTGCTGGACCGCGTAGAGCAGCTCGAAAAGCGCATGGCCGAGCTCGAGGCCAAGGGCCAACCAGCCGCTCCTTCCTCCAGTGAGGCACCAGTGCCGCAACCGTCGGTGGTTGCGCCGGAGACCGCGCAGCCTGGCGTCGGAGGGACTGTCCGGAGCGGCGAAGTGGCCAGTGCTGCTTCCCCGGCCGCCGTCTCTACTGCGCCCGGTACCCAGGAAAGGGTCTCGACGAAACCGGCGAAGGCCGAGCCATTTGCGTTCGCCGACTTCACATGGCTGACCGGTAATGCGCGAACCAAGGAATCTCCGATGGACACGAAATTCTTCACGCCGGAAATCAGAGCGGACGTCGACTACGTCTACGACTTCGCACATCCGAAAGACGATACGATAGGCGGTTCGAGTGAGATTTTTAGATCCAATGAAGTGCACGTGACGCAACTCGGCGTCGGCGGCGATTTCCACTACGACAATGTTCGAGCGCGGCTGATGACGCAATTCGGGCTGTATTCCGAGACGACGCCGCGTAATGACGCCAGTCCTTCGCGCGGCCAATGGAATCTCGCCGACGCCTACCGGTATCTGTCGGAAGCATACGGTGGTTACCATTTCAACGTACTTCATGGAGTGAATGTCGACGCCGGTATCTTCATGTCGTACGTAGGCCTGTTCAGCTACTACCAATTTGACAACTGGGCTTATCAGCCGTCGTACGTCTCTTCCAACACGCCGTGGTTCTTCAATGGCGTGCGTGTCCAAATATTCCCCTCCGAACATTTGAAGATCGAGCCCTGGTTTGTAAATGGTTGGCAGTCATACGGGCGTTTCAACAACCGGCCTGGCATCGGAATGCAAATTCTATGGCGGCCAAACGGATGGCTATCGGTCCTCGGCAATCAGTACATGTTGGGGGAGGACGCCCTGAATACGCCGGGTCGTGTGCGCTATCACACGGACGACAGCATTCAAGTCAAGTACTATGACAACCAGGAAAATTTTATCAGCAAAGCCGCCTTCTCGTTGACCGGCGACATGGGATGCGAGCATGGCGGTGGCGTCAGTTGCGCCGGCAATTCTCTGAAGGGTCCCAAGCAAAGCTTTCTCGGCTACATGGTCTACAACCGTTTGTGGTTCGATCGAGACAAGTACGCTCTGACCATTGGCGGCGGACAGATCAACAATCCTGGCCGCTACCTGGTGTTGTTGCCCCCGATCAACGGCGCGACGGCTTCTTCCGGAACACCGTACTTCACAGAGAATCCGGGCGATCCATATAAGGCTTGGGATATTTCCGGGACTTTCGACTGGATGCCCAGCCAGTACATTACCTTCCGCTGGGAGTATAACCATCGCGCAGCCAACGTGCCTTATTTCTCTGGCTCCGGCGGCGTGACCCCCCCAGGCGGTAATACCGGAACGCCCGGGGGGCTGGTGTGCTTGAGCGGTTTTACCACCTGCGATGGCTCACCGAGCAATACCTGGTTTCCGGATCTTCGCAAAACCGAGAATCGCGCGACCATGGCCATCCTCGTGAAATTCTGATCCGCGGTATCACCGCGTTAACGGAAGGCTGTGGTGCTCCATGAATTAACCGTGCAGCTATCTCCGGGAGGCTCCGTCGTTCCTGGCTGACGTGCAGAGCCTCTTGAGCAACGAGCAAAATACTACGACAGTCGGCCTCAAAGAGTGGTGGGGACGCTAGGAGGGCTCATCGTGAGTGCGGATATTTCGCGTATGAAACCGCGGGAGGACGGGAACAATCATGCTTGACATCGTTTTCATCTTGGCGACCGCGCTGTTTTTCGCGATTGGAATTCTCTACGTTCGCGGCTGTGAACGCTTGAAATAGGAGTGACTCTATGAACGCAGGCGATGCGGCACTGCTGGTGATTTGCGTGCTTCTGTTTGGGTATTTGCTGTACGCGCTGTTGAAGGCGGAGGAGTTCTAACCCATGACCGTAAACGGCTGGTTCCAGATCGGGTTTTTTCTTCTGGTGATCTTTCTAGTCACCAAGCCCCTGGGCGTCTTCATGAAGCGCGTGTTCAGTGGGGAGAAGACATTCCTAGATCCAGCTTTGCGGCCTGTCGAAAGGGTCGTATATCGCCTGACCGGGGTAGACGAGAAGCATGAGATGCGCTGGACGGAATACGCCACTGCCATGCTGCTGTTTAGCGGCGTCTCCATGGCCTTACTGTACCTAATCGAGCGCACACAGAAATGGCTGCCTTTCAATCCTCAGAAATTTGGCAACGTGGAGCCCGGTCTTGCATTTGGTACGGCTGCGTCGTTCACCACCAATACGAACTGGCAAGCGTACAGTGGCGAATCCATGATGAGCTACCTCACCCAAATGGCGGGGCTGGCTTATCACAACTTTGCCTCTGCGGCAGTTGGCATTGTCCTTGCCATCGTGGTGATCCGCGGCATCGCTCGCAGAGAAACGGACAAACTCGGTAACTTCTGGGTGGATACGACGCGTTGTCTATTGTGGGTGCTGCTTCCCATCTGCCTGGTTAGCTCGCTGGTGCTGGTGTCCCAGGGCGTCGTGCAGAACTTGAGGCCGTACACGACGGTACAGTTGCTCGAGCCCCAGAACGTGCAGGTGACCGGCGCGGACGGCAAAACCACAACGCAGACGGTGACCCAGCAGGTGATTGCGCAAGGGCCGGTGGCATCGCAAGAGGCAATCAAGGAATTCGGCACGAACGGGGGCGGATTCTTCGGCGCCAATAGCGCGCATCCATTCGAGAACCCTACGCCACTCACCAATTTTCTTCAATTGATATTGATTTTCGCAATCCCTTCCGGCCTCACCTACACGCTCGGCCGGATGACGGGCTCGCAACGGCACGGATGGGCTGTGTGGGCGGCCATGGCCTTCTTGTTTTCGGCCGGCGTGACAACCGCCTATTGGGCCGAAGCCAGAGGCAATCCGCTATTGGCGGGCACCGACCAGCGGGTAGGCGCGCTGCAACCCGGCGGAAACATGGAGGGCAAAGAGGTGCGCTTTGGAATTGCCAACTCCGCTCTGTTTGCTACCGTGACGACCGACGCGAGCTGTGGCGCGATCAACGGCCAGCACGATTCGTTTACCCCCCTTGGCGGCATGGTTCCGTTGATCAACATCATGCTGGGCGAGGTGGTCTTCGGCGGAGTGGGAGCCGGTCTCTACGGGATCATCGTGTTTGTGATTCTTGCGGTGTTTATTGCTGGGCTGATGGTCGGCCGAACGCCGGAGTACTTGGGAAAGAAAATCGAATCGTATGACGTGAAGATGGCGATGCTCGCGATTCTTGTTTTGACGTTGACAATCCTCGGTTTTTCCGCCGTCGCCATCGTCAAGCCTTTTGGTACGTCGAGCATTTCCAACCCCGGGCCGCACGGATTGTCGCAGGTCCTGTACGCCTACGTCTCCTCGACCGGAAATAATGGCTCGGCTTTCGGGGGTTTGAGCGTGAACACCATGTGGTACAACACGAGCACGGCCGCAGCTCAACTTCTGGGCCGATTCTTCATGATCATTCCGGTGCTTGCCATTGCCGGAAGCCTAGCCAAGAAAAAGACGGTCCCCGAATCAGCCGGAACCTTCCCCGTGACCGGCGGCCTATTCGCGGGTTTGCTGGTCTCCACCATTTTGATCGTGGGTGCCCTTACGTTTTTCCCGGCTCTGAGCCTAGGACCGATTCTCGAACACCTGCTGATGCACGCAGGAAAGGCTTTCTGAGGTGTCTATGGACCCGGTCGCTCAAATCAGAAAAAAATCGCTTGCCGATAGCGCTATCCTTTCGCGCGCCATTCTGGATTCGTTTCGCAAACTGAATCCGCGCACAATGGTCAAAAACCCGGTAATGTTCGTCGTAGAGGTGGGCGCCGTCCTGACCACGATCCAGCTCACGTGGAACGCGTTTCACGGTGCAGGGCACCTCGGTTTTGGGCTACAGATCACGCTATGGTTGTGGTTCACGGTTCTCTTTGCCAATTTCGCCGAGGCCATGGCCGAAGGCCGGGGCAAGGCGCAAGCCGACACGTTGCGCAAAGCACGGGCGGACACCCAAGCGCGTTGCTTGCGCGCTAACGGCTGTGTAGAGACCGTGGCCAGTTCGAAACTGCGTTCCGGAGACATTGTCGTCGTGACCGTGGGGGAATTCATTCCCGGAGACGGTGAGGTCATCGAGGGTGTGGCGTCGGTCGACGAGTCGGCGATTACCGGCGAGTCCGCGCCGGTCATCCGAGAATCCGGTGGAGACCGCTCCGCGGTCACCGGTGGAACACGTGTTCTGTCCGATGAAATCAAGGTGCGCATCACGTCGAATCCCGGGGAAACCTTTCTCGACCGCATGATCAAGCTCGTGGAGGGAGCTTCGCGTCAAAAAACTCCGAATGAGATTGCCCTCAATATTTTGTTGGCCGGTCTCACGATCATCTTTCTCCTCGCTGTTGTGACTCTTCAGCCGTTTGCGATCTATTCCGGAGCTCCGCAGAACATCTTCGTACTGGTCTCGCTTCTCGTTTGCCTGATCCCCACGACCATCGGAGGGCTCCTGTCGGCCATCGGCATTGCCGGCATGGACCGCATGATTCAGCGAAACGTCATCGCCATGTCGGGGCGCGCAGTGGAAGCGTCGGGCGACGTGGATGTGCTGTTGCTGGACAAAACCGGGACAATCACTCTCGGAAACCGCGCTGCCACGCAATTCTTCCCTGCGCCCGGCGTCGAAGAAGCCTATCTGGCCGATGCGGCGCAGCTTTCTTCGCTGGCGGACGAAACTCCGGAAGGGCGTTCCATCGTTGTGCTGGCAAAGGAGCGCTACAACCTCCGCGGCCGGGATCTTGCTTCCCACGCGGCTACATTCATCCCATTCTCAGCACAAACGAGAATGTCTGGCGTGGATATGGACGGTCGGGAAATCCGCAAAGGCGCTCTGGAAACGATTAGCCGTCTAATCGCCAGCCGCGGTAACGCTGTGCCGGCCGAACTGCAGGTTTGTGTGCGGAACATTTCAAATGCCGGAGGCACGCCGCTGCTGGTTGCGGAAAACTGTCGTGTCCTGGGCGCGATCGCTCTGACCGACATCGTCAAAGGCGGCATGAAGGAGCGCTTCGACCAACTTCGCGCCATGGGCATTCGCACGATGATGATCACGGGTGACAACCCGTTGACCGCGGCCGCGATTGCCCGCCAAGCGGGAGTCGACGATTTCCTCGCCGAAGCCAAGCCGGAAGACAAGATGGCGCTCATCAAAAGTGAACAGGCCAAGGGCAAGCTCGTAGCCATGACCGGCGACGGCACGAACGATGCTCCGGCTCTTGCCCAGGCGGATGTCGGGGTGGCCATGAACACCGGAACACAGGCGGCCAAAGAAGCCGGCAACATGGTGGATCTCGACTCCAATCCCACCAAGCTCATCGAGATCGTGGAAATCGGCAAACAATTGTTGATTACGCGCGGCGCACTCACTACGTTCTCGGTCGCCAACGACGTTGCGAAGTACTTCGCTATCATACCCGCGATGTTCGCCGCGGCTTTTCCCGTGCTTGGCGTCTTGAATGTAATGCATCTGCACACGCCGGAATCGGCCATCCTCTCGGCCGTAATTTTCAACGCTCTGATTATCGTTGCTCTCATCCCGCTGGCACTTCGCGGAGTGCGCTATCGTCCGCTCGGCGCAGCGGCCCTGCTGAAGCGCAATTTGCTGATCTACGGCGCGGGTGGAATTGTTGCCCCGTTTTTCGGAATCAAATTCATCGATGTGTTGCTGACGTATCTTCGGGTTGTTTGAGGAACCTATGAAAAAGAATCTCCTGATCTCGCTGTGGTTCACTTTGGTGACGACGGTGATCTTTGGATTGCTGTACCCGCTGGTTGTCACAGGACTGTCGCAGGTGCTGTTCCCTGACCGCGCCAACGGACAACTGATCGAGAAAAACGGCAAGATCGTGGGCTCCCGAATCATCGGCCAAGCGTTTACCGGACCCGGTTATTTTCATTCGCGGCCGTCCAACGCGGGAACTGGATATGATCCCACGTCCAGCGGCGGTTCGTATTTGGGACCTACGAACAAGACTTTGATCGAGCGCGTGAAAGGCGACGTACAAAAACTTCAGGCAGAGAATCCTGGGGCTCCGATCCCCGTGGATTTGGTGACCAGCTCGGGCTCCGGCTTGGACTCGGACATCTCTCCCGCGGCTGCGGAATTCCAGATTCCTCGCATTGCCCATTCGCGCGGGATGAAACAAGAAGAGGTGCGCGCTCTGGTGCAGAAATACACCAGAGGCCGCGATCTGGGATTTCTTGGCGAGGCGCGAGTGAATGTTTTGGAATTGAATCTGGACCTCGATACGCTAGCTACCGTGCGATAAGCGTCACGATTTGCGGCGTGAGCGTTTTTCGGAGGCCAGACTTGGCAACTGAAAGCGATACCCCAGCCAGGGCTCGGTCAAGATGTAGCGGGGATGCGCGGGATCTCTCTCGATCTTCTTGCGCAGCTGGTTGATCACCACGCGAAGGTTCTCCGTTTCCTCGGAGTGATCCGGCCCCCAGACCGTTTGCAGCAATCTCTTATGTGTAAGCGGCTTTCCTTCTTGCACTACGAGAGTGCGGAGGACGTCAAATTCCCTGGGAGTCAAGTGGACTCTCACTCCCCGCGCGTCTACGCTCCTTTTCTCGAGATCGATGCTCAATTCTGGAGTCTCAATTTTGGGGAGCGGCTCTACAGAGCTGGAGCGTCTCAGTGCAGCTCGAATGCGTGCCAGCAGTTCTCCGATTGCGAAGGGTTTTACGACGTAATCATCCGCCCCGGAATCCAGCGCGAGAACCTTGTCTTGTTCCGAATTTCGGACAGTGACCATGATGATGGGTGTGCTGAAGGACAATCGCATCTTGCTGCAAGCCTCCAACCCGCTCATCTCCGGCATGTTTACATCCAAGAGAATGAGATCAGGGTGCTCCCGAACAGCAATTTCAATGGCTTCTTGGCCGTTTTCCGCTTCGATTACGTCATAGCCGTTGTTCGAAAGCGTCGCTCGCAGGACTCGGCGGATTTGCGGCTCGTCGTCGACCACGAGTATGGTTCGATGGTTCATCGATTTCTCGTTTTCTGTGGGAACCGGGAGTGGACGCCAACGACGCATTGAGCGCAGCGAACGGTTCGCACACCTAGTAAGCATTCGCAATGGTAAGGAACGGGGAATATGAAACACCTGAGGGAATCCTAAGGAGTTCGTAAAGGCAGGCGGATTCTGTATCTATTTCAAGTAAAAGGCTGGAACTGGTCGAAGGTCATTGCCGTGCTCACGGCCCCACGAGGGAGTCCCCCTTGGTTTCGCAGTGCCGGGGCGTCAGCCTGCTTGGGCGTGGCGTTGTTTGCGGATTGGCCTCGTCCGGAAAGAACGCTGCTGAGGAAAATTAGAAAGACGGAGGGGGTTAAAGGAAGAATTTGCGCCGTGCGTGTGAGATCACCAGACCATTCGGCGGTCCTTATCGCCGGGAGAACAAGCGTT
>Ga0207087_1021_pt1 | contig 35493 bp, 40 predicted proteins | sample Alteio_BWMinHeat_51_FD_153544 | JGI IMG/M metagenome (GOLD analysis project Ga0207087, IMG submission 153544) | Enriched cells from forest soil in Barre Woods Harvard Forest LTER site, Petersham, Massachusetts, United States -... | ecosystem: Environmental > Terrestrial > Soil > Temperate forest >... | reverse complement strand
AAGTTCCGTGCAGGTGGAAATATTCGAGTCTTCGAAAGACCCCAAGACCATCAACGTGACGTCGCATATTGTTATTTTTCAGCCGAACGGCGCCACGCTGATTGTTGGCGAGGAATATGAGGTCGAAAACAAGTCTCAGCCGCCGCAGGCCTACTATCGCGCGGATGGTAATTTTGATTTTTCCCTGCCCGTGCTGAGGCAAACGGTGTAAGCGCCAACACCGCAATGAACGCCAGCTGCAGGAAGCGCTGCATCATGATGCGCTCCCGCCCGCCGAAGCAGGACGAGTTCCGCGTGGCCGCTTGATTTCCGCATCCGTCACGCGGTCGATTTCGGCCAGCACCAGTGCCGCTTCATTCTCGAGCGCCGTCTTCATTGCTTCGAAATCCCCTTCCGCATATTTTCCGGAGCGGTATTCAAATCGCAAATCGCGAAGATTGTCGTAAATCGTGTCTCGCCGCTCCAGCAACTGGTCCAGTTTTGTGCGATGGGGCGCAAGATCCGAGGCATCCGGTTGGATGTAGAAAATGAAAAGCATCGTGGCGACCGCCAGCGCCACGCACGCGCCCAGCACCGCCCAGTCCGCCGACGCAATGGAAACGATCGCGAGTATGTTGGCAAGCGACACGAATCAGTCCTCGGTCTCGCGCGCCGCTTGCGCCCGTGCGCGTTCCAGCAAATCCGGAGAAACCTGCGGAGTGTTCCCGCCCGATGGAGCCGTCGGGGTGGGCCGCTTACTCCAGCGCGATATCACGAATACCACCAGCACCGTGCCGAATACGAGATAAACACTCGGCATCGCCCAGGCCACCAGGCTAAATCCCGACTTCGGCGGCTCCGCGTAAACCTTGGTGCCGAACTCCTGCACAAACATCTGCGTGATGGCATCTTCCGAGCCGCCACGGTCCAGCGATTGATTCAACTCTTTCAGCATCCCGGCGGAGGTGGTGCAGCCCACGTGGTTGCATTGTGTCAGCACCTGGCTGCAACTGCACATGCACATGAACTTGCCGCCAATTTGCTTGGCGCGGTCAGAGAGTTGCTGGGCATCGATAGGCGTAGTCAGTAACGGCAAAATCGCGAACACCGCGAGCACAGCAATGCCAGCCAGCCGGCGTATCCTATTCACGGTTCCCTCGCATTGTTACAGACGGAGTGAGGCCATGCGCCAACTGCTGACTGGCGGGTTGCGGCGCACCCGCAAGCACCAGCACCGCGCGCCGGTTCGGCAGCAGCGCCACCAACGTCCCAAAGACCACCACGACCCCTCCGAACCAAATCCACTTCACGAGCGGATTAAGAAACGCGTGGATGGTAATTTTGATTTTTCCCTGCCGAAAGACGGGCGGCTCCAACAAATAGCGGCGGCAGGGCCCGCGGGCATGCCGGTGGTGCAACTTCCGATTGACAAGAAGAATAACCGCTATTCGATTGCGTACTCGTTCCGGCCGGGACAGAGCACGGTGCGTTATTCGTACGAGCTTCCTTACGCCGGCAACGCCGCGACAGTGAAAATTCCAACCACGTATCCCGGCGGGAGATTGCTGGTGGTGGCGCCGCCGACGATGCAGGTGAGCGGCGATGGTTTGAATCCCGGCGGACAAGAGCAGGGAATGAATGTATACGGACGAGATGATGTTCCCGCAGGGACAGTGGTCGCGGTGAGCGTCTCGGGGACGGCGCCGCCGCAGGATGCCAATGCGGGCAGTGGCCAAGGGCAACAGGGCCGGGACAGCCAGCAGGGCGGTGGAGAAGGCGGCGGCGTAGCTATTCAACAAGTTCCCGGACGGCTGGATGTGTTGAAGTGGCCCGTGATTGTGGGATTTGTTTGCCTGTTTGCGCTGGGCGCGATCCTTCTTGCACGCAAGCAGGTCGTGGCCGTGGCAGGGCCTGTGCCAGCGGAGGATGAGGCTCCTGCCGTGAAGCCGAAGAAAGTGAAAGCGCCGGCAGCACCAGCAGCTGCCGCGAGTATTCCGACCAACGGTGCGTCGAGCATGGCGGAAGTGGACGCCGCCGTTGGAACGAGTCTGGATGCGCTGAAGGAACGGCTGTTTAGGCTGGAGCTGCGCCGCCAGGCCGGGACCATCTCCGAGCAAGAGTACGTACAGGAACGTGCGCGCGCGGAAAAGGTGCTGCGCGACCTCGTGCGAGGCTAAGCGTTGGACGCTGGGCGTGAGTTGGCTCTCTCCGAGGCCGCCAGGTGACGGCTCCGGTTTTTTCTCCCACAGGAATTCGTTTCGAGAATATTGAAAAGCGCTATGGCGGGCTTTACGCCCTGCGCCGCGTCTCGCTTGAGGTGGCGGCGGGAGAGTGCGTGGCGCTTGCGGGGCGCAACGGCTCCGGGAAGACGACGCTTTTGCGAATTGCGGCGAAGCTGGTGCGGCCCTCGGCCGGAACGGTGAACTTTTCAGATGGCGGCGGAAACGTGAACCAAACGGCGGCGAGGATGGGTTTCGTGGCGCATGCGACGATGGTCTACGACGAGCTGACGGCGGAAGAGAATCTTCTCTTGTTCGCGAAATTGCAGGGAATCGCGGAACCAGCCGCGCGCGCGGAAACCTTGCTGCGGGAAGTTGGACTGATCGAGCGCCGCGGGTCCCTGGTGCGCACGTTTTCGCGCGGGATGCGCCAGCGCGTGGCCATTGCGAGGGCGCTGCTGAATGATCCGACGGTGCTGCTTCTCGACGAGCCTGCGACTGGACTCGATCCGCAAGGCGTGGCCTGGTTTGCGGAGACACTGCGGCGCTTGCGGGACACAGGGCGAACCATTTTGATGAGCCTGCATGGCGAGTCGGAAATTTCCGGGCTGGCCACGCGGGCGATTCGCCTGGATGCCGGGTTGGTCATGGCGGACACGCACAGTGGCGCGAACCTCCGCTCGATCCTGACGTTTGCGGACGCGTGAATGGCGCTGCTCTCCAATACCGCGGTGCTGCTGGGCAAGGAGCTTCGCACGGAGTTCCGTTCGCGCGAACTTTTGACGACGACGGTGGTGTTTATCCTCATCGTTGTCGTGCTCTTTAGTTTTACGTTCGACCCAACTTCTGCGGAATCACGGCGGTTTGCCGGGAGCTTGCTCTGGCTTGCGTTTTTATTTGCGGCGTCGCTTATGCTGCAACCGTGCTTCTTGCGCGAGCAAAACAACGACACGTTGAGTGCTTTGCGTCTTTCCGTCGGTGATCCTTTTGCGATTTTTGTCGCCAAACTCGCGGCCAACACATTGTTCCTGCTGCTGACGGAGCTGCTGATGCTGCCGGTATTTTCGATTTTGTTTAACGTTCCGATTTTTCCGGTGTTCGGGCGGCTGGTTCTGGTTCTTTTCCTGGGGAGCCTGGGTGTTTCTATTGCGGGAACGGCGCTGTCGGCGGTTTCCGCGCAAGCGCGCATGCGCGAACTGCTCTTGCCACTATTGCTGTTGCCGCTGCTTACTCCCGTTCTGGTTGCCAGCACGCAAGTGACGGTCGGGCTTCTGGACGCGCAGCCATTCATGGAATGGAAGGGCATCGAATTTCTGGTGGTGTTTGATGTGGTTTTTTTGACGGCTCTATGGCTTTTCGGCGAATATCTCCTGGAGGAATGAAGGCATGGCGAAACACGCGTTGGGCAGCGCGGTAGTTGTGCTATTGCTGGTGGCGGCGGCGTATGGCGCGTTTTTTATTGCGCCGACCGACGTCAAGCAGGGGCTAATCTATCGCATCCTATTTCTGCACGTCTCCAGCGCATGGACGGGCCTCACGGCGTTTTTTATCTGCTTTGTAGGAAACCTGATGTACGTTTGGCGCCGCGCCCCGCAATGGGATTGGCTTGGGACCTCCGCGGCGGAAGTGGGGCTGGCGTTCACGACGGTGGTTCTCGTGACGGGGCCCATTTGGGCGCATCCCGTTTGGGGAATTTGGTGGACCTGGGACGCGCGGCTGACTTCGACGTTTGTGCTCTGGCTTCTCTACGTTTCCTATCTCTTGCTGCGCACGCTGGTGGAAGAGCCCGACCGGCGCGCGCTATTTAGCGCACTCTTCGGGATTTTTGCATTTCTCGATGTGCCGCTGGTATTTGGCTCGATCCGCTGGTGGAGGACGCAACATCCGCAACCTGTGGTGATGGGCGGGCCTGGCTCCGGCCTCGATCCCACGATGTGGAAAGTCCTGTTCTTTTCCTGGATGGCCATGCTTGCGTTAATGACCTTGCTGCTGATGGCGCGGTACAAGCTGGAAGCCATGCGCGGTGATATGGAAATTGTGCGTCGCGAAGCGGAGGCGGCATGAAGAACCTGGACAGCGTGTTTGCAGCGTACCTTTTCGCGTGGGGGATTTTCTTCGTTTACTACCTGTCCGTGGCGCGGCGCGCTTCCGCGCTCCGCGATGAGCTCAAGCAGCTAAAAGACTCGTTGAATCGAGGGAAGTAGCGTGGGTGGGAAGAAGCGAGTCGGGATCGTGCTGTTCCAGCTTGGCGGGCCGGATTCGCTGGAGGCCGTTGAGCCATTTCTTTTGAACTTATTTCTCGATCCGGACATCATACCCTTGGGACCGCTGGGGCTGCTGCGGCGGCCGATTGCGAAGCTGATTTCCTCGCGGCGATCGGTTCCGGTTGCGGGGAAATACGCGGAAATTGGGCGGCGCTCGCCGATTGCGACGCTCACGGAACGGCAACGTGTGCGGCTCGTCGAGGCCGTGTCTCCGTACATCGAGCCGGTGGCGGTTACGGCGATGCGCTATTGGCGGCCCATGACTTCTGAGGCCGTGGCGTTGCTGGGCAAAGCCGGGGCGCTGGATGAGATTGTGCTTTTGCCGCTGTATCCGCAGTATTCGTACGCGACGACTCTCAGCAGTCTGAAAGAATGGCGGCGCGTGGCCGATCAGGCGGAATGGAAAAAGCCGGCGGGGAAGCCGCCGGAACGCACCGTCAATAATTTCCACGATCATCCGCTTTATATTCAGGCGTTGGTGCAGCGGATTGGATCGGTTTTGCGGCAATTCGCGGATAGCTCGAGGATTCATCTCGTTTTCAGCGCGCATGGATTGCCGATGAGCCTGGTGGAGAAGGGCGATCCTTATCCGAAGCAAATAGAAGAAACGGTACGGCTGGCGTGCGAGTTGGGCAAGAAGAACTATCCGGGGTGGCCGGAGACGCATTTGCTTTGTTATCAGAGCCGAGTAGGACCGGCGAAGTGGCTGCAGCCGCCGCTGACGGGGACCATTGATCGACTGGGTCAGGAAGGCGTGAAAGAAATGCTTGTGGTTCCCATTTCCTTCGTGACCGAACATATCGAGACGCTGCACGAAATCAATATCGAGGCGCGCGAACAGGCGGAGAAACTGGGGATCGAAAAATTTCGCATGATGCCGGCGGTGGGGGACTCGCCGCTCTTTATCGCGGCGCTAGCCGACCTGGTGCTGCGTGCCGCAGGGATTGACGCCGGCGGGCCGTCCGCACGGCTTTCCACAGTAGCCCGTTGACGGCATTGTATGTATAATCCGCCGCTGGGACTTGGGCTATGACCACTACCTACAATCGGGGTGTGCACAAATACTCGGTATTTGTTGTTTGCTGGACCGTGCTTCTCTTTATTGCCGGAGCGCTCGTCACTTCCAAAGACGCGGCGCTTTCCGTGACGGATTGGCCGACATCCCACGGCGTGATGGTTCCTCCGTTTTCCTCGCTGCAAGGCGGCGATTTATTTGAGTTTTCGCATCGCGTTTTCGCGGGCGGTCTGGGTGTTCTGACGCTCGTGCTCGCCGTGGTGCTGTGGGTGAAGGAAAAGCGGCCGTGGCTGCGCAGGCTAGGAGTGATTGCGGTGCTCGGGGTTATCGTTCAGGCCATTCTGGGCGGTCAGGTGGTGATACGGCTGCTGCATTACTGGCTGCCTGTGATTCACGCATGCTTTGCGCAAATCGTTTTTGGCGCGGTGCTGAGCATTGCGGTGTTTACGAGCAAATGGTGGGTATCGGAGCGGCCGCAGCTTGAGGATACTGGCTCGCCTTCCATTCGCACAATCGCGATGCTCAATGCCGGAGTGATTTATCTTCAGGTGATTCTCGGAGCTGGTTTCCGTCACAAGGATATTCCAATTTGGCCGCACATGGGCGGCGCATTGGTAGTGCTGGGAATGGTGATTTGGACGGCCGTTGCGCTGCGCAAGCGATTTGGCGCGTCACGGGAGCTCTCCAAGGCCCGTGTTCTATTGCACGCCATTTTCGGGACTCAGTTCCTGCTTGGATTCGGGGCGTACTGGTCGAGGCTAAGCACTGCGGATGCGCCGCAGCCGATGCCGGTGATGGTGACATTGACTGTGATCCACACAGTCGTGGGCGCGATTCTATTCGCATTTTCGATTTTGATCGTTTTGCTATGCTACCGGCTGGTGCCTCGGGGCGGAGAAGTGACGGCGACGTCTGCCCGGCAGGTGAGTGTCGGATGAGTACGACAGGCACAACGGAACTTACGCTGGCGGCGCGCGCCAATGCCTATGTGGCGTTGACCAAGCCCGATGTTTCGTTTCTTGTGCTGATGACGACTGCTGCCGGCTATTACATGGGGGCGCAGGGGCCCGTCGGCTGGCTGCACATGATTCACACGGTGTTCGGGACGATGATGATTGCGGCGGGAACGGCGGCGCTGAATCATTACATCGAACGTGAATCCGACCGGTACATGCGGCGCACGGCGTCGCGCCCGTTGCCGAGCGGCGTTTTGCAGCCGCGCGAAGCGTTGGTTTTCGGCGTGGTACTTTCCATCGCCGGCGCAGTGGACCTGTATTTGACTGCAGGCGCGCTTGCTTCCGGGCTGGGCGTGGCAACTTGCTTGAGCTACTTGCTGGCCTATACGCCACTGAAGCGGCGCACGGTCTGGGCGACGTTTGTCGGAGCCTTTCCCGGCGCGATTCCTCCGATGATCGGGTGGGTTGCGGCGACCGGTTCGCTGGATCCCGGCGCCTGGCTGTTGTTTGCAATTCTCTTTCTCTGGCAATTCCCGCATTTCCACGCCATCTCCTGGATGTACCGGGAAGATTACGCGCGCGCCGGGATCATGATGCTTCCGGTGGTGGATCGAGATGGGACGCGCACGTTTCGCCAAATCGTTCTGTATGCTGCCGCACTCGTGGGCGTGAGTCTGCTGCCGGCGATGGTGGGCTTGGCGGGGATTACGTATTTTTTTGGCGCGCTGGTCCTGAGCACAGCGCTATTGCAAGTTTGTTTGTGGGCCGCCAGCAATAAAACAAACACGCGCGCCAAGTGGCTGATGCACGCCACGGTCTTGCACATTCCCCTGTTGTTGGGACTGATGGTCTACGACAAAATCCCGCGCTGATCAAAACGATTCAAGAAGAGCCGCCACAGGAAGGACTAGTTCACAATCATGTTTTCGCAACCCGCGCTCAATGCATCTTTGAATGGACTCAGCGCCGTTCTGCTGGCAGGAGGTTACGCGGCGATCCGCGCCGGAAAGCGGGACGTGCACAAGGCCTTCATGATTTCCGCCTTCGCCGTTTCCACTATTTTCCTGGTGTCTTACGTTATTTATCACATCCGCGTGGGGCAGGTTATCCTCTTCCAAGGGCAGGGATGGATCAGGCCGGTATACTTCACCTTGTTGACCTCGCATACGATCCTGGCGATTGTGATTGTGCCGCTGATTCTGATTACGCTGCGCCGGGCCTGGGTGGAAAAGTTTGACAAACACCGGGCGATTGCACGATGGACGCTGCCATTGTGGTTCTATGTTTGTGTGACCGGCGTGATCGTATATCTGATGGTCTACCAGATCTATATTCCCAAGAACAATTGAAGCCGCGCGTTTTGGGGCTTTAGATGCGATTTAGAACTGCGGAGGGTTTTCTGAACGGAAGCCCGGGGGTACAAGCCCGCCCGTTTGCGATGAGCGAATGGCCTGGCGGGTGCCGGCCTTTGGAAAGACAATGTGCCAGAAGTCGACATTGGGGTTAGCGAAGCCGATGCCCACAAAGCGGCGGTCTCTCTGTTCGCGCAAGGAAGTGACGAAGCACTCCGCCGATTCCGCGGTCATCTCATTGAAAACACGGACGTTCTGGCCGGGGATGAGAGGCGTGTCCATGAGTAAAAGGGCGCCATTGGCACCCACAACATAGGTAGACCCCTTCAAATCGATCGTTTCGCCTTCGGGCAGACGGCAACGCACGACAACAGGAATCTGTATGGAAAGGCGCGTAGTGCGCCGACGCTCTGGATATCGGGTTCTTTGCATTTGCCACCTTGGGGGGACGCCCGGGGCTCAACGGAGGGATGGTGACACGCATGTGGTTCAAAAGGCAAGCACTTTAGTGAGTTGGAACTACTAGTACTTTTGAAATCTGTGTGAAAGAAGGAGGCTATTGCCCTTTCATGGCAGCGATCACAGCTTCGGCGAATTCGTTGGTACCCGCGGGTCCGCCGACATCTCGTGTGGTGTGCTTGCCTTCGCGATATATTTTTTCGAGGGCAGTTGAGATTCGTCGGGCGGCGGTGCGTTCTCCGAGATGTTCCAGCATGAGAAGGGCGCTCATGAGCAGGGCAGTTGGATTCGCCAGCCCCTTGCCGGCGATGTCCGGTGCAGTTCCATGAACGGCTTCAAAGAGCGCACTTTCATCGCCGATATTGGCGCTGGGCACCACGCCGAGGCCTCCCACTAAGCCAGCGGCGAGGTCACTCATCACGTCGCCGTAGAGATTGGGGAGCAGCAGCATGTCAAATTGCTGCGGGTCCATGACGATTTGCATGCAGGCGTTGTCCACGATCAATTCCTTGTAGTCGATTTCGGGGAATTGCGCGGCCACAGTGCGAACCGAGCGGAGAAACAAGCCGTCGGAGAGCTTCATGATGTTGGCTTTGTGAATGGCGTGGATTTTCTTGCGTCCGTGGCGGCGCGCGTATTCAAAGGCGAAACGCGCGATGCGCGTGGAGGCCTTTTCGGTGATGATCTTGAGGCTCTCGACGACTCCGGGGACGACTTCGTGCTCCAGCCCGGAATACAAATCCTCTGTATTTTCACGGACGAGGATCAAATCCACATTCTCGAAGTGCGATTTGACGCCTGGGAGGTTTTTTACTGGCCGCAAATTGGCGTATAGGTCGAGCGTTTTGCGCAGGGCCACGTTTACGCTGGGCGCGCCACCGGCAATGGCCGTGGCCATGGGGCCTTTCAGCGCGACGCGATTCCGGCGCACGGAATCCACCGCGGCCTGGTTGACTAATTGCCCTTCTACCGTGGCCTTATCGGTGCGGCCTTCAATCTCTTCCCAATCGAACTCGACTCCGGAAGCTTCCAAAATGCGGCAGGTGGCGGCGGCGACTTCCGGCCCGATGCCCTCACCGGGGATCAAGGTAACTTTGTGTCTCATAGAGGCATCTTATTGTATGCGAAGCACCGAACCTTGTCGAAACTCAGCGCCAGTTGGAGTTTCGTAACAAGAACAGGGATGGAGTGCAGTGGTCGACGGATTTTGCTATAATGGGGTTGTTGTTAGCTTAGCAGGTACGCCTGCAAGCGGAGGCCAAGAGGAATTATGATCAATTTGACGCCCGTTGCCAGTACCAAGGTCAAGGAAATCATGAGCATGCAGAGTCCGGCGCCGGCTGCGTTGCGCGTGGCGGTTGTCGGGGGAGGCTGCTCCGGTTTCCAATACCACATGGCGTTTGAAAACCAGACCAGCGACGCGGACCAGATTTTCGACTTTGACGGTTTGAAGGTCGCGGTGGACCAGATGAGCTCCATGTATCTGGATGGAATCGAGATTGACTACATCGAGACGATCGAAGGTGCGGGATTCAAGTTCAACAATCCCAATGTGAAGAGCACCTGCGGTTGCGGCAGCTCGTTCAGCGTTTAACTGCGCAAGCGGAAGCGGTGAACTGAACGCATTTTGAAGATTTCTTGGGGCTCCTGAAGGTATCCTTCAGGAGCCTTTTTCTATGCCAGCAAGCCATTCGGAATGGGACGCAAAGCATCGTTTGGCTGCGGAGAGCGCTCCTGCCGAACCAGCCAGTATTGTGCGCGAACTCTTGCCCCTCCTGCCGCGGGGGCCTGCGCTGGATGTAGCGTGCGGCACGGGTCGGCACACGTTGCTCCTTGCGGAACGCAGGCAGCATGTCATCGGACTGGATTGGTCGAAAGCGGCACTGGAGATTCTGGAATCGCGGGCCCGGGCGGAGCATGTTTCCGTTGACCGGGTGACCACCATGGAACGAGCCGGCCGGCGCCCGCGGCGAGGCATCGAGTTATTGCACGTGGATCTTGAGCAGGTCAAACTGCCGGAACACGCCTTCGACTTAATCCTGTGTTTTCAATATCTGCAACGATCGCTCTTCCCGCAAATGTCGCGCGCTTTGCGACCTGGCGGAGTCTTGTTGTTTGAAACCTTCACGCGCGCGCAACTGGAATTTGAGGGCGGCCCGCGAAATCCCAGTCATCTTCTCGAAACGGGAGAACTTCGCGAGGCTTTCCCGGGGCTCCGCGCACTTTTCTATCGCGAGCTGCGAGCCGGGCAGGGAATTGCCAGCCTTCTCGCGCAGAAGCCAATGAAATTGAGCTGAAGGTGCTAGGCGCAGAGAATCGGCAAGGACTTGCCTGCGATTTACGATTACAATCGCAGCATGGAAACTCTTTTTTATTCCATAAGCCTCGCTTTGTTTGTGTTGGCGATTCTGACTTTTGTCCTGGCTATCCGGGATGCTTTCCCCTTGTTGGATTCGGAGGACCAGACTTCACTTCGTAATTTTTGGACCGGGGAAGCGAGATTCGATACGTGGCGCAAACGCGACCGCGCCATAAAGCGCGCTTGGAACGAACACGCCCGAAGTTTTCCGAAAAGTCGCAAGCGCCTGCTATTTGCTGCCTTCCTGATTGCAGCTGCCGTCTCGGTTATTGGCTACCCTCTCTGGCTTGCACTTGTCGGGCGATGAGAGCGGATTGCGTTTCTTGGCGACCTCGGCCCAATACCCACATCTCCAGTTACGGCGGATTATCGGAAACTGACTCACTCCTGCGGCGGGCTGTTGTTTGCAATCTGGGAGTTCCGACCGTATCCTAAAGTCCGGGCATGAAGATAGCGCTCGCGCAGTTCAATCCTACCGTCGGCGACTTCGCAGGAAATGCCGCTAGCATCTTGAGTTTGGCCGAGAAAGCCAAGCAACGAGGTGCGGACCTTGCTGTTTTTACCGAGCTTTGCCTTTGCGGGTATCCCCCACAGGATCTTCTGGAGCGTCCCACTTTCCTGGACCGGAATATTGATGAGCTGAAGGCCCTCGCGGCCAAGGTTCCCATGCCGAGTCTTGTGGGCTACGCCGGGCGCGTGAGGAATGGTACGGGCAAATCCGTGGCCAACAAAGCGGCATTGCTGTGCGGCGGGCGCGTTGTCTTTGAGCAAAGCAAAATGTTGCTGCCGACCTACGACGTGTTCGACGAGTCGCGGTATTTTCAGCCCGCTGAGAAGCAGGTGGTCTACAGCTTCCAGGATGAAAAACTGGGAATCACTATTTGCGAGGATGTGTGGAACGATCCGAATTTCTGGCCGACGCGGTTGTACGAACGCGACCCCGTGGTGGAGCTCATCAAGCAGGGAACTAGCGTCCTTCTGAATATTTCGGCTTCGCCTTACACCATCGACAAAAGAAATCTGCGCATTGAAATGCTGCGTGCCATCGCGATGGAGCAGCGGCGTCCCATTGTCTACGTCAATCAAATTGGGGGAGACGACAATCTGATCTTCGACGGCGCGAGCATGGCCATTACCGCGGATGGACACGTGGCGGCGCAAGCGCTGGCTTTTAAGGAGGACCTCGTCCTCTTTGACACGGTGACGGGGCAGGGCGAGATTCACGAACAGCCGCCGACGGAAATCGCTTATGCCTACCAGGCGCTGGTGATGGGCACGGCGGACTACGTGCGCAAATGCGGCTTCAAGAAAGTGCTGATTGGGTTGAGCGGAGGGATCGATTCCGCGGTCGTGGCCAGCATCGCCATTGATGCGCTGGGCGCCGAAAATGTCCTCGGCGTTTCTTTGCCGGGACCATTCTCTTCGGAAGGCAGCAAGCGGGACGCGGCAACGCTGGCGAAGAATCTTGGCATCCCGGTCATCACCTTGCCGATCACAAGCGTTTTTGAGGAGTACAAGCGGGCGTTGGAACCTGCGTTCGCTGGACGGCCCGAGGATGTAACGGAAGAGAATATCCAGGCGCGCATTCGCGGCAATTACCTGATGGCGCTTTCCAATAAATTTGGGTCCATGGTGCTCAGCACGGGAAACAAATCGGAACTGGCGGTCGGGTACTGCACATTGTATGGTGACATGGCTGGAGGACTTGCGGTCATTTCCGATGTGCCGAAATTGATGGTGTACGAACTGGCGCGCTGGATTAATCGCGACAGGGAACTGATCCCTGTTTCGACGATTGAGAAGCCGCCTTCGGCCGAATTGCGCCCGGGCCAGAAGGACGAAGACAGCTTGCCGCCGTACGACGTCCTGGACCGCATTCTCAAAGCCTATATCGAAGACTTGCACAGTCCCCAGGAGATTGCCGATCATTATGGCTTCGACTTGAAACTGGTCCGCGACATCGCGCTATTGGCGGACCGTAACGAATACAAACGCAAGCAGGCCGCGCCGGGGCTGAAGATCACCTCGCGTGCATTTGGCTTTGGCCGGCCGTTCCCGATCGCTCAGAAATTCATCCCTTAGACGGTGAGGTCTTTCGTGAAAACATTGTTGAGAGTTGTGATTCTTATTGTCTTTGTTGCGCTTATTCCCTCCGTGCGTGCGCAGCAGACAAACGCTTCGAGCGGCAATTCTGCGCCCGCGGCGCTTTCACAGACGCAGAAGAGCATTGAAGCGTATTTGCGGAATCTGTATGCCTTTGGGCCCGACGTCCAGGTCACGGTTGGCGCTCCCAAGGAGAGTGGCGTCGAGGGACTGTCGGAAATCACCATCAACGTGGTCATCGGCGAGAATAAGGAAGCCGCAAAGTTCTACATCAGCAAGGATGGGCGATATCTCTTCCGCGGTGAGCTATCGGACATGACGAAGGATCCTTTGGCGGAGGCGCGGGCAAAGATTCAGATGAATGATGCTCCGTCGCTTGGGGAGGCCAAAGCGCCGGTCACGCTTGTCGAATACTCGGATTTCGAGTGCCCCGTTTGCCGCAACCTCCACGACGCGCTACGAGGCATGCTGCCGACCTATGCGGGAAAGATCCGAGTGGTCTTCAAGGATTTTCCGATTGAGCAGATCCATCCGTGGGCGCGAACGGCGGCCATCGCGGGCCGCTGCGCCTACCAGCAGGATCCCAAAGCGTTTTGGAAGATGTACGACCTTATTTACGACAACCAGGAACTCATCTCCGCCGCGAACGCCTGGACCAAGATGACGGATTACGCGGGCCAGACCGGACTGAACGCCGATACCTTCAAGAGCTGCATGGCCAGCCCGGCGGCGGGTGAAGCCGTCAACGCCAGCCGCGCGAACGGCCAGCTTCTGGAGGTCGGCAGCACTCCAACGATCTTCGTGAATGGGCGGCGGATTGTCGGCGCCGATCCTCATCTGCTCGAGCAATACATCAACTACGAACTCGCACTGCTAAAATCCGGTAAAGCCGCTGAGAAGAAGTAGGGCTTAGAAGGGGAATTAGAAGCTTGGGGCTTGGGAACCGAAGGGGCTACAGTGGCTCAAGTCAAACCGATTTTCTAGTTAACATAATATAACTTATAGGACGCGATGTCAAGAGGAATTTTAGGGTTTTCCTCAGGTTTATTACGATTGGGCATGGTCGTTTCAGGGGTCCTTTATGTGTATGGGATGCGGACTCTTGGAAAGCTTGGCTGGCTGGCGCGGGGGGTGCGCCAGCCAGTTCCATTTTGGGATGGAGTTGGGTACGGAACGCGGCCGGCGGCAGAACGCGCGATTGTTTTTGTGGTCGCTTTGGACAGAGCATCCGGCGTAGGTCAGAATAGTTTTTTTGGACGACGGCGCGGGGAAGGGTTTGGGGAGAGATCGGGGCGGAGCTGGAAACGACGACTTCCCTGCCGGGCGGAAGCCATTTTCGGTGGGATTCGAGACCCTATTACACGTGGGCGGCATTTTGGCTATCCGGTTTGCTCCTGGGAAGCAAGGGTTGCGGTTTTTTGGGAGCTCGCCTAATGGGCGGCCTTGGCGGCGATGGCGCCGGCGGCGGCGCCGATGGCGAACCATTTGGCGGCGCGGGTGATGCGGCGGAGGATGCTGCCGCCTTTGGCGATGCGCAAGGCGTCGTCGCGTTCGTGGGTGAGTGCGGCGGTTTTCTTTTGTTCGTCGGCGAGGTCGTTCTGGGCGGCGGAGAGTTTGGCCTGGCAGGCTTGGCAGTCGAGGCTGAAGTCGTAGAGGGGCTTTAAGTCTCGGGCTGGGATGATGGCTCCGGGTGCACTCGACCTCGGGGCGTTCGGAGCCGAGCTTGTGGGTAGGGGAGTTTGCAGCGTGATTGGAGCGGGTAGCGGGATGATGCTCGGAAGATCGCGCACGATTTGGGTGGGTGACACTACCGTGCGCTTTTTAGTGGCCAGTGCGGCGAGCGTTTTCTGGAGTTGTGTGTCGCGGTCGTGCTGGCGGGCGTCAGCGGCGGTCAGCAGTTGTTTGGTGGCGGCGAGTTCGGAGGCGAGCTGGGCGCGGTCGCGCTGGTCGGCTCGCCAGGAGAAATAGAGGGCGACGGCTAGCACAGTCGCAAGGGCGAGTTCGGCGGCGTGAAGTAGATATTTTGCGGGCATGTGATTGTGTCGAATGACATCGCTGGTAGTGGCGCAGCTTGCTGCGCCACTACCAAAGTGACAAGGAGAGCGTTCGCGGCGCGGTTACAGATAATGGGCGCGGCGCGCGAGAACTTGAACCGGGTAAAGAGGGTTCGCCCCGCCGTTCCAGGCTAGGAGCGCGCGCGTAGTGTCGGCGCCAACGACGTCAAACTTCTTTCGCAGGAGTTTGCAGCCGACGGCGAGGCCTTGCTCCGGGTCGCATAACGCGGAAAGAAACAGGGCATCGAATCCCGATTCGCGAGCGACCTGTCCCATCACTTGCATCAATCCCCAGGAGAAGCCGCGCGCGTAAGCCTCCGACGCGGAGACTTTGTTATTTGTATATAAGGACGCGACATATTTGGTGAAGAAGGCCGGTTCGTAGCGCATGGCCCAGGGGTTCCATGCGGACTCCTGCTCGACCACCGCGCAGACTAGCGCAGGATCGAGGGCTTGCGCCGCAGCCGCTTTGCGCGCGAGCAGGATGAGTTGAGAAGGAGCGCTCACGAGCAATTCTCAGTGCCGATGGCGATGGCCGTTCAAGTCTACGAAGCGGACCATTGGTGTTTCCGGGAGGTCAATTCCCTGCCGCTTGGCGATTTCGTGCAAGGCTTGGTAGATGTGCGGCAGATGGATGGCGGCGATGTCTCGGACGAAGGCGCTGACGATTTCGTCGTTGCGCATGCGGCGATGCAGCCAGCGGAGAAAGAGCACGAACTGGACGCCGGCGGAAAAGAGTGTGGTTACGACGACGTACCAGTGGGTGGGCATGGGGGATCCTTGGGAGGTAAAGGAAGTAAAGGAGGTAAATGAAGTAAAGGAATGAAGCTGCCGATGCCATTTCGACGATGGACGCGCGGTGGCATCGCTCTCCGAATCCTCTACCTCCTGAACTTCCTGAACTTCCTTAACGTCATATACTTCCGGCGTGCGGCTCCTGAGAAAATGATTGGCCGCTTGCGCGATTAGAACAAGGCGCCGGGGAGGGCGCCGAGGGTTGAGCCGAGGCCGGAGCCGAGCGAGGAGAAGAAGCCGCCGTTGTTGCGTGAGGCGTTGTTGCGGACGTTGAGGAGCTCCGCGGGAATGCCGAGGGTGCGTCCGAGAAGGTTGGAGTCCACGCCGAAGAGTCCGGAGAGGCCTTGCAGCGCGGCCATCTGGCGCTGGAACGCGGTGTTGCTGAAGGCGAGCTGGTTCTGCTGCGCCTGGCCGGCCTCGGCAATTCCCTTCTGTCGCGCGAGCTCGTCAGTGAGGTCGGCGAAGCCGGCGGAGTTATTTGTGCGCGCCACGCGGTTCTGAGCCGAGCGCTGCAAGGAATCGAAGGCGCTGGAGAGCGCGCCTTGCGATTGCGATGTGACCGCGGCCTGGTCCGCGGGACTGAGGCCGGGATTGTTCAGAATGCTCTGGAATTGCGGGAGTAGAAGATTCCCGACCTGCTGCTGCTGGCCCAGAAACTGCTGGTTGAGCGAATTGATGCTGGAGAGCTGCTGATCGGTGAGTTGCCGTGTTTGTGCCTGTGCACCGCGTCCCATGAGACACCTCGATGAGTAGAAGTCAAAAGCTGAAAGTTAAAAGTTATAAGTGAGACGGAGATTCGTTGATACGTCATCCCGACAAACTGAAAATAGAAAATCGGAGACGGAGATTGCTTTCGAGGCAAGTTATGGTGTGTTGCTGTTCAAGACTGGATTCATTTTTTCCCGTTCCGAAGGATGCGATTTGGATTCCCGCACGAGAAAGCTTTGAATGCTAATGAAATCTGGCTGCTCGGAGATGGAGTCCCCAAGGTAAAGCAGGAAGACCAACGGCACCTCTTCGTTTGAGAACTTGGTATGAAAAGCTTGTGTTCCGCAATAATGCACCGCGTCGCCGCTGAAGATGGTGCTCGCGACATGCCACAAGAGAGAATCGCGTTCAAGGAGCGCAGTCTTTAGAGAGTAATATTCGCTCCGATCGGGCGTATCCGAGTAAACCACGACAGCATAGTTCACGTGATCTTCAATCTCTTTTATCCTGATCGTACGGGGCAACGCGTCACGCAGAAGGCCGCCCGAGAGATCCAAGGCGTTTGTCGTGTCACAGGAATTCTCTGTGAGGTAGCTCTCGGGCTTCCTTGAGACCGCTCTGTATTTCTTCGCCCACTTCCCGTTTACCAAAACAAATATCTCGTGAAGGTACTTATCGTCAGTCGATTGTGTCTGCAACTTCATACCGATAGGACTCCGGGGCATCTGCTCCGGAGCGCTGCCGGATTCAGCCGAGGGCTGGTAATAAACGTGGATGAGAGGGGGTGTCACGGCGTAATACTGTTCTGCACCATAAAAAAAACCATTTTGCTCGATAGTCGAATGATACGGAGCCACGGGTGTTTTCCGGAGGGTCTGGGAGTGCGCGACGGCATGGGTCAAGATTGCCCCCAGGCAGAGCGCGATCAAAAAACAAGACAAGGGTGCAAAAGAGCGCGAGCGTTCCCTTGCACCGCTTGCCAATGAAGAACGCCAGTGGCTCATCTCTTGCGCGCGCTATTTATCTGCATAAGTCCGTAGTCGTAGCTCTTGACGACGGGGTTTCCGTGCTTGTCGTGGACGATTTTGTGATGTTTGTCCCGCATGTAATTCTTTTGCGGTTCTATGCCTGGATTCAAGCTGCTTTCCGCGTCGGCAACAGCATACACGAATTTCGCCGGCAAGTGATAAGCATTTGCTAACTCGCCCAAATAGTTAAGGACCTCCTGCCGCGTGGGGCTGCTATCGACTGCCTGTGAGTCATGGTAGGGCGGAGAAGCTTGCGCATGAGATTGAGGGCGGGCCTGGTCCGGGTGTTGGACCAGGTGGAGATAATCGGGATCCTCGGGAGCAGCGTCGCTATGCCTGCGGTATTCAAGTGTTTGCAGGCCGTCGCGCAAGAGACTTGTAAGAGATCGAGTATCGAACGTCATGGTTGCCTTTCGGGTGGCACGAGTTTCGATGTCTCTAATCTCTTGGAGTAGGGAGTCCAGGCGTCGTCGCGGAGCCAGCCGAGGCGCTCGACGCGTTTGCCGAATTTCTTGGCGATGGGCGGTGGCAGCCACGCGTGGACGTCTTCGAGGCCGCGCTGCCAGGCGTCACGCTCGGCGGCGGCATGCAACGCGAGAAGCCATTGCCAGCGCTCGCGGGGCGTGCCTGCGGTCGGATCGAGTAACAGATACGCTTCCGCGGTCAGGCGCAAGAGCGCTGCGCCGACGATCCTTCCGGATTGCGAGTGTGAGGAACCGAGTTCTTCGCCGGCCTGATACCCATGCGCTGGGGCGTTCTCCGCGAGCACAAGTTTGGTTACAAACAGCGGATTCCTGAGATCGGGCAGCGTGTACTCGAAACCCTGCGCGCAGTGGATCGCTTGCAGGGCCTCGAGATCGTGTTCGGTATATTCACGGACGCGCATTTCAGAGCAACGTTTGCTTCGGCACGCGCGAGCCGGGGTTCACGCCGAAACCATTTCCGCCGCGAAGCAACCCGTTTGGCAGCACGCCGCTTCCGCTGGAAGGCAGCGGAGTGGGACCGGTTGAGCCACCGCCGGCGACGGCCGTTGGCGGCGAGCCGAAGGTCACGGGCGCGGACGGCAGCGAGCCAATGTACTGCGAAAACGCGCGCCAGTAGAGCGTCTGGTTGCCAAGCTGCACGTACAGATTTCTCGACGCGCCCATGAAGTAAACGCGCGGCGCGCTGAACGCGGGAGTGGTGTCCGACTCCACGAAATAAAAGAGACCGGGCCGCGCGTCCGATGGATCGGCAACGGAAATGTCGAACCAGCCGTTGGAGGCCTGCACGGTTATTGAGGCGATCGGAGCGGGAGCGGGCGCCGGAGTGCTAGGGTCCACGCCGGCGCGCTGGCTGGTGGCGTTGACGGAGGCCACAATCTTCGTCAGCGTCTCGTAGAGGTACGGGTCGCGGTCCTTTAGCGGGGCGATTTGAGAAACCGTGAGCATAAATCGAAGAAAGAATTCCCTAACGTTTCGGTCACTTCAGAACATCAGCTGGATTGACAACCCCGGGAGCGGCAGCCACACTAAAATTACCGGGCAAATCGATATTCTTGAGGCGATATGCGTCTCCCGTCGGACACGTACGGGGATTTGCCGGATATTCTTTTTCATGGAAACAGGACCACTTGAAAGACACAAGAGCTGACGGCCTCACCGAATCGCTCGTCAACGACAAGCACGGACGATCCGTAGCGATCTCCGCTGCCGATGAATCTCTCTACCGTTCCCTGGTCGAGCGGATTCCCGGGATCTTTTATATCGCGGAGTTCGGCGCCGCGGCGCCGTGGCATTTCGTCAGCCCCCAGATCGAGAACTATCTTGGCCTCAAGCCCGAGGAATGGCTTGCTGATCCTGGAAACTGGCTGAAGCATATCCATCCGGACGATCGCGAGCTCGTTCTGGCGGAGGAACAACGGATTGTGGATACCGGGACGGCGTTCTTCGCGGAGTACCGTATGGTCTCGCGCGACGGCCGCGTTTTCTGGTTCCGCGACGAAAGCCTGGTTCTGCGCCGCGAGGATTCCCGGCCGCCGCTGCTTTACGGGATCCTCTATGACGTTACCGCACAGAAAGAAGCAGAGCACGCTGTGCGCGAATCCGAGGAGCGACTGCGGCTGGCGCTCGAAGCCGCCAATTTGGGAATGTGGCTGTGGAATCCGGAAACGGATGCCACGTTATGGGACGAACGCGCGTGCGCTCTCTACGGCCTAAAGCCGGCAGAGGCTCCGACGACATCGGCACAGTTCATTGAATACGTTCATACCGAAGACCGCGAATGGGTGCGCCAGGCGGTCCGGGAAGGATTGCGCACCGGCAACACGTATGGCGTCGAATACCGCGTGCTTTGGCCGGACGGCACGGAACATTGGCTCGCCAGCGCCGGACGCGCTTTGCGTGACGCGACGGGCAAGGCCCGCATGATGCGCGGTATCACGTATGACATCACCAGCCGGCGCGGACTCGAAGAGCAACTCCGGCGCGTGCAAAAAATGGAGGCCGTTGGCCAGCTCGCCGGCGGCATCGCGCACGACTTCAACAATCTTTTGACCATTATTCACGGCCACGTGGAACTTCTGTCGCAGCGCCTTCCGCCGGAATCCGCGGAGGCACGCGACGTCGGAGCCATTCAGAAGGCGGCCGACCGCGCCGCAGCGATCACCGGGCAATTGCTGGCGTTCGGCCGGAAGCAGGTGCTGCAACCGCGCGCGCTGGATCTTCGGGCGGTCGTCGCGGAAATTGCCGCACTTCTGCGTCACCTGGTCGGTGCCACGGTGGAGCTGCAGCTCGAACTTGCGAACGGACCGCTTTGGGTGCGGGCGGATGAAAGCCAAATCGAACAGGTGGTGCTAAATCTGGTTGTGAATGCGCGCGACGCCATGCCCGACGGCGGCAAAGTGACTCTGGGCGTGGACCGATTCAATGCCGATGCAAGCGCGGTCCGGCCGCGCCCTGGAATGCCACAGGGAAAGTACGTGCGAATTACCGTCCGCGACACGGGCGTGGGCATGGATGCGGAAACGCAAGCGCGCATCTTTGAGCCGTTTTTCACCACAAAAGCTCTCGGCAAAGGCACCGGGCTGGGCCTGGCCACTGTCTATGGCGTCGTCAAACAGAGTGGCGGCTGGATCTGGGTGGACTCCGCGCCGGGCGCCGGCACAACGTTTGAGATTCTGTTTCCGGAAGTCTCTCATGCGACGGAGACGCCTTCCGTTGCAAAACCGTCGGTTAGAAGTGCCCGTGGCCACGAAACGGTTCTTCTCGTTGACGATGAAGAGGACGTTCGCACGGTGTTACGCGATTCTCTCGCGGCACAGGGTTACAACGTGCTGTGTGCCAGCTCCGGGCAAGAAGCGCTTGCGCTCGTTGCCGAGCACCCGGGCAGGATTGACGTGCTCATTACCGACACGATTATGCCGGGGATGGACGGGCCGAAGCTCGCCAGAAGTCTTCGCGCGGCGCGGCCGGAAACCAAAGTTCTCTATATCTCCGGGTACACGGAAGACGCATCGCTCTTTGGGAGCGGCTTGCTTCGCGGCGAAGCGTTTCTGCAGAAACCGTTTCCACTGGACAGCCTCGCGCAAAAAGTCAGAGCGCTTGTTTCGGAATAACCCGCCAATTCGAGCCGTATTGATTGACGGAGAAGTTTTTATTGGAGTGGTGGAGACACCGCAAGCTCAACAGAGGTCTGATGTTTCTACCTCTCCATGGCCAGAACTCGCAGGGCTTGCCTTGCAGCCTCCGCCACTTGTGGATCCTCGTGCCGACTGAAACGCCGAATTTCAGGCTCGATTCGCTTGTCGCCGATATCTGCCAGTATGGTCATGACAATTGGTAGGTTCTCGCCTCTATGCAGGGCTTCTTCAAGAAGTGGCTCGGTCAATCGCCGCGCTCTCACTAGAAAAATTCCGGCGATAGTACGCAGATTCTCATTTCTGGAGCCCAGGGCCTTGACGATCATGCGTCCGAGGAACCGCAGCCGTGTTGCACGCCAAGCGGCAGCACAGATGAACAACCCGATCGCTCCCAAAATCCACATCTTATACATGATAATACGATCCAAGCGGTCTTACAGCATGGAGGGGATATCGTAAGTGCTATTTCTCCAAACACTGGGCTTGTGTGTAGCTCCATGATCGAACCAAATGGGAAGAACATTTTCTTCAATCTTGGCGTGTCTGAATCTCTGGCCACCCCGATCCGCGAGGATGACCAAATCCAAGTGCACGCGAATCGAAACTACCTTTGTCACTCGCTTAAAGTCGGGCTGGTACTTGGGAATGTGCACGGGACAACTGAGCAAAACAAGCTCGCCAATCTGCAACCCCTTATTGCTGGCCAGCATCGCGAGGCTGCCGCCGTGGCTGTGGGTAAACAGGTCAAGCCCCTGTTCCTTGTGACTGTTCACCCACGTCAAGAGGTCCTTGGCACCGAGTTCGCGCGCGTCATCACTATAAGCCCCTGACCATGCAAATCGGTCGTTTCTGTTATAAAGGTCGGTCCGAAGCTCTTCGAGCATGTACGAATGGAAATCGCCTCCTGGCTGCCACCAAGCGGCACCCAGGGCAAAGGTACCGTGAATGAGCATTGCAGTGTGCGCCCGTCCGCCCGCGGCCCTTGCCGCCCTTCCCGCAGATTTCGTGAAATCGCTCAAGCGTGTGTGATCTGGAGTTACTTGTGCAAGCGCGGTGGCAGCAAGCTGACGGGTCAAGAAATCGACGCTACGGGTGCCCTCCTCCAGAATCGCAGCGAGCTTCTCTGGTTCAGAAGATCGGTCGTAGTAAGCTGTGGCGGCTGCCACACGGACTAGCTCATAAGGATGTCGAAGGCAAGCTTCCATTAGATTGCCTGCCGTGGCAGGTGTTGGCTCGCGGAAGTGATCCCGCGCCAATTCCGTGAAAATATCGCTGCGCCACGTAACGTCCTCTCCCGCGGGAAGCACGGCCGTGACTGAAGTTCCGAAACGATTGGCCAAGGAAAGCCTCGAACGTTGAGAATCAATACGTCCTACCGAAGGGGAAAGTGGGGGAACTCCGAGAGCAGAAGCATCCTCTTTCGGTATGATCTCATCAAGCTTTGCCCGCCCCGCAGCGTCGCCTCGGAGCTGCGAACCAAGCACCAACAGGTAGGCCGCCTGCGTCAGGAAACCAGTCTCATCCGTTCGTTCAAACGCTTCCCTGGCCAAGGGAGGCTTCGTCACATCTCCCTGCAACATAGAAGGTTTTCACCCAGTCCGGAGTTCGAGAGCTACAGGCATTGGAGTTTCGTATCATCAATATAAATTTCAGTCAATATTCTTTACGAGATCCGCGTTCCTAGTTCATTCCGCGGACAGGGGCCCAGGGATCGACGCGCAACGAGGGCGTAAATTTTTGGAGGCGGAACCACGCGCCGGGCTGGTTTGTGCTTACCTGGAATGCCACGCGTTCGCCAAGGATGTTAATGGGCAGTTCGAGGTCCTTGGTGGAAGGCGAGCTGAGCGGGAGCGGCTGCTGTGCTTGCGGCACGCTCGAAGAGTCGATAAAAGAGGTCAGCGACAAGTTCCCTGCCCCTTCGACGAACATCGTCAAGTACGTGAAAAGTTTTCTGTGCGCGCCGAGGTTGAGGGATTGCTCGACGGGCCGCTCCGGGAAATAGTGCGTGGTGTAATAGCTCGGGATGGCGGTGCCATCGTCGGAGAGTTGTGCGCCGTTTAGTTGATAGATTTTTCCGGTTGCGGCGCCTCCGCCGACGCCTGGCAGTCCACCTCCCATAGCGACGATCGCGGTGCCGTCCGTACGCTCGATGAGCGCGCAGGAGTTTGCGGCGATGGTCCAGGGTGACCACTTGCGGGTTTTGTCCGTGGCGGTTTTGCGGCCGGTGTAGGTGATGTTGATGGGCGGGCGGCCGGAGATATCCTCCGCCGAATCGAGATCGCGATAGTCGAGCATCAGGATTTTATTCGGCGAAGTCGCGCTGCCCAGAGGGACCCCGACGAAAATGCGGCGCTCCTTGGTGTCCACGGTGACCCACAAAGTGTGCCCGTACTGCCAATTAATCTGATTCCAAGTGGGCTGAACTTCCTGGGAAATTTTGATGGGCTCGCCGCCGCTGAAAATGTAAAGCCCGGTGCGGTGGGCGATCACCACCCAGTCTTCGCCGACTCCGACGCCGCGCACGGAGGGCGTGCCGAGCTTGCGCGAGACTTCCGCGATGGACCAGAGTGAGGGCTCGTTCGTGCCGTCGTCCTGCGTGACGTGGAGAGAATGCTCCTTCACAAAATAGAGGCGCTCGCGCAGCTTGAACGCGGCGCGAATCGCCTGTCCGTTGTTTTCCGCGACGCTGAGCAGGCCGTCAATTCCGTCGTAGCTCTCCGGATCTTCGGCGCGGCTGGCGCGCACCAGCGAGGCGTTCACCGGTTGCGCCGTGGGGAAAATCTCGATGCAGTCAATGTAAAACTGGCCGTTTTGCGTCGGCGTGCCGTCGGCGTAGACGCGCAGGACAAGATCGCTGGGGATTGTGGTCAGTGGCGCGGTCAGCTCCGCGGTGTATTCCACGTAGCTGGTGGTTAGCTGTGCCGCAGTGAGCTGCAGGCCGTTGGTGTTGATGCCGCCGCTGGCGCTGAAGAGATGCACGTGCAGCGTGCCTTGCCCGAGAATGGTGTTTCGCGCGCAGCGGGCGCGCACGGTGTAATCCGTATTTGTCTGAATGCGTTGCGCGCCGAGCGCATCTTGTACCGCGCCTTGGGTCATCAGGCCGCGCGTGGACGTGGTGCCGTTGCCGACGATCGAATACGCCGCGCCCCAGACGACGAAATTTTCTTCGTCGGTGCCGCCTGGCGCGTACACGGAATCCGGCGCCCAGCCCAGGGGATAGTGCGGCAGCGAAGGGCCGGTGAAGCCGCCGTCGAAGCCCAGGTTTACCCAGTTGTTCATTTTGTTGCGCTCGCCCCACCAGAAGAGGCGCTCGGAATAATCGAGCACGCCGGCGCAGTCGCTGAGCTCGACCAACTTGAAGAGATTGTCCACGTTGGTGCCGGCGAGGAGAATGGCGTCGGAAAAATCCACGGTGATGGACGTGGTGGTGTTGTCGCTGATCACCATGTTGCTGCTGAAGAGCGTGGTTCCGCTGCCGGTGTAGAAGAAACTCGCGCCGCCCGCGCCGGTGAAGCAGAGAATTCTACCGACAATGTTCGACGGTCCGGTCGGAATGTTGGTGACCACGGCGCGCTTGCCGCCGCTGGCGGTCCAGCTTGTCGCTGGGCTGGGCTGTGTGAGGTAACCTTGTCGCGTTTGGAAAATCACGCAAACCTGGTGGACGCCGTTCGCGATGTTGCCAGCGGCTGCGGCCGTGCCCCCGCCGGAGGCTGCAAGTCCGCCGGTGGCTGCGGTGAAGGTGAAGTGCGTGGAGTCGGGAACTCCCGTAATCGGAAAAGTGCCGTTGTAGCCGGCGACAACAATGCCGGTGGTGGTGACAAGCTGGCCTACGACGAAACCGTGCGCAGCGGTAGTCTGAATCGTTGCCGTTGCGGAGGCGGCTGTTCCTCCGCCGGATGCGGCGAGACCGGAAGCGCCGGCGATGTACGTAAATTGCGTGGTGGTCGGCGCGGAAACGACGGGGAACGTGCCATTGTAGCTGGCGACGCCGACTCCGGAGATGGTTACGGATTGGCCGGCGGACAAACCGTGGGCGGAGGTCGTGGTGATGGTGACGAGAAAACCGTTTTCGGTTGCGCCGTTGGGACCGGCGGCAATCGTGACCGCGGCGGGTTGCGTGGCGCCGTTGGGGCTGGCGACGATGGCGACGACTACGTTTTCATCTACGACGGTCGGTCCCGCGCCGGGTCCGCCTTGGCTGACGCGATCAAAATTGGTGTCGTCGTATTGGCGCGGCAGGTCGTTTCCCATTTTTCCATCGCTGATGGCCAGGTATTCCCTGCCGAAAAGCGTGGTCGAATTTGCGTACGCGTTGGGCGTGAGGCCGCTGGCGATGGTCGAGAGCGTTCCGGGCGTCGTTTCTTTGTAGAGAATGCCGTTCGAGTCCAACGCCATGGTGCGCAGGGTGGTGTTCAGGGTTTCGTACGTTTTGACGTAGTTGACCGTCGGATTGCCGGCGAGCGGCCCGAAGAGGGCTTGCAAACCGGGCCGCGTCTGGACGCCGCCGTTGCTGTACACCACGTCCTGGCAATCGGGCGAGACGCCGTGCGGCAAGTCCGCTGGGGACATGTCTGTCACCAGGCCTCCGAAGATTTCGATGGGTGCATCGAATGAGCCTGCGGTTGTCATTTCTTGTAGTTATAGCTAACTGTATGATATATATGCAGCTGCAGGTGCGTTTTGGAGAGTGCTTTCAGTGGGGGTACTGAACGCGCCTGCGAAGCGCTGAGGGCTGCTCTGCAGCCCCTGGAGTTCGAGTCTCCCACTCTCCGCACTGGCCTTCAGCGCACCCATTGACAAAAGCTAAAGATGTGCTAGTCTGAATGTGCTTCGCAGGCGCGTCCAGTACGCGTTTCAATTTCGGGCGGCGAGAAATCGCCGCCCTTTTTGTTTGTGTTGTGTGCTAGCCTGAGTTTGCGTCTCAGGCGTGTCCAGTATTTGAACGGCGGCGAGTAACGTTCGCCGCCGTTCCTTTTTGCGCCGCTTTGATTCCTCGAGTGACTACTTCCCTGCTTCCGTTCCTAGTTCGCTCTGTGGTTCTTGGTTTCGTTGACGCTCTTTGCGACCGGAGGACACGAGGCCGTACTGCGCGGCTTTCTCGCGATCGAGGATTGCGCCGCAGGAGCGGCACACGGCTACGCCGTGCTTGATCTTTTCCGCGCAGACGGGGCACTCGGCCAGCGGCTTGGAATCGTAGAGCCAAGGCTTTTCGACCCCGAGCTGGCGCGCGGCGCGGCGTTCGAGGTCGGTGATGAACATGGGATTCTTGGTGCGCTCCCACTCGAGATCGGCGGCGGCCACGAGGCGGCGCTGAAATTCCTCGAGTCGCCGCCGCGCATCGGCCAGTTCCGCTTCCGTGGGCTCCGGCCCGGCCGCGACAAATACACCGTGAAAACTTCCTTCGCCGGAATCGCCGTTGATTTCGCGCGCGATGTCCTCGGCGACTTGCTGAGCGGTGATGGAGTAATCCATGTGGTGTTTGTCGCCCATGTCGATATAGCTTTGGCATCCTCGGATGGTGGTAATCGCGTAGGGTTCGCCGGGCTTCGGCGAGCGCACTTCCAGCGAGCCGAAATAGGTTCGGTGGCGCGGCGGCCACTTTTCCGTCGAAATGTTGATCAGCGCTGCCGTGCTTGCGTTTTTGTCCATGCTCATCTCTCTTTTCGTTGAAAAACAATCGGGCCTACTCCGCCAGGCGAAAATCGCGGTATCTTTTCGTGCGCTCTTGCTTGGGAGGACGTACTCAAAATTGCTCGTTTCCGTTGTGGCGCCGGGAGGGCCGCGTTATTGCATCCTGTACTGCACGGTGACGTTGGCGTCCGCCGGGCTGGTCGTGCAGCCTGCGGCGGCGGTTTGGACGAGGATTTGGAGCGACGCTCCCGCCGCATACGCCTGCGAAATGGAGCCGCTGTCATTGGCTGCCGCGGAAATAGTGAGATTTACCGGCGTGGTGCCGTCGGTGAGGCGCACGACGGCATTGGTGGTGCACCCCGCCGGCGCGGTCTTGGCCTGCACTTGAAGACGCGTAATCGTGACGGCTTTGTCCGTGGTCCAGGTTGCGGCAGTCCAGGTGGACGTCAGTGCTCCGGGCAGGAAGACGTTTTGCTCGGCGCGCGGGCTTGCGGTGAAGGTTTCCAGTCCGAGGCCGACTCCCTGATTGAAATGCTGCGTCTTGGTCCAGTCATGCTCGATGTCCAGCTGACCGAGCGGATGCAAGTTTCCGCCGCTCCAATTTTTTTCCGTGGCGACGTTTCCGGAAATAATCAGGCCGGGCGAGCCGGAGGTGATCTGCGTGTCGGTGGCCGTGAGCGCGACCGCGCCGTTCTTGTAGCATGTAAGTGTGCCGCCCGGCGCGATCTCCAAGCGCAGAATGTCGCCGACGGCGCCTGCGGAAGCCGCGCTGGTGAGGTTGGTTGAACCGGCTGTGACCACGCGCTGCAGGTAAATGTTAGTGGTGCTCTCGACGCAATCGTAGTAGGTGGAGTTCGATCCGGTGCCAGTGGCCAGAACCGTCACGCCGGGAAAATCACTCGTGCCATTCAGCGCGGTAACGGTTGCCTGAGAAAACTGGTTCGTCGTAAAAGAGTTCGCGTTCCAGAAACCGGCATTGGACTGGGCCGCAATAGAGCCCTGGATTTGGTTGGAGGCGATATTCAAGCCGTTTTGCTCGATGGTCCAATTCGTGCCAATCGAGCCGTTGGCCCGCGTGGCGTTGTCGTATGCGGAGTTCAAATAGCTGGTAACCGGAATGACGCCTGAAACATCCGGCAGCGTCTGCGTGCGAGTGCCGGTAAAGGTGCCGGCGAGCGTGTCCGTGTAGCCGCCATTCGTCAATTGAATTTGCTGGCCGACGATGCCAGTGGAGCTCAGGCTAGCCGACGCTGCCGAGGACGACACTGGCGGACTAACGGTATAACTCACGCTCACATTTGTATCCGTGAAGCTGGTGCCGGCTACGTTGAAGGCCGCGAATCCCGAAGAATCATCGCAAAGCGCACCAAGCGGTGTCGTACTCCGGCAAATGCGCGTGCCCACCTGCCCGGGCAGAAGCGTCCAGGTAACAACACAGGACTGCGTGCCGCTGGTGGTGGTGCACGGCGTGACGGTCAGAGGGGACGGCGTCGTGGTGCGGCCCTGGGTGTCAATCGCAAGGATGCCGTAGTAGTACGTTCCCACCGGGATCGAACCGCCGGCGGTGGCCGTCACCGTCGGCGCGGAAGGAACGGCCATCACATAGTTCAGGCTTCCCGTGCCGCTGACCGAGACGCCCGCTTGGCCAAACGCACCACTCGCGGTGACTACCGCTTGCGGAGCGCCAATGGCGCAAGCCGTTGTTCCCGAAACGTCGATTTGCGTCACCAGCGCGATGTTCGCGCCCATCGCAAACAGAGGAGCACCGCCGTTGGCGCAAAATGCTCCGCGAACCCGGACGTCATTGATGCTTGAGGCATTCGCAAAATCCAGCATGGGCATGGCGCCGCCGCCCATGGAGTCCGCGAAGCTGAGGAACTCGAAGTGCAGACCGCTTCCGCTTCCGCCACTCACGCGAAACAGCGGGGCGACGGCGTTCTCGAGCAGGCAATGCACGCACTTGATGGAGTTCATGCCCACGCTTGTCGTGAATCCTTGCGTATCGAAAACGATTCCGCCGCCGGCAAACGTAGCGTAGCGAAGTTCAATGTCGCTGCCGAGGGATTGCTGGGTAGGCGGCTGCCCAATTCCAAAGGCGATGGTGTTGATGAAGGGCTCCGGCACACCCCAAGTGCTCTCGCTTGCTCCGTTCGAGAAAAATACAGAGTCAAACAAGTAGAAGAACTGACCGCCAAAGCGGATGGGGAAACAGCCGGGCTGTCCGCCAAAGCCAATGTTGCGGAAGGTCATGTCCGTCCCGGCGGAGTAGGTATTGTCCTGGAAGTAGCAACCCTGGTAGAGATGGTTGCACTGAACGTTGAGATTCTCGAACGTTTGGCCCACAGCGGTCGTGCCCGTCTCCCAGATTTGGGGATAAGCATTGCCGATGATCTGCGCCTGGAACTTGCCGGCGAACGAACCGAACGCCCCGCCGCCGCCTTGAGGAGCGCCTTCCCAGTCAATTCCCTGCTGCGGAAGAATGGGCGCCGTGGTGCTGAGGCGTCCCGCCTGCAGGACCTTGATGGTTTTCGAGCAGGCAGGGCGCATGTCGAGGTTGGTGGTGATGGGAAAGACCGTCCCACCGGTGTCCGGGAAGTAGAGTGTTCCCCCTTCGCCGTTGACGCCGCCCATCGCCGCGCAGACTGCCAGGACCACTGGCGTATTGTCATGCAGGACCGTGGCGCCGCCCACGGTGTTCGTCGCGGAAGCACTCAAAGTGAGGGTGGTCGTGCCTGCGCCCGAATTTACCTTCGCGGAGAGCCACTCGTTTGTAGGCGACGCGGGTGGCGTCGCGGGCACGTAGCCGGGGGACGAGATGGTTCCCGAGATGCCGTAGTCAATGAACGCGCCGTCCACGCCATCGGCATGGCCGATGAGTGCGTAGGAGCTGCAGCTGGATCCGGTGCAACGATAAATCCAGTGACCGATGATGGAGTTAAACCGCTGATTCCAGCGAATGATATTTTTCGCGACAACTTTTACCGTGCCGCCGGAGCTGCAGGAACCGGGCTTGACCGGCCGACCGTATTGGTAATACGTGAAAGTGGTCGAAGTGGGTGTGGAGTTGATGACTGCCTGGCCCTCGAAGCTCGAGTCGCCGGTGGTGCCCGCGACGATGTCGGCGAGCTGGCCGACCTGGAAATTGTGATTGGCAGAGGTGGTGATCGTGGAAAGACCGGTGGCATCGCGCGCGCAGCCGTTGGTGGCGATGGTCACGCTGTTTGGGCCGAGGGTTGCCGCGCCAGTCGAGATGGTGATGGGAGCCGAAGCGGCCGAGAGCCCGCCGAACATATCTTCCGCGACGATCTTGTAGTTGTAGACGGTCGAGCCGTTGAGAATCCCCACTGCGCCGGTTACGAAGGGGTTCGCGGGGGTGACCGTGGTGCTGCTTCCGATTGTGCAGGGCGAACAGTTCGCGTGAGTGACGCTAAAAGTGAAAGTGGCGGCGCTGCCAGTAACCGTCGTGAAAGTTCCGTTGAAAGCGGAGTCCGACGAGCCGGCAATGGTCATACTCGTGCCGGTACCGGGATTCATGTCTTGCGCGAGAAAGACAGTAGCGACGTTGCTGGTGACGGAAATGGAGGCGACGGAGACTGCGCCGCCCGGCGTGTAGATGGTGGCTGTGGGGCCGGCACCGTATACCGTGACGTACTGGCCGTTCAATATGTCGAAGGCGCTGGGTGTGGTGAGTGTTGCTTGACCCGAAGTGATGCTGCCCGTGGTGGTCGGCGCGAACGGGTAGCCGCTGTAATAACCGCCGAAGCGCATTACATCGTAATAAGGGTCGGGACCCTTCACGCGAACGCCGTTGTCAAAATTCTGGCTCGCGGTAAATGTGTTGATGATGTTGGTTTGTGCGCCGCTGCCTGCCGCGATAGGGCCGATTTCCGCGCCGGTGTCGTCCTTGTAGTACAGCCGCTTGTCTGCCGTCTTCGTATACAGATTAACGGTGCCGGCGCTGGCGGTGCCCGGAGGCGTGCTCTGATTGGTCAGATTGAGCGTGCCGCTGGCAAGGTTTCCAACTACGGTGGTATTGCCACTTACGGTGAGATTGCCGCTGAGCGTGAGCGAGAACGCGCTGATGCCGCCGGTAAAGGTGGGGGAAGCGGGGTCGTTGGGAAGGATTACGTTGGGGAGTTGCTTGGTGGTGATACCGGGACCGGAGATTTCAATTTCGTATTTCCCCGGGGCGGCGTAGAAAGAATAATTGCCAAGGCCGTCGGTGGTCGTGGGATTGGCGAGTGCTTGTGTGAGGCCAGCGTCGGAGTAGATCAGCGCGAGCGGCGTGCAGGGCTGTCCGGTCGCCGGCATCGCGCAAACGCGCACGGTGGCTCCGGCCAGCGGGATACCCCGCGAATTGAAGACGATGTCATCCTTGCGCGTGCCCTGCGCGTGCGCCTGGCCGACCACACCAGGCACGACGTGCAAAATGAGCGCCAGCAATGCCCAGAGAAACCCCATCGCGATTTTCGATCGTATCATTTTCATGGTCTTCGTTTGTATGAATGGGTTGACGGCTATCCGCGCAGCCTTTTCGGCCTAACGCGGTCGCCAAGTTCTTGCCTTAGGGTGTTCTTAGGCCCGGTGTATCTTCTCTATCTCGCAGGATGGCGGTGAGCTGGAAGCGTCAATGTTCACAATAAAATTCTCGAAGAAGCCGCGGCGACCCAGTAGACCGGTCACCGCAAGGTCGCGGGAGAATCCCGCCATCGTCTCGAAGAATTCCGCGAATACAAGGATCTTAACCTTGTGGAAATACATCGGGGCCTTCGGACCACCGATGACTCCGCGGAGGTCATCTTTTACGCCATCTTCCAGGCGGCGAATTCCCAAGGAGTGACACAATCCCGCGTGAAAAATGCAAACATCGGAACCCGAATCGATCCAACACTCGATGGATTTCGTCGGAGGCGAATGTCGATAGCTGAGACGCACATTCAGAATCGGCGCCCAGGACGACGGCTCGTTAGGGAAGGCCGGATGGGGCTCTTTTACTGGAAAGACCTTGCAAGGAAACTTCAAATTGACAGCACCTGCATTGACCAGTCCTTGGGGACCTTGGTTAGAACTGGATTAGGTTCGCCTTTTTTCTCCGCCTTAGTCACAGCTTCATCATACGTCTTTCCGTAGGCAACCAGGCGTTCCTCGTCGGAAGAGAAGGCGACCCATCCGTCAGGCGGTGCAGCGCGAAGTGCTTTGATGCGAGCTTCAGGGCTCATGATTCTTACCTGCGTATAGTATGAGCGCCAAACTGGCCGCGAAGCAATCGTGCGCAACCTAACGTCCAACAAGAGCACAGTCAAGTCCTTTCTTTTCAATCGGTACTGCGTACAGGCCCAGATCGGACAATAGTCCGCTACAGCAGCTTGCGGGCAGTGATGGTGATCTGGACGATGTCGGTGGTGACGCTAGCAGGGTAGGCGCCTGCGGAAACTTCCGTGCCGCCGCCGGTGAAGGCCTTCAGCTTCCAGTTGTTGAGCGCGCTTCCCTGCACCGGCACGTAGTAGCCGGAGCTGCCGTTCTGGCTGTCGGCGAAGACCTGGATGAGCTGATCGCTCGGGAGCTTGTCGGCGACAGTGGTGAAATCGAGAGTGTCGCCGCCGGTCGGGTAGTTCCCTGAAAACGCGAGCGTGCCGATGGCGTAGAACAAGTTACTGCCGGAGCCGTCCGCGTTGCTGGGCAAAAGCGTGATGGTAATGGGCATGATTGCTCCTGGGAAATGAAGTAAATGAGGTACAGGAAGTAAATGAGGTAAAGGATTTTCTCGGGACTGGCCACGTGCACGAATCGTGATGTCGCGTGTCCTTTACGTCCTTTATTTCCTTAAGTTCCTTAACGTCATTTACCTCTTCAAAATGGTGTATAGCCGCTGCGGGCGGAAAACGGGCGGCGGCGCCGGGCGGATTGCTGCTCGCGGCGCACGGCGGCGCTGACCAGATCTTCGAGTGCGTCGGCGGCAGCTTCGTCCCACTTTTCGGCGAGCGGGCTGCCGCGCGCCCATCCCGCCAGCGCGGCGGTTGCGTAAGCGATCGCTTCCTGGGAGTTACGAACCAACACCGGCGAGGTCGCATCCGTAAAATCCGGATAGGCTTTCAAATATCGCAGGCGAATTTGCGTGTCTTGCGTGGCGCCGAGGAAATAGATTCCATCGGCGCGCCATTCCCAAACGCTGAGCGTCACGTCCTGGACGCGCGAAGGCAAGCCGCCGTGCTGCGAGAGATCCACCATTTCCAGGAAATCGTCGGTCGAGCCGTTGGGCCGTTCCCAGATTTTCACGGGCACGAGCAGGTCGGTCGGGAGCTGGTTTGGCGGTGCGGTTGCATCGGTGATGGAGACTTGCAGCGAGGTGTCTGTCTGCGCCACCGCGGGAACCACCAACAGCACATCATCCTGGATGAACCCGCCGCCGCCGGCGTTTCCGATGGCGCGCTGCAGTTTACGATACGCGGAATTCGCGTAGGGCAGCAGCACCGTATCGGTGAACAAATTCCCCTGCGCGTCATTCAGCAGCGAGCGCACCAGCGATGTGATTTGGCCTGCGGTGTTGTACGCGCTTGATCCGACAACTGGCATAGATTGTCCCGGTAGGACAGGCATTCTTGCCTGTCCTTTTGGAATTTGCTCGAATCACGACACGGACAGACAGGAATGTCTGTCCTACTCAGTCTGCGGCAGAGGAGACTTTTGCAGATACGCGGCGACGCCGATGACGGCGTTGATCAGCGCAGCGGCAGCCCCGATGCGAAACGTTGCGCCCATCCCTGTTTGCAAATTGAAATGCTGCGGATCGATCCCCACAGCGGCAAGCCCGGTGAGCACGCCGCCGGCCGCGCCGCTGATTGCCGCAGCCAGCATCCCTTTAAGCCAAATGCTCAGTCGTGACATCTCTTTACCCGTACGCCGAGGTGCCTTGTGTCCTGCGTGGATTTCCGTTGTGTTACCTTGACATTGACGTCCAGTAGCGATAAATAAAGGCTGTGGGCCCGTGGTGTAACTGGCAGCACAGCCCCCTGTCACGGCGCAGGTGCCGGTTCGAGCCCGGTCGGGTCCAGCGGGCATTTCTTGTGGCGAGGGCCAAAGCAGGGATAACCCTCGCTACTCTGTAACGTGTGCAACCTCTTGACAACACCTGGCGCGAAATCTATTCTGTGGATGACAGGGGGCTGTGAAGAGATCTTCGGACTCCACATAGCCTGCGCCAATATTCAGGGCGGCCAATCGGCCGCCCTTTCTGTTTTCAAGCTACTGTGACAAACGGCTGTTTGTGGAATGCGGGGACGGCATCGTCGAGCAGGTCGTAGGCCCAATGCTCGTAGGAGCGATCCTCGCGTGCTTCCCTTTCGTAGAGTTGTGTGCGCGACTTCGCGCGCGAATATCGCCGCGAGCATTCGATTGCGCGGGCTACGTGCTCCGCAATCGTCGGCGTTAGCTGGATGAATTCTCCGCGTGGACCTTCGAGGGTGAAGCAATGTTCGTATTCGCCGCGCGAAGGATACGGCCCCAGCGCAGGAATGCTGACGCCGTTTTCCCGCTCGATCGTTTGTGAATACCAGGCGCGCGGCGAGCCGTAGAGTTCCGGCGCGACCCAGCGCTCGATATGCCAGCGGTTGACGGCGGGATACTTGGGTTCCAGGCGCAGCTCGACGACTTCGCGGAACAGCGAGCCAGTTGACGGATCACGCTCCTCGAATTTTCCGCCGATCCACGCGAGCCGGTTCCAGCCCCACACCGCGCGGTAATTCGTTTCGCCGAGACGATTGCGGCCGCCGGCTCGTTCGAGACGATGCGCGACGCTTTCCGGGGTCTCGTGCGTCTCGCGTAGCACTCGAATCATTTCGTTCGCGGCATGAATTCAATCGTTTTCACGACGAACTTTTGTTCGCCGCAATCCAACAGGAGGTCGGTGACCTTGGCGATCTGGTTCTCGACGAGGGCGTCGTGCTCGCGCATGGAAGACGCGCACTGCAGTGCCGTCCCCGGCTTAAGTTCTCGCGGGCCGGAATCAAGCTGCACGCCGATATCAGGGGCAATCATCGGACGAAGAATCGCAATGTCCTTCTGCGGGTCCACGCGCAGGAAAACGAACATCACCGGATCGCTCTTGCCGCGCGCGGAAATCCCGCCACACAGCAAGAGCGCGATTCCGCCGATGAAGGTTCTTCGCATTTTGGGAATGAGGTAAAAGAGGTTAATGAGGTTAAGGAAGTAAAGGAGAGAAAAGGAGCAGGTCGTTGCGCACTTGCGAGTCGCCCAGGTTCCTGTCCTTTACTTCGTCTACTTCCTTTACCTGCTTTACGTGCCAGTTTTTAGTAGCCGCTGGGGCGCGCCAAGGTATCAATGAACGCGCCGGTACGCGGCGAGTCATCCCACACTTGAAACGCGGTGTCGAAGTAGAAGATGTAGCTGGCCGCGATACCGCCGCTCGCGCCGTAGATCGGGAACACCGTGTTGCCGTTGACTTCGTAGAAGTCGATGTCTTTCAACACGGCGCGGCCCCAGTGCGAGAGGTCCAGGAAATCCACGCGCGTTTGGTCGGCGTTGACGCTGGACTTGATCGGCACGCCGCTCATGGTCTTGCGGCCACTGAAGAGCAGGTCGAGATCATTCCCGGTGCCACCGCCGCCTTCCTTGATAATCTGCGACACAGTGATGCCCAGATTTTCCCAGGCGTGCTCTTGCTCCACGGCCATATAGGCGATGAGTTTGCCGACGTGGCTGATGCCCAGAGCTTTGCGGACCTTGTTGATCGCCAGGCGCACATTGGACGGCGTGAGCGCGGCGTTGCCGGCGTTGACGCGCGGAGTCTGCAACTGGATTGGATAGGTTGCGCGATTCAGGTTGAGCCACGTGCCGGTGGTCGCGTTGTTCTGGTGATATTTGATGCCGAAGAGCGACACGGGCTGCGAGCCGGTGAGGCCGTCGTGCACGATCACGTCGGTGGCGACCGTTCCG
>Ga0207087_1020_pt1 | contig 36109 bp, 29 predicted proteins | sample Alteio_BWMinHeat_51_FD_153544 | JGI IMG/M metagenome (GOLD analysis project Ga0207087, IMG submission 153544) | Enriched cells from forest soil in Barre Woods Harvard Forest LTER site, Petersham, Massachusetts, United States -... | ecosystem: Environmental > Terrestrial > Soil > Temperate forest >... | reverse complement strand
CGTTCTCCTGCGTGCCGCCTCCCGCTACGAACCCCGCGCCCTGTTCCGCACCTACCTCTACGCCATCGCCTTCAAAATCCTTCGCGCTCATCGCCGCAAGGCCGCCTTCCGCGCCACGTTTTTCGGCCAACCGAAGAGCCTTCCCGATCCGGCCAAACAGGACGCCACCGAATCCGGCCTGTGGGTCCGCCGCGCCGTCGAAAAGCTCGATCCCATCGACCGCGAGATTCTCCTACTCCGCGAATTCGAGCAACTCAGCTACGCCGAGATCGCCGACCTGCTCGAGCTCCCCATTAACACGGTCCGCTCCCGCCTCTTCCGCGCGCGCACTGCCCTCCGCAACTTGCTAGAACCTTCCGCCGAGCCGGCCCCATCGCCAGGCGCCCCGCAAACAATTCCACAGAAAGGCATCGGTCTATGAGCACGGCCCCACATCCTGTCGCACCAGAAGAAATCATGGCCCACCTCGACGGCGAACTTTCCACCGAGCGCGAGCAACCCGTCTCCACGCACATCGAGTCCTGCGCCAGCTGCCAAGAGCTTGTTAATTCTCTGCGCTGCACCGCTCATTCGCTTTCCCACTGGACCGTCCGAACGCCAGCAACTTCCTTTGACCAACACGTCTTTCGGGAGCTAGCAAAGCACAAAGGTTCAGGCAGCGCTCGAGAAAACTCTCTTCGTCGTCTTCGAATGTTTTGGTCGAGGCCTTTGCCGTGGGCGCTCGCCTCCCTTGCGCTTGCAGTTCTATTCGGTGCACAGATCCTGAATCGATCGACCTCAAGCTTCCACTCGTCTATTGACTATCCGCGGGAAAGAGCCGTCGCGAATCGAGATGCGGTTCCCGCTTCTAGGGAAACCGTGGACTTGCGTCTAGCGGGCCCCAACGCTGCCCCGGCCGCGTCGGCGGTCCCGAACCGCCCATACGAGGGGATCGCAGGCCTCGCGCAGAACTCGCTTCCCATCAACGGCCGGCTCGCAGGAGACAAATTGCAAGTCTTCAAGCAGCTGAAAGAGCTGCAGAGGGGCTACCAAGGCGGGCTTCCAGCCGGACCCATGATCGCCCGCACCGTCTCGCTCTCTTTCATCGCGAAAGATTTCGATTCCTCGCGCGCGTCGCTTGACGGCATCCTGGCGCGACACAACGGCTACGCCGCCGACTTGAACGTCGCCACTCCGCAAGGTGCAGCGCGTTCGCTGCAGGCCTCTTTGCGAATTCCCGCGCCGCAACTCCCGGCCGCGCTCGCCGAACTAAAATCCCTCGGCCGCGTTGAGCTCGAAACGCAAAACGGCGAGGAAGTCACGCAGGAGCACGCGGATCTCGTCGCGCGCTTGAAAAATTCCCGCGAAACCGAACAGCGCCTCCAAGCCATCCTCACGCAACGCACCGGCAAAATCGGCGACGTCCTCGAAGTCGAGCGAGAAATTGCCCGCGTCCGTGGCGAAATCGAGCATATGGAAGCCGAACAAAAAAATCTCGAACACCGCGTCGACTTCGCCACCATCGATCTAAAACTCTCCGAAGAATACAAAGCCAGGCTCGATGGTTCAGGCAAGGTGGTTTCTTCGGCAGTCCGCGAGGCGGGGCGTTCGCGTGGGGCCAAGCGGTCGACTCGGGCAGTGGCTCCCGAAGATGGCACGGGGTCGAGGGGAGGGACTGACGAAGGAGCGCTCCGAGATAGGACCGGAGTGACGTCGCCGGGCGGAGAGGATTTTCCAGCGGAGCGGTTTTTGTGCTTGACAGGCGGCATAAAATATAGTTAGCTATGCTAACTAATTTTCTCGCGGAGGTAAAGGAAAATGTGCGCTTCGACAGCAAACCTGGGAATCACCGACATCGGGCAAATCTCGATCATCGTAAAGGACATAGAGCGCGCCACGGCATTCTACCGCGACGTGCTGGGCTTGCCGCTGCTATTCACGGTGCCCAGCATGGCGTTTTTTGATTGTGGCGGAGTTCGGCTAATGCTGGGCACGGCATCATCGCCGGAATACGACCACCCCAGTTCGATCTTCTATTTCCGCGTGGCGGACGTACAAGCCGGATACCGGCGGCTGGTGGAGCACAGCGTGGAAATCGTTGCGCCGCCGCGGCTCATCGCACCGATGCCCACGCACGATTTGTGGATGACAGCGTTTAAGGACAGCGAAGGAAACACTCATCAGTTGATGAGCGAAGTGCCGCGGACGGCGTAGCAAGAGTCAAGACTTCCGCCCATAGAAACCAAAAGACACCCGCCGAGGAGCGCATGCATAGGAGAGTGGCTGCCGCTTACTGACGGCGGACTTGGTGGTGTATCAAGATCTTTTCCACAGCTGGCGCTAGAGACGGTGTGAGAGTTTATTTGCCGCTAAGGGCGCTGAGTGCGTTTCAGGAGCTGTTCGATTTCGACCGTTAGCCCGCCGGGTCCTTTCAGGTAGGCGGAGCGTGTGCCCCACGGCCGATCTTGCGGTGCCTCGATGGTTTCCGTGCCGCGGGACGTAACGCTGCGATAGTCTGCGCGCAATCCTCACTATCAAAGCCAAGTGTAAGCGTGCTATCCGCGGGTGCGGCGCCCAGAATCACTCCAAATTCGCCAAAGCCCAGCCAGCCCATGCGCTCGTTGTGTACTACGGGGGTGACCTGCAAACACCTGCTGGAACCAACGGGCCGCCGCCGGCAAGTCGCACACGCGGCAATGGACATGTGACACTTTCATGGGGGCGCTCTCCGAACAGGAGAGCAACCGAGAGCTTAGCATCGTTGTCGAGCGTTGCCATGCAGTCTCATACAGCAGCGTCTCGGAGGTTCCTAGAACCGCCCATTTCTTACCTGCAGGCTCCGGCACCTGGGTGGTGGCTTCAAAATTAGGTCGGCGGGTGGGCAACGGCACGGTGCTGGTGGCGCGCCTGCCAGTTGCGGACACCTCGCTGGAAATTGCTTCTGCCAGGGCGAAGGGGACTCGTCGACCCGTTTGCCGGGGCATTTCGCGTAGCCGCTACATTCCTGCCGCGGAGTACGCTATCCTTTCCTGACTATGCATGACTTGAACTATTTTCGGGATCATTTGGATGTGTTTGCGGAGATGGCGAAGAAGCGGAGGACGCCGCTGCATTTGGATGCGTTTCGCGTTTTGGACGCGCAGCGGCGGGAGTTGATTACCGCGACAGAGCAGTTGAAGGCGCAGAGGAACAAGGCCAGCGACGAGATTGCGCGGTTGAAGAAGGAGAAGAAGGACGCGGATTTATTGATTCGGGAGATGAAGCAGGTTTCGGAGCGGATCAAGGAAGCGGACGAGCGGATTACGCAACTGAATGCGACGCAGAGCGAATTGATGTTGACGATACCGAATTTGCCGCACCCGTCGGTGCCAACGGGGCATAGCGCGGCGGAAAATGTCGAGGTGCGGCGGTGGGGAGCGGCGCCCAAGTTTGATTTTACGCCGAAGCCTCACTGGGAAGTGGGCGAGCGGGCGGGGATTTTGGATTTGGCGGCGGCCACGAAGATAACCGGGGCGCGGTTTGCGGTTTATAAAGGATGGGGGGCGCGGCTGGAGCGGGCTTTGGCGAATTTTTTTCTGGATGTGCACACGCGCGAACACGGCTACTTGGAGATCTTGCCGCCGTTTTTGGTGAATACGGCTTCTTTGATGGGAGCGGGCCAATTGCCGAAATTTGCGCCGGATTTGTTTCGCATTGAGAATACGGATTTTTGGTTGACGCCGACGTCGGAAGTGGAGCTGCACAATCTGCACCGCGACGAGACGATTGCGGAGGAAAAACTGCCGATTCGCGTGACCGCGTGGACGGCGTGCTTCCGGTCGGAGGCCGGGGCGGCGGGAAAAGATACGCGCGGGATACTGCGGCAGCATCAATTTCAGAAGGTGGAGCTGTTTAAGTTTACGCATCCGGAGAAGAGTTACGAGGAGCACGAAGCTTTATTGGCCAATGCGGAGACGATTCTCGAAAGGCTTGGGTTGCACTACCGGACGATGCTGCTTTGCACGGGCGATATGGGATTTGCGTCGGCGAAAACGTACGACATTGAGGTGTGGCTGCCGTCGAGCGGCGAGTTTCGCGAGATTTCGTCGTGCTCGAATTGCGAGGCGTTCCAGGCGAGGCGCGCGGGGATTCGCTTTAAGCCGAAGGGCGGAGGGAAAAGCGATTTTGTGCACACACTGAACGGGTCGGGGCTGGCTGTGGGGCGGACGTGGATCGCGGTGGTGGAGAACTATCAGCAGGCGGACGGGTCGATTTTGGTGCCGGAGGTTTTGCAACCGTATATGGGGATTCCAAAGATACCGGCGGGTGCGGAGGTCTAGACGCCGGGCCCGGCAAACTGTGGTTTCTCCGCTGCAACTTATTGATAATATAGAAGTTAGGTCGGAATTGGGAGCGATTTCGGCAAAATGCAAAGGGCCATTACGCCGCGCAAGCTATTGAAAGTACGTGTTTTCGTTTGACTCCGCCTTTTCGCCTTGCATACACTCGCCACAGGGACCTAGTGCAGACCAATCTAATAGACCGACGGGGATTTACGGGTCGAAGGAATTGGTGGGGTTCCGGAAACCAGAATTAATGAGCTTTTTGGCGCGGATGATGAAGTTTTTGTTTTGGTTGCTGATCGTGTCGTGGAGCGTGGCACTGCTGCGGCAGGTGTTGGCGTGGATGTTGCGGGGGGCGATGCCGGCGGCGCAGGCGGATCAGGATGCGGCTCGCGCCGGAGTTGGGTCGGGGTCGGGCGACACACGGAATGGAGCAGCGGCGCGGCGATTGGTGCGCGACCCCGTCTGTGGCGTGCACGTGGCGGAAGTACTGGCGGTACCGCTGCGCGAAAGCGGGGAGCTGGTGCACTTTTGCTCGTTGGCTTGCCGCGACAAGTATGTGAACGGTGCACACCCGATGGCGGCAAACGGATAGCCAGCGGATTCGAAACCCCGGGTAGCTGAAATTTTTTAATCTTTAATAGATCGAGAAGTCGAGACGAGACGCGTAGAGGAAAGGACCGACGCAGATGGCCACGGTCGTAAAGCCCACAGGACCGCTCAGACAGATTGGCGCACCGCCGATGGTGCCGCGCATCGCTCCGCGCGAGGACTTGAATCCGTTTCGCATCGCGCAGATTCAATTTGATATGGCGGCGGAGTTTTTGAAGCTGGAGCCGGGGCTGCGGCAGATTCTGCGGACGCCGAAGCGCGTGCTGGAAGTTTCGATACCCACGAAGATGGACAACGGGCAGGTGAAAGTCCATACCGGGTTTCGCGTCCAACACAATATTTCGCGCGGGCCGGGCAAAGGCGGTATCCGCTATCACCCGAACGTGACGATCGATGAAGTTAAGGCGCTGGCGGCGTGGATGACGTGGAAGACCGCGATGCTGAACGTGCCGTTCGGCGGGGCGAAGGGCGGAGTGATTTGCGACCCCAAGCGCATGTCGAAGAACGAGCTCGAGCGGATGACACGGCGGTATGCGAGCGAGATTTTGCCGATCATTGGGCCGACGATGGACATCCCGGCGCCGGACATTTACACCGACGCGCAGACGATGGCCTGGATCATGGACACCTACTCGATGACGGTGGGGCATTCCGTGCATGGTGTGGTGACCGGGAAGCCGGTGTCGATCGGCGGGTCGGAGGGACGAAGCGAAGCGACAGCGCGGGGCTTGCTGTTTGTGGTGGAAGAAGCGTGCAAACTGAAGAAGATTCCGCTACGCGGCGCGACGGTGGCGATCCAGGGATTTGGCAACGCCGGCGCGACGGCGGCGCGGTTGTTTGCGGAGAAAAAGGCGAAGATTATCGCGTTGAGCGACACGCGGGGCGCAGTGACGAATTCGCGCGGGATCGATCCGATCAAAGCGATTCGATATAAGGAGCGGTCGGGAACGGTGGTGGGGATGCCCGGCGCGTCGCGCATGACCAACGACGACCTGCTGACGATGAAGTGCGACATCCTGATCCCCGCGGCGCTGGAGAACGTGATTACGCTGCACAATGCGGAAGCGGTTAAGGCGCGGATCGTGGCCGAAGCCGCCAACGGGCCGACAACGCCGCATGCGGATGAGATTCTGGCGCGGCGCGGGATTACGGTGTTGCCGGACATTCTCGCGAACGCGGGCGGGGTAACCGTGAGCTACTTCGAGTGGGTGCAGAATATGGAAGGGCTCATGTGGGACGCCGAGGAAGTGAACGCGCGGCTGCAGAAGAGCATGGTGCGGGCGTTCCACGAAATGGTGGAGACGATGCGGAAGCATCACGTGCCCCCGCGGGCTGGCGCGATGATTTTGGCGGTTGGCCGCGTCGCGGAAGCCACGCTCGTCCGCGGTCTATTTCCCTGAGTTAGCGTCTGAGTCGAAAAATGCGGGAGTTGTCCTTCGCCGGCCGGCCAGTCTAAGTGGCTTGGCCTTGCGGCCTTTCAGAGACAATGGTCCTGCTTCTGGTAGAGTCACGCCTGGCAATGCTTAGCGAGAACGAGTTTCCATCCGTCTCAGGAGACACGGGCTCTTTCATCTGTCTGTCCGTTGTTTTGATTCTATCCTCAGCGTGCCGTTTGGTGTTCGCATGGATTTCGTTCATAGCCGGACTTGCCTCTGGAGACGGAAGAATCGTGGAAGACCGTTGGCCAGGGCCACGATGATTTTGCCTCTATCGTCCGGGATCGCTTTCCTCCTGGTCCGCGAATCGTGGTGGAGGTCTCCGGAGTTGCTCCGAGTGCGTTCGCGGTCTTCTATCCGGTTTATTGGCAACTGCCATCCATTGGCCAGCGATTTGTTTTGCCTCCTTCGGCATTAAATTAATTGAGAAGATTCTTGTTGCGCGCGAGGAGCGACGCGCGTACATTCGCACATGCCGGTGCGCCATCTCCTCCGCTGGAGGGCGCGACCGGCAATTTTCTTCGAGGCGTGCTGCGGAGCACGAAAAATGAGCGCGAACGGACACACACAAGCCGCCCCGCCGATCTTGCTGACGATTTCGGGATTTGACCCGTCGTGCGGCGCGGGGACGGCAGCGGACTTGAAGACGTTTGCTGCGCATGGATGTTATGGAGTTGCGGCGATCACTTCGTTGACGGTGCAAAACACCCAGGGCGTGGAAGACGTGCACAATATTCCGAGCACAACGCTGAAGGCGCAGCTCGACGTGCTGGCGAAGGACTGCAACATCGCGGCGGTAAAAATCGGGATGCTGGGGGACCGCGGGAATGCCGTGACCGTGGCGGAGTTTCTGGACGCGCACACATTTGCGCACGTGGTGCACGATCCGGTGATGAAATCATCGAGCGGGACGGAATTGCTCGATGCAGCTGGCATTAGGTTTCTCGCGACGGAGCTGCTGAAGCGCGCGAGCGTGATTACGCCAAACGTGCCCGAAGCGGAGATTCTGACCGGATTGGCGATTAAAGACGTGGCGGACATGGAAGCCGCGGCGCGAAAGATTGTGGAGATGGGCGCGCGCGCGGTGATCGTCAAGGGTGGGCACATGGGGCGGCCGACGGATGTCCTTTTCGACGGCGCGGAGATGGTGGCGCTTCCCGGTGAGCGCGTGAACGAAGAGCAATTGCACGGAACCGGCTGCACATTTGCGTCGGCGCTGGCGGCGCACCTGGCGGTAGGCCGCGGGCTGCTGGAAGCGGCTACGCTTGCGAAGGCGTACGCGACGAAAGCGATTGAGAAGGCTTATCCGGTCGGGAAAGGCCGGTTGCCGCTCGATCATTTTTACCGGCAGAGGATCGAGCCTCCTGCGCGCGGCATCCATGAAGTGCCCCAGCATGGGTTGCATCCGGCGGCGGAGCCTGCAGCCCACTAAAGGCCGTTACGGGTGATGCGTGCCGCTCGGGCACGTATTTCCTTCCTTAGAGAATAATGCTTGGCTAGTGCGAAAGACGCGCGATGCGCCGGTAAGCACGTACTTCCCTGAATTGGCCGGGATCGCTGTTGTTTTCTCGAGCGATTCGCTCGTGCACACTCTCTAGGCGCTCCACTCCTCCCACGGCGCTCCGGCGCGCAGCAACCAAAAACGGCCGGGGGTCTGGCTGATGTATCGCTCTCTTGGGGGCCTTCGACCTGCGGGAGAGTCCCCTGCGTCTTTCCCCGTAGGTCCATTGGAACAAGACATACAAAAGAAAGTCGCATCCAAGAATGCAAAACGCCAGAAATAATGTGGCTGACATGGTTCGCTCGCTCTGCGCGGGTGCGAAGGACTTCCCGCACAAGCAGCAGATTAGGAGCGAAGGCACAAGAAAGTCCTGATCGGTTTGTTAGGAATTTATTAAACTCCAGACTCTAGCAGGGGCTACTCGGCTCATAGCGAGGCCAAATCGATTTCGCGGCGAACGGGCGTGTGGGTCTTGGTCGGCTTTACCATGGCAGTTGCTGCGGCTGCCGTGCTGGCGCCTCGCATCCCCCAGTCACAGTCATCTTGCTCCCGACAACGCGCGATTAGTGTGGGACCGCCTGCCGATGACTCTGGCCTTCATGGGCTGGTGTCGGCGATGATTTCGGAAAGAATGTTTTGGCGAAAATCTTTGAAACCGCCGATCGGCAGACTTTCTCGCTCGACCAGCATACGATCAGCGGCCACACACTGAAGCACTTGGCCGCGGGCGCTGCGGGATTCTGGGTTTTGAGAATGCTGCAGAAGAGACAGCTCCATCGAACGCTCGTGAAGACACGAACGGCCGGGGTAAAGCTCCGGCTACGAACGGTAAATGATGTGCCCGGCGACGACGGTGGCAATTGGTGCGCCTTTGAAGGCGCGGGCGTCGAAAGGAGAGTTGCGGGATTTGCTGGGGGATTGCTTTACGTCGTAGGTCCATTGGCGGGTGGCAGAAAAAATCGTGAGGTCAGCGGGTTGGCCGGTTGTGATTTTGCGTTCGATGCCGAGGACGCGCGCGGGACCGGCGGTGAAGAGTTCAACCATGCGCGTCAGCGAGAGGCGGCCCGTGTGCACGAGCTGTTCGAGAGAAATGGCGAGCGCGGTTTCGAAGCCGAGGATGCCGAAGGGGGCGCGGTCGAACTCCACGTCTTTTAGGGCAGGTTCGTGAGGCGCGTGATCCGTGGCGATGGCGTCTACGGTGCCGTCGGCAAGACCCACGATCAGCGCGTCGCGGTCTTCGCGCGCGGCTAGCGGAGGATTCATTTTGTAGCGCGAGTCGTACTGGACATCCTCATCAATCAAAGTGAAGTGGTGCGGCGTGACTTCACAGGTGACGCGAAGACCGCGCTGCTTGGCCCAGCGGACTTGCTCGAGCGAAGCCTTGGCGGAAAGGTGCGCGACGTGGAGACGCGCGCCGGTGAGTTCGGCGAGCTGAACATCGCGCGCAACGCAAACCGATTCGGCGGCAGCGGGCATTCCGGGCAAGCCGAGGCGGGTGGACGCGACGCCTTCGCGCATAACCGCGCCAGCGGCTAGCGAAACATCTTCGGAATGTTCGATGACCAGGAGATCTAGCGAGCGGCAATAGTCCATCACCTGGCGAGCGAGTTTGGCCGTGGCGATAGGCTTTCCGTCGTCGGAGACGGCGACGATGCCGGCTTGCTTCATGGCGGCGATTTCCGCAATGGCTTCGCCTTTGCTGCCGACGCTTGCGGCGCCGATGGGCCAGACGCGGACGCTGGCCACGGATTTGGCGCGATCGAGAATGAAGCGGGTGACGCTGGCGTTGTCGTTGACGGGCTTGGTGTTCGGCATGCAGCAGACTGCGGTGAAACCGCCGCGGGCTGCGGCGCGCGTGCCAGTTTCGATAGTTTCTGAAGATTCCTGGCCGGGCTCGCGGAGATGCGCGTGAAGGTCGATGAAACCGGGCGCGACGATGAGACCGGTGGCGTCGAAGATTTCCGTGGAGTGGTCCTCGGCGATTCGTCCAGCTTGTGCGACTTCCGCGATTTTGTCGCCGTCGAGAAGAACGTCGCGCGGAGCGTCGGTCTCGGTGGCTGGGTCGATGACGCGGCCGTTCTTAACGAGAAGCATGCGAGGGATCCTTTTTTGCATCGGTGGAAGGCCGTTCCCCGGGCTCCTGCATTTCGGCAGCGGGATGCGCCTCTTCGTCCGAGCCACCCACAAGAAGCAAGAAGAGCAGCGCCATGCGCACGGCGATCCCGTTGGTGACTTGCTCGAGGACGCAGGACTGCGGACCGTCGGCGACTTCCGGAGTGATCTCCACGCCGCGATTCATCGGGCCGGGATGGAGAATGATGGCGTCGGACTTGGCGAGGCGCAGGCGCTCGGCGCTGAGCTGATAGAGAAGAATGTAGTCTCTGTCGGGAAGCGCGGGTTCGTGAAGGCGCTCGGTTTGCACGCGGAGAACGAGCACGACGTCGGCATCTTCGAGAGCTTCTTCGATGCGGAAGACGCGGCGAATCGAAGCGCCGGGCGGGCCAATGCTTTCCAGTTCGCGCGGAACCCACATGGCCGGCCCGCAGAGGGTGAAGCGGCAACCGAATTTCGACAGAAGGTGAATGTTGGAGCGAGCGACACGGCTGTGAGCAATGTCGCCGAGAATCGTGACATGCAAATTTGCAAGCGAGCCTTTGCGGTCGCGGATGGTGAGGGCATCCAGCAAGCCTTGCGAAGGATGCTCGTGAGTCCCGTCGCCCGCGTTGATGACGGGAATATCGAGATGACGCGCGACAAAGTCGGCAGCGCCGGAAGCTGCGTGGCGCATGACCAGGCAGTCAGGCTTCATGGCATCGAGCGTGTGGACGGTATCGAGAAGGGACTCCCCCTTTTTCACACTGGAAGATTCCGCTTGGAGGTTCATGGTGTCCGCGCCAAGACGCGAAGCGGCCGTGCCGAAGCTGATGCGTGTGCGGGTGGAGTTTTCAAAGAACGCTAGCGCGACCGTTTTGCCGCGAAGAGTGGCGAGTTTCTTCAGCGGATTGCGCTGGATTGCCTGAAAGGGCCTGCTCTGGTCGAGAAGAAAGGTCAGTTCGTCGGCCGAGAGCGGTTCGAGAGCCAGAAGGTCACGGAAGCGATACGTCACATTTGCACTCTTTGACGGGATACCCAAAAATCCTTATTCAACTACGGCTCCTGACGGTCGACGAGAACGACGCGCTCTTCATTGTCAATTTCTCGCAGACGCACTTCGATGATCTCCGTCTCACTGGTCTGCACGGTGCGGCCGACGAATTGCGCTTCAATGGGCATTTCGCGATGGCCGCGGTCGATCAGCACACAGAGGGAAACGCGCTGGGGTCGCCCGAGATCGAACAGGCCGTTCATGGCTGCGCGGATGGTGCGGCCGGTGTAAAGGACGTCGTCGACGAGGACGAGGTCCATCCCGTCGACGCCAAACGTAATGTCGGAAGACTGCAAGACGGCTTGCGGCGCAACTTTGGAAAGGTCGTCGCGATAAAGCGTAATGTCCAGTGTGCCGACGGGGATGTCGACGCCGTCGATGCCGCGCATGGCCTGGGCGATGCGCTGGGCCAAAGGCACGCCTCGGCGCCGTATGCCTATCAGCGCGAGATGCTTGGTGCCCCCACTCTTCTCCACAATCTGATGGGCCAGGCGCTGCAGCGTGCGGTCGATCTCCGGGGCGGACATCAATTGGGCTTTTTCGACGATGCGCATGGTCGGTAATCCTAGCATAAGCCTCTTCGAGGTGGGACAGACAGGCTTAAGACAGGCTTGTCTGTCGCCCGAGGGCCGAAAACTGTTGCGGAGGGGACGGGCGGCCCGGCAAGGCGGAGACCGCCTACCAGCAGGGTCCCCGTTGGCGCGTGCTAAACTGCGTCGGCGAATTCATGGGGAGAGGTGCATATGTGGCGCGGCTACAGTGCTAGTAAACGTTGGAGAAACGTTCTTGCGGGAGTGGCGTTGTGGGTCGCCATCTGCGCCCGCCCCGCGCCGGGCCAAGTCGCCATACCTCTGCATAAGGCGAAACCGCGCGCGGCAGGGAGTCGGGCCACTCGACCGGCGCTCGCGCGGCCGAAACTAGTGGTCGTGCTGGTGGTGGACCAGATGCGCGCGGATTATGTGGACAAATTTCGCGGGCAGTGGACGGGAGGATTAAGGCGGCTGGTAGAGGAAGGCGCGTGGTTCCGCGACGCCGCGTATCCCTATGCCGCGACGGAAACATGTGTGGGACACGCAACGATTTCTACAGGTGCGCTTCCTGCGACGCATGGAATGGTGGCCAACGCCTGGTGGGACCGCGACACGCAGAAAATGGTGACGTGTACAGCGGATCCCAACGTCAAGAATACAGGTTACGCAGGCGCCAGCCCGAAGGGCGGAGATTCCGCTTGGCGAATGCAGGTTCCGGCGTTTGCTGAAGAGCTGAAATTCCAAACCGGTAGCGCGACGAGGGTAGTGACGTTTTCCCTAAAGGCGCGCGCGGCCATCACCATGGCCGGACACAAAGCGGACGCCGCGACATGGTTTGAGGGCGGCGGATGGGCGACCTCGAGCGTTTACGGCTCGATGCCTTTTATCGAGGCCTATCTAAGCGCGCATCCCGTGAAGGCGGACTACGGAAAGTCCTGGACGTTGTCGCTCCCGGAAAGCGCCTACTGGTACGACGAAAAAGCCACCGGCGCTGTGCCGCCGCAAGGATGGGAACTCACTTTTCCGCATCCATTGCAAGGAAAAGCCGGAAGCCATGAGCCCGATGAGGCGTTTTTCGGGCAATGGACGACCAGCCCGTTTGCGGACACCTACCTGACGCAGCTTGCAGAAAGCGCGGTGGACTCCCTCGGTCTCGGCAAAGGCGGCGGCGTGGATTATCTGGGTGTGAGCTACTCGACGGTCGACTATGTGGGGCACGCCTTCGGGCCGCGGAGCCGGGAAATCCAGGACATCCTGGTGCGGCTGGATCAGGACCTCGGCGAGCTGTTCCGGAGCCTGGACAAAAAAGTGGGACGCGGAAATTACGTGGTGGCGTTCAGCGCGGACCACGGTGTCGTGCCGGTGCCCGAAGACATGCAAAAAACCGGCGCGGATGCCGGAGTCCTGCACTTGCCTGGGGTGCAGGAAAAGATCGAAAAAGCGCTCGCGTCTTTCGATTTCCCGAAGCCCGCAGTAGCGCGAATCACAGGAAGCGACATTTATTTTGCGCCAGGTGTATACGATAAGTTGAGAGGCGACGCGGCGGCCATGAACGCCGTGCTGCACGGCATCAAGAGCGCGCCGGGCGTTGCGGAAGTTTTTCAGGCCGAACAGCTGGCCGACCGTCCGGCCACGTACAGTCCGCTGCTCGAAGCCATGGCAGACAGTTATTGGCCCGGCCGCAGCGGAGACCTCTTTGTCGTGCCAAAGCCCTACTGGCTGATGGATGAAACGCCAACTGGAAAAATGCGCTCCTACGGCACGGGGCACGGTACACCTTACTACTACGATCAACATGTGCCAGTCTTGTTGATGGGATTTGGCATTCGACCGGGTGAATATCACCGCACCGTTACCCCTGCGGACATCGCCCCGACACTCGCTTCACTCTGTGGAATTACGCTGGCGCCGCGAGATGGACATGTGCTGGGTGAAGCGCTTGCCTGGAGGACGCCCGCGCAAGGCAAGCCAAAGGAAAATTAAACATTTGTTGCGGTGTGACGGTCTACTCCGCTCGGGAGAATCCCGTCGCGGGCCGCCAGGCAAGGGATTGCGAACAAATACATGCGGAGAGCCGCCAACGGCTCTTTCCGGCCCAATACCAGAATGGCTCGCAGAGGGACGTTCCCCGCAACTCCGCGTACTTACCGGCATTGCTACGACGAATCCACAAGGGAAGAATGACCTGTCCTAGCAGGTTCATGCTATTCTTTCGCTTGAAGTGACTTCCGCGGTGGCTGTTGACCTGACCGTGCATGTGGGCGCGGTGCGCCTGCGGAATCCCATTCTCGCAGCCAGCGGAACCTTCGGTTACGGCGTCGAGTTTGCCCACCTGGTTGACCTGAACCGCCTCGGCGGCCTGGTGGTCAAAGGCCTCTCCCGTGAACCCATGGAGGGTGCCCGCGCGCCCCGGCTTTCTGAGACCCCCTCGGGGATGCTAAACGCGGTTGGGCTCCAGAACATCGGCGTTCGGGCCTTCGTCGCTGAAAAACTCCCGGTACTGAGAAAATACGATACTGCAATCATTGCCAACGTCTTCGGCTACTGCGTAGAAGACTACCTCGAGGTCATCCGTATCCTCGAAGACGCCGATGGGCTGGCTGCCTATGAACTCAACATCTCCTGTCCTAATGTCAAGAAGGGGGGCATGCAGTTTGCTGGCGATCCAGCACTGGTCGCCGAGGTTGTAGCAGCGGCGCGGAAGGCCGCAGCCAAGAGGCCGCTCTGGGTGAAGCTCTCGCCGATGGTTGCAGACATTGGACTTATTGCCCGGGCCGCGGAGGCGGCAGGGGCCAATGCACTGACGGTGGCGAACACCTATCCGGCTATGGCTGTCGATCCCTGGACCGGTAAGTCCTGCCTGGGAAACCAGACCGGAGGACTATCCGGCCCGGCGATCAAACCCATCACCCTGCGCTTGGTTTGGGAAACGTCTCGGGCCACAAAGACACCAATCTTAGGTGTTGGTGGGATAGAGACGGTCGCGGACGTGCTTCAATATCTGGCGGTAGGCGCGACAGCCGTACAGGTAGGAACGGCCAGCTTTACTGACCCTACGGTCAGTCAGGGACTTGTGGAGGGGTTGGAGAAGGCTCTTTTCATAGCTAAAACGTTTACTATCAATGAGATAAGGGGAAAAGTTTCCGCAGATTCTAGTTGACATAACGACTATTTCTTGCTACACTTTTTGGGATATGAGTAGCACAAAGAACACACTATGAGACGACCACTCTTTGTTTTCTGGGCCGCCTTCCGTTGGGTGCTCCTGATGTTTCTCATTGTACCCGTAATGGATGCTCCCCTGGTAGCGCACTTGAGCGCACCGGTTAAGCCGGTGAAGACCTGGGTCGGCAACGCCAGTTGGTATGGACCGGGATTTAACGGAAAGAAGACCGCCAACGGGGAGCGCTTCGACTGCGAAGCCCTGACCGCGGCGCACCCGAACCTGCCGTTCGGGTCCGTCGTCCGGGTGGTTAATCCCCGGAACGGGAAGTTTGAACTAGTACGCATCAATGACCGAGGTCCCTATCAAGAAGGACGCGAAATTGATGTATCCTATCGCGTAGCCCGAAAGATTGGGTTGATCCATTCGGGCGTGAGTCAGGTTCGCCTCGAATTGATGGAATTGCCACAGAAGCACTGACCCCGCCGAAATCGGGGTCGCACATGACCTTGAGCTTCGACGCCCATCCTCGCAGCAGCTTGATCGTGGCGCTGGATTTTGATTCGCTATCGTCTGCCGCAAAATTCGCAAAACAGATCTGCGATCTCGTGGGCATGTTCAAGATCGGCAACCAGCTATTTACGGCTGCCGGACCAGCTGCCGTCAAAGACATTGCCGCGCTGGGCCCGGGCATCTTCCTGGACCTGAAGTTCCACGACATTCCCAACACGGTCGCAGGCGCCGTGCTTTCCGCCGCTGCCATGACCGGCGTGCAGCTGGTCAACGTCCACGCGCTCGGCGGCCGAGCCATGCTCGAGGCAGCGGTTCAAGCGATCAGCGCCGGCGTGCCGATGGGCGCCGACCGGCCGCGCTTGCTGGCTGTGACGCTTTTAACGAGCATGGACCACCGGGCCATGAAAGAAGTCGGAATCGGCGGCGAGCCAAAAGTGCGTGTGGTGAAGCTGGCGCAGCTAGCGAAAAAATCCGGGGTAGACGGAGTCGTAGCGTCGGTGCTGGAAGCGCGAGCGATTCGCAAAGCCTGCGGCCGGGAATTTTTGATTGTCACGCCGGGTGTGCGCCCCAAAGACAAAGAGGGCGCGACAAAACACGATGACCAGGCGCGCACCGCGACTCCGACGGAAGCAATTAAAGCTGGTGCGGACTTCATCGTCGTGGGCCGGCCCATCCTAACCGCGGAAGATCCTCGGGCCGCCGCCCAAGCCATCGTCGACGAAATCGCTCTAGCGAAGTAGGGCGACGTTTTCCCCTCTACCGATCACCTCTCCCGATTCCCGAAGTTTGACCCCTCCTTCCTCTCTCCAGTAGCATCAGAAGCGCCAGGTTGATTCGTCTGATGCAGGACTCGCGAAGCGGGCACGGCATGCCGTAGCGTACCGAGACGAACGGCAACTCTCGATGTCCATCCAAAGCAAAAGTGTAATTGTCGGAACGGCTGGGCACATTGATCACGGAAAGTCCGCGTTGGTCGAAGCGCTGACGGGGACGCATCCGGACAGGCTCGCGGAAGAGAAGCGGCGTGGGATTACGATTGATCTTGGCTTTGCTTTTCTAGAAGAAAATGGGGTGAGATTCGGTCTTGTAGATGTGCCTGGTCACGAGCGCTTTGTGAGCAACATGCTGGCGGGAGCGGCGGGAATCGACCTGGTGCTGCTGGTGATCGCTGCGGATGAATCGATCCAGCCTCAGACGCGGGAGCACTTCGATATTTGCAGGCTGCTTGGCGTTAAGCGTGGCATTGTGGCGCTGACGAAAAGCGATTTGGTGGATTCGGACACGCTCGGACTGGTGCGGCTGGAGGTCGAAGAGTATCTTCGCGGCTCGTTTTTGGAGCAGGCGCAGATTGTTCCGGTGAGCGCGAAGACGGGAGCCGGGCTCGCCGAGTTGAAGAAGGCCCTGCATAGCGTCGCGACCGAAATTCCGGGAAAGGATGCCGCGCGATATTTCCGGCTGCCGATAGACCGGGCCTTTGCGATGAAGGGTTTTGGAACGGTGGTGACCGGCACGCTGATTTCGGGAAGCGTTGGCGCGAAAGATGAAGTCGAGCTGTTCCCGGGAGGCCAGCGGCTGCGCGTGCGAGGAGTCCAGTCCGGCGGGAAATCCGTTGAGCGGGCCATCGCCGGGCAACGAACGGCAGTGAATCTTGCGGGAATCGATCACGACGCGGTGAAACGCGGGATGACGCTGGCCGCGCCAGGACACTTTCGCACCACGCGCAGGATGGATGTGCGGCTCACGTTGCTGCCCTCCGCGGGTAAGTTGAAGCATCGCGCGCGGGTGCATTTTCATGGAGGAACCGCGGCGACGATCGCCGAGATTTTGTGGTATGGGCAAAGCGTGCTTTCGCCGGGGCAGACGGCGCTCGGCCACTTGCGGCTCGAGGATGATGTGTTGCTGCTGCCCGGCGACCGGTTCATCGTGCGGCAATTTTCGCCAGTAATCACCATTGGCGGAGGCGTGGTTCTCGAACCGCTGGCGCGGCGTCCGATGATGCGAGACACAGGACGCGCGGCGTATCTCGAAACGCTGGAAACCGGGAAACAAGAAGAGATCCTCGGCGCCATGACAGAGCGCGCGTTGCTGGGATTGGGGTTTGAGGAGATCGTGGCGCGCACGGGCTGGTTCGACAACGAGATTCGAGAAGCCGCGCAAAAGCTGGTTGTCGCGGTTAGGATCAAAATCGTTTCGCCGGAGCCTCTGATCCTGTTGGGGAGAAAGGCATTCGACGAGGCGCGCCGGAGAATCGTGGATCGCGTTGAACGGTTTCACAAGGAGAATCCGCTGTCGCCAGGAATTGCCCGGGAAGATCTGCGCGCGAACCTGGGAAGGCGCGTGCGAGCGGAGACGTTTCGCGCGGCGCTCGAAGAATTGACGGAAGAGAAAAAATTGGATGTGCAAGGCGAGCTTGTGAAACGCGCAGGATCGCAGATTGCGCTGCAGCCGGAAGAAGCGCAGGCCAAAGGAGAAATTCTGAAGGCGTTCGCTCTGGCCGGGTTGGCGGTGCCATCCGTTCGAGAGGTGTTGGCGAAGCTTTCTGTAGAAGCGCAGCGCGCGGAGAAGCTGTTGCAAATCTTGTTGCGAGAGAAAAATCTTGTCCGGGTGAGCCCCGACCTCATTTTTCACTGCGATGCGCTGGCCAGCCTGAAGGAGCGGCTTGCTGCGCACAAAAAGGCGAAAGGCGAGCGAATATCCGTGCCAGTCTTTAAGGACTTGGCCGGCGTTACGCGCAAGTATGCTATTCCGTTGCTGGAATACCTGGACCGGGAGCGCGTGACGCGGCGGGCCGGGGATGAGCGTGTTATACTTTAGATGTATTGTAGTGCGTAGCCCCGGCGTCCGGGTTTGTTGAACCCGGAGTGAAAGGTAGGTGCCCGATGTGGGACAGCCCAATGCATTTGCTTATTGTTGCCATCGTCATACTCGTACTTTTCGGGGGACGCAAGATTCCTGAATTGATGCGCGGACTGGGAGAAGGCGTGCGCGGATTCAAGGAAGGTATGTCTGGAGCGGCGCAATCGCAGTCGACGGCGCCTCCGCCACAGGCGGCCGCTCCCGTTGAGAAGCCTGCGGAAGAGAAGAAGGCTTAACGGAGGCCTAACTGAGGTCTTCGCGTCAGCTTATAGAAGTTGGATTTTAAAGGGCGCCTTCTGCCGAGGGCGCCTTTTTTGTTTTCGTATCCCATGTTTCGGGGGCCATCACGCTCAGCCGGGCGGATGGTCGCGAGCACTCCTGAAAACGGCACTGGCAAGCGTGCCTGTGCCACTAGAACTACAGCGCGGATTGACGTGACGGGCGGACGGCGTTAAATTGTGGAACAGCGCGAAGGGCGCATCCAGTCCGCGGAAAGGGCCGTGCCCACCTTCCGTTTTCCAGCAAGGTTACGAACCTTCTTTCAGCCTGATTCGAGCGGACTCCAGGCGCAACTAGGAAAGGAAGGTCGTAATGGATGCCAAGCCGCTCGCGGCTCGCCCGAGCCTCGAACAGTACAGGAAACAAGCGAAAGAGCTGGTCAAAGTCTTTCGATCCGCATCGTCCCGCAAATCTCTTGATTCCGAAGTGGCGCATTCCGAAGGGACTCCTTCAGAAGTCGTTCAGCGAGTCAAAAAGCATCATCCTCGTTTTCGAGACTTACCGGAGGATGAAATCGCCAGCGCTAGATTTGCGCTTGCCGACGCGCAATTCGTGATTGCGCGCGAGCATGGATTCCGGAGCTGGCCGAAGTTCGCCAAGCATGTCGAATCGCTGGCGCAAGCCAGCTTTGCAGCTGCTGTCGGCAATCCCGTCGCGGCGTTCATCGAAGCGGCGTGTGTGCCCCGCGACTCGCTGCACTCGTCGGGGACGTTGGAGCGCGCGGAGGCGATTCTGGCGGCGCACCCCGAGGTCCGGAACTCCGACATTCACACGGCGGCGATTCTCGGCGACGCGGCGGCCGTGCGGCGGTTTCTGGCGCTCAATGCGCGCAACGCGACGGCCAAGGGCGGCCCGTATGATTGGGACGCCTTGACGCACTTGTGTTTCGCAAGGTATTTGCGGCTCGATCGTGCGCGGTCAGACGGTTTTGTCGCGGCGGCGAAGGCGCTGCTGGATGCCGGCGCGAGTGCGAATACTGGGTGGATGGAGGTGGATCACGAGCCGCATCCTGAGTGGGAGAGCGCGATCTATGGAGCTGCGGGAATCGCGCAGCATCCGCAGTTGACGCGGCTGCTGCTCGAGCGCGGCGCTGATCCGAACGACGAAGAGACTTCTTACCATGTGGTGGAATCGTACGACAACACGGTGATGAAGATCCTGGTGGAGAGCGGGAAGTTGAATGACACAAGTATGACGACGCTGCTGCTGCGCAAGACCGATTGGCACGACTACCAGGGAATCAAATGGCTGTTGGAGCACGGGGCTGATCCGAATCGAGCGACGCGATGGGGGAGGACGGCGTTTCACCACGCAGTGCTTCGCGACAATAGCTCGGACATTTTTGAAGTGCTGCTGGAACATGGCGCGGACCCCACGCTCGTTGCGGAACGGCCGGACACTCGGCAAACAGCGGGCCCCGCGATGTCGGGGGTGGCCATGGCGGTGCGAAGAGGGCGTGGCGACGTGCTGGAATTGATCGAGCGTCGAGGCATCCCCATCGAGCTCGAAGGAGTGGAACGATTGATCGCCGCTTGCGCGAGGCATGATTCGGCGAAGATGAGGGCCATCGCGGAGCGCGAACCCGAACTGGTGCGCGAATTGGTGGCGCAAGGAGGCCAGCTGCTTGTGGAGTTTGCGGGCGTCGGGAATACGGCTGGCCTTGGGCAACTCCTGGATCTGGGTGTGGACGTGAACGCGGTCACCGAAGATGGTGATCTCTATTTCGATGTAGCAAAGAACAGCACGGCACTGCACTCGGCGGCGTGGCGCGCGTGGTCTTCGACGGTCAAGTTACTCATTGCGCGCGGCGCTTCGACGAATGTACTCGACGCAAAAGGACGGACGGCCTTGGCGCTGGCGGTGCGGGCATGCGTGGACTCCTACTGGAAGGGGAGACGCACGCCCGAGTCCGTGGAGGCGCTGCTAAAGGCAGGAGCGACGGTTCGTGGGGTCGCGTATCCGTCGGGGTACGCGGAAGTTGACGAACTGTTGAGAGCGTACGGGGCGGGAGCGGTGGAATGAAGCGGCGTGAGTTGCGCGGACATTCTGCGGACTTCGATCGAAACACGGACGGAATAGAGCAGCTAGCTTGCGTTTGCGCTGAACGCGCCAAATTGAAGCGCGAGGTCCTTAGGCTATCGAAAGAAGCCGACTCCGATATTCCCATGCGGATCGCTGCCAGGCCAGAGTACGCCAAGCTAAAAAAATAACGAGCGGTAATTGGGGCCGAGAGGCAGGGATCAGTCTTCGGACCAGCCGAGATCGGCTAGCGCTTGGGTGACGTGTGCGAGAGGTAGGCCAACAACGTTGAAGTAGCAGCCTTCGATGCGGGGGATGTAGCGGCCGGCGCGGCCCTGGATGGCGTAGGCGCCGGCTTTGTCGTGGGGCTCGTCTGTGGCCAGGTAACGCGTGATTTCTTCTGGTGAGAGCTGGGAGAAATGGACCAGGGTGATTTCGACAAAACTGCGACGCTCGGCGTCCGGCAGGCGGACTAACGTGACGCCGGTGAGCACCGAATGTGTGCGACCGGAAAGTTTTTCGAGCATGTGGCGGGCGTCGTCGGTGGAGCGGGGCTTGCCGAAGATGCGGCCTTCGAGAGTGACGACGGTGTCGGCGGCGAGGACGATTGCGGGGCCGGCGGTGCGGGCGGCGACGAGTTCGGCTTTGGCGTCGGCCAGGCGTTGCACGTGATCGCTGGGCGATTCGCCGGGGAAGGGCGTTTCGTCGACGGCGGAGGAGACGACTATGAAGGAGAGGCCGGCGTCGTGGAGGATCTCTGCGCGGCGAGAGGAAGTCGATGCGAGGATTAGCTTCATGTCAGATGACGACGGATTCGTGGTATTCACCGAAGACGCGGCGGAGGGCGTCGGAGATTTCGCCGACGGTGGCGTGGGCTTCGACGGCGGTGAGAATCGCAGGGAGGAGATTCTCGTCGCTGATGGCGCGGCGCTGGAGTTCGGCCAGGGCGGATTTGGTGCGGGTGGAATCGCGCTTGGCGCGTAAGGCGTTTAGGCGGGCGATTTGCGAGCGTTCGATTTCGGGCTCGATGCGGAGGGTGGGGACGGCGCGCTCTTCTTCGGCAATGAAGTCATTGACGCCGACGATGATTTGCTCTTTGGATTCTATGGCGCGCTGAAAATCGTAGGCGGCCTTTTGGATTTCACCCTGCACGAAACCGCATTCGATTCCGCGTAACATTCCTCCCATAGCGTCAATCTTGGAAATGTAATCAACGGCGCCCTGCTCTATTTCGTTGGTGAGGTGCTCGATGGCGTAGGAGCCCGCTGCCGGATCGATTGTGTTGGTGACGCCAGTTTCGTGGGCGAGGATTTGCTGGGTGCGCAGGGCGATCAGTGCGGAGTCTTCGGTGGGAAGGGCGAGGGCCTCGTCGAGGGAATTGGTGTGAAGGGACTGGCAGCCGCCGAGGACGGCGGCCAGCGCTTGGATGGCTACGCGGACAATATTGTTTTCGGGTTGCTGGGCGGTGAGGGAGGAGCCGGCGGTTTGCGCGTGGAAGCGGAGGAGCAGCGAGCGGGGATCCTGGGCTTTGAAACGGTCGCGCATGATTTTGGCCCAGAGGCGGCGGGCGGCGCGGTACTTGGCGATTTCTTCGAGGAGGTCGCTGTGCGCGTTAAAAAAAAAGGAGAGCTGCGGAGCGAATTCGTCGACGCCCAGGCCTGCGTCTAGGGCGGCTTCGACGTAGGCGATGCCGTCGGCTAGCGTGAAGGCGACTTCCTGGATGGCGGTCGAGCCAGCTTCACGGATGTGGTAGCCGGAGATGGAGATGGTGTTCCACTTAGGGAGATTGTCGCGGCACCACGCGAAGATGTCGGTGACGATGCGCATGGCGGGACGGACGGGATAGATGTACGTGCCGCGGGCGATGTATTCCTTGAGGATGTCGTTTTGGACGGTGCCGGAAATTTTGGCGAGGTTGGCGCCTTGTTTTTTGGCGACGGCCACGTAGAGGCAGAGGAGGATGGCGGCGGTGGCGTTGATGGTCATGGAGGCGGAGACCTTGTCTAGTGGGATGCCGTCGAAAAGCGTTTCCATGTCTTCGAGGGAATCGATGGCTACGCCTACTTTGCCGACTTCGCCTAGAGCCAAGGGATGGTCGGAGTCCAGGCCGATTTGCGTTGGAAGATCGAAGGCTACGGAGAGGCCGGCCTGGCCTTTGCTGAGGAGGTAGCGGTAGCGTTGGTTGGATTCGACGGCGGTGCCGAAGCCGGCGTATTGGCGCATGGTCCAGAAGCGGCCGCGGTACATGGTGGGGTAGATGCCGCGGGTGTAGGGGAATTCGCCGGGGTAACTGATTGACGATTCTGGATCCGAGACGGAATGATCGTCTTCGGTGTAGAGTCGGTCGACGGGCACGCCGGAGAGAGTCGTGAAGTGCTCTTGGCGTTCGGCGGGGGGCTTCGATTTTGGGTCAGACATTTTGCGCCAATCGTTTAAGCCAATCGTGAACGCGAAAAAGAGGCGGGCCAGCCCCGCCCCAGGGAATAGATTACAGCTTGCGCGCGCGGCGGAACGAACTAACCGCGAAGAAAAAGAACAGCACGGCGAAAGCAACGGCTGCGCCGATGAGCCAGTGGGCCACGTCGCGGGTCCAGGAGCGCAGGGCTACGTTGAGCCAGACGATGCCGAGAAATGCAAAGATAGCGCCGGCCACCTCCAGGAAAAGTTGCTTAAGGGCGCGCCAGAAACGGTGGAAACCTCCCTGGCGAGGCGCGGCTGCCGGAGAAGTGGCGGCGGAAGACATAACTGCATCTTAGCGCAAAACCCGGAACGAAATCTGGCGCGGGACGGAGCCGAGGCCCTTTAGGAGCTCGTTGGGAGGGGCTTCGGACCTGCACTAACGTACTGTGAACCTATTGGAGACAACGCAAAACTAGGCGACTTGTATCCTAAGAAATGCGGGCCTAGAATGACAATTGAGCTGAGGGGGGAGCCGCCCTTGCAACTAGACGATCACCTGAAAAACTTGCTCCGTGAATTGGGACACGCGATCAACGACACGGTGTCCGATTCCGATCGAATCACTGGCGCCATTGCCGGAGTGCGCGCGCACGGGTACGATATCGTGCTGAAACTGGACGCGACGATCGGGTTGGCAAAGCGTGATGCCGCTGCGGCAGAGGCCGCCAAGCTCACGACGCAGGACCGGCGGTTTTTGGAATCGTTGCGGATTCAGGTCGACCAGGAGTCGTTTGACCAAATGCCGGACAAGAAGCCGGCGGCGCGGCTGACCATGACGCCGCAGGATGTGCGGTTCTTGAAATCCCTGCGAATTGCAACGGACGATATCGAATGAAGGCATTGGCAAACATCGCGGTGTTGGGTTTGCCGACCTTGGTGATGGCCGGACTTTTCAGTGCGCCTGTGCGCGCGCAGTCTCCTGCCACCGTCGTGCCTATCGTCGTGGATACGGCTGTACCCATCATCGTGAACGCGGTCAAGTCGAAATCGAAGACCGTGGGGCTGGGCAAGTTTGAGGGATACGTGATGCACGCGAACATCGCGCAGATCACGGTCCGCGCAAAGGGAAATGATATGTCGCTCGAGACGTTCACACTCTCCCAAGTCGCGGCCACGAAGATGCAGACGATCGTCGACAAGGGCGGCTACCAGTACGGCGATCGCGTCACGGTTTATTACGACCCGACAACCAAGCAAGCCCTTAAGTTCAAAGGCAAACCCTCAAAAGCTATTTGATTGCGGAGCAGCGGAATGCTTCGCCTGCCTGCGGTTTCCGGCCGATTCTATCCCTCTAGTCCTGCGGAACTGACTGCGCTTATCCGGCAATACACCAAAGTTGACGACGCGAATGAGCCGGAGCACGCGAAGGCCTGCCTGGTCCCGCATGCGGGGTATTTCTATTCGGGACTCGTGGCGGGAGCGGTGTACGCGCGAATGGCTATTCCGAAGAAAATTTTGATTTTGGGTGTGCGGCATTATCCGCACGGAGCGAATGCCGCGATTCTTTCAAGCGGAGCGTGGAGGACCCCGCTGGGCGATGTGCCGATTGATGAGGCGCTGGCCCAGGCGTTGCGCGCGGCTTGCCCTTTGCTGCAGGAAGACGGTGTGGCGCACAGTTCCGAGCACTCGCTCGAAGTGCAAATCCCGTTCTTACAAGTCTTACAACGGGAGTTTACGTTTGTGCCTGTTGCGCTCGGGTCGGTGCGCTTCGAGGATCTGGTCATCGTAGGCGAAGCTATCGGCCGTGTGATTGCGGCTGCCAGCGACGAGATACTCTTGCTGACGACTTCCGATTTGAATCACTACGAGAATGACGCAACGACACGAGTGAAGGACCGCAAAGCGATCGATCGCATTCTGGCGGTGGATGCCAGAGGACTGTACGACACTTGTCGGAATGAGGCGATTTCCATGTGCGGTCTGGGGCCCACCGTTGCCATGTTGACTGCACTACAGAGCCTGGGAACCGCGCGGCAAGAGTTGGTGCGCTACGCCACGTCAGCGGATGTTTCCGGGGATCTCAGCTCCGTGGTGGGATATGCCGGAATGCTGCTTGCCTGATAGCCGTTGGGACGTTTGTTAGACGCGCTAGGCCTAATGACTATCAGAACCCATATCTAAAATTCCGAATCTCAGAGAATTTTAGAAACGCTTCCATATAAAGCCCTTTGCTTTCTTTCTGTTGGCTCCGGCACTCCAATTGCCTTCTTTGGTGGTCGACTCGTTGACGGAAGCTTCTATCTGATCTCCGAGTTTACCTAAGGGAGGCTTTTCTTGAGGCAGCTTAACAGCAAATTGATTTTTTCTTTATTACTGACAGCATTGGTCGCATTCTGCGCATCGAGAGCGTCGGGGCAGGACGCCACCGGACGGATCACCGGTATCATCTACGATGCAACTGGGGCCGTCATAGCGGATGCTCATATTACGGTAACGAATGTTGCGACGCACATCTCTCGCGAGACTACTTCTGACGCAACGGGCTACTATCAAGTCCTGGCCTTACCCATCGGCTCCTACACTGTATCCCTGGAGCGCCAAGGATTCAGGTCTGCGACGACTGTCGAGAGAAAGTTAGAGATCAATCAAACTCTGAAAATAGACATCAAGATGGAAGTGGGCTCAGCCACCGAGACGGTCACAGTGGAATCTACGACTGGCACTGTCGAGACCATCAATCCGACGCTCGGTTCCACCGTTTCGGACCGCACCGTGCAGGACATGCCGCTGAACGGCCGGAACGCACTGGATCTGGCATTGTTGCAGCCAGGCGTGCTCCCTGCCGACAATCCGGCCAACGGAAGTGGCGGGACCGGAGGGATGCAGTTCAGCATCGGTGGCGGCCGCAGCGACTCAAACACGTTCGTGCTGGACGGTGGCTTGAACAACGACCTGCTCGACAACGGAGTTGTGTACAATCCCAATCCCGACTCCATCCAGGAATTCAGGGTGCTCACCAGCAACTTCACTGCTGAATATGGCCGAAGCGCCGGAGGCATCATCACCGAGGTAACCAAGTCTGGGACGAATGCTCTTCACGGCAGCGCTTACGATTTCATTCGCAACACTGCATTTGACGCGAACAATTTCTTCAGTAATTTAAATGGGCAGCCCAGGCAGGTTCTTCACCGAAACCAGTATGGCGGGACCGTAGGCGGACCCATCAAGAAGGACAAGCTATTCTTTTTTCTTTCTTTCCAAAAGCAGCAGCTGAGTGAACTTCAAGTCGGGGCGTCAGCGACTCTTCCCACTGCTGCCGAGCTTCAGGGGAATTTTTCAGGCTCGCCGAAAAAGGCTGCCGTTGCGAGTTTTCTGCAGGCAAACCCATTCTTTCAACCCGATGCGGCTCTCGCGGCCCAGGGGATCATCGCGCCGTCCAGCATCGATCCCGTCGCTCAGGCGTACATAAAAGCCAACCTGATCCCGACTTCCGCGACGGGTTCCGCATCGTTTCAGAATGCACTTACGGACAATCCATATGAGGTGACCGGAAAGTTTGACTATGAGGCTTCGGCAAAGGACCACTTCACGGTTACGTTGGGCCGCATTCTCGAGCCCCAACTTAATCCCGGTCCAAGCAGCCCTGGCTCCACAAACTCGATTCCGGGTTTTGGGTCCAATACGACCCTCTATAGCCGCTTCTTCAACTTAGCTTACATCCGCACTTTCTCACCCAACCTGTTGAATGAGTTCCGTGCGACCGCCCAGCGCAGTGATACTCTCCAAGCCGTTCCCGCCGCGAAGCAGCCAACTTCAACCGCACTGGGGATCAACATAAAGTCAGACAATCCCACTGGGCCAACGCAGCTGAATTTCCCCAATGCGGTCATTGGCTTCAGTATACAGGGACCCTCGCGGCTGGTAGATAACACATTCGCCTACTCCGATGTCCTTTCCTGGACGCACGGAAAGCACACCCTGAAATTCGGCGGTTCCTTCTCTGCCTACCAGGATAATCAGGTCTTCGAGTTTGAAATTAACGGACAATTTTTCTACTCAACTGCAGGGGCCGCCGGCGACCCATTTGCTAACTTTTTAGTCGGACTGCCGGATACTTTCGATCAAGGGCCAGCCGCTCCTTCCAACATCCGTACCAAAGCAACTTACGTGTTTGGGCAAGACGAATGGCATGTAGCTCACAACCTGACACTCACGTATGGTCTTCGTTATGAGTACAGCACGCCCAAATCCGACACCAAAGGCCGCACCTACTCCGTAATTCCAGGCGCGCCACAATCCACCGTGTTTCCTGGAGCTCCTCTTGGACTGCTTTTCCCCGGTGACCAAGGAGCGCCTAGCGGCGCTAACTTCCCAGACAAAACCAACTTTGCGCCGCGCTTCGGCTTTGCATGGCAGCCGTTCCATGACGGAAAGACCAGCGTACGCGGAGGATGGGGAATGTTTTACGACGTGTTGAAGGCCGAAGACAACTTTCAATTTAACGGGCAGGTGCCGTTTGCCTCGGCAGCCTTTATTGGCAATTTTCAACCGGCGGGTCCCGCGACGACATCGGGATTTGCGTTCCAGAGCGATCCTTTTGGCTCGACCGGCAACCCAAATCCATTTGGTCAGTCTCTAAACCACAATGTGAATTTTGCGAATACATTCGGAACGTTCACAAGCAACGGAACCGGCGCAACGATTGTGGATCCGCATCTTCGCACTCCCTACACCTATCAGTACAATTTGAGCATCGAGCATCAGCTTTCCAATAAACTCGTAGCTCGGGCCGCCTATGTAGGCAGTTCATCGCACGGATTGACAACGCTGGTAGATAGCAACCCCTTCGATCCCGCGACGCTCAACAGCGCCAATCCTCAACGGTTCCTGAATGAGAGGGCGGGGAACCTTCCTGCATTCACAAATCCAGATCCCAACGGCGTAACACCGCCGGGCTTCAACCCTAATGTTCCCAATGGCAGCTTTGGCCAGGAACAGGAGTTTAAGAACGCCTCCAATGCGAACTACCACGCCTTGCAGCTCAGCTTGACTCAACAGACGACCAACGTGTGGAAGCTCGGCGGCATGTACTACACCCTGGGCTATACGTGGGCTCACAGCATTGATAACGCCTCGGGTTTCAGGCAAGGCAGCTTCGCAGTTCCATTTTTCAATCCACAACTCTTCCGATCATCGTCGGATTTCGATGTTCGTCAATACCTGACCTTCTCAGGTGGGTGGGATTTGCCATTTAACAGCGGCCCGCACCGATTGGTGAAAGGCTGGAGTCTCTATCCAATTCTTACTTGGCGGACCGGATTCCCATTTACGGCCGTCGGCGGTTTCAACACATTGGACAATGCGCCAGGGCCGACCGGAGCTGGTGATCAAGCCCTCATTAACGCCAACTTGACTGCGCCCATCCAATACTTAAACCCTAAGACCAATGGCCTGCAATTCTTCTCTCAGGCATCCTTCAACAACAACGTCGTCCAAGGCTATGGCACGGCTCCTCGCAATGTGTTGCGTGGACCAGGACGCACCAACCTGGATTTGTCTCTGGCGAAAGTGACGCCACTCTATCGGGAACGCATCACGCTCGAGCTTCGCGTTGATGCGTTCAATCTCTTCAACCATACGGAATTTCAAAATCTCGACAACAACGCTCAGGACATCGGCTCGACGTTCGGGCAGGTCACCAGCGCATACGACCCGCGCATCCTGCAAGTCGCGGCTCACCTGCGGTTCTAACACACCAGAAGTCGCAAAGGAAAAACGGCTCCGAAACTCGGAGCCGTTTTTCCTTTCTGTAGGACGGATGAGTATCTCAGTGCGGGCGCCCGCCGCCACCGCCGGCAGGAGCGGAGGCGTGCGGCGCAGGGGCGGAAGGTGCAGCCGATCCGCGCGACGAGCCACCACCAGTGGTGGCAGACTCGCCGCCACGATAGCCGCCGCCGCTCGAAGTGTGAGGCGCCGGTGGTGGCGCCATGCTGCGCGAAGGCGGTGCGGAAGCCCGGGTCGAGGTCGGAGCAACCGCGACGCGCGCGGTTGTTGTGGCAGGCGGCAAATTATTTCTGGAGTCTTCCAGTAGGTGTTCGTTACGACTCACGCTCGGCGCATTTTTTCCTGAAATGGCTGTTGTTTCGCGGGAGGAAGGTGGCGCGGCATTTGTGTTTACAAAGCGGTGTTCCTTCGGATCGTACACGATCGAAGAATCGTGGCTGAGGGAGACAACACGCGTCCCGCCACTGCCTTCCAGAGTCGTCCGCGAAGTGCGCACAGGTGCAGTTGTGGCGGCAAGACCGCTTGCCAGCGCCTCACGCGGCGGGGATTTCAGAGTTTCCCATTTTTGGCCGGCGGCCGCAGACAGAGTCGCTGACGTTACGTTTCTTCCTGACTCGGCCGTAAAGACGCCGTGCTCCAGATTCAGCGGAGTCTTGCCGTTCTTGTCTAGCGGGTGCATGGGCACTACGCCGAGCTTGCCGTTTTGGCGAACGAAAACAGCCGTCGACGCTCTATAAACCGGGTGAGGAGGATGGACCCCGGGAGGAAAGCGCCTTCTCGGGTTGCCTGGGTAAACGTTGTAGTAGATCGGCGGCGAATAGAACCAGCCGCCACAAGACGCGTCAAACAGCCAGCCGCCATAGTGGTAAGGAGCCCAGCCCCAGGGTTGGAAGCTCGCAAAAGTCCAGCCGAAACCGGGGTCCCATAGCCAATTTCCCGCGGTGAATGGTGACCAGCCGAAGCTTGCGCCGAAGGGCCGCCAGCCATATCCGTAGCCGCCACAAGAAGACCAAGCGCCATAGCTATAAAGATCGGCGAATCCCGGCAAATCATAGGGAGAGCTCGTGTATTGAAGAGATGCGTTCGTTGCTGTTGAAACTGTATCGATGCGGCCGGAGACCCATTTATCAAAGTCATCGTTACTAGGGAGGCGGCCGATGCTCACAGAATCGTCCCCCGCTTTCATAGAGAGCGACTGGCCCTTGCTTAGTTGCGTGGTTTCTTTCTTGTGCAGGACGGAAGCGTGGCCTGTCAGAACGTCGACGTTGCTGCCGTCGTCAAAATTATTGATGCGGAAGGAACCTTTGCCGCTGGCTTCAACCGTGAAATCGCCGCCAGTCACGCTGAAATAATCGCCGCCTGAGGGATTTACGTAGAAAGAAGCGGAGCCTTGGCGGAGAACCAGACGGGTGGTGCGCGCGCCATCATCGAGAGAAAGATCGAAGAATTCGAGAACCGAGTTCTCGTTGAGAAAAGCCATCGCGCCATTTTCGAATTCGACTTCCGCGCGGCCATTGTCCGTGGCAACCACGTAACCTTGACGGACGGGCAGGTTGGCCTGGGCCGTTTCCCATTGTGCCTTTTGGTCGGCGAGCGGGTCGCCATGAGCTTCTCGTGTAAAGCGCACATCGCCTTGGACTAGACTGAGGCGGATGACCCGGGCGTGGCTCGAGTCTGCGGCCGCCGGTTGGAGGCCGGCGGAAACAGCGAAGAGCAACGAGAAGGAAAGAATAGAACGAAACACCGTATTCGAACCCATTGTGTCACCCCCATCGGGGACGCTGGCTGTCTGACAAATGATTAGACGGACGCCAAACGGGGCAGGTTACGCCCATGTAAACCCACGATCATGGTCTCGCCGGGCACGGTCCACGTCAAGGGTTGCGTGGTTTTGCGTGGTGGAGGGTCACGGTCGCGTTCGGGCCTTTGACTCCAACCCATTCGAGGGCTTGCCGCCGGTCGGCGAAGGCGCGCATCTGCGTGGCCTTGCCGTTACGGAACGTCCAATACATCAGCGAGGCGCCGGTCGAGCCATTCGGTGCTGTCTTTAAACCTCTCCTGCGCGTGAACGAACACAATGATCTTGTCGCCGGCGATAATGAACCGCTCCGGGTCGCTGCGTCCTTCGGCCCAGTCCGCATACGACTGCGACACGTACGCTTGGACTACTGCGTGTCCGTGATAAGTCCCGCCGCCCGAAAACTCCGCATGCTCGGTCCACTCGATCTGGGGGTCGAGGGAACTCCGTGGCACCGTATTCAGGTTGACTCGAACGACGTGTTGCGTGGGCACAGGTGACGGAAGCAAACCGCGGCGAACAAATTGGCGAAAAGATTTATGCAATCGCGGGTTGACACACTGGGGATGAGTCGCTAGTTTCAAAATGGGAACATCCACCGGTCTTCGCGCCATGTCCCGGGGGCGTAGGTGCGATCCGAGGGACTGCTCACGGAGATGGTTGTTGCCTACGATAACGCAGACCGGAAGTTTAATCACCTGGGGGTGAATGATGTGGGGTAATTACAGATGGTCGGCAGGGGTGTTGCTGCTCGCGGGGATGCTGGCGGGTGCCAGCGCGTATGGACAAGGCGGTGCGACCGGGGCCATGAGCGGCGTAGTCGTGGACACCAGCGGTGGGTCCATCAGCGGCGCGGATGTGCAGGTTATCGATGCGCGCACGGAATCGATCGTGCGAAAGCTGCCCACGGGCACGGAAGGAATTTTCGTTGCCACGCTGTTGCCGCCGGGAAATTACATCGTGGTAGTGAATAAACCCGGATTTGGGGAAGCGAGCGTCACTGACATAGAAGTGCGAGTGACGGAAACGACCAGTCTGACCATCACCTTGAAACCTGGGGCGGTCACGGAAAAGATGGAAATTACGGCGCTGGTGACGAGCGTGGAGACCAGCAACGCCGCGACCGGCCAGTCTCTGGGGACCGCCACGATCCGGGAGCTACCCCTTGCGACGCAGAACTACCAGCAATTGCTGACGCTTTCCAGCGGCGCGCAAAGCGATTTGAACGCGGCGGCGCAGCTCGGACGCGGGAGCGTCAAACTCTTCGTGAACGGCCAGCGCGAGGACAACAACAACTTCTTGATCGAAGGGATCAGCGCCACGGACTACAACGTGGCGCAAGCCACCTATGTTCCGCTTCCCAATCCGGATGTGATCCAGGAGTTCAAGGTCCAGACGTCGCTTTATGACGCGAGCCAGGGACGCGACGGGGGCGGAAACGTCAACGCGATTTTGAAGTCCGGGACGAGAGAGTTTCACGGCGATGCGTATGAGTTTTTCCGGAACGACGTATTGAACGCCAACGAGTTCTTTCTGAATCGCGACGGTGTGGCGCGTCCGGACGTCAAGCAGAACATTTTCGGCGGAAGTCTCGGCGGGCCGGTGGTTAAGGAAAAATTGGGGTACTTTTTCTTGAACTACCAGGGCACGCGCCAGCGCAGCGGTGATTCGCCGGGCACGCTCATCAGCACGACTATTCCTTCGCTACCGGCGGTCCGGACACAGGCCTCGATATCACAGGCCTTTTTCGGGAACGCCACGACCCCGATCGATCCGGTGGTGCTGAAATTGCTGAATTTCGAGAGCAACCAGTTCGGCGGGACGACCAACGGGTTGCTGATCCCCAGCAGCGATCCGACAACGGGAGCGTTCGCCATCAGCCGTCCGGGGAAATATACCGACGATCAATTCACCACCAACTGGGACCGCGAATTTCGCAACGGCCAGGACAAAATTTCCGCGCGGTTTTTCTTTTCTGATTCGGAGAGTCTTCTTCCCTTCGGCGGCGGCGACCTGCAGGAATCCCTGGGCAGCACGCTGTCCAGCAGCGTCAGCTCTTCGTCGTTGAACTTCCCGTTCGACACGCCAGTGAAGGCACGTTTCTTGAACATTACGGAGACGCATCTTTTTTCGCCGACACTGGTGAATGAATTCAGGTTCGGCTTTGTGCATATCAACGACGCGCTCGGCAACGTGGCGCCGGTCACTACCACGGACCTGGGAATCGACCGGCCAACAAACAATGTCACGACCTCCATCTACAAGTTTATTTTTGCGACCTCCGGGTTTGAGATTGGACCCGCGCCTTTCGGGAACCAGTCGCAAGACCAGAACAACATCAATTTTGTGGACACCGTCAGCTGGGTGAAGGGCCCGCACGTATTCCGCTTCGGCGGCGAGTTCACGCGAGTGAATTTGAATAAAAACTTTCCGCAGGTGTTCAACGGCGAACTGTTCTTCACTAACACGCCCGATGGCCATACCGACTTCCAGAATTTTCTTCTGGGATCGCCACAATTCAGCTTCGGTGGCGGCGGGCTCTCCAATCACGAATACCGGTCCAATAACTACGGGGTATTTGCGCAGGATGATTGGAAGATCCGACCCAATCTGACGCTGAATCTGGGATTGCGTACGGAAATTTTCGGGGCGTTTCATGACGATCTTTGCCACATAGGAAATCTCGACCCGGCCCTGGCGAATGCCGGGAAGTTTCCGTTCATCTATCCGTCCTGCGTGAACAACCTGAAGCTGGCGGGATTGACCGGTAACGCAAACAGCACGACGTTCAACAACAACTATGCGAGGAATATCGGACCGCGCGTGGGCCTCGCTTACGATCTCTTTGGGCACCACAACACGACGATTCGCGCCGGATATGGCATCTACTATGTGCGCGAGGACGTTGGCACGGCGGACCAATTGTCGTTTGAGACGCCGTTTCTCCCGGTGGCGTTCGGCGGCGGCTTACCAGGGTGCCTGTCGACGTATTTCTCGAAGAATGCTCCGGCTAGTTGCCTGCCGGCAGGAGCAACGTCAAATCCCAATGGGCTGCCGCAAGCCGGCACACTGGACCCGAATTTCGTTCCGTGCTTGAACGTTTTCCAGGGCTTTCCCGGAGGTGACACCACGCAAGCCGCGAATTACGGACAGGCCAGCGGAAGCGGCTGCCCGGGACCACTTAATTCGCTGGGCATATTCGGACTGACGGTGCCGCGTCATTTTGTCGTGCCCAGCACGCAGCAATGGAACCTGACTGTTCAGCATTCCCTGGGCAGGCAATGGGTGCTGGAGGTTGGTTACGTGGGTACGCATTCCATTCACTTGCGCGAGACGCGTGACTCCTTACAATCCCAGAATGCGACGACGGCCAACCCGGTGAATATCAACAGTCCGGCGTTTTGCAACCCCAATCCTTGCGTCATTACTGCGAACACGTTTAACAACGCCATCGCTCGGTCGCGCGCCCAAGGCATCAACGGTTACAGCGGATTTCAGTTGTTCGCCAACGACGCGTACTCCCACTACAATTCGCTGCAGACCACGCTTTCGCGCCGATGGGGAGCCGGATATTTTCAGGCGGCCTACACCTTCGCTAAATCCACGGATGCAACTTCAACGGGCAATACCGCGTTCAATACTGCGTTCAACGACGAATCGACGCTGAACGATTCGCGCGGGCTTTCCGATTTCGACCGCACCCACCGCCTGGCTGTGAGTTACCGCTATGACTTGCCATTTTTCAAGTCGGCGGAAGGATTGCCCCGCAAGTTGCTAGCAGGGTGGGCCGTCAGCGGCATTACCATCTTTCAATCTGGCTCACCGTTCTCGGTGATCGATTCCGGAGCAGGCAGCGCATTTCTTGGGCTGGGGTCGGCTCCTGGGGTGCTCACCGGCAGTCTTGCGTCCGGGGCCACGCTTTCGAGCGCTTTGAGCAGCGGGGGAATCAGCAAGCGCATCGATGGCTACTTGAATCCCAGTGCGTTCACACCGGCGCCGCTTCTCTACCCGGGACAGTGCGATCCTTTAAATAACCCCAATTTCTGCACCACCGGCTTTGGAAACCTCGGTCGAAATACGTTCCGTGGCCCGGGCCAGCAGAACTGGGACTTCTCGTTGATCAAGAACTTCAAGATTACCGAGCGGCAGGAACTGCGATTCACGACCGACTTCTTCAACATTTGGAACCACGCGAACTTCGGCAACCCGGCGTTCACCGACGTGGAGAGTTTTCAGTGTGCGGCGGGATCGGCGAATTGCGTGAACGGGATTTTGACGACATCTCCGTTTGGTAAGATCACCAGTACGGTGGGAACGCCGCGGCTCATTCAGTTCTCGCTGCGGTACGCCTTCTAGGCTGAGGCCTAGGAACAGTCACTCGAGGGGCACGAGCTTTCGTGCCCCTGATTTTTTTGCCCGGGAGTTGATTCGCCGGGGCCGGCGCGTAGCCGTGCGACGCACTTCGCCCGTCAAAATGATAGGATTCTGCGGAACACTATGCGACGAATTGCTTCACGTGTCTCTGAATTGAATGGCGAAGGGGCGTTGGCCGTCTTTTCTCGCGCGAAAGAACTCGAACGCGCGGGGCGGTCGATCATTCATCTCGAACTTGGCGAACCGGACTTCCATCCGGCGGCGCCGGTGGTGGATGCCGTTCGTGATGCCGTGGCGGCGGGACGGGATCGCTATGTGTCTACGCGAGGCATTCCGGCGCTGCGTGAAGCGATTGCGCACTATTTGAAGCGGACGCGGCGGCTTCCAGTAGCGCCGGAGCAGGTTCTCGTGGCGCCTGGATGCAAGATGGCTCTTTCGCTGGCGATGATGGCGCTGATCGAGCCAGGCGATGAGGTGCTATATCCCGATCCTGGCTTTCCAATTTATCCTTCGTTCACGCGTGGTTTGGGGGCCAAGGCGGTGCCGTTCGGGTTAGAAGAAAGAAACGGTTTTCAGCCTGATCTCGAGGAGATGGCCGGGAAGATTACTCCGCGAACGACCGCGCTGATATTCAATTCTCCGAATAATCCGACGGGGACAGTCTTCAGCGGGGAGGCGCTTCGGAAAATTGCGGAGTTGGCCGAGAAGCACGACCTTTGGATTCTTTCTGACGAAATCTACGCGCGGATTTTGTTCAGCGGGGAATATGTATCGATCTGGGCTTTGCCCGGAATGGCGGAGCGAACCGTCATCATCGATGGGTTTTCGAAGAGTTTTGCGATGACGGGCTGGCGGCTGGGCTACGGAGTGGCGCCAAAGCACGTGGTGGATGCGATGGACTTGCTGGTGCTGAATACTTTCACCTGTGTGGCGGAGTTCACGCAGCTCGCAGCGATTGAGGCGCTGCTCGATTCTACCCACGCCGTGGAGGCGATGGTGGCGGAGTACCGCAAGCGCCGCGATCTTTTCGTGGCGGGATTAAATGGCATTCCCGGTTTTCGGTGTCAAGCGCCCGGCGGCGCGTTTTATGCGTGGGTCAATATCGAAGACACTGGGCTGGCTGCGGAGGAAGTGGCGAAACTACTCTTGGAGGAAACGGGTGTAGCGGGCATCGCGGGAGCGGCGTTTGGTCCGGGCGGGAAGAATTACTTGCGATTTTCGCTGGTCAGCGCGCGTCATCTGCTGGAGGAGGCGCTTCGGCGCATGATGCGGGTGTCTTCCCGGTGGCGGGCGGCGGTTGCGCGGTAGACCGGGCATTTCCCGCCGGTCCGTCTTTGCGGGGGAGAAAAAACGTTAGAAGATAGACAGAGAGTCGCCGAAGATTTTGCGAGAGAGAGT
>Ga0207087_1017_pt2 | contig 36966 bp, 35 predicted proteins | sample Alteio_BWMinHeat_51_FD_153544 | JGI IMG/M metagenome (GOLD analysis project Ga0207087, IMG submission 153544) | Enriched cells from forest soil in Barre Woods Harvard Forest LTER site, Petersham, Massachusetts, United States -... | ecosystem: Environmental > Terrestrial > Soil > Temperate forest >... | reverse complement strand
AGGCGTGAGCTCCGCGAGTGAATTCCCCGTCACGTACAGCGGCTATGGCCTCAGGATACAGCTACAATGCAAAAGGAGATGGCATCGCCTGTATCATTGTTCGCGTGATTTCTGGGCATTTTTTCAAGGCGGTATGTCAGGAGACCTGAATTTACGTGCTCCCCGCGCTCAAATCTTCACTCATGGCCCGCATCGGCCGGGAATTCCCGCCGCGATGTCCCTAAAACCGTTTCAAAAATGCGATCAACGCATGTTTATCCGCGTCGCTGAGTCCCGGTTCGCCTCCCGTGAACTTATCCGTGCCGAAATAATGCCCGCGATTTACAATCAGGTCCGGACACTTGCTCAGCTCCAAAAGTGGATCCACCACGTTGGAGAATACTTTCCGCCTCTCTTCGTCGCTGGCGTCCTTAGGCAGTTTCTTCAGATCGCCGCCGATTTTCAGCGCCAGACTGAAAAGTTTGTTGTCATGCCGCAGTCGTTCCGCCGGATCCGTACTCTCCGACAGCAGCATCAAATTGGTAAGCAGGCCCACCGGAGTGCCCTTGGGAATTGGTCCGATCTGGATCATCCCATTTTCGTGCGTAATGGAATCAGGGAGCACCCGCGCAAGCCGCGGCAGTTTCGTCAGCGCATCCGGAAGGTAACCGTCAGATATTCGCAGATAGCTTTCTTGCGTAGTGCGATCGATCTTTCCAGGAATTCTGTCGCCCAGGAATTCATCCTTCTCCCGCCTCTCCGGCCACAGCAGCTGCTCGATGGAATTCTGGAACGAATCCAGCCGCCCTTTCACCGACGGGTCCGCATTAAATTTTCCCACGCTGTTGTTCAGTAAATACGGCGCGGTGGACCACAAGCTGACCAGCGACGGCGGACGCGTATATCCCCGTCCCCCAGCCGGCATTTGATAACTTCTAGCTTCCCCCGAATAAGGGTGGTACCAGGTGATGGTCCCCACCGACGGCAGCTCTTTATAAGACTGCGAAGAAAAATTATCCCAAATGTTATCCGCCAGCGCGTTCGTAGCCAGCGGACTGCACGCGTTCGTCTCGAGCAGCGTCACCGGAATCCGCAGCTCCGTCGACAAATAATTGTGCACCAGAAAATCTGGCTGCTTCACCATCTCCGTCATCTTCTCTCTGAATCCGTACGTCTGCGTCCACGCCCAATATTTCGACCAGCAATCCAGATAATTCTTTCCCCCACATCCGCGGCCCTCATCCATTGCATTCGCCGCCACATCCGGTGGAAACTCCGGCAATTTGCTCGAGTGGCACCGCGCGCACCGTTCCGCAAACACCTCTTTCCCTCGCGGCACCAGCGCTTCATCCGAATCCAGCGCTTTCCGTGCATCCGCATCCGTCTTGCGCAAATCCTCCAGATGATGCGGTTCCGTGCTCTTCAGAAAAAACAGCGCCATGGCCGGCGTTTGTGCTTCGGTCGCCGCAAAATACGCCGAATTTTTCCGTGCCACGGAAATTTCAATCGGCGAAATCGGCTTCCCGCCCACCAGCGCATTAAAATGCAGCAACCACTCTTCGCTGAACGTTCCAATGTTCAGATACACCCGATTCAGCGCGCCCAGCGCCCCCACCGAGTCTGAGCCATCCTTCAGCACGCGCGGCGTCCACACCGTGTCTGGCGGATGATAATACGTGTCCAACCTCTGCTCTTCTCTTTGCTTTTCCGTTTCGTTGCCCGCTCCGCTGTTGTCCACTGGAATGTAGTCGTTGAATTGTTTGTTGTTTCGCTGCCCTCCTGACAACGTCTCTTTACCCCACCGCGTCGCATGTTCCAGCCGCTCCTTCAGCATGTACACCGCATTCATCGTCCGCGGATTGTTAATGCTGTCCGTCGAGACCAGCGAAGTATCCAGCGACCCCGGCCGCGATGTATGGAAAAGCTGCCATACGAAATTGTCCTGCTCGCCCTCCCAGTAAAAAATCCTGTCAATCCAGAAATATTGCGCTCCCACGTTCGAGCTCAGATTTTCCCATTGCGGATTATCGGGATCCTTCGGCGGCTTCAGCGGATTCGGTCCCACATGGCAGAATCCGCATGACATTCCCACGCGATACGGCCGCACCAGCTTCTTATCCTCGTAGTAGCTTTTGTCCGTGTAATAGCGAACGGGGTCCCAATGCTGTGCGGCCTCGGCGTCGAAATCCGGATTCGGAAAGAGTCGCATTCCCACAATTCCGGTTTCGTACCCGTAATAAGAACCCACTGGGAAATCCCTGCCGTTCAGCTTCGTCCCGCGCGAACCAATCTTCACTCCGGGATATTTCGACTCATCTTCAAAAGGGTCCGGCGTGCATCCCGCGCGCCGCTTATCCAGCCACAAACCCCAGCGCTCCGGATCCGGTCCCTGCGCCTCTTCAAAGCACGGATCGTTCGCCAGTCCCAGATACTCCCAGCGTTTATCGTGTCGGAAATTCGGGTTAATCTTTTTGAGCTCGGGATGCGTCGAGAGCACCTTCAAAAAATCCAGCGCCCCCGCGCTGCGATAAATCAGCTGGTTCCACAGCCGGTCGTCCCCCGCCGTCCAAACGATCCACGTATTGCGCCCGCGGATCAGCGCCAACTTATCTTTATCCTGCGCCAGGGCCTTCAGATCGATTCCGCCGTCCATGTCATGGAAATAGTCCACATCCGATGCCACAAAGCTCGCCGCATCGCGCCCCGCCAGCAGAGCCTCGTCCTTCACATGTCCGGGACGCGGCTGCGCATACCAGTGCATGACGTATGCTGTCACCAGTGCGGCAATCGAGACAAAAGCTAGCAACAAAACTGTTAAGAGAACCTGCCCAACTTTCTTCAACACGACGTGGCCTCCTGCATTTAGCACCCTCGATGGCCCCGGCCATTCACTGGCCCGCAAACTCCAGAGCAAAATGAATCAGCGCCGTTTTGTCCCAATACACCCGTCCCAGGTAAAACCCCGGACCAATCAGCCGGATTTCATCCCGAATCCACCGCGCCACCAGCGACGTCTCCGAATAGTCCAGAACAATGCATTCCTTCTGGTCCAGCCAGCTCGGCCCCTTGTACACCGTAGCCACAATGGCATTCAGCCCAATTGGCAAAATCCGATTGCGCAACACCCCGCGCGCGGCATCAAACGTTTTCCCCTGCCACCCAAACACGTTAATAAGTTCCGCACTCTCCCCGCTGAACTTCGTCCCCGGGGCAATAATCGCCGTGCCCTTGGCCGGTCCGTTCGGAATAGCCCCCGTCGGACTACTGGCAAAAAGCTCATCCAACTGCGCCCCGGTCATCTCCAGCAACTGCCCAGCGTCATAAGCCATCTCGGAACTCCTTCCTATCCGTTGTCCGGGGCGGGCTTTAGCCCGGCCTTGTTCTCACCTGCTCCGCTTTCTTTGAAAAAAAGGGCCGAACTATGACGACAGCTAACCCTCTGTCGACAACGTAATCTCTCGTACCGTGCAAATACCGCAACGTCTTCTCCACAATCACTTGCCGCCCAAAATCACGTCCGCCGCCTTCTCCCCTATCATGTAAACCGCGCTAACAATAAACAATCCCGGAATCCGCGGAAACACCGAAGCATCCACTACGCGCAAACCCTCCGTCCCATGCACTCGAAAATTACAGTCGAGCACGCCACCATCCTCCTTCGCTCCAATCGCGCACGTCGAAGACGCGTGGTGCCCCCAAGCCCGGCAACGAACAAATTTCCGCAACTCCGCGTCGCTCATCTGCTCGCCAGGAACTTCCTCTTCATCCAGCAGGTCTTGCGTCTTTAGCGGAGCCACCAGCCGGCGCACGAAATGAATCCCCTCCAGCACGGCCTCGATATCCGCATCTCCCCCATCCTCAAACGAATGGAAATTGATAAGCGGCGTATCGCGCGCATCCGCCGAGCGCAAGGTCACCTCCCCAGCCCGATTCCCGGTGTGACCTTTCAATATCACCCAGGTCAAATAATTCAGATCCGTCGCGAATTTCTTCGAATACCCGGGATAATAGCCCTGAAAATTAGCCAGCAGCGCCATGCAGAAAAGATCCGGCGCCCGATCGTTCCCGGCAGATTGCCGAAACACGCTCAGCACATTCCCATTCGTGGCATAAATTCCGCTGCGGCAGCTCGCCCACTGCCCAAACTGCGGATCCCGCGCCGCAAATTTGACCCCCTCAAACAATGGCCACGCGGGAAACTTCATCCGGTTGACCACCCCCACTTCATAGCGGTCTTGCAGATTTCGGCCCACCCTATCAAGCTCCACGCGCACCTTTATCCCGCACGCCCCCAAAACATCGCGCCGCCCAATCCCAGAAAGCATCAGCAGTTGGGGAGAATTAAAGGTACCGCCAGACACAATCACTTCCCGCGAAGCGCGAATGGTGCGGAGTTCTCCGCTAGCGGCATTCGGCCGCGGATGCGCGCGATAGAGTTTTTCCCCGTGCAGGTATTCCACCCCTACCGCCCGGTTGTTTTCGTCGAGCAACACCCGCGTGGCCAGCGCATGCAACTCCACGCGCAAATTCGCATGTTTCCGGCTCGTCTCCAGCAGACGTTCCCGCGTTCCAAGGCGCGCATGGTTTCGCGTAGACAGGGGGGTGTACCGCACTCCCACGGCATTTTCCCTAAGCAGCCTCCAATCGTTGGGATCCCACAAGCCCTCGAACAGCCATCGCAGCTCCTCACGCTTCTCCCGCGAATGAAAATAAGCCTCAAACACACCATCCAGCACCGCGTCCCGCAGCGCGCGATTCACCAGCGACCCCATGGGCAGCGCCTTTTCTGTCCGCAGCCAGCCCTTCCATCCGTGACGGGTCGGATTCACCCCAATCTTCGCCAGCCAACGATGCCAGGGCCGGTGATGACAGTTCTCCACGCGCTCAAAATACACGCGCATCTTTTCCGCTTTCCAACTCTCGTCCTTGGTGAGCTGCGCAATCTCGTCCCAATCTTCGTCGTTCGGCGCCACAAAAATCATCGCGTTGTGCGCCGTGCAACCTCCGAGCGTCCCAGCCCGCGGATACAGCACGCCGTCCACGGTTTTGCCTTCGTAAGTCTTTACGTACTTGGGATCGAGTTCCTGCAACGCGCCGTCGCTAGTGTGTCTCACGAAAAAATCCCAGCGCATCGCCTCATTCTCCGAAGCGAACGGGTGAAAGGCTGGCACGTCGTAATCTTCCGGCAAACGATTCACCTCGGGATCCAGCACATCTCCGGCCTTCAACTTTCTCGGATCACCGCCGGCCTCCAGCACGACCACCGAATGCCCTGCCTCCGCCAGCCGCGCCGCCACTGTCCCGCCGCCCGCCCCCGAGCCAATCACCACATACTCACACTCAGCACTCATCCGCCCTCGCACCGCCCTAGAATCCGTAAACTCCGCTATAGCGGCCGCACTTTAGGCGCGGCCTTGTAAGGGTGGTTCCACTTTCGCCCCAGCTCCCAAACAAGCTTCGTGACCGTCAGTCGGCCAGCCATCAACAAACGCCGACCCGTCCTTCCGGCCCAGCGCATACAAATAATCAATCTTCCGCACATCGTAGTCCCAACTATTAGCGCGCACAGCCTCGGAAGGCTCCGAGTACACAACCCCAGGAACGCGATCAACCGTCAACCCCCGCTCCGTCAGCAACACCAGCGCCGTCCCTCGCCGCTCCGGCAACCCACTCAAAGGCACCGCCTCTGAAAGCCCCCCATCCAGCACCGGCCGCCCAAACAAAGAATAAAAAGGCGTAAACGGCGGAGTACAAGAAGACGCCAAAATCAAATCCGCCAGCGCCCCAGGAGTAGCGCACCTCTTCACCGTCACAAACTCCTTATAAAAACCAAACTCCTCTAGCCTCCCGTACCCTCGGCCCGCTCCAAACCCCTGCGCCCCGTATAGCGCCAGGCCCGCCAGCGCCCCAGCGTACTTAGGCAATTTCACCGAAGTGCGCGTCACCAAAATCTGAATATCCGGCCCCGCCATCAAGTTTTCCATCGCCGCCTGATCAAACGTCCGCAGCACCGCATCGCGATAAATCTCCGCATACGGAAAAATTCTCCGCCCCCACATCGCCCGTCCCGCAAACGTACCCTTGGTCCTGTTCAAAATCGCCGCTTTAAAGCACTCCACGGCAAACTCCAGCCTCCCGCATACCAGCGCACAAGCCACCGTCGAACTAGCGCTCACCGCCGCAATCGCAACAGGCCGCATCGGCCGCTCCCGCTCTAGCGCCGCAATAAACCCCGCCTGCCAAGCGCACCGCAAGCCCCCACCCTGCAAGACCAAATATTCAATCTCTGGCTCCATGTTGCCGCCTTCTTTCCCCTCATCGCAGGCGCGCCCGCGAAGCAGACTCGCTCGTTCCAGCGATCCTTTCTCAAACGCCGGCCGATTTTCCGCTGCCCAGCATCTCGAATCCGTGATCTTGAAGTCCTCCCCGGCACACCCATCCACCCCGCGCATGAGCCTTACCGCCTCTGCGCCTTCATCCAATCCGCCAGCTTCTTCAGCCGCTGCCCAGAAAACCCCGCTTGCGGATTATTCGCATGCGCCACCAACTCCGGAGTAAAAACCACGCTCTCCGGATTCAACAGCGCCTTCTTCGTCCGCGGAATCAAAACATACCGATAAATCAACTTGTCCACCACAGAAAGCTTGATGGCATTGTCCACCTCCGCCAGAATCTCGCTGGCATTGAACCGCGGATCCTGCGCGCATTGCCGATAAAACGTGAGCATAGGCTGAATACTCGTAATCTCGCCTGCCGGAGCCACCACCACGGTAGGAACTCCATCCGAGCCCACCGCAGACGAACTCACATGGCACAGCGCACAATTTCCGGTAACCCGCACGTATCCGACGGTCTTTTTCGCAAATCCCGCCGGCATCTCCAACGTCTCTTCCCAAGAAAGCCCCAGCGAGGCGTAACCACCTGCCGCAGGCATGTACTCCGGAAACAAACGCGGCAACGCCAGCCAAATCCAGTAAGGAATTCCCTGGGCCTCTCCGGCGTCCACCGCTCCATACAAGAATTCATCGCGTTGGTCAGCCCCAATCCACTGCGGCTGCGGCACATCGCGATAAAACTTGCACCAAACCGTGTAGGCCCCGGCGACTACCAGAATCAGAACGGCAGCGATCAGCAGCTTTCTCTTCATAAGCTCGTCCATAACGTCCGCGGAAGCGAACTTCCCTCAAAACGTCTTCAAATACTCGAGCAACTCTCGTTTCTGCTCCGCGGAGAGACTCGTCCCATACGCAGGCCCTTCGTGTCCGGAATTGCCGTTGCCACGCTTCCTCGTATCGAACAGAAAAAAGTTCTTTCCATCCCGCTGCGCCACATCAAAAGCGAATCCCACCTTCTCCGGATCGTAAACGTCGTCGCCCCGGTAAAAAATCTTGGTCCGCGCCGCGGAAGGCTCCAGGAGTTCGCGCAAATTCGGCACCGAGCCGTTGTGCAAATACGGCCCGCGCAGCCAGATTCCATCCAGCGGCGAATTCGCATAGCCTTGCGTTTTCTTGAAATGGCTAAAACGCTGCGGATAAGGTTTGTCAAAACCCCAATCCTTCTCATACCCCGCGTATAGCGTGCTCTGATTCACCGCCAAGGCCCAGGTGTAGGAATCCAGCCGCGAGCGGTCCGTACCGATGTCCGCGATGGGCACCACGGTTCCGACGCGTTCACCGGCCTGCGGTGGCGTGTGGTGAAAAGGCGCCTCGCGCGTGCCGTGACAGCCGGCGCAGTACTGCTGATAAATCGCCGCGCCTTTCAAGGCCAGCGTCGCGTCTATGGGGTACGGATAAGCCATCGGTTTCGCCGTCTCCAGCCACTTTGCCGTTCGCAGAACCAGCGGTACATCCAGCGTCGGCGGATATGCCCCCGTCCCATAGGCCGCCGAGAGATTCCGCTCGTTAACCGACGTATTGTTCCCGTCCCAATGCAGTTGCATTCCCTCGCGCGGCCCCTGGTTCCAGATCGATGGGAAATCCGCGTTGCCCATCAACTCTTTCGGGTCCGCATGCTCCATCGGAAAATTCAGCAACGCCTTCGGAGCGTTAAAGGTATCCACCCGCCCCGGCCCCCAGCTGCTTTTATCAATGAACCCGAGGCGTTGCCGCAAAATGATCAATTGGTCCCGCATCAGGTCCGCGGCCAGGTAGCGCAAAATCAATCTGTTTATAAAATCCGGTTTGCGAGCCCGCCGGTGCGCATCGTCCTGCATCTTTTCGATCTGATCCATCAGCCGCTGCCCGGAAAATTTCTGATCGACCGGCACAGCGGTGAGAAACTGTCCCCACGCGCCCAAATCAAAAGTATTCGCCGGCATTCCCGGAATCACCCGTGGCTCGCTGCCAGGCGCATCACGTACCGTTCCCGTGTGGCACACCGCGCAATTCAGATACACCACGTCGATGCCCCGAAAATTGCGCATGGATGTGCCCACCGGCAGGTCGTAGCGCGGATCCTTACCCTTCTCGTAAATCATTCCAAACGACGAATACCCTCGCCCCGCTTTCTTGTCCGGCAAATACTCGGGGAAAAGCTCCGGCAGCGCCACCCAATACCAGTAGGGAATCCCATTCCGCCGCTCCCCGCCAGTCGATCCGTACATAAAATGCAAAACGTCGTCCCTATATTCCACTGGCTGGTCACGCGTAAACCGCACCGCCAGATACACCGTCAAAACCACCAAGAGAACCAATAGAGACCAGCAGAATAGCTTCATCCACCCATGTTTTCGTGGAACCGCGCCATCGCCATCTGTCGTCATAACCAAACTCGGCGTACCGCTGGAAAGATGTCCGGAGTACCCAGCGGAAGATCCAGCGGAGTACTCATCGGAGTTTCGAGCGGAACGAGCAGAAGAATACCCCGCAAAGTACTCTCGCAGCCGCACAAAAATTCCTGCCCCATCTCGCCGCACCCGTTCAATCTTCGTAGGAGGCCGCCGCGCCACACTGGCGGGATAAACCACCTTGCGCAGATAGGTAAGAAAGCCAGTCGGAACAAACCCGCGCCCCTCCACGGGATCAAAATGCAGCGCCTCTTGATCGATCTGAATCTCATCCTCGAATCGAATCTCCGCGAACGCCACCCAAGCCGCGTTACGCACCCCCGCACGCTGCGCTTCGATTTTCAGCACCTGATGTTCCACGATCGCCTGAGTCAGCTGTAGCTCGCGCCCCGCGCCATCGTGCGGCGAAGCCGCACCGGCCTCGCCATCAGGCACCAAACGTATCCACAGATCGTGCCCGCCCTCCGCAACCCAATACCGAACCTGCGAGTAGTAAACATTCTTAAAATAGTCAAACCTCTCCAGCCCATTCATCCAGCCGCCAGTGGACAGATTCAAAACCAATTTCCACAACCGGTCGCCTCCGGCGGTACAAAGCAGATCCAAATCTTCTCCCAAACGCCGCCGCAATCCGTCCTCGCCAGGCGCAACCACCCCAAAAAAACGGCAAGCAATGCTAGGAGCGTCCGGTATGATTTTTGCCAGCCACCGCGGGGCGCCGCGCTTCATCAACCCCATTCCCATGCGCAGCAAAACCGCTCCCGCAAGCCGTTCCCCAGCCCGCGCCAAATCCGTATCCGTCGCCTGCAGCGCCCGCACCGACGCGCGCATCACCCGTCCATCAGGATGAAAGGTCCGCGCATTGCGCACCACGCCGCTCACGTACGCGAAGCCAGCCGCAACAATTCTGGCAAGGAGCTGCGGCCGTTTGTAAGCCCCCAGCCGCTCATCCTTCCGCCACGCCCACAGCGTCCACAAAAACCCACTAAAATCACTAATGGAAAACGCCAGCGCCAGCGGCCCGGCAAGAATATCCTTGTACCAAAGCACCGCCATCACTCCCGGCACCATCGGCCGGTCCACGAGCGACGCAAACACAAATCCCTGTGCGTTCAATCGTCCGCTGACGATGTACAGGAGCCCCAGTCCGGAAACCAGCAAGCCCACCAAGCGTAGGTAGTTTTCTCCCTGCTCGGTCAGCGCCGGAACATGCAGCAGCGTCACGCTCAACCACGGATCGAGCAGCAGCAGCAGGCCCAGCGTGAAATCCACAAAACCGAAATACTCCACACTTCGCGCCGCGCGAGTCTGTCCCTCGGCTCGCCATAAACGCCCGAACATGTCGACCAATCTTGGCGCGCTCATGAAAGCAGCTTTCCGTTTGGATACAAACCTACTGATTTTCCTGGGAGAGTTGCCGAAGGATAGCAGAAAGATGAGGTCCCCTCAACACGAATGATCACACACGAATGATCACACGTGAATGATCACACGTGTCACACGGTGAATCACACGAATGAATCGCCGATAGTGGTGTCATTGCAAGATGCTTTGGGTGCATCTGCTCGCCTATGTCACCGGAACAGTCAAGAACTTATGTTGCGAAACGAAATATCTGGCGGCGGAGAACCGGATCCTGCGAGGTCAGATCAAGGGTCGGTTGCTGCTTTCGGAGGAGAAAAGGCGACACTGGCCGAGATAGTTATCGTCGGGGTCGAATGGTGCCGGAGGACGTGGCGGCAACGTCCAACCCCGATGCGATTCTGGGTTGGTACCGGAATTCATCGCGAACAAATTTGGTGGTCTAAATTCCGTCGAAGTGTAGGGCGCCCAAAAGTAGATCGGGAAACGGAGTTGTGCGGATGGCGAGGGAAAATCCGAGCTGGGGCTTTGATGTGAACTCGTACGCGGAACGCTGGGTGAAGTAGGTCAAAGAAGAATGTCTGTCGAGACTGATGCTGTTAGGAGAATCGTCGCTGCGGCGAGCATTGCAGCAGTATATGGAACATTACCAGGGGGAGCGCAACCATCCAGGGCAACGACCATCGGATCTTGTTTCCTTCGCGGCCGGAGGCAAGGAGGACCTGGGAGCAGTGCGGTGTCGAGAACGACTGGGAGGCCTGCTGAAGTACTACGCGAGGGAAGTGGCCTAGGAGTTGACGGGACAGCTGGCGAGGGGCTCACGGTGAACAGAGATATAAGGATGCCGGGAATCTCTTGCAGCAGAAGACCTCCTGGGCCTGATTTATCATCAACGTGTGCAGGGCAATGATTTCTGGCTCAGGGCAGCGAACAGGACGTTTTGACCCACACGGGGTACAAGCGGTGCGTATCCCCTGCCTTTCCGCAAGGGATGGATTGGGTTTCCGTTTCGGCGGCTTTTCGAGCGTTATCCGGAGAGCCTCATTTCGCTAGAAGCGTTTGGGAGAATCTGGGGCTAAGGTCATTTGGCGATTGCACGAAATCGTCCAATAAGGTATGATTGCACATATTCATGCAATCGAAGGTTAATCTCCACGGAGTACTCATCGCGGACGTAGTGGCATCCCGTTCGACCGCGGACCTGCGATCGTTACTGAACGAAAAACTCCGGGTAGCGAGTATCGCGCAGTTGCATGAGCAACTGATCCGTGTGCCTTACGCGGTTACTGCTGGTGATGAATTTCAAGTTGTGGCAGCGCGGTTGGAGCGAGTACCCAAATTGATTCTCGATCTCCGGAGACGCCTACTCCCGTTCCGGTTGCGTGTTGGTGTAGGGATTGGGATGGTAGAGGGACAGATCCGTCGCCCTGTGAACCGCGTCGCCGGGGAAGCATTTGAGAACGCACGAAAGGCAATTGTAGAAATCAAGGCGCAACGCAAATACCCGACGCTTACGCTGTTTCATTCGAACCGGGAAAGGTTTGACCGTGTTGCGAATCTGATGTACGGCCTGCACGACACGCTCATGCGTCGGACGACGGCGAAGCAGTGGGAGACGATCGCGGTGTACTTGATCAAGAATCGCGTAGACCATACGGCTAAGGCTTTGGAAATCGACCGATCAACAGCGTCCCGGAATCTTCGACGAGGGTTCTTTTGGCAGATGGAAGAAACCGTCTTGGTCATGGAAGAGTTCATTCGGGAGAGTTTTAGCGATTGCACATAATCGTGCAATTATAAGATATTGGACGATATGGTACATCTGAATTACAAGCTTTTTCTGGCTCTCTATCTTGCACATTTGTTGTCTGACTTTGTGCTTCAGACGGATAGTGTCGTTGCCAGAAAAAAGGAAGGCAAGTGGCGAAGTTACCTGCTCCACGGAGTCACACACTATGCCACCGCCCTAGCTATTGTCGCAGTGATGAATCCTGGCCTGATCGTGACGTGGACATTCGAACGTGTCCTCGTCGCTCTTTGCTTGGTCCACCTGCTTTTGGACTGGACCAAGTCCGCATTGGCCAATAGGGGATGGATTCCCGACAACGTATGGAGTTTTACGGCTGATCAGGCCGCCCACCTTGTAACGGTAGGAGGCGCGACACTATTTATCACACGAACCCCTTGGCAGTCGGTAGCTACGTACCTTCAGAACATTCCTCTGGAGCAAGACAGAATTCTACTAGTGGCTGTGATCTACGTAGTGGTGATTTTCTGCGGAGGATACTTCATACGCTTTTTGATTCGGCCACTATGGAAAGAAAGACCTGGCGAGCCGACAGAGGAGCACGACGAAGTCGTGAACGCGGGGCTTTACATAGGGTGGCTAGAACGATTTTTGGCGCTGACTGCGGTCTTTCTACAGTCTCCAGGTACAGTCGGATTGATTCTTGCAGCGAAATCAATTGCTCGTTATCCAGAACTAAAGTCTCCAGGGCGTTTCGTCGAGTATTTCCTGATCGGAACCCTTCTGAGCATTAGCATCGCCATCGTTGGAGGGATCATTCTTCTCAAAGTATTAGACGGGACGTCAAGTCTCGGTAAGTGATCTGACTATCTGAATTAGGCGGGAGCACTACACTGGCGTGCATTTTATCGCCGACAGGATGGCCTTGCTGATGCCAGCGGGGCGCCCCTACAGGCCCGGGTACTTGCCCAAGAAAAGTAGGGCGATGTCGATGGTATCGCAGACTCCGTGGGCGACAATGGGAATGGCGAGGTTGCGGCGAAAGGCAAGATACACCAATCCCAAGATCAGCCCGTCAGAACCCTCCTCGATGATGCCGGTGAGGCCCTGCTGGTAATGAGAGAAACCGAAGAGGGCGCTAATCAGGAATAAGCTCACGATCCATGCAGTGCTTGTGCCGCGACCGAGATCTGCGACACGATTCATCAGGTAGCCACGATAGACGAGTTCTTCTCCAAAGGCCGCAAGGATCCAGATGAGGACGATTGCGACCAGGGCGAATTTGAGGTTTCCCTTGACAGCAGCAAAATTCGAGAGGTCGGGAGGCTTTCCCAGGAGGCGGGTCAGAAGCGGCTGCTTGCCGAACAGGTCGAAGAGCTCCAGGCCGACGCCATAGGCGATCCCTAGCAGAAGAGTCGTCGCCCAGCTGCGATACCTCGTGAAGCCGATCTGTTTCCATTGGACCCTGCGAAGACGAAGCGAAATCCATGCGAGGAGGAGGAGATATGGCGTAGCGCTAACCTTCAGGATGTGATGTTGGCGAGCAATGTAGATGGCGACGATGAGGGCAAATTCGACGAGGACCAGCCATCTGCTGTCGCGCCAAGCCCGGCCACGATTATTGGTAGATTCGAGTTCCATTTCGCGGCGCCTCTCCGGGGCAATACGCCGAGAAGCAGGAAAAAGTCTCAGTCAACCCGAAGACCGCCTCGCGCAGAGTTCCAAGGATGTAAAGCCCTGCCAGCCGGAGGCGCTAGCTCCCGGCTAGTCAAGGGATATTTGCCATGTTTGACGATGTACCGGGATTTTCCACCGGAGACCGAAAGTTCCCGTCACACCCAGAACTAGAACTGCAGGGATGGGTCAGGGTGATTACCCTGCCAGACCCCTGCCGGGCGTGCGGTCAATTGTGCGAATGGTGGGGAAGGGCATTGATAGTGTTCGGGAGACTGGACGCTCTTTTGAGGCGCGAACCACTACGGACCACGGTAGCGGGAGATCAGGAAATTCAAGGGGAACCCGTTCGGTTGGGAACCGACGAGCATGAGGCGTTCTGTATGCGGTCCGTTCCAAAAAACCGAACATTGGTAACGCAAACCTGTCTCATTTGGCGTGGAGCGCGGAGGCAGAGCCAGTTTTTCAGTGCATACCTTCGAACCAGAGGGTCGGGAGTTCGAATTTCTCCGCCGAGGCGCGCCGCTTTACTTTCAGAGACTTTCAGCGGTAGCCTTGTTGCCGTTTAGAACTATGTCCACCCGATGAATGACGTCCTGAAGAACGCTGTTCCCGCACTCGTTGCATTGATTGGAACGGTCTTGGCTATCCTCATCGGGTACCGGCAGTGGAAACGCCAGCAAGAGACTACTCGTGAGAGTGAGTTCCGAACCCAAAAGCAGCAGACCTATAAAGAGCTTTGGGAAATGCTTGAGGATGTCCATGTTCGCTTGAGAACTGAGGTTGTGGAAAGTGATGAGTTCAGTTCCCTTATTCGCGGTGTTAACTCGTACATTCTCAAACGCGGTCTGTATCTTGAAAACGACGATCAGGCACTGGCTAATCAGTATTTGGCTAAAGTCCGCGAATTTACAAACCAAGTTGCGAGTAGCGATTCGGCAGACGCGAAACAGGCCGTTCAGGATACCAAAATAATCCCAAGAAAGATCATTCTACATGTGCGGGAACTGGGAAGGATTCAGGCCGAGGTAAATCAGATTAGGGAAGAAATCCTTGTACGCTACCGAAAAGTCTTGAGTGGTAATATCAGTGCGAAGTGACTCGTCTCTATCCGTCGGACTGCAAGCGTGTCGCGCTGCCACATACTCAATTCAGTGGGGAATTCAATTTGTGTCAAACTGGCCACGGTTTCATCCAAGAAAGTTCTAAGCATCGTCTCCTTGGGCGCGCCAGATTTCCGCTTTGTCTTCCTAAATTATTCTCCCAAATTGTTTTCACCAAATAGTTCGAACCGCCTTTGACCTACGGATTTCGCGATCGGCGGTGACTAGCCTAGCGGTAGGCCCTCGACCAGGGCGGTAGCGCCGATAATGCGATCTGCCGGATCGTTCGGATACGTCGCACGAAGTGAGATTGCTCGGGCGCATGCCCGGTCCTCACCTTTCCACGAAGAAAACCAAAGATATCGTCGCGTTTGTGGCTCGAACGGGACAAGCTCGGCCACTGGCTTGCCGTGCTTCGTGATAACGACCGTCTCGCGCTTCGCCTGAACCTCATCCATCACCGCGAGACAATTCGTAGTAGCCAGCTGCCATTTTCTTCATACCAAGCCCGTACAACTATGGTCATTAAACAAGGTCATATTCATTCGGGCGACCAAGATCAGATGGGTTTGTGCCGGTTGCCCTGGGGTTTTGAAGCGCGGCGGACCTTTTTTCGAAGGGTCTTTCCAGTCCTGCCGTGCGCCGCCTCGGCGGGGGCTGTGGCTGCTTCGGTTGGAAATTGCTGGGAAAGACTCTCGGGGGCGGCGAGTTGCCAGGCCGCTGCGATGGCGCGATGCAGGGTGGTTTTCTCGGCGGCTCCGAGGTTGACGTTGGTGCAACCTTTAAGTCCCCAAGCGCCTTTTACCGGAGTGAAGACGGAGGGTTCGGCGCGCACCAGCATTTCCTGCTCGACCGGCGTGACCTTTACCATGGCCTGCTCTTTGCTCGGGTAGCCGAGAGTGGCGAAGATTTTTCCCGCCACGCGGAAGTCCGGATGGTTCATGTGGGCGTGCTCGGCAGTTGCGGGGAAGCTAAGGGCCAGTTTGCGAAACTCGTTCGGTGTCATCGCGCACCTCCTGCAGCCCACATGTTTAGCACAACATAGACGCTATTTCGGGACAATAAATCTTCACAATCAGCGAAAACGATGAAACGGGAAGCATTCTCTTGATCTCCCCCCAAGCGCCGTCAGCGCAGCGCCGCTTGGCGAACAGTGGCATAATCCCACCCAGCAGGGTCTGATCTCGATCAGGCCGAGACTCCTTCACAGGTACACGAGGATCAATGCAAGCCGCCGTATTGTACGAGTTAGGCAAGCCTCCCCGCTGCGAGGACTTCCCCGAGCCCTCCGCGGGCAAGGGAGAAGCCATCATGCGAGTGCGCGCGGCATCGCTGAAGGCTGTGGACAAGCAACTTGCCGCCGGCACTCATTTCGCCAGTCCACGCGAATTGCCGGTGATCTGCGGAACGGACGGTGTTGGCAGCCTCCCCGATGGCACCAGGGTTTTCTTTGGCGGGCCGCGCCGTCCGTATGGCGCGATGGCACAGCGTACCGTGGTTCCAGCTGCGTTTTGCTTCCCGGTGCCGGATGCTCTCGATGACGCGACAGCCGCGGCGCTTCCGAACCCCGGCGTGTCCGCTCTGCTTTCGCTCAGCCAGCGCGCGAAACTCACAAAGGGCGAAAAGGTGCTTATCCTCGGCGCCACCGGTGTGACCGGGAAGCTGGCTGTGCAAATTGCAAAGCGGTTGGGCGCCGGACGAGTGATTGCTTCCGGCCGTAATCCGCAGGCGTTGGAGAAATTGCGCTGCCTCGGAGCCGATTCGACCATTCAGCTCGACCAGCCGGATGACGACTTACGGAAGGCTTTCTCCGACGAAGCCGGCGAGGATGGATTCAGCGTCGTGATTGATTACGTCTGGGGGCGGCCCACAGAGATTTTGCTCTCCGCCATCACACGCCCGGAATTTGCCGTCGTGAAGTCGGAGACGCGCCTCGTCGAAGTAGGAGAGAGCGCCGGGCCCACAATCGCGCTTTCCGCAGCGGTCTTGCGAAGCACGGCGCTGACGATCCTCGGAACCGCCGGAATCTCTTCGCAGGATGTTCTAGTCGCCGCGGTGCACCAAGTCCTGGACTGGGCTGCAAAAGGTGCTCTTCAAATCGAAACAGAAACTGTGCCGCTCGCGGAAATTGAAAAGGTGTGGCAGCGCCCAGAGAGCGGTCGTCGGCGACTCGTCGTCATCCCCTGAAGTTCTGCTGGCCTCGGAACGCAATCGCGTTTCACCGCGGCTAACCAAGTCCTTTAGCACGAATCTGTCTTTGTCAGCTACCGCTTGGGCCGATCAGCGAGGGACTGCAAAGCAGTCGAAGAAGGTGGTGCAGTGGACGATGATGTCCCGGTTTGCCAAGAGATGCCTTGTTTCTCGAGAAGGGCGATGGCATAGCGAATCGGAATAGCCGCCCCGGGCGTGTTGCTAGGTAGAGGAGCCGACTTGGCAAGCGAAAGCGTAGTGCCGCGCAGCCAAAGGCCTTCGACAAGGCCGACCGCGGCGTGCGAATCGAGAGCCAGCACCGGCGAGCCGCTCTGCCCTTTGACGACAGGATGGCTGAGGAGAAAGACATCGGCGGCGGGCCCAACCTTATCCAGTAGCGTGGATTCGTACGACAGCACTGTGCCCGGCGACGAATCTTGGCTCTGCGCCTCAAAACTGTGCGCATCCTGAAACCTTCTTGGGTGCAGCGAAAGAGCAAGTACCGCTTGGCCTCGAACAGCCGGCTCGGACGACAGCGCGACAAAGGCCACGGTGTAGTTGCCGGAAAAGGGATTCGGCGATACGCGCAGAATAGCCACATCGTGCTGCGCATCCTTGGCGATCAGGGCAACTTTCAGAAGGCGCGAAGGAGCGTCCGGGCGGTTCACAAGAATGTAAGGCTGTCCTCCGTCGCGAAACGTCTCGAGGACGTGGGCAACCGTGAGCAGATAGCCCTCGTCGTTGATAAAAAAGGCGTTGCCGAAGAACGTGTAGTGGTAGCCGCGGGAGGCCGGCGTCTGATCGTCGGGATACACGATGGGGCATAGAGCCGCCGTGGCTGGGTCGGCGGCGGAGCCAGCCTGCGGGGAGGCGGAAAGGGCTGCTAGCGTCGTAAGCGCGGAGGCCAGAGCAGAAAGCGCCGTGAACGCAGCGAGACGATTGCGAGTTTTTGGGTAATCCGAGAGCACAGTATCCTCAGGCTCCTACTCTGACAAAGCCAGACGCTGCGGTAAATGGCAAGAAAGGCCGGAAAAGGGCCAGGTGTGCAGAGGGAAGCGGCGAAAGAAAGCCTTGACAAACAGCCGTCCTTACGGTAGTTTCTGTATAGAGAGAAACAACAGAAATGACAGACACTACAAAAGCAACGCTTTCGCCAGTAGCCCAGAAGTTCATTTTGCACTGGGGAGAGATGGGCACCCGGTGGGGGATTAACCGCACGGTGGCGCAGGTGCACGCCTTGCTCTTTCTTTCGCCAATGCCACTGCCGGCGGATGAGATTTCGACCACCCTGGCGGTGGCGCGGTCGAATGTGAGCACTTGTTTGCGCGAGCTGCAGGGGTGGGGCATCGTGCGCGTGGTGCATGTTTTGGGTGACCGGCGCGACCATTTTGAGTCGCTCAAGGACGTTTGGGAGATTTTCCGGATCGTTTCGGAGGAGCGGAAACGGCGCGAGATTGATCCCACCTTGCGGGTGTTGGCGGAGTGCGTTGCGGAGTCGAAGGCGAACGCGCAGGGGGATCCTTATACGCGGGAGCGGCTGGAGAGTATGCTGGAATTCTTGACGGTGATGACTGGGTTGTTTGACGAAGTGCTGCGAATGCCGACTACGGCGCTAAAGGGAGTCGGGAAGTTGAGAGGCAAGGTGTTTACTTTGCTTGGGAAGAAGGCTGGTTAGAAGTTGACGGCCGACAATATTGAAAGGCTTAGGGATTTTTCAACACAGAGAGCACAGAGAAGGCATAGAGAAGAAAGCATGATTTCGCTGACATCGGAGTTTACGGACGGGAAAGGCCGGCACGCGCGGGGGTGGTTGTTTTTTGATGTGGAGTGCGCGTTTTGCACGCGGATTGCGCGCTGGTTGACGCCGATTTTGGAACGCAGAGGACTTGCGGTGGCGCCTTTGCAGGATCCGCGCGTTGGCGCTTTGCTTGGAATGTCCCGCGAAGAGTTGCTGCGCGAGATTCGCCTTTTGCTTTCGGATGGGCGGCAGTTTGGGGGAGCGGACGCCGCGGTGGCGTTGGCGCGCGAAATTTGGTGGGCGCGGCCTCTGGTGTGGTTTAGCAGAATTCCGGGAGGGATGGGAGCGCTGAGAGGCTGGTATCGCTCGATCGCCATGCATCGGAGTTGTGTCGCGCTGAGCTGTCCGGTTTCTGAAGTGACAAAGCGAGTGTAGAGCTCGATAGGAGACCAACATGAACACCCTGCTTCTGCTCCTGTGGTTAGCGGGTTTGGTGCAAATCGCGATTGCTTCTGCAAATTTTTTCCTGCCTGGGAAATTGAAATACCAAGAAAATCTGGAACGCGTGGCGCCGATTATCCGGCAGGTTTTTGTGGTGCATTCCGTTTACATCGTTGGCGTGTTGCTCCTGTTCGCTGCGCTGACGCTTGGATTTGCTTCGGAGTTGGCGAGCGGGCACGGGCTAGGGCGATTTCTTGCTGCGGGGATCGCCGTGTTCTGGCTGTTCCGCGCGCCCGTGCAGCTTCTTTACTACGACGCATCCTTGCGGCGGACTAATCGGCTGGGAGACACTGCGTTTACGGCGGCTGCCATATTTCTGACCGTGGCGTACGGAGCGGCGGCCTTTCGGCCGCGCGTCTGAGCTCGCGCCATGAGCCAGGAATCCAGAGTTCGTGGCGTTCTGCGTCCGTCGATTCTCATTGGTGCGGCTGTTTGGCTGGCTCTCGCGCTTGCCAGTTTCGCGCCGCGCGTTCACCTCGGCATCATCGAAGTGCTGTTTCTGCTTGGGCCTTGGATTGTGGTGCCGCTCGGCGCAGATTTGGTGCGCGGCGCGGGAGTTTCCAGGAGCAGCGCGGTTCGGGACCGGATGCTGTTCGCGGCAGCTTCGCTGACGACTGTTTCGTTCTTCCTTGACAACCGAACTGTGGCCGTCTGGTTTGCAAGCGCCTGGGTTTTGGTGTGCGCCGGGTTTGCAGGCGATGGCTTGCGGCGGTTTGTGAATGCGGGGAGGAAGTCTTTCACGCAATTCTGTTTTGCGGTCGGAGAAGGCTATCTGCTCGTCGCGGGGGCTTGGCTGGTCGCGTCGCGAGCCGGGCTACAACTTTTGGCGTTTCGCGAGCCAATCGTTTTGCTGACCGCCGTGCACTTTCATTTTGCGGGATTCGCTTCCGCTGTGCTTGCCGGGCTGACCTACGAAAGATTCCGTGAGAGCAGGTGGAAGACGGCGTTGCAACCCGCACTCGCTGCGGTTGTGTGCGGGCCGGCGATTTTGGGGCTCGCATTCATGCTTGGGCCGAAGGTTAAACTGGTCGCGGCGCTGTTGATCGCGTTGGGCCAATTCGGGCTTGCGGTCGGCACGGTCCGTGCCGGCATTGCTGCAAAGAACCCCGGTGGGCGCTGGCTGCTCTTTCTGGCCGGCGGATCTGTGGCGGCGGGTATGGTATTGGCGGTGGTTTGGGCGATTGGAGAGTACCCCTTAGAGGCGTTTGTCAATATTCGGCAAATGGCCGAGTTTCATGGGGTGCTCAATGCGATTGGGTTCGTGGTGTGCGGGTTGTTGGGGTGGAGTGTGGCGAGTAGTGGTATAGGCGAAGAGAGGACACGGGTGTCTAGTACTAAGAGTTGAATTTCGATTGGTAGTTGGAGGGTCAACGAGAAAATCCACTTCTAGCGCGGGACGACAGGACGCTAGGTCTTCAGCACCACAAGCGTGAGTGCTGCTTCGATCCAGTACCGGACTGGATGGCCTTTAAATACGAAGGCCGAGGCGACGATGGCCAATGCAAAAACAAGCGACCAAAGAATGGCCCTTTTGGAGTTGGGCTTCATATAAGGAATGTAGCATGCCTTTGTCGGCCGTCTCTGGTCGGCCCAAAAAGGTACCGACTCCGAATGGTTATTACCGGAACTCCTATTCCGGAGCAACCTTCACCGGTTGGACGCGCATACCACTTCTGTACTTCACCGCGGGTGACAAGCGGGTGCCGCGCCTGGTGCGGCACCCCAAAGTCAAAACCAGCTGCACAATTTCGTCGGCATCAAATCTCTGCGCCAACTGCCTATGTAGTTACGTTGTACAGTTTCTAGTCTTACGACGCGGTCATCACAAGTGGGCACCATGCTGCACGAACCAATTCGAGAACTTGGTTTCGTTGTAGAGGCGAGCTATGCGTAAAGGTGTTTCCCCTTTGTTGTCTGTGGCGTTTATGTCCGCTCCCTTGGCCAACAGCAATTCAGCCACGCCTAAGCGCACATTTGCAAAAAGCGCCGCACCATGCATGGGTGTCCTGCCCTCGCTATCCCTGACATTGACATCGGCATCGTGGGCCAAAAGAAGCGCTGTAATCGCTTCCCAGTTACCGCCATAACTAATCTTCCAGTTACCACCCAACGCTGCTGCGTGCAAAGGCGTTTCGCCGTCGTTGTCCTTGGCGTTGACGTCGGCTTTGTGAGCCAGCAAGAGCTCCGCGAGGTCCTTGTTATTCCGAAATGTGGCCTTGTACAAAGGCGTCTCACCATTGTTGCTCTTGGCGTTGACATCGGCATTGTTTGCCAAGAGCAATCCGGCGAAGTCCAGCGATTCCCGGCTTACCATAAGCTGGGGATCAATATCTGCGACCAGATGCAGAGGTGTATTGCCGTCGTTGCCCTTGGCGTTGACATCGGCTTTGCTGGTCAGCAGCAACCCGGCGACTTCTCTTTGTCCAAATCGTACCGACACATGCAAAGGTGTCTCCCCGTCGAGATTCCGAGCATTGACTTCCGCGTTGTTGGCCAGAAGCAGTTCCACAATTTCCTTGTGCCCCAAGCGCGCCGCCAGATGAAGGAGCACATCAGCATTCTTGTTTTTTGCGTTGATGTCGGCTGCTTTGTCAGCGAGAAGCAGTTTCAGCAAGTCAAGATACCCGAAACGCACTGCCAGATGAAGGGGCGTGTCTCCATCCTGCGTATGAGCGTTGACGTCGGCTTTATTGGCCAAGAGGACTTTCACCATCTCGGTATTCAACGAACTCACGGCTATCATCAGAGGCGTTTCGCCGTCAGCGCCCTTGGCATTGACATCAGCCCCCTTGGCCAGGAGAAATTCCGCCATATCCGTGTTTTCAACAAGCACCGCATCCCCATCCTCGGTATTCGCCGAACTCACGGCTATCATCAGAGGCGTTTCGCCGTCAGCGCCCTTGGCATTGACATTGGCCCCCTTGGCCAGGAGGAATTCGACGATATCCTTGTTTTCAGCAAGCACCGCACCGGCCAATGGCGAATCCGCAGAATTGATGTCTGCATTGTTTGCGAACAGCAATTCCACAACATCCTTGTGTCCCCCGTATACCGCCCAGCGCAAGGGTGTCCAACCACGCTCCGAGTCTTTGCTGGAGACCAACTCAGGATTGGCCTTTAGCAGCTCGCGAACTTTGTCTAGATCACCTATGGTTGCTGAGTGACCAATCTCCCCGAGAACCCTTGACTCGCGTGGTGGAGTAGAAGCAATTCCCGCCGGCTTGGATGGAAGATTGGCCTTGGGTGAAGGTGTCACGTGACGCACCCAATAGGTCCAGACACCCTCGAGAGGTGCGGTACTCCAGCCTTTGCCGTGAATAACCCACAGAGACCACGCGATTGCCGCTGCGACGCTAAGCCATAGGCAAATCCGCACCCAAGCTTTTCGAGAGCTACGATCCGTCTCCATCTTTTCATCTCGAACCATTAACAGTGATCGTAATCCGTCTGGTGTCTGTAATCCATTCGTGCAGTGCGGTTGTTTGCCTGTGGGGTACTGCGGTGCTGACTGCCTTCGCCAAAGGAATTCTTACCGATGGCTCCCGATTTGTCGATCCGGAAGTTGGCCAGAAACGGCGATCTGGGACGTTTCGCTCAGCACTGAATCCGAGGATTCTGGATGGTCGGCTAACCTTACCATACCCGGATTATGGAAGGGTTGCCCGTAATCCGACCAGAATCGATGGCAAGTGCGGGGATCAGTTCCTAGAAGCCGAAAACCGGACAAGTCCGGCAGTCCGACCATAGGATCGAGTGGAACGAACTCGTTAGGTACAATTTTGCTGTGCTATAAGACAAAACGTGTTCGACAATAGCTTACCTACCAAAGATGATCGGCTCACGGTGATTGCTATCTCGGCGCTCGCCTGTGTCCTCCAAGACGTTCTGCACGAGGGTCTGGGCCATGGCGTGACGGCGTGGCTGAGTGGCGCTCATCGCCTCGCCATTAGCACGGTTGCTCTGCAAAGCGATATCGAAACGCGATGGATCTCGGCGAACGGCACGCTTGTAAACCTTCTTTTCGGCGCGATTTTCTGGCTCCTATTGCTCAGGCCGCAACGCTATCGGCCGGCTACGCGGTATTTCCTGGTGCTTGCCATGGCGGGCAATCTCTTCACCGCCACGGGCTACTTCGTGTTTTCCGGCGTCTTCAACTTTGGTGACTGGGCAGCTCTGATCCAGGGCTTCGAACCCCACTGGATGTGGCAGCTTGGGCTCGTTGTAGTTGGCGTGGCTTCGTACTATGCGTCCATGCTAGTGGTAGCCGCCAAACTGAAACCATTTCGAGGCCAGCATGATCCATCGCGAAGGCTTCGGGTTTTGTGCTGGACACCTTACCTCAGTGACGGGATTCTTGCCGGACTTGGGGGCTTGCTCAATCCCCTAGGATTGTTTTATGTCATGGCGTCGGCCCTGCCCTCAACGTTGGGCGCCAATGCAGGCTTGATCAGCCTGCCTTTTATGATGCGGCACAGGAGCAGCAGCGAGGACGAGCAAGTTGGGCCAGTGCGCCGGAGCGGTGCGTGGATCGCTACGGCTGCCGTCGCCAGCCTGCTGTTTATCTTGGTGCTTGGACGCGGGCTCACGTGGTCGCGATAATGCTCGACTGCTTATCCACTGATCGCAAAGCAAATGTGGATTCCAATGCCTGGGGAGCGAGCGCATCGGAGCGGTCCGGTAAGGCCCGGGGTTCCAGGAAACGGAAAGGTTGGTAAATAAATTCCTTCCTGCATCAGCCTCTAGTTTGTCCAAGCACAAAAAATCGAGGAAGGCTGACCTACATGCCTATCATCTACGCAAGCGACTTGGTATAGAATCGGTGAAGCTTTCAAACCTCGCGAAGGAAATTCCGATGAACAGATTCTATTCCCGACACGCCTATCTCGCACTGCTGGCCCTTACTTCCGTTCTCGTTCTGCCCGCCGCAGACACGTCGCTCCCCGCACCCCCGGTGGCAAAGAAAGAGCCCAAAATCACCGAGATCAATGGCCGCAAGCTGGTAGACAACTACTATTGGCTGCGCGAAAAGAAAAATCCAGACGTGAAGGCGTATATGGAAGCCGAAAATGTCTACACGGACGCGGTGATGAAGCCGACCGAGCCGCTGCAGAAGAAGCTCTATGACGAAATGCTGAGCCGGATCAAGGAAACCGACGCGGAAGTTCCCTACAAGGAGGGCGGCTATTTCTATTATCTGCGAACGGAAGCGGGAAAGCAGTACGGGATTCGTTGCCGGAAAAAGGGCAGTCTTGAGGCGCCGGAAGAAATAGTGCTCGATGTGAATGAACTCGCCAAGGGGCAGACGTTTATGTCCCTGGGGGCTTTCGACGTCAGCGACGACGGGAATCTGCTGGCTTACACGACGGACAACACTGGATTCCGGCAATTCACACTGGCCGTGAAGGATTTGCGCACCGGGAAAATGCTGGTGGACCACGCCGAGCGCGTCGACTCCGTGGCATGGGCGAACGACAACAAGACGATCTTTTATACCGTTGAAGACGAGGTCTCGAAGCGATCCTATCGGCTGTATCGTCACGCTGTCGGAACGAGCAGCCCCGACAACCTGATCTATGAGGAAAAAGACGAAAGATTTGACATTGGCACCAACAAGACGCGCAGCAAAGCCTACTTGTTGCTCATCGCCAGCAGCCACACCACCAGCGAAGCGCGTTACATTCCCGCCGACCAGCCCATGGCGGAATGGAAACTGATGCAACCTCGCAAGCAGGACGTCGAGTACTATCCGGATCACAATGGCAATTTCTTTTATATTCGTGTGAACGACACGGGTCGCAATTTCCGCCTGGTCAAGGCGCCGGTCTCGGATCCCGGCAGCAAGAATTGGCAGGAGGTTGTGTCCCATCGCGCCGATGTCATGCTCGATGATACGGATTTCTTCAAAAACTGCTACATCTCCTACGAACGTGAGAAGGGGTTGCCGCAGATTCGCGTCACCAACCTGCAAACCGGTGAGTCCCGCCGCATCGAGTTTCCGGAGCCGGCTTATGTGAACTATCCGTACGTCAATCGCGAATATGACACGACTAAGTTCCGGTATGGCTACCAGTCGTTTATTACTCCGCAATCGGTCTTCGAGTACGATCTTGCCAGCGGCACATCAACCTTGCTGAAACAGAAAGAAGTGCCCGGCGGCTATGACCGCACGCGATATCAGGTAGAACGGGTTTACGCAACGGCACCCGATGGCGTAAAGATACCGATCTCGGTCGTTCATCTGAAGGGCGCAGTGCTGGACGGAAAGGGGCCCATCTATCTGACCGGCTATGGTTCTTACGGTGCGTCATATGACATCGGCTTCAACTCCAACATTTTCAGCATGGTCGATCGTGGCGTAGTGGTGGCCGTGGCCCATATACGCGGCGGTGGAGAAATGGGGAAGGCCTGGCACGATGATGGTCGCATGATGCGCAAGAAAAACACTTTTACGGACTTCATTGCCGCTGCCGAATACCTTCTGGCCCAAGGATACGGTTCGAAGGACCGCTTGGTGATCGAAGGGCGAAGTGCTGGCGGATTGTTGATGGGCGCGGTCCTGAATATGCGGCCGGATTTGTTCCATGCGGCTTTGGTCGGGGTTCCGTTTGTGGACGTAATGAATACCATGTTGGATGAATCTCTGCCCCTGACCGTCGGCGAATTCGAGGAGTGGGGCAATCCGAAGGAAAGGCCCGCATTCGATTACATGCTCACCTATTCGCCCTACGACAACATCGAGGCCAAGGCGTATCCCGATATGCTTGTGAGGACCTCCTTTAATGACAGCCAGGTGATGTATTGGGAGCCGGCCAAGTATGTTGCCAAAATGCGTGCGCTCCGAATCGACCACAATACTTTAATTCTAAAAACGAACATGAACCCAGCCGGCCATGGCGGCGCATCGGGGCGCTATGATCGGCTGCACGAAACTGCTTTTGATTACGCGTACTTTCTGACGCAAATGGGAATAAGCAACTAATGCGTAGTCGGCGGCCTGGAAGCTTGCTGCCAGGCGGAGCCCCAGAGGACAGTAATAACTTCGACAGCGGTGAGGAGCGGGCCAGTTGCGATAAGCGAGATGGGGCGCAACTGCGGCAATAGCGAATCCGGCCTGGGGACCATGCAACGGAATCACACCGATCGGATGTTGCGCGCGTCGTACAATTTGCAAGCAGATGCTGGACGAAGAACTCCCAAACGACAAGGCAAAGGCCATGCCTCCGCCGATCGACATTCCGTCGGCATGGACCCGTGTCGGATCGATGTTGTACTCAGCTTCCAACTCGTCGATCAAATCGGAAATGAATCTGACGTCCCGTCCCAGACTACGTGGCCCCATGGGCCAGACTCTGGGAAGCCGCTTCCCGACGGGTAAACGACAATAAAACCGTGCTCATCGGCCAGATCGTTCCACCGATAGATCCCATTTCAGCCGCCGGACGTGTCGCCGCCGGGTGCAGGCTGATGAGCAATGGCGTTGGCCTGGACCGATCGTCGGTTTTCGGCACGTACAGTAAGCACTTGCTTGTCTGACTCGATGTGACGATGGCTCCATTGGTCTTACCCTCCATCCGAAACCATGCCGGCGCCCGCGCAAGCAACGCCACCGGAAGACCGACCACCAGCAGCGCTCCGCCGATCATGATCTTCTTGATCTTCATAGCCGTCCTTGAACGTGCGGCCGTCTAGTAATGATCACTTAGGCGAAGCCGTTGGTGGTATGCTCCCGCTTCCCGACATTTGACGATATCCCATCGTTTTGCAAACTGGGTTCGCTGCACCATTGGATGTAAACTCTCTTCATGACGTTCACAAAACGACTTCGCGAGGGAATACGTCGCGGAGAAATCACTTGCAGTGTGCGAATCTGGACGCGTCCCCACGTTAGAGTAGGCACGCGGTACCGTATGGAGGAAGGCGAGATTCAGGTCGATTCGATCCAACCAATAGGGTTCCCAGATATTACTCCTGAACTGGCGCGCGAGTCTGGATTCCTTGGCGTTCTGGACCTGCTCAAGGTCGCGAAACACGGTCAAGGAGAGAATATCTATTTAATCCAGTTCCACTACGTGCGACCGCACGCCAAGCGAATGCGTCAGCGTAAGTCTGGTTAGAACCTCGAATGGATTTTCCGCACGGCGAGGTGCAGAGACTGCCGGTCGTGATCCGACTTTGCGTTGGCCTCCAGTGTGCGCCGTATCGAGTTCACGGGCGAGGAGTTTGGTTTGCTGTTTAGTGCCGCCAAATATTGATCGCGAGTCCAATTTTGATCCAGTCCCTGTTGCAGCAGCCGCCTGCTCGTATGCGGATACCATCATCCGGCGATGCCTGAGGATAATTCTTACCCAGTCGGGTTGTTCGAAGGTTTCCCCATCGGCCCAAACTCCGGCGACAACTTCACAACTTCGACCTTGTCAGGGAGAGAGCCGCCCATGACATGATCGAGATACTGTGAAATGCTGGTACCCGGTTCGATTGGCAGTTCACCTTGCTGCTCTCCGACGAGGGGGAAAGTTCCAGAACGCAGAGATCATCCGACCACAATCGTGCCAAATGCGAAAGTTGGGCTAACTTCTTCCGCATTCAGCTTTCGGACCTCTTGTCCTGTGCTGTTTTTCGGCGTTGGCCCATGGTTCTGTGCGCACACAAAAGGCGTCCCGCCAACCACTGGCGAGGCGAGGAGACCAGCATAAACAAGCGATTTTTTCATGGCTAAATTTCTTTCGGGATTCGGGGAGTTTATCCTAAGTACTGATTAACGCCGCACACGTCCATATGCATTTCAAGTTCCGAGTATGCAAATCAGGCACTAGCACCGTCTATTGGCCAGTGATCTGGATCGATGATGGAGCGACTCGACGGGCGCGAGTTGTCCCTCCTGGCGTATTTGTTCAGCAATCACTTCACCACCACTCTTGTAGACTCTGTATGCCCGTGAGTAGCTTTTGGAGCTGATGACTTTGTAGAATCGTCCGTCTATAAACTCTATTGCGCAGTTGTTCTCAATGGCGATTCCGATGCCCCCAGTCTTTCGAATTAGGTCGCGAAAGTGCTTTCTCCGAGGCACTCCACGGGTCATGCTGTTGTAGTGGGGGCAATGAGTTCCCTGTATGAGCCCCATACCCCTAACGTTTATGTATTTCCATCTTCGTGGGTTGTAAAAAGACATGGAATCGGAATGTCCGGAGTCGAACCAGCAAATCGACCCTGCGCTAATGCCCGAGAGGACAGTCCCGTTCTCGTAGGCTGACATGAGAAGTTTGTCGACGCCCAGACGCCTCCAAACGCGCATCATCAGCAGGGTATTTCCTCCGCCAACGTAGATTATGTCTGCCGATAGAATCTTCTTCCTGATCTGTCCTTTCGAGGGCTGTTCCCTAATGAGGAACAGGACGTCAGTTTTACATTTCAAAAATTTGCCAAAATATTCTTTGACGCGCTTCCAATATCGTTCGGAATCCGAACTCGCGGTAGGAATAAAGAGCAGTCGCGGATTTTTCCTGGCCGAGAGGCGGATGATTTCTCGATCAATGGGAGCAGTTCCCCTCGTTCTTATCTCCCCACCCCCGATCGCTACAATCGCTTTTGGCATGTATTCATCGTACCGTTTTTTGCGAATCGAAATCGCAGCTTGTCTCGACGGATGAAATGGATAAGTCCCGATAAACGCTAGTGCTCGTAGACGTGAAATCAGTCCGAAACCACTTCTCCGTGAACGCGACCATACGTCCACTGGGCCAGAAGCCTCTAGGAAGCGGTCTCCGTTAGATATCATCTTTGGGTCAACTCCGTTAGCATAGAGCAATTGTAATTGTGGCAGCTCTTCAGTCGGGACAAGGACTTAAAGAGCACGCAGCAGAGGTAATCGCGTGATCGGCTATGTATTGCGAGGGCTTACTGGAAAATCTGCACTGAGGAAGGCTCTGCAGAAACATTTTGAAGGTGTGCAGCTCGGGGAGATGGTGACGGCAGCCCGAGAATTTCCAATCATCTCTCGCGTCGATGTTCAGATGGCCCTCGATCAAATGTTCGAGAAACGCCCTGCTTCACGGCTCCTTGGAATTCATGCGCAGATGGGTCATGAAACTCCGACTCTGGCGCATTTGTTCGCCGCCGGACCCTTTCCAATGGACATTGGCCCGTTGCAGCATGACGAAGTTGACATAGGTGATCCGGTTCCCGTTCGTTGTCTGAAAAATGGCCTATGGCTATCGAAGGATCACTCCTTGCCGTTCGCCGTGCTCTTGGGACCTTCGATGAGGTTCGGCATGGTCGGTGGAGTGCACGTTGAGATTGCCGTCTCCAAGGGTGAACAAGGAGCGCAGTTCTCACAAGAGTTCTTCCGCGATCTCGAGCTTCGAGTCGGGGCCGGACGCACCTATCGCGGACGCGTGATCTCACTGGAGAGCCAGCACGACTACTTGGGTCGGGGCGGTGCTGTAAAGGTTCATCGGCTGCGCGAGGTCAAGCGTGAAGATGTCATCCTGCCCTTGAAGACATTGAAGTTGCTCGATCGAAACGTTGGTGGCTTCGTCGCAGCGCGTGAGCGAATCAAAGCGTTGCACTTCACAGCCAAGAAAGGGCTCTTGTTTTATGGCCCGCCGGGAACAGGCAAGACACACACCATCCACTATCTCGCGTCGCAGCTGCCCCAACACACCACCTTGCTTATTACGGCAGAACAGGTCGGACTGATTGGCGAGTACTTCCGGCTCGCGCGCTTCTTGCAGCCAGCGATGATCGTGATCGAAGACGTCGACCTGATCGCCCGTGAGCGCGAGCGAATGCACAACCCGGGTCAGGAAGTACTGCTCAACAAGCTCCTGAACGAAATGGATGGACTCCGGGAAGATGCCGACGTGATTCTCATCCTGACGACCAATCGTCCGGACCACCTCGAACCAGCACTTGCATCGCGGCCGGGTCGTATCGACCAGGCCATCGAGTTTCCCTTGCCTGATAAGGAGGGCCGAAGAAAGCTCGTTCAGCTCTACGCGGGTGGGCTGGAAGTATCACCGCCCCTCACGGATTTACTCGTGCGGCGTACCGAGAGGGCTAGTCCGGCATTCATTAAGGAATTGATGCGTCGAGCCGCTCAGCTCCAAATTGAGCTAGGCACAGACAGCATTCTGCTTCAATCTGCGGTCGACGGCGCGATCGAGGAGATGCTGTTCACTGGTGGAGCACTGAACCTCAAGCTCCTTGGCGGGCCAGCCGCTGAGCCAACCATGAATGCGGATGGATAGGCCGGACAAATCGTTCCCACTTGATTGACCGGTTATGCGACATAACCGGTCAATTTACGCCCATGTTCAGGGTGTCGCGAACTTATCGGGACTTTGGAGTCAGACTTTGGAGTCAGTGCTTGCGCATGTCGTTGGTCTCAGCGATCATCAGCATCAGCTCCACCTTCACAAAGCGCCGATGAATGATGGTTTGAGCTGGGTTGATACAAAAATGACTAAGCCTTATTTTTCCGGCCTGTTCGCACTATTGCTTTTACCCTCAGTTTTGGCTGTGGCAGAAACCGTCACATTTCCAAGTGGAGAGATTACTCTGCACGGAGTGCTCTACAAACCCGATGGAACTGGACCCTTTCCCGCAGTCATTTATAACCATGGAAGCGCGCCGGGCATGATGAGTAGGGAGGCATTCGCCGTGCTCGGTCCAGTGTTCGCAAGCCATGGATGGGTATTCTTTGGACCTTACCGGCGGGGCCAGGGATTGAGTGCCTCCGCAGGTCCGTATATTGGCGACCAGATCGCGGCTGCCGAGAAAGCCGGAGGCGTCTCTGCGGCTGCCGCAACGATGGTGCGGTTATTGGAGACGGATCATTTGGACGATCAATTCGCAGCCCTAGCGTGGTTGCGAAAACAGAGTTTCGTTCAACCGAATCGCATCGCAGTGGCGGGAAACTCGTTTGGTGGCATCGAAACTGTGCTGGGAGTAGAACGAGGAGGATATTGTGCGGGGATCGATTCTGCGGGGGGCGCTCAGAGTTGGGCGCAGGCTCCTGAGTTACAGTCGCTTATGACTCGTGCCGTACGAAATGCAAAAGCGCCAATCTTCTTTTTTCAGGCCGCTAACGATTTTGACCTGTCACCAAGCAGGACACTCTCAGCAGAGATGAACGAGGTGAGCAAAACGTACAAACTGAAGATTTATCCCGCCTACGGCGACTCCCCTCGGGACGGCCACAGCTTTGGCTACTTTGGATCCGACGTCTGGGCCGAAGACGTTTTCGGATTTCTGAACCAGTATTGCACCAAGTAGTCGTCGCCCCTGAGACTTTGCCGACTAGTTCAGCGAAACTGGCAAAGACCCCAAAGTCCTGACTAACGCCGTGACCTTCGATGTGGATTGCAAGTTTCCGATTATGCTTATCAGGCATGCAGCATGAGGCCGTAGCGGGAGCTGCATCGTTGTAACCGGCAGTCGGATCCTTGGCCACGGGAGTTCGGCCGGTTTTCAGCATTGCATTAGTTTGCGCTTGCGCCGAGCTCCAAGAAGAGAAAGCTTAAAATGTTTGTTCGCTCCTCAATTTGTTTATTCTGAGGGCGGCCCCCGGAATGGCCGGACTTGGTGTCGTAAAGCAGCAGAATCGGACGATCAGAAGCTGTGTCGGCCTGAAGGCGCGCTGCCATCTTCCGGGCATGCAGCGGAGCGACGCGAGTGTCGCCGTCACCTGTAACGAAAAGAACGGCGGGATAGTTCACACCCTGCTTCACGTTGTGATATGGCGAATATGCGTAAAGATATTTGAACTGAGCAGGATCCTCGGCGGAGCCATATTCCGGAACCCAGAATGCCCCCACCAGGAATTTGTGGTAACGCAGCATATCGAGGAGCGGATATTCGCAGACAACCGCCTGATACAAATCGGGGCGTTGTGTGAGCGCCGCGCCAACGAGAAGACCGCCATTGCTTCCGCCTTCGATGGCTAGCTTTCTTGAGTTCGTATAGCCATTGGCGGTCAGCCATTCCGCAGCGGAAGTAAAATCGTCAAAGACGGTCTGTTTTTTCTCCATCATTCCGGCCTTGTGCCACGCCTCTCCGAACTCGCCGCCACCCCGCAAATTGGCGACGGCGTAAATTCCGCCCGCGTCCGCCCATTCGACCGCGGGCTCGTAAAAGTATGGTGTGTTGTTTATGTCAAATCCGCCGTAGCCGGTGAGCCAGGTTGGGCGAGCGCCGTCTCGCTTCAGACCTTTCTTGTAGAACAGGAACATCGGGACGCGCGTCTTATCCTTAGACTCATACCAGGCTTGTTCGACCGTGTATGCGCTACTCTCGAGGGGAACTTCGGGTGCAGCCCAAGCGCTGAGTTTCCCCGTTTGCACATCGTAGCGATAAATGCTGTCGGGAATGTTGAAAGACTGAAAATCCACGAACGCGTTTTGTAGGTCCCACGCTCCGCTATTTCCCGCGACGGCCCCCAGAGCGGGGAGAGCCATTTCACCAGCAGGCTTTCCGTCTTTGTCGAATATCTTCACTTGCGAAGCCGCATTGCGGACGTATTGCACGAAGATTTTTCCGCCGAACAGACTGACGTTTTCGATTGCGGTGTCGGTCTCGGGGATGATTTCCTTCCAGGCATCGCGCGCGGGGGTTTGCAGGTCCACGCGGAAGAGGTGCCAGTGTGGGGCTCTCCAGTTCGTGTAAAGGAACAACGCACCGCCTTGAATTTCTCCAAAGAAGGAGGAATCTAGATCATTCACTATGGGCTTCACGGCTCCGCCGTTTTGTAGGTCCTGAAAATAAATTTCGGTTCGCGTGGGTCCGGCGCCGTATAAGAGTTCGATCAAGAGGTAGTGACCGTCTTCGGATAAATCGGACAAAATGATTTTTTCGGGGCCGTAGCCTTTTCCAAAAATTTCTGTGTCCGCGGCCGCCGTAGCTCCCATCACGTGGTGGTAAACGCGCGGACCTTCAAGCGTCATGCGGGAGTAAAAGACGCCGCGGTTATCCGGCTGGATGGACAGACCGAAATAGTCCGCCTTGGGGAGTTGATCGGGCAATTCTTTGTGGGTTCCTGTATCAAGGAAATGGACGGTGACCTCATCCTGGCCGCCGGCGCGAATGCTGTAGGCTGCCAGCGAACCGTCACGAGACACGCTCTTCAGGCTGACGCTGGTGGAGTGATCCGCGCTCATCGGATGAGGATCCACAAGCACCTCATCGCCGCCCCGAGGACCTTTGCGCTGGTAGATGACGTACAAGTCCTGGCCCGAGCGGCGCTTCATAAAGAAATAGGAGCCGTTACGTTCAATGGGAAGACCAAAAGAGTCCACTTTCATCAGCTCAGTGAGGCGCTTGGAGATCTGTGTCCGTCCCGGAACCGAATCGAGCACTGCTTCCGTGCAGCGGTCCTGCGCGTCAATCCAGGAGCGGGTTTCAGGACTATTCTGATCTTCGAGCCAGCGGTAGGGATCGGCGACCGATACGCCGTGAATCGTCTCGACTGTGCCATCCATGGGCGTTGGAGGAGTGCATTTTCCACTGGCAGATCTTTCCTGTGCCAGGACAGGTCTTGGAAAGAGGCCGGAGATAACAGCGAGGATCACCAGCGGAATCAATCGAAACATCGCTGTAAAGACTTGGAGATGGCTGGGCCGGGAATCGCTGCGCGCAACGGACCGGGAAGACAATCGCTTCATCTGACAGTTCCTCCGTGCCGCTGCCCTCGATAGCTGGCGCTGAACATCAAGCCGATGGCCCGGGCTGGTTATTACCGAGAGGTGAGGCTGGATTTAAGACAGAGCTTCCGTTTAACCCCCAAACTACGTGGCATTGTACAGCTATTTGCTCCGGGATGCTCACTGCTAAAGATGTGAGCATCCCGGAGGCCTGTCTCAAACCTGCTTCTGGGAAGCGATCACTCAAACCGCACTCTTCGATGAAGGGGCCGGGTGGCGGCTTGTCAGGTTTTTCTTTCCTCTAGTCTGCAAGTTTGCCTTAGGAGCTCTGAACGGATGGTATCTTCCGAGTCCGCCGACTTTGCTTGGCCATCCATTGCTCTCTTACCTGTCGAACAGAATCATGAAAAAGGGGCGCTTACCGGAGATGTGGAACCGGTGGCGAAGGCTGCCCGGCACGACTCAGATTCCGGGCGGAACCCAGGCTCTACTCGCGCGTCGAACAACGGGAGCGCACATCGACACGGAACGCCCCCGTTCTTAGGAGGCAATGCGCTAGCCTACGAGGTCGCGGCCTTCTGTACGCACGTGTCCGCTTCAAAGATCTGCCGAAGCTCACACTCACCCTCGCCAACGACTTGCAGGAAGTCCCTCGCCAATTGGATGGCCTCTTCCTTGGAGTTTGCCCGAAGGATGGCAAACCCGCCGACAACTTCCTTGGCCTCTGTAAAAGGCCCATCGGTCACCGTCACCTTCCCGTTCGAGTTGCGGACGCGCGCCCCCAAAGCGGTAGGCAGGCAGCCTTCGGTAGCGAGCAGCCAGCCGGCCTTCATGCCCTCCTCCACCAGTTTGCCCATTTTTGCCATTTCCTCCTGCGAGGGGGGAGCGTTTCTCTCGACCGCCTTATAGATGCTCAGGAATTTCATAAGTCCTCTCCTTGTTTTGAGTTCGGCGTTGCACTGCGGACGGGTCCCGATCTCCGGAAGCCTGTGAATCGCCCGGCCCTGAAAGCCCGATCCCTACTAGCACGTCGAACGACGCACTTCGGAATCGACAGGTCAAACAATCTTTTTTCACACCGGGGCGCGAGGCTACTTTTTCGCCCCGAAGCCCATGTCGCGAAAGCTCTCGAGGAGCGTTGCTGGAAGCCCTGAACCGGAACTCCGCCCCAATTTTGCTTCTCAAATTATCGACGTCTTCGGCAGCGCTCGCGACAAATCCCTTAGGCCATTGTACGTCGACTACCTAGTGCAGTACCTGAGACAATTGGAAAAGGATAGCAATCACGTTGTTTATGCCGCGCTGTTGGCTTTGCATGACATCGGTGAACCCATCTACAAAAAATATTTTTCGGGCCAGTCAGTCATTGAGATTGACAAGACTTTCGTCAGGTTCACGGATATCTCTCAAAACAGGAGACTACTGACTCTTGGTGACCCGGACATAGAGAATTTGAAAAGGTGAATAAACGGGGTTTGCAAATCCAGTCAAACTTAACATCGATTTCGAGCAGGCGGATTCTAAGGGGTTGAAGCAACCCTACCTTGCGATGAATCCGACTAACGTCACCATTGTGGATGTTAAACGGAAGCCTCATCCAGGGAGGGCGATCTCAGAAGATGCGCACGAGTTGGAGGAGATCTCGTTTACATATCAGAAGATTGTGATCGTTCGCAAAGCGGTAAATCGTCGATGGACGACGATTGGGTAGCTGGTTGATTAGGTTGCCGAGGCGACGTCCGTCACAAGGAGGCTGATGAAAACCGACGAGGTGTCGTGTTGTGGGATCAGGAACGTCCGGTAGCACGAACCCGACGCAATATTAAAAGGGTGTCCTTTTGGAGTAGGCTTTAGGTGTTCGCCTCAACATGTTGCATCCCGGCACTATGCTCCCGCCGCGGCGGCAGCGGACTGATCCAGGATTATTGCCGCGCGACCCACCTCCGTTACTCCAAAGATCACCAATGGCGCATTCGTCTTCGGTTCGACACCGCAATATGCGTAGTGAACGTTGATATTGGCGTCGCCGAGCTTGGACGCGGCCCGTGCCAGCCCGCCCGGCCCGTGTGGAAGTTGGACTTGAACAACCTCTCCTTCCGTGTAGCTTATTCCTTCCGCATCCAGGACGGCCCTCGCAGATCCCTGTTCGTCGACGACGATGCACACGAGAATCGTTTTCTCCGCGGGGATCGATTGAAAAGCCATGATATTTACGCTGCGGTCGGCGAGCGCCCGGCAGACTTTTCCAAGTGATCCGGGACGATTGTCCATGCGAATGCTTAATTCCTTGACGATGGGCATGTTGGAAACCTCCTACATCCCTATCCAAATCGAATGGTCAAAGATTCCAGGGGGTTATGGCGGGAATCTTACGTCTAGTCCTCGGCCGATACAAGCGTTACTCTGACGGCGCGAGCGCGCGGCAGACCAAGGCGCAGCCCCGATACCTTCGGAGTAATGACGTCAATGGGGTGGATCTCGGCCACGCAACCCTAGTTCTCCTAAAATGCTAGCTGCTCAAAGTGGCTGCGCTTCATCTCTTCATCTCTAGCGGGGGAGAACATCCGGAAGAATTGGGTGTATACTCTGGCTACCCGAAAAAACGAACGAATCGTTCGGATGAGGAGTCTCTCGGCCGGGAAACCAAAATTCATTCATTTGAGCCTGGTTCGGGCGTTCGGTCCCCACGGCTTGGCCGGGCTCTCAGTCAGTGAGGGCGAGATGAAGCAAACCTTTGCTATCGGTATCGGAGGCGCAGCCGGACAAGGAGTCGCCACCCCGGGCGACATTTTCGCAAAGATCTTCAGCCGCCGCGGCCTCAACCTCAACGCTTACAACGCCTATCAGTCTATCATTCGCGGCGGCCACACATTTCTAACCATTCGCACGGGCCCGGAAAAAGTCACCAACATGGGTGACCGCATTGACTTGCTCATTCCACTTAACCAGGACAGCATGGATCGCCACTTAAACCTTCTCACTGCCGGCGCTTCGTGCATCTACAATGCCGACACGATTAAGCCTGGCTCTGCCGCTGACGGCGTACAGCTGTGCCCACTTCCGGTTTCAGAGTTGGCCGACATTACACGCAATAAGGTTGCCCAAAACACCCTCGCCATTGGCGCCGGTCTCCACATGATGGGTATCGGCTTCCCAGCAGTAGAGGAGGTCCTCCGGGAGCAGTTCAAGAAAAAGGGCGAAGCCGCCGCCAGAGGTAGCGCACATGGCGCGGACACCGGAATGAGCCGCGC
>Ga0207087_1018_pt1 | contig 36990 bp, 30 predicted proteins | sample Alteio_BWMinHeat_51_FD_153544 | JGI IMG/M metagenome (GOLD analysis project Ga0207087, IMG submission 153544) | Enriched cells from forest soil in Barre Woods Harvard Forest LTER site, Petersham, Massachusetts, United States -... | ecosystem: Environmental > Terrestrial > Soil > Temperate forest >... | reverse complement strand
CCAGCATGCGGGCTGCGGAGAGTTTGTCGCCGCCGGTTTCGCGCAGGGTCCTGAGGATGGCGCGGCGCTCCAATTCTTCGAGCGGCAAGATTTCATCTTTCTCCGGCACACGTTCGCTTGCCGAGTATTGCAGGTTCGATGGCAGGTCTGCCACATGCACGATGGGTCCGGAACCCAGCGCCACGGCGCGCTCAATGGCATTCTCCAGCTCCCGGACGTTTCCTGGCCAGTCATAGGCGATGAGACGCCGCATGGCATCATCGGAAATGGTGCGCACCGGGCCGTTGGATTCGGAAAATTTCTCGAGAAAGGCGGTGACCAGAATGGGGATGTCGCTCTTTCTGTCGCGCAAAGGGGGCAGCTTGACTTGCACCACGTTCAAACGGAAATAGAGGTCCTGCCGGAAGGTCCCGGCACGGATGGCAGAATCCAAGTCGCGATTGGTGGCGGCAATGACGCGCACGTTGATTTGGCGGCGCTCCGTGGAGCCGACCGGTTTGACCTCGCGCTCCTGCAAGGCACGCAGCAGTTTGGCTTGCAGATCCACGGGCATGTCGCCAATCTCGTCGAGAAAGAGGGTGCCACCCTTGGCCGCCTCCAGCAAACCCTGCTTGGCTTGCATGGCGCCGGTGAACGCGCCTTTGACGTAGCCGAAGAGCTCCGATTCGATCAGCGTGGGCACCAGCGCCGAGCAATCCACGGGGGCGAAGGGGCGGTCCTTGCGGGGTCCGGAAAAATGAACGCTCTTGGCCACCAGTTCCTTGCCCGTCCCGCTCTCTCCGAGAATCAGCACGGGATATTCATGCTGGCTGACCTTTTCAATCATTTTGTAGACGCGCTGCATTTTCATGGAAACGCCGATGAGTCCGCCAAATCCGGGACGCGTGCGCAACTGTTCGCGCAAGAGACGGTTTTCCTGCTGCAACTCGACGGCGCGGGCCACGCGTTCCAGCCTGGAGCGCAGCTCTTCAATGCGAAAGGGCTTGGTGACGTAGTCGACCGCGCCCATGCGCGTGACTTCCACGGCGGATTCAATCGTTCCGTACTGCGTCAGTACCACCACGGATACCTGGGGATGCCCATCGTGGATCTGCTTCAGCAGCTCGACCCCATTGGTTTGCGGCAGCTTTAAATCCGTAAGCACAATATCCACGGCGGAATGTTCCAAAATCTCGAGGGCCTCTTCCGCGGTGGAGACGCCGGTGGCCTTCATGCCGCACTGCTCGGCCACCGCCGAGCAGGTTTCGCGGATGGTTTGTTCGTCGTCCACAATGAGGATACTCATGGGCACGGCTTCGCGGCTTACCGCCAGACCTTCACTAGTTGCTTGCATCGAGTGAGCACCTCGCTTTCGGAAGAACATGCACTTTGTGTTCCAATTAAGGAAAGCCCGGCTGATGTATTCACAATTCAATATATTAGCTATATTTGTATCTATTATGCAAGAGTCAAATTGGGAAGGGTTTGTAGTTCGCCCAGGGTTTCCGGCTCGGTGCATCGCGATAGCCGCTTTCTCCCCAATGATTTGCAGAAATGGGCCAGCGCGAATTCCATTTCGGGAAGCGACCGGTGAAAAGTTGGTCCAGTCGCGTGCAAGGGGAGGCCGGGCTCGGAGCTTGCGGCAGTTCCAAGGCCAGAAAAAAAAGAGCGTCTGAAGTGGCTGGGTCCGGGCAGAAATAGAAGCGGACTCTCCGAGTCTTCCTCGAAGAGTCCGCGTTCGGTACCTCGTGCAGTCTTGCGCCGCGTTTACACGTCAGGAGTCAAGAGCGGCTCCGGGCGAGTGCGACTAGCGTCTACGGCCAGGCTACGGCGTGGCCTTTTTCTTGGGGGCCGGAGCGGGCGTCTTACGCTTTTCCTTGGTGCCCCTGCTGAGCAACGTCAACGCATCCCGGGAATTGAACGGGAAGCGACGAACGGATTGCTCACCCGTGGTACTCAGGGTGATGTCCACGCGCCGGTTGCTGGCCAAACGCACGGTCAACAGGTTTGCCAGTATCTTTTTCTTTTCGTCTGGGCTCAGATCGGGATCCGCCGCGATTTGCGCCTTGACCTCTTCGTCCGTCATGTTCTTCTCGAAGCCAAACGCCTGGGTTTGGAGGTGATCCGCGGGCACGCCTTTATCAATGAGGTATTTCTTGGCGCGTTCCGCGCGGCGTTCGGAGAGTTTCACGTTGTATTCCCTGGGCCCGCGAACATCGGCGTGGCCCTGGAGAGTCAGGTGCGCGTCCGGCCGGTACTTGAGGTATTGCAGGAAGTCGCTCGCCAGAGAGTCGAGCGTGGCGGCTTGACTGGCTTCCAAACCGCCGTCGGGTTTCGCAACCGTGGGCAGCGCGGTCGGGAAGTAAATGCTGTGAAGCGCCAGCTTAGCTTCCAGTTGTTTGATCTGCGGGGGTTCCTTCACTTCCACGGTGCCAGAGGCATCCGCGGTGCCGCCGCGTCCGTCGTTGACGGTGCAGGTCACGGTGTAAGTCCCCGGCTGCAAGCCAGCGGAATCGAACTGCACGTTCGAACCGCTGCCAACAATCTGTCCACCGGTGGCGGCATAGCTATACGTCAGGGGATCGTTGTCCGGATCGCTGCCATTGCAGGTGACGCCGGTGCGCTCACCCGGCTGAATGGGGCTGCGCTCGATGGACAAGGTGGCGGTTGGCGGACGGTTGGGTTTCTGTTCCACGGTAATGTCCACCGCGCAGGAGGCTGTGCCGCCGCGGCCGTCGTCGACCTTAAGGTTGACCGTGTACGTTCCGACGGCTACGCCCGAGGAATTCCAGCGCACGTCGGGGCCGGTGCCATCCACCGTGCCGCCCGTGGCCGAGTAACTATAGGTCAGCGGATCGTTATCCGGATCGCTGGCGTTTACGTGCACCGCAACCGTGTCGCCCGAGCCGGCAAAGACCGACGAAGGGTTCGCCGTGCAGGCTGCGACCGGGGGATGATTGGGAGGAGGCGGAGGATTGGGAATGCCGAACCGCAAAACCAGGCCGGTCGCGGCGCGGAAGTTGTTCTGCCGCGAACTTACCGCAAGGGCCGAACCGGAGAAACTGGTCATGAAATAGTCGAATTGCCCGACGCGCCAGGCCACATTTTTGAAGAGCACATAGTCAATGCCACCGCCCGCCGCCAGCGCAAAGGCACTTTGATCGCTGCCTCCGGTTATTTCAATACTGCTGCTCGCGGCGCCAACCAGAAATTCGGCAAAGGGGATGAAACGGTTGAATCTCCGTAAATTGACACGCGGACCAAACAGGTAACTTGTAAAGGTTCCTTGCACCGAGTTATTGTTTCCCGTCAGCGGAAAAAGATTGCGCTCGAACTGGTAACCGCCCACTTCGGCAGTCAAGCCCAGCCATTTCGAGGCGTTATAGGTGAAGGAACCCGCCGCGCCGTGATTATTGAATCCTGCGAAGGGCGAACCCGGATTGAAATTGACGTAATCGTAGGTGACGGCCACTTCGTACTTGGGTACGAGTGTTCCCAGCGGTCGCGTGTCTGGAGCCGCCGCTGCCGGACCAGGAAATGGGGTCGGGCGCGGCGTTGCTGGCAATGCGAAAACGTGCTTGAAGGGCACGGCGTTGGTGCTACTCGTGGTGCTGTTGGCGGCAGAGCCCTTCTCCGAGGCGTTCGTTTCGTCGCCTGCCGCGCCGCTCTTTTGCTGGGCACAGAGGGGCAACGCCAAAAAGGCACACATGACCAATCCCAGATACACCTTGCGCATCTCAGCTCCTCCCTAAAATGACTCTCTCGGATCCTTGGTGATTCACGTGTCCACCCCTGGACCGTTCGCTGCGTTGGGCGGACTTCGTTGGACGCATTGCAGCTTTTCCGTTGGCCGCTTCCAATCCCCACTTGTAGCTCTTCCCACACCCATTTCTCGACAGGGAAGAATACTCAGGAAGCAACCTAACGCGGTGGCACAAGGTTATTCCACAACTCCCCTTTCGCGCAACTGTTTCGTTACGTGTCTCGCTATGGGTGATTGCTTATTGACGATTTGCGGCCGGTGGGGGACTCACAATTTGCGCGCGGCGTAGGTGCTGATGCCGTACTTTTTCGCCAGGATCTGTGCCGCCTCAATGGCCGGCCACAGCATGCGATCGATTACGGAAGCGGGCGAGTAGAGCACGTATTTGAGGGAAGCAGAGATTCCGGGTGGTAACTGGTGCAGGCGGCGGAACTCCTTGCTGGTGAGCGGGACATCGGCGTACGTGAGTTTCTTCCCGCGCAGACGAGTTTGCACGAAGAAGGCCAGCCAGTTGTTAGTCCGCACGGCACCGGCACCGGTACCGAATGGTAGCTTCCGCCGGATTGCATTGTCGAGTTCCCGGCCAACCAGAAACTCGGGAATCCTCGCGGCCGCAAGAATAGGAGCCATCCGCGTACGGAAACAGCGACCGACCGGCGGCAACCTTTGTACAATAGTTGTCAGTGGTTCGATCGCTTTGCGGGAAGCTGTATTGCGGAGAAGGCCTACTGTCCGCGCCTTCGGTAAACGGCAATTTGTGACGCTGGATTGCGTCATTTGGGACCTTGCATGCGTGAAAACGAAAAATCCGAGGCCGGGCGGGAGAAACGCCTGAAGGCCGCACGCCGGCTGGTGATTAAGGTCGGCACAAGCACGGTGACTGGTACCGAGGGCGAGTTGTGCACGGTCCGGATGGAACCGATCGTTCGCTCCATCGCGAGCTTGATGAAGGGCGGCAGGCAAGTCGTGCTGGTTTCTTCGGGCGCCGTCGGGCTGGGGCGAGGCTGGCTGGGTCTGCACCGTTCGAGGCTGAGCGATATGGTGACAAAGCAGGCATGCGCCGCGGTGGGACAGAGCCTGCTGATGGATGCGTACAAGGATTTGTTTTCCGCCTGGGGCGTCAAGATCGCGCAAGTTCTTCTGACGGAAGAAGACTTCACCAACTGGCGGCGGTATTCGAATCTTCGGCAGACGATGGAGAAATTGCTGGGATTCGGCGTGCTGCCCATCGTCAATGAGAACGATACGGTTTCCACGGCGGAGCTGGAATCCATCGCGCCGGAAACGCGAACGGCGGCGTTCAGCGATAACGACCGGCTGGCGGCACTGGTCATGAGCGGGCTGGAGGCGGAAGCGCTGGTGCTGCTGACGAATGTGGACGGCTTGTTGCAGCAAAAATCTGCGGATGGAAAACTCAAAATCATTTCGCTGGTGGAGGAAATCACGCCGGAACTCAAGGCGCTCGCTTCCGGGCCTTCCGCGAGCGGGCGTGGCGGCATGCGGACGAAGCTGGAGGCGGCGGGAATTGCCATGAATTGCGGGGGGACGGCGGTCATTGCGAACGGGCAGACGGAAAACGTAGTGGATCGAATTTTTGCCGGCGAAACAATTGGCACGGCCTTCCTGCCGGTCAAGCGCATGAAGGGGAAGCGGCGATGGATTGCGTATGCGGCGGACGTGCGCGGCCGCGTGGTGGTGGACCCGGGAGCGTTCCGCGCGCTCACGCAGGGCAAGGCGAGTTTGCTGGCTTCAGGAATCACGCGGATTGAAACGCATTTTGCGTCGGCGGATGTTGTGAGTATTGTGGATGGGGCGGGGCGCGAATTTGCCCGCGGGATTGCGAACTGCGACAGCAGCGAAGCGGCGAAGGTGCTGGGAATGAAAGAAAACGATGGCGGCAAGCGGGGGACGGCAAGTTCTTGTGTCCTGGTGACGCGCGACAACATCGTGCTCTTGAATAAACCATGACGAACGAAACTATGGATGGATCGCCATCGGCCGTGGCGCTGGTGGCACAGCGTGCCAGAGCCGCAGCCCGCGCGCTGGCCAGGCTTTCGTCCGAATGCCGGACGGAGATATTGATGGCGGCGGCCCAGGCGATCGAGGACGCCGGAAGCGAGATTCTGGAGGCGAACGCGCGGGATTGCCGCGCGGCGGAGCCGGCGGTTGCAAGCGGGTCCATGTCGTCTGCTACGTTTGCGCGGCTGCGGGTGAAAGAGGCGGGGATCGCGCAGATGGCTGCGCATGTTCGCGGCGTGGCGCAGCTGCCAGATCCGCTGGGCCGGCGGCTGGCCGCAACGGAGTTGGACGATGGGCTGATGCTGTACAAAGAGTCGTGTCCTCTGGGAGTGATCGGTATCGTGTTCGAATCGCGGCCGGACGTGGTGCCGCAGGTGGCTGCGCTGGCGCTGAAGTCCGGCAACGCGATCATCCTGAAAGGCGGCGCAGAAGCGGTTCACACGAATGAGGCGCTGGTTTCCGTCTGGCGGAAGTGCCTGAACCGGTTTCCGTCGGTGCCACAAGATTCGATCAGCCTGCTGCTAACTCGGTCGGACGTGAAGGAACTGCTGGAACAGGATCGATTCGTGGACCTGATTATTCCCCGAGGTTCTCAGGCATTCGTGCGGTTCATCTCGCAAAACAGCAAAATTCCCGTGCTGGGCCATGGCGAGGGAATTTGTCACGTGTATGTGGATAGGGCCGCGGACGTCGAGAAAGCAATCGCGATCACTCTCGATTCGAAAGTGCAATATCCGGCGGCGTGCAATTCGATGGAAACTTTGCTCGTTCACGAAGCCATTGCAGGCGAATTTCTGCGGCGGGCCTTCTCGGCGCTCAAAAACTCCGGTGTCGAATTGCGCGTCTGCGCACGGTCACTCGCGCTTCTGGGGAAAGATGGACTCTTAGCGGCCACGGAGAAGGATTGGGAAACGGAATATTCCGACTTGATCCTTTCGGTGAAAATTGTTTCCAGCCTGGAAGAGGCCATGGCGCATATTCAGCGGTACGGTTCGGGCCACACGGAAACGATTGTGACTGAAAATGCGGAGGCTGCGAAGCGATTCCTGGACGAGATTGACGCCGCGGGCGTCTTTCACAACGCCTCGACGCGCTTCGCCGATGGCTTTCGATATGGATTCGGCTCTGAACTGGGAATCAGCACCAACAAACTGCATGCGCGGGGTCCCATGGGGCTAGAGGGCCTTACGACCTACAAATACAAACTGTATGGAAATGGGCAGACCGTTGCGGCGTATGCCAAAGGCGAGAAGAAGTTCAAACACCGATCCCTGGAGTAAAACTGAAATACAGAATACGTTCTTGCTTTGCGCTTAGCTCCAGGAAATCGAGAGCTCAGCATATCCTTTGCCTTCCTCGATAGGAGTTGTGAAGTAGAGGACCACATCTTTGGCGCCGGAAATCTCCAGCGCTTTCTTGAAAAATCCGATAATCGCGAATCCCATGATGCGGTGCTGCTTTTCAAAACCCGTGTACTTAATGACTGCTTTGCCGTGTCCCGCCAGCTGGACGTCGATCGGCACTCCTTGAAAGTAGGTTTCGTGCACGGCGGCGATGCGCTTGATCACAAATTCGGGTGAGCCCAGCTTCACAAAAGCTTTATAGATTCCCCGGAGCTGCCGTTCGATCACCGCTTCGGAACCACGCGTGACCATCTCTTCTTTACCGTCGGCGAGAACGCGGATTTCCAACTCGAGAAAACGCGCGAAGAGATCCAACGAATACCAGGTGGAGGAGTAGATTTCGCCCTTGAAGACGTTGCGAGCTTCTTCATCCAGAAGCGCGAGGATTTTCTGGAAAGCACCCTCGCCGGCGCGATTCTTGATCTGGTTGATGGTTTCCTGGATTGCGGATCCCTTGATCTGCACCACGCGGAGGCTCCTTGAGGGGCGGCGACGGCGACGACCCCATTCTGAACTTACTATGTCTCTTAGCCGAACAGGGAGCCGCTTGCCCTATTCGAAACTAACGGCCGATTCCTGCCCGGAAATTCATCGGGCTTTGGTACCAGCGATGCCCGGTCGGCAATGGCCAATTCTCGCAAACTATTTTTTTATGGGAAGAAGGATTTGGCCGCTCGTTCGTGCCGGCACTGGGTGATTTCCGAGATTGTGGCTGATCGGGCTCCGGAAAGAAGCTTTGACATAGGCTGCACTTTGCGTTTGCTGGGGAATCCCGGCAGGAGCGGCTACCGTGATCCATGGTTCTTGAACAGACCTGCCAAGCGCTGGTAGAGGCCTTCAATGACTCGAAAAAGATCCTCAGCACCGGAAGTTGCGCCGGTGACTTCATGGGAATCCACATCCGAGAGCAACGCCTGGCCGAGCTGGGTGGCACGGCGGACACGCTCTTCCGTGAGCAAGGAGCGCACCGTAGCGGTATCCCGTTGTTGAGCCTGGCGCTCCTGCAATTCTTGAAGAGCCCAGGCGGTCTTGCGTACATAATCGACGGCGTCGCGAAACTCGCGGAGCACGCGAGTATCCATTCCACCCGACCGGATGTCCTTCTCCAATTTCAGCAGGCCATCGGTGGCCATCTTCAGCCGGTAGGTCACACCCCAAAACGTTTCGCTGGGAGTAAGAAGCTCGAGGGCCACACCCAACACCTCGCTCTTGATGGAGGTTCGCAGCGAGATCACGCGGGCAGAGGCCGTTTTGGTGGATGAAATATTTGTCAGCTCGACAATGCTGCCAATGGCTGGGCGGCCTCGCATGTCGAGCAAGCCACCCTGCATGTTGACCTCTTTGGCCTCGGCAAATTCGATGACACTGGCCCCACTGGGCTCTAACCATTTCACTTTCACGGGAACAACCACCGGGTAGCGATCGCTCCTTCGATTTTTTCCTTTTGAGTCCGGTAGTTCCGCGGCCGATTTGTCCGTTTTCACGAGCCACCTCCGCGCGGCAGGGCCCTTTGCTTACCCGGCAGCCTCTAAACCGGAATATGTGATTTCAATTTTTTCAGCTTTGTCTTTGCGCAAAACCATATGCTCGACGCCCTCTTCTGTCAATCTCGACGCAAAGTCACGCGTGGTTCGTCAAATTCGCCCATCCAGTTAGTTAATATCCCGGAAAAAAGGCCGCTGAGGGCGCAGCACTCAGAAACGATCAGGGTAGTTGAGATGGCGGCGTCAACTTAACTTGTTTATCTAGCGCGCTGAACTGAAAATAGCCTGCCAGGTTCCAGGCCGCCGCTAACGACCAAACGTGAGCTACACTATTTCTCTCATGCGCGCTCTCACCGTTCTCGACGATAACTGGATGGGCCGGCCGCACACCATCGGTACGGCGCTGCTGGAATCCGACGGCCATCGCAGCATCATTGACCCGGGACCCGGCTCGACGCTGGAAACATTGCGGCGACAGCTCCAGGTTCACGGCGTGGCCGTGCGCGATCTCGACGCCGTACTGCTTACGCATATTCACATGGACCACGCGGGCGCCACCGGCGCATTGGTGCGCGAAAACCCGCGCCTGGAGGTTTACGTTCACTCGAAGGGCGCGCCGCACATGCTCGATCCTACGAAGCTCCTTGCCAGCGCGCTGCGGCTCTGGCCCAACGAGCTGCAGCTTCTTTTCGGTGAAATGCTTCCGGTGCCCGCGGCGAATCTCCGGATCTTGGAAGGCGGCGAAACGCTCACGTTCGGGTCGCGCGAGCTCGAGGTCGTATACACGCCCGGCCATGCGTCGCATCACGTCAGCTACTTCGATCAACAGGAAGGCATAGCCTTCGTGGGAGACACCGCGGGCGTGCACATCGAGGGCCATCCGTACATCATGCCCGCGACTCCCCCGCCGGACATTAACCTGGAAATCTGGGAGACATCCTTTGCCGCCATCCTCGAGCGCAAACCGGCACGGCTTTTCCTGACGCACTACGGCTTTTCCGAGAATCCCACCGAACACATTCTGCTGTTCCGCGAACGGCTGCACAAATGGGCCGCGGCCGCCGACAAGATTATTCGCTCTTCCGCCAGTGATTCCGACGCGATGGATTCCTTCATGACTGTCACGCGCGCCGAAATCGCGCAGTTTCTGCCATTGGCAGAGGTCGAGCACTACGTCTTCAGCGCGGGCTTGAATCTTTCGTTTCTCGGCCTTGCGCGCTACTTGCGCAAGCGCGCCTCCGCCGCCGGGTGAAGTTCACGCCAGATTGTTCCCTTTTTTGATTAAACGAATCTCTGTGGCGGAGATTCTGTTCGAATCCGCGATTTGCTAGGCGGTGGTTTCCGAGGACGGCAATTCCGCGGGGCTGGAGGCAGGCTCTGCGGCGGGAGCGGTCAACGCTTCGAAACGAGCGGACAACGCTTCGACCAGCATGTCTATGAGTTTCTTTGCGCCGCTGCCGTCGGGATCCTTGTCGGGGTTGTACTGTGCCACGTCGAGGCCCAGCAGATTTTTATGCTTCGCAAATTCGACCAGTGAAGCGCGGACCGCTTCGAAGTTCAGTCCGCCGCTCCCCGGCACGTTCACTGCCGGAAATTCCTCCTGAGCAATCACGTCGGTGTCGAGATGGAGGACGAACTCGCGCACATCGGCGTGAACTTGCGCCAGAGCTTCGTGTGCGGCCTTGTGGGCGCCCTTTGCCTGGACGTCTGCGGCGTCAATGTGCCGCATCGGCGATTTGCTGAGGAATTCCTGCTCAGGGGGATCGATTCGTTCGAGGCCGAAGAGCGTCACGTCTGGCTCGCGCACCAGAGGCGCCTCGCTCCAAAAGCGCACCAGTTCCGGCGCACCCTTGCCGATTATGTGAGCTACCACCATTCCGTCAATGCGCCCGGAGGGCGTGCTCGCCGGAGTGTTTAGATCCGCGTCGCGATCGAACCACAGCAGATTCACATGCTTGTAGTAGCGCCGCACCCCGGTCAAAAGGCCGATGACCTGTGCGCAATCGCCGCCCAGGACCAGCACCAGCGCACCGCTTTTCACCGCAAGCTCCGCGCGCGTTTTCAGGTCGTTCAAGCCGGCAACGATTTCCGGAAGATTGCGAGCGCGGCGGTGCTCCTCGTCATCCGCGAATAGGCGCGGAGCACAATCGCCATAGTCCACGACCTCATAGCCGATGCCTTGCAGTTTTTCGGCGAGTCCAGCCGCGCGCAGTGCCGCCGGAGCCTTTTCGCTGCCCGCGGAAAACGCGGCGGCGCTTGAGGGCGCACCAATCAAGGCAATCTTCTTCGGCTGACGGACGATTTTGACCGCCAAGGTCTGGCTCCTTGTGTTGTATTCCCCGTCTGCGCGACTGGCAACGGATGAGAGGACCAAGCAACCCCTGCCCTCTCAAATTAATTCGGACACAAACAACTTCCCCCGGCCCACCTGGGAACCTAAAACCCGTTAACGGCGCGGCGCTGGCGCGATCGTCGCCAATTCCGGCGGCAGCGTAAAGCGAACGTCTTCGCGGATCAAATCGAGATCGCGCTGATCCGTGAAGCCAAACTCGGCGAGCCGCTCGCTGACTTGCTCGACGAGCACTTCCGGCGCGGACGCGCCCGCGGTCAAGCCCACGCGGGAAACGCCTTCGAGCCACTTCACATCAATGTCTTTCGCGGAATCGATCAATTGCGCTTTGACGCCGCTGCGCTGTGCGACTTCGACCAGGCGGTTGGAGTTTGAGCTGTTCGGCGAACCGACAACGAGGATCAGGTCGACGTCCTTGGCGACTTGCTCGACCGCTTCCTGGCGGTTTTGCGTGGCGTAGCAAATGTCGTCGCTGGCAGGCCCCTGGATGAATGGGAATTTCTGGCGGAGGCGCGCCACGATTTCTTGTGTGTCGTAGAGGCTCAGGGTCGTTTGCGTGAGGAACGAGAGTTTATCGGGATCCTCAACTTCAAGCGCGTCCACCGCGGCAACAGAGTCCACCACGATGGTGCGGTCCGGAGCTTCCCCCGAAGTCCCGACGATTTCCTGGTGATCGCGATGGCCGATAAGAATGATGGTGCGCTTCTCACGGGCAAACTTAAGCGCCTCCAGGTGCACTTTGGTCACCAGCGGGCAGGTGGCGTCAATCACCTTCAGAGCACGCGACTTGGCTTCGTCGCGGACCGTGGGCGGAACGCCGTGGGCGCTGAATACCAGCACGGCCCCATGCGGCACTTCTTCGATGGTTTCCACAAAGATGGCGCCCCGGCGGCGCAACTGCTCTACTACGTATGTGTTATGGACGATTTCGTGGTGCACGTAGACGGGGGCGCCGTAGGCCTCCAGCGCCAATTCGACAATATCCACCGCGCGCACGACTCCAGCGCAGAACCCCCGCGGCCTCACCCTCAGCAATACCTTTCCGTTCGTTGCAGTCAGCATTGTCATCCTAAGTGGTTGAATTCCGAAGACTCTATCATACCTTACGCCGCGCCTTGCTGGCATCCCGTTTCCTTCAGTAAGGTAGCGGACAAGAACGGACTTGGTGCGTACTGCGCGGGGAGAATTGGGAGGGCCTTCTCCGCGCAGGAGAGGGCGCTGCGCGGCTCGCGGATGGCCATGATACGATGCGCGCAGACGCCGCATTTTTTATGAGCAGGGACAAAACATACTGGAAAACTCTCTCTCGAGGATCCTTCTTCCTCTTTCTGCTCGGTGTGTTCTTCGTCTTTAGCGCCATCGGGTTTGCCAGCGATGTCACGAACATGGGGCGCACACCCACGCTTCGTTTTGTTCTAAGCGTCCTGCTCTCCGGCTTCTTCCCGGTTTTGTATGCCATTGGCGGATTTGCGCTTCGCAAGCATTTCTGGAAGGCCTTCCCACTCCTGTTCGCCTTTCATTATTTTCTGATGTACAAACTCAGCGTTTCGCTGCCCTCGCCGCAACAGGCATCGCAAATGGATGCTTCGGAAATTGCGACGATGCACAGCCGGCTGTCTTTCGACGGATTGGCCACCATGGTGGTTGTGGCGCTTGGGTATGCGTGCTTCCTCTACGTCACCATTACCGAAGGCCGGCGGTATTTCCGGGCCCACGCGGAAATCGAACTGGCTACGGAAATCCATCGCGTGCTGGTGCCGCCGATCGAAATGAAGCTGGGCGGTTATGAATTTTACGGACGGTCATCGCCAAGCGGGGAGGTTGGCGGCGACTTGATCGATCTTGCCGGTTCGGAAGAACATTGGGTCGCCTACGTGGCCGATGTGTCCGGGCATGGGGTTGCGCCTGGAGTGGTCATGGGAATGGCGAAAAGCGCGGCGCGCATGCTGCTGAGTTCGGGCGATGACCCTGGGCATCTTCTTCCGCGACTGAACGAGGTTTTGTATCCCTTGAAGAAGCCGGATATGTTTATCACCTTCTGTTTTCTTGCCAAGAAAGAAGATGTCTTGCGGGTAGGGCTGGCGGGCCACCCGGCAATTTTGCATTTTTCCCTAAAAACCAACGAGGTAACGCGATTGGAATGTCCGAACATGCCGCTGGGAATTCTTCCAATGGAAGATTTTGCGAGTTCCGAGGTGCGCGCGGAACATGGCGACGTCTTCGCGCTGTACACCGACGGCTTTCTCGAGCCGGCGAATGCCGCCGGGGAGGAGTTTGGGCTTGCGCGGCTTCAAGAGGAGTTCCAGAAGCACGGCAAAGAGCCCCTGGACGTGATTTGCCGCTCGCTGCAAGAGAGCGTGGCCCGGCACGGCGCGCAATTCGACGATCAGTCGCTCTTCTTGATTCGAAAGACTTAGCAAGAGTGCCGCGGAAACTCCGGTGGACCGCACGCTAGCCCAGAAATGACCAAATTGGTGCTCGATGAATGACCAGGCTCTGGGTAGAGTGCTCCTACGATGACGGCAGAAATGATCGTGACGCCGGTAACGCTGGAAGGCCGGCATGTGCGGCTGGAGCCGCTGGCGAAGGGGCATCTGGCGGGGCTGGCGCGGGTTGGGCTGGACAAGGAGTTGTGGCGGTGGATTCCCACGCCCGTTCGAACCCAGGAAGACATGGCCGCGTACATCGAGACGGCGCTCCAGGAGCAGGAACGGGGCGTGGCCTTGCCGTTTGCAATTCTTGAGAAGGCCACGGGCCGGGCGATCGGAAGCACGCGCTACGGCAACATCGATCGCGTCCATCATCGCGTGGAAATCGGCTGGACGTGGGTGGCGCGCGATTGGCAACGCACGGCGATGAATACCGAGGCCAAATACCTCTTATTGAAGCACGCGTTCGAAACACTGGGCTGCTTGCGGGTGGAGTTGAAAACCGATTCCCTGAATGAACAATCGCGCGCGGCAATCCTGCGGATTGGCGCAAAAGAAGAAGGCATCTTTCGAAACCACATGATCACGGAGAGCGGGCGCATTCGCCACTCCGTTTATTTCAGCATCATCGAGTCCGAATGGCCCGCGGTGAAGGCGCGGCTGGAAACCATGCTGAATTCGCGGGTGAGCTAGCGCGTCTGGCGGGAACGCCGCCATGTCTCTTGCGCAACTCAGGCCTCATAGAGCAGCGTTCTCGTGCGCTCGTCTAGGGTAAGATTCACATCAGATACCAAGTGAAGGGTTTATTCGGGCCCGGGAACCCGGTTGGTCCCGCTGAAATTCTGGAGAACTGTTTGGCCATTCCTGACGATCCGAGAGACCGCCGGCGCAGCGAGCGCGTCATGCTGCAGATGAAGGTCACGGTGATCGCCGACGACACGGAGCACAAGCCGCGGCAAGAGGAAGCCATGACGCTGATCGTCAATGCCCACGGTGGCCTCCTCAAGATGAAGATGGACGTGCACGTCGGGCAGCCCATGCGCTTGGTGAACCCGCACAACAAATTGGAACAAAGCTGCTGCGTGGTCCGTGTGGACGATACTTCGACTGAGTATTACTCAGTAGCTTTCGAATTTGATGCCCCCAGTCCCAAGTTCTGGCCAGTCGTTTTCCCACCTTCCGATTGGCACGCTCCGCGCGATTGAACGGGTGAATCGGTGAGCTTGAGGATGGCATTTGCATCCTGAGTTCGCGCTTCGCGCAAGTAACCTTTGCCCGCCGCAACTCTTCCAAGAACGCAGGGTTTAATAAATTCGAAACACTGTTTGCGCCGAAGGAGTCTGTGATGAGGTTCTGGACCATTGGAAAGAGAAACGCAGCGCTTCAAGCGGCTGCGATTTTGCTCGGCGGGCTGGTGCTCGCGGGCTGCAACGAGTATGTGCAGATTATTCGCAACCGGGATGTCCCGGTCCTTAAGCATCAGACCTGGGCGTGGCGGCCGGCGGCAGCCAGGCGAGAAGCGAGGGAGGAACGGCCTGTGATTTCACGCGACGTCATCGGAGGCCGCCAACCGGCCCACCCGAACGCGCCCGAACCCAATCCCGCAAATGAGGCCGTCCGGCAAGAGCTGCGCACGGCGATCGAGCGGCAGTTGACCGAGAAGGGATTGACGCAAGTGAGCGACCCGGCAGCCGCGGATTTCCTGGTGGATTATCACTACGCCATGCGGGGCCGCAACGTGGCCGTAGAACGCGTTTATCCCGGTGCCTATCCCGGGCTGGTGCGCGGCCCGTTTGGATGCTGGCAAGGCTGGGGCTACGGACCGCCGGAAGTCAGCTATGAAAACGTAAGGTTCCGCGAAGGCACGTTTGTGCTGGACATCTTCAAGCGCACGCCAATGCAGCTCGCTTACCGGGCAACCGGGATAGAGCCGCCCCATCACGGCACCTTCACGAACGATCAGATCCACGACATGGTGCACGCCCTGTTGAAAGGGCTCAAACCCAAGGGCTAGGGATAAAGGTTGCAGCCCGCTCGGGCGCTTTCAGTTGTGCAAGCTGCAACGCGAAGCCCTATTTACGTCTGCGAGCTCCCTCTCTATCCTCTTACGTCATGTCGAATCCACAACCCGTTGTTCTCATCACCGGCGCGAGCACCGGTTTCGGGCGGTTGATTGCCGAGACGCTGGCGCGCAAGAAGTATCAGGTCATCGCAACCATGCGCAACGTCACTGGCCGTAACGCCGAAGCCGCGCGCGAATTGCACGAGCTTGCGCAGCGCGAATCCCTCTCTCTTGATTCCCTGGAACTCGACGTCACAGTTGAAAGCTCTGTGGAACGCGCGGTAAGTAAGGTGCTGGCGAAGTGCGGCCGCATCGATGTGCTGGTGAACAACGCGGGCTACGGGATCATGGATCTTGCAGAAACCGTGACGCTAGCGCAAGCGCAACGGCAGTTCGACACAAACTTTTTCGGGATTGTGCGGATGAATCGCGCCGTCCTTCCCGCCATGAAGCGGCAAAAGAGCGGGTTGCTTCTCCACGTGAGCAGCGGAGGTGGACGCCTGGCGATTCCGGGGATGGGGCTCTATTGCGCCAGCAAATTCGCGATGGAAGCTCTGGCGGAAACGTACCGCTATGAGCTGGCTTCGCAAGGAATCGATTCCGTGATCCTGGAACCAGGCGCTTACGCGACGCGCATCCTGGGAAAACTGGAAAAGGGAGAAGATCCCGCGCGCAAATCCGGCTACGGCGAAATGGCGGAGGTTCCGGAACGGCTTAAGGCAACGATTGGAGGCTCGCGGGGGAATCCGCAGGAAATCGCCGATGTCGTGTTGAAGATCATCGAAACGCCGGCAGGCCAGAGGCAGCTTCGCTATCGAGTGGGGCCTGGCGGCCCAGGAGTTCAGCGCATCAACGAACTCACCGACGAAGTCCAGGCGCAGATGCTGGAAGCGTTTGGCATCACCGCCGAGACAAAATTCAGGGCTCACTCTTCTTAGGGCAGCAGACCGAAGACGGCGACGCTGTTCGGCGTGCCCACGTAGACTTTTCCGTTGACAACCATCGGCGTAATAAACTTGTTGCCGCTGAAATGGTCGCGGTTGTTCGCGGCCTGATTCGAATCGTAAAGCTCCTTGGTGAGATTGGTCGCGTCATACGCGAAGAGGATGGCGCCGCTGTTTTCGATGGCCCAGACGATGCCGTTCGTTGTGCCGCTCGCGGAAATGCTGGATGTCGTGCCGGGGTAGCCGAAGCTGTGTGTGGATTGCGAGGAAGGAGTGCCCGCGAGTTTCGCGTTGGTCACGGGAAATGCTTTCAGGGCATTGCCCACAGAGCCGTAATAAACGGTGCCATTGAAATAGGACGGCTTGGAATACACGCCGCCGATCTGGCCGGTAATCAACTGATAGTTGTTGTCCTGTGCGGCGTTGAATTTGCCCATGTTTTCCCGGTCCACGACGTAAATGTTGGCATCCTTGCCGGAGCCGACCGCGAGATGGCGCGTCACTCCGTTGGCGTCCACCAAATCCGGGAGGAGCACCGGCCCGCCCGAGCCGAAATCGGTGTCTGCATTCGATTCGGACACGGTGTTTAAGGGAGTGAAGTAGTCGAGGAGCTTGAGCGTTCCGGAAGAAACTTTTACGAAGCAGTTGCCGCAATTGCCGTTCACCGGGAAATTGCTGGCGTTAAGAGTGGTATCAAAACTGCCGTTGCCAATGATGAAGTAGATGTTCCCGGAAGCGTCGGCGCCGGGAGCGGCTCCGGCCATCCAGATGCCGCCGTCATTGCCGTTGGGCACCAGGTTCAGAACACTGGTTTGCGCGAGCGTGTCCGCGCTGAAGGCCATGACCCAGGAGGTGTACGGGCCGGCGTCGCAGTGGGACGACCAAGTGGTGTAAATCGTTCCGCTGACCTGCAGCAAGCCGGGCCGCTCTTTGTACTGCTTGGGATCGAAAATCACGTTTCCGCCGGAACTGTTGGCGCCCGTGCCGGGATACGTGGCCGTGATGTTCTGCGGGCCGCCGAAGAGCTCTGCTCCGGTGGACAAGTTCAACGCATGAAGGCGCTGAAAATAAGTGCCGCTGGAATTTTTCGACATGGCCACGACATAAATGGCGTTGCGGGTGCGGTCGATGACCGGCGTAGAGGTGATGCCGATCTCCGGTGTGACCTGCCCGCAGCCGCGGTTGTCGCTGCTGGTTTCGCCCGCGCCCAGGGTGGAAGTTTTCCAGAGGAACGCGGAAGTGGTTCCGTTGATGGAATCGGCGTCAAACGCGTAGACCGATCCGTGCTCCGTCACGACATAGAGCACATTCTTCGTTTGCGCGCCGATCGTGACTTGCGAAAGATACAGCGGCTGCGCATCCACCTTGCCGTCCACGGTGAACTCACCCTTCTTTCCGAACGTTGTGGAATTCACGTTTGCCGGAGTCAGTGTTGTTTCGTTTAGGTTCTGCCCGGTGCGCAAGTTGTCGTAGTGGTAGGTGATGACGTCCACGGTGGAGTTGACCGTGCCTGGATTCACGGTGAGCGTTGCGGTGTTGCTGGTCATGTTGCCCGCGGCATTGCTCACCACCACCCGAAAGACTTCGCCGCTGTCAGCCGTGGTTGTCACCGGCGTTATGTAGCTTGTCGCAGTCGCACCGGAAATAGCCGCACCGTTTTTCTGCCATTGGTACGTGAGCGGCGCTGTACCTGTGCCGGCCACGCTAAAAGTGGCGACCTGCCCCGCGTTCACCGTTTGATTTGCAGGTTGCGTAGTGATGGACGGGGCCACGGGCGCGGCGCTCACCGTCAAAGTCGCCTGAGCGCTCGTGATGTTCCCTGCGCTATTGCTGACGATTACGTCGAATTGGGAATTGTTGTCGGCAGTTGTGGTTGCAGGTGTGGTGTAACTCGCCGCCGTTGCGCCGCCGATAGTGTTCGTGTTCTTGCGCCATTGATATGAAAGTGGCGCCGTTCCGGCGGCAACGACGCTGAACATCGCACTCTGCCCGGCCGTGACCGTTTGACTGGCAGGCTGCGTGGTGATGGAGGGTGCGACAGAGCCAGCGTTCACCGTCAAAGTCGCCTGCGCGCTCGTGATGCTGCCCGCACTATTGCTGACCATCACATCGAACTTGGAACCGCTATCGGCGGTCGTGGTCGCGGGCGTAGTGTAACTCGCCGCGGTTGCGCCGCCGATGTTGACCATATTCTTGCGCCATTGAAAGCCGATCGGCGCCGTGCCCGTGGCGCTGACGCCAAACGTAGCGGCTTGCCCGGCCGTGACGGCGACACTTGCGGGCTGAACCGTCAACGACGGCGCGACGGCTTTGCCAATGTTCCCGGGGCCGCTGGAATTCGTAAGGCCGGCACAACCTGCCAGCGAAATCGCGCTCACGACTACAACCATGCTGGATAGGAATTTCACTCGGCGCACGAGGTGCACTCCCAATTGGATCCGGGCGGCTGAACTTGACGAAGCCGCGAAATCTGGAAGGGACAAGGTCATACACGCATCCCGCTGGCACACCAACTGCCCAGCGATGCAATATAGAGTAGGCCTCGAAACGGGGAATTACATCTGCCCTGAAGTACAGTTGTTGGCCATCCGCCAATCGGTACGCAAACCCTGTTTTTCGCTTGGCGGCTTCCCTCCTGGACTGCTTCCCAAACTGAACGGCATTTTGCAGGGACGTGGCCAGACGGCGGAAGAGATCGCCCGCGCCGCATTGTTTCTATGCTCGGATCAATCCAGCGCCATGACCGGACAATCGATGTACGTGGATGGCGGCGTGGCATTCTCGTGAGAGTTATGCGCAGCGAATCGTGCGCTGTGCTTCAGGACGGCATTCGAAACACGCGCTGCCTATTCGTAGCGCAGCACGACAATGGGATCCACGCGCGTGGCGCGGCGCGCCGGTAGATAGCAAGCTCCAAACGCGGCAAGCACCAGAACCAGCGCGGCGGCCCCGAACACGAACGGATCCTTGGCATGCACTCCGAAAAGCAGGCTGGAGAGCAATTGCGTCAATGCCAAGGAAACGAGGATCCCGATTCCCACGCCCAGCAGCGTCAGCCGCATGCCTTGCCCTACAACCAACCGCAGTATGTCCGCTGATCTTGCGCCGAGAGCGACCCGGATGCCCATCTCCTGTTTCCGCGCAGTCACGGAATACGCCATCACGCCGTAGATTCCGATGGCCGCAAGCAGCAATGCGAATCCCGCGAAAACTCCCGCGAATTGCATGATCAACCGCGGCTGCGCCACGGACGTTCCGATCACGTCCTCCATGCTGAGAATTCCGGAAACCGGCAAAGTTGGATCGAGCTCCGCAATCTTTCCCCGCACGGCAGAGACCAGCGCTTGTGGATTCGCTCCCGAACGAACCACAAGCGTCATCGCCGACCATGGGACTTGCGCCACGGGAAGATACATCTCCTCGGAATTCGCGGTATTCAGGGCATTGAACTTCACGTCGCCAACGACACCCACGATTTCGCGCTGAATCATGTCGCGCGAATTCGCGATGTGCTTGCCAATGGCGCTCTGCCCAGGCCAGTAACGCTTCGCCGTCGTTTCATTAACGATCGCAACGGGCAATCCGCCGGCTATATCCTGCTCGCTGAAGACACGGCCACCGAGCAGCGGTGTGTGCACGGTTTCGAAATAATCCGAACTCACCTGGCGCACGGCGATAGTCGGATCCTTGCCGATTCCCTGGCACGCGCGCCCCTCGGCACAAAAGAAAACCATGCGGAGACCGCCGGAAAGCGGGAGGAAGCTGGTCACGCTCGCGGATTGCACTTGGGGATCGGCTTTCACGCGCTCGAGAAGCTGGCGGAAGAACTGAGCCTGCCGCTCCGGCTGAGCGTAGCGCGCAGGTGGAAGAGTCAAAGGAAAGGTCATCAAGCTTTTCGTAGAAAACCCGGGGTTCACTCGCATCAACCGCGCGAAACTTTCCATCAGCAGTCCCGCGCCGGTCATGAGTACCAGCGCCACTCCAATTTCCGCCACGACCAGAACAGCTCGAAATCTTCCCCTACTGCCCCCTTCGGAAGAACCGCGGCTGCCCTCTTTCAACGATTCCTGCAGCTCTTTCCCCGCGGCTTGCAGCGAGGGCACCAGACCAAAGACAATTCCCGTAACGCCGCACAACGCCAAAGAGAAGAACAGCACCGCGGGATCGATCTTAGCCTCCGCCAATCGTGGCACTGCGCCCGGACTGAGAGCGCGCAACGCCGGCAGCGACAGTATTGCCAGAAGAACTCCCACCACGCCCCCGCCAAAGGAAAGCAAAAGGCTCTCACTCAACATTTGCCGGATCAGGCGCATCCGCGACGCGCCGAGCGCTTTGCGAACGGCAATCTCCCGTTCCCGCGACGTTGCGCGAGCGAGCAGCAGATTAGCCACATTCGCGCACGCAATGAGCAGCACAAATCCGACAGCGGCAAGCAAAACCAGGAGTGACGGACGCAGCGCCCCGACGAGACTCTCTTCCAGCGACGTGGCGGAAAGCGCAAATCGCGTCGCATCCACGTAACTTCCAAACTGTTCCTTGTACCGCCCATTGATGGTGTCCAGCTCAGCTTGCGCGCGCGCCAGCGTTTCGCCGTCGCCAAGCCGCGCGACGACTCCCAAATATCCCGCGCCCGATCGGATTTGCTCGGGGCGTAGAAAGCTTGATTCGGTCACCCGCGGGAGCCACACGTCGGGCTCCGGAAACTGCAAAGGGAAGCGGAAACTCGCAGGCAGAACGCCGACGATGGTTACGTTTTTTCCATCCAGCAACAGATTCTTGCCGAGGACATCTTCCCCGCCACCGAAATGGCTGTGCCAGAATCCATCAGTAATGAGCGCCACGTCGCCAGCCCCAGTTTGTTCTTCCTCCACAAGAAAACTCCGCCCGCGTATTGGAGAAACTCTCAGCACTTTGAAGAATTCAGTGGAGGCGCGCGCCCCGTTAATGGCTTCCGGTTCCCGCTCGGTGACAAGGCTGAGCGTCAGCGAATAGTAGGCCGCAGCGCTTTCCAGCGTGTGCGACTGCTCGAGGATTTGGCTGAATTTCGTAAACGAGACCGGAACTCCGTTGGATCCGTTTTGCAGGTTCACTTGCGAGATGGCCAGGAGGCGCGGAGAATCCTGATACGGCAACGGCTGAAGCAGCACCGCGTTGACCACGCTGAAGATGGCCGTGTTCGCGCCGATGCCGAGCGCTAGCGTCAACACGGCCACGGCCGTGAAGCCCGGATTCTTGCGCAACAGTCTCGCCGCGAACTTCAAATCTTGCCAAAGGGTCTGCAACATCCCCTCCGCTTCTAGTGCAACTCGTTCTTGTAGACGGTGCCGCCCTTCATCACGAACTTCACATTCTCCAGTTCCGTGATGTCTTTCAACGGATCACCGCTGACCGCCACGATGTCCGCCCACTTCCCCGCCTCAACCGTTCCCACTTTGTCGCTCCATCCCAGCAATTCCGCGGGCACGGACGTGCCGGAACGAATCGCCTGCATAGGAGTCATGCCGTACTGCACGTAGTATTCGAACTCTTTCGCTTCATTCAGTTTCTTCCAGTCGAACCCGCCCGCGTCCGTCCCCAGCGCAATCTTCACGCCTTTCTTTATAGCTTTGGGGAAATTCTCGCGCTGCAGATCGGCCATTCTCGGCCAATTTCCGCCGCGGCCGGGCGCAACGTAAACGCCCACGGTAATCGTTGGCACCCAATAAATTCCTCTCTTGGCCATTTCCTCCATCAGCGCATCCGTCAGTCCATCTCCATGCTCGATGGTGTCCACGCCCGCGCGCAGTGCCGCGGCGATGCCGTCGCTGCCGATGGCGTGTGCGGCCACTTTCTTTCCGATGCGGTGCGCTTCGTCCACAATCGCCTTCGCCTCTTCGTCCGTGAAATTCACCATGGAATGAAGGACGCCGTCGGATTCAAAATGGTAGCGGCGGTCGGAGTAATATTTGATCCAGTCGGCGCCGTACATCGCCTGTTCACGCACCGCTTTGCGCGCGCCATCCGCGCCGTCAACGGATTGCACGCCGGTCGGAACTTTCAGCTCCCACGAATAGCCGAGCAGCGGATACATCCCCGTCGGGGCCATCGCGCGCGTGGCCACCTGCATCCGCGGGCCGGGCACTTCGCCATTGGCGATGGCGGTCTTCACGTCCACGTCGGCGTACATGGCGCCTTCCGTCTCCACATCGCGAAGCGTCGTGAAACCATGAGAGAGCGCAATGTGTGCGTTGCGCGCGCCGAGGATCGCGCGGTATGGAATCGATTCCTTCAGCAGTTGCGCGTCGTACTCTTCGGCAGTGATATCGCCATTCAGCATCACGTGGGTATGAACGTCCATGAATCCCGGCAGCACCGTCGCCTTCGATAAATCAATGACCTCCGCGCCGGCGGGCGCGCTTCCGCCCGCGGTCACGGAAACAATCTTTTCGCCTTCGATCACGATGAGCGCGCTCTCCATGGGCTTGTCGTTCTTTCCGTCAATCAGCCTCCCGGCGCGGATCGCCACGCGGTGCGGGGTTTGCCCAAAGGCCAACATCGGGATCACCAGACTCAAAAGGAAGACAGCAAAGCTACGGCGCATCGAAAGCTCCTCTCTCAAAGACGCAAAGCCTATCAGAGATGCCGCAAGAGGTCGCATCTTTCCTGCTGCCTGGAACCAGAATCCCAGGTCTTGCCCCGGAGGCGGTTGAACCACGGTCAGCGGTGGGTCAGTTTCCGGTTAACGGGGCCGGGTTTACCGGGACTTAGCTTGATTTGCCGGTGGCGTGAGAACAACTGTCACTTCCTGGGATGAAAAGTGCTGAACGAAAATGTGCTCATCAATAGTTTGCCCTCATCGCTATCCAGCGGCGCGAAATCGATGTTGAGGGCCCCGTAATTGCGGTTCCAGTGACTTTTCACCCTGAAGTAGTACACATGTCCGGCTTCTGCCGTGAGGTGAGTAACAGCCCTCGCGCGGCTCTTCTCCGACACCTCCAATGGTTGCCAACTAGCGCAAAGGTGATGTTCTCCGGGAGCAACCGAAAAGTAGAAATAGGAACTGCCATGCGTGGCTCCCACCCAGCCGCCATCAAGACCTGCCCGAATGGTAGGTTTGAAAATCGAATCGTTTTCTGAATCGTCTTCAATGAAATACACCAGCGCCTTTTCCCCGTCCGGTTGAGTAACGGGGTGCTGGTGCTTGAGCGTTTTCACGTCGAATTTGGCGTCTTCTGCGCCGCAACCCGGTGCGAGCACAGTATCGGCAAGCTTGTCTTGTGCGAAAGTGGGTGATGCGAGGAGAAAGAATATAAGGGCGCCTTTCATGTGCTTGCGCTCCAAGGCAGCCAAATCAGTTAACCTTTGCCTTTGCTTCCAAGCCGGCTGCACTATATTGAGACGTAGACTCGTCGTGCAGAGTTCCAAGACTGTAAAGCCCTGAAAGCCGGTGGCTAACTCCCGAGAAGGCGGCTTATCTGAAACTGACCCACTGCCCCGCGGTCGGAAACATCGACAAGCACTCAGGCTTCGGCTAACATCTGCCACATGGGGTCGCGAGGAACGTACGCTCTTCTAAAACGCGCCAAGACTCTGATCGCGCTCGCGCGGAGTCCGCTTCCTCACGAAAACCTTTCTTACTACGATCGACGTTCTACTGAATCGAATCTGGTTCGGACGTTGGTTTCCTGGGAGGAGACGTGAGCCCATCGACTCTCGCTAACACCCCTCGAAACTCTGTTGGGGAAGAGGCTCGCCGCAGCACGCGCATCGAACGGTCCGTTCCGTTGATTGTTTTCGGGCAGAACCGCATGGGCGAGCCGTTTGTGGAAAGGACCGTCTCTACCAGCGTGAACCTGCACGGCTGCCGATATCCCTCGCGCCATGACTACGGCGTCGGCTCGTGGATTACCCTCCAAGTGGTCGGGTTGAATGTCGAACCAAAGCTCCCCTCCGTGCGTGCCAGGGTGCGTTCGGTGCATCCGTCGCAGAGTGCGCGCGAACTCCAGCAAGTAGGTGTGGAACTGGAGAGCCCCGAGAACGTTTGGGGCATCGCCGTTCCCCCGCAAGACTGGCTGCCCTCGGGACAGTCCAGCACTACGTCTGCGCAATTTGCCTCTGCGGCGGCGCCTGTGCTGGAACCCACTCCGATAAACGCGAATCTCGAAGAGCCGCCCGCCAAGAACGAACCAAAAATGGCCGAGGTCGCCACCTTTCCTTCTCCGTCCCCCGTAGCCTCTAAACCGCAGGCGCCCAAGGAAACGGAGACGCCCAAGCCCCAGCGGGTGGTCATCACGCCGGATGGGTTAGTCGCTGCGCTGCAAGGAAGATTGCAGCAAGCCGCCGAAAAGGCCGCGCAAGTAGCAGCCGCAAAACACGTCCAGGAAGCACTGCGCGACGCGCTCGGCGCCATTGAAGACGTCCGCCAATCCAGCGTGCGCGAGGTCCAGGAACTTTTTCCCACGGTCATGGCCGCGAGCAAAACTTCCTCCAAGGAAGAACTCGCCGGCGAGATCGCCTCTCAATGGAAGCAGCAGATGGAAAGCTATCGTGGCCAGGTGGAGGAGCTCGCGCAGCGACTGGAGCAGCAAGCTGCCGATTTGCGCCATGAATTGGAAAAGTCCCGGGAGTTCATGGAAAAGATGACTCGCGAGATCGAGCCTCAGGTTCACGCTCGCGTCAACCAGGCCGTGACCCATGCGGCGTCGGTGTTTGAAGGAACCGCGGCTCGCACCATCGACCGGCGCTACGAGCGGCTGCTCGAGAATCTGCACTCCGTGACGCAAGAGGCGCTCATGAAGCTCGATGCGCGCTCGGCAGAAGCACAGGCGCTCGTGCAGGGCGCAGTGAATTCCGCCTTGGGGGAATTCCAGCGGCAAGCCGGGTTGCACGCCGATTCCACGCTCTCCGAAGCCAAGGAACGCGCGGCGGCCGCGCTGGCCTCGCTTGACGCGGAAAGCCGCGCCAAGTGTGATGCGCGTCGGCGCGAGTTAGAAGCGGAAGTGGCGCGCTCCACGGAACGTTCCACGGACCAATTCCGCAAAGGAATGAAAGCCTTCCTCTATTCCTGCCTGGTAGCCGCCGTCAGCGCCGTGGACGAACATTCGAAATCGACGCTGGACGGGCTGCTCAAAGACAATGGGAAAACGCTCTACGAAGCGAGCGACGATTCCAGCTCGACGGAGGACGAGGTCATCCCAAAATCAGACATCGATCCTCTGACCCACTAAAGAGTTTGTCTCTGCAACAAAGGAAAAAGGCCAACCGCTCTCTCTAAGCGATTGGCCTTTTTCCTTTGTGCTCTTGCCGCAGAATCCAGCTCGCCCTGAAGGAGGCAGGGTGGCGGATCCTACGTGTGCTCTGGACGAATCCAGAAACTCGTCAAAACGATTATCGCGCCGTCGCCGAACCCGGTCGCCGGAACGGCCGACGTGCCAGATCTTCGATGGCATACATCGACTGCCGCGCAGTAACCATGACTGGGTTCTTGCTCTCAGCCAGCCGCTCGACCGCCATGACCCAAGTGCGGTGCAGCATGTACAGGCTGCCAAACGCAAGAGCGATCACCGCGAATCCCAAGGCAAACAACGCAAACGCTGCCAGGAGTTCCCTTACATAGAAAAACTGTAGTGCAACTACCGCCCCCAAGAGCCACCACATCCATTTCCGCCCATTGTCTTTGATCTTCATTTTTTCCTCGTCCCCGAACCCCACTCATTCCAACACGCGCCGTTTGACTCAGTTGCTGTTGCAAACTTTTCAATTCATCAGTTTAGATGCGTGACCCTGTCCGAAGGGTCCAACCACCCCGTTCGACCTGTACCAGTAGACACCAGGAGGGTTCCAAAAGGCGATGGTACAGAAGATACATTTTGGGGGTTAACCCAGTCTACTAGTACGTCCAGTTCCATCTTGAAACGCTGTAACCTACAGAAAAATAATATATTTAGTTTACCATGACTTTCGCCCTAATTTTCGCCTCGTTTTCCCTGTACGGCCTGTGGAAAACCTGTCCTTTCGTACAGGGGGCATCCTGCTCCGTCAGTAGTGTGTCGCCACCTTCCGGCGTTTCAAGGATCGTCTGCCCCAACCCGTCCCAACTCCTACTTCACGCCTCGCCAGGTTGTTCTATCCCCTGACTTATGTTCTAATCCGCCCAACGCGCTTCCCTCGCGCTCACGATGGAATTTCTCGGCATCCTCGCCGTAATTGTGGTCATCGTCACTCCCATCCTTGCCATTTCGGCCTTTATTCGCGTCCAGGGCCTGGCGGATCAGTTGCGAAGCGCCCCTCTGAACGATCTTGCGGGCCGCCTGCGCACCCTGGAACAGCACCTTGCCGCTCTTGAAAAAGCATTGTCGTCCGCCCCGCGCGAGACCGCCGTGACACCTCATCCGTCGCCAGCGCCGCAAGTCCCTATTCAACCAAGTGCCGGGGCCCCGGCATCTTCACCGCCGCCGATTCCTCCTCCGCAGATTCCGCAGCGAGAAATCCCCAGGCCGCGCGAAATCTCTCCTCCATTGCCGCAGGCTAACGTCTTCGCAGCCCCACCTCTGCACAGTTCGCGGTCAAAGAGCTCTTCTTCGATGGATCTGGAAACGCGCATCGCCGGGCGCTGGATGAATCGCATTGGCATTACCGCGTTGATCGTCGCGGTCACGTATTTCCTGAAGTACGCGTTTGACAACAACTGGATCGGGCCAAGCGGACGCGTAGCGATCGGAATTCTGCTCGGTGCGACGATGCTCCCGTGGAGTCACTGGCTCTTACAGCGCGGCTATGCCTATTTCTCCGAAGGCATCGCCGGCCTGGGCGCGGCCGTTTTGTATCTCTCGATTTGGGCAGGCTGCCAGTATTACAAGCTCTTCAGCCTGGACGTAGGTTTCGTAGCCATGATCGTCATCACCGCTGTGATGGCCGCGGTGTCGCTCGGCCGCAACTCGCAGCGCATCGCCGTGCTTTCTCTCTTCGGCGGCTTCCTTACCCCGATCCTGGTCAGCGAGGGCAAGGACGCGCAGGTTATCCTCTTCACGTACCTGTTGATTCTTGGCGTGGGATTGTTGGTGATCGAAATACGCCGGGACTGGCGCTCGCTCGCTCCTCTTTCCTTTCTTCTCAGCCAGGTTTATTTCTGGGGCTGGCATTCCGAGTTCTACCGCCCGGACAAGCTTGAGCGCACATTGGTCTTCGCCACACTTTTCTTTCTGCTCTACGCTGCACTTCCGGTGCTTCGCGCCATTCGGGATTCCGCGCTGGACACGTACGATGTTCTGTTGGTTCTCGCAAACTCCTTTGCTTATTTCGGCGTTCTCTACTTCCTGCTTTGGCCGCAGGATCGCTGGCCGCTGACGCTCCTGGCGCTCGCGCTCTCCGCAGGGTATGTCGTTCTCGCGCGCCTCGTTCCGCCGCCAAAATCAGGGGAGCCGCCTCTGGCGCGCTTTCTGTTTGCCGGCCTCGCGCTGACATTTGCCACGCTGGCCATCCCCATTCGTCTGGACGGCAAGTGGATCACGCTGGCCTTTTCCGTCGAAGGCGCCATCCTCGTCTGGACGGGTTTTCGTTCTACCACCCTCTATCTGCGCATGGCAGGCTATCTTCTTCTCGCGCTCTCCGCTTTTCGCGTCCTGATTTTCCCCTTGCCCGCTCCGCAATTTTTGTTCAACGAGCGCTTCGCGGCGTACGCCGTTCTAGTTGCTTGCTTCGGCGTCGTGCTCTACGCCGCGCGCGAGTACCCTTCCTCCGTGAAAGAAGACGAACTCCTTTTGATGGGTGGCATCGCCGTAGGCATTAACGTGTTTGCGTTGATCGCTCTTTCGCTCGAGCTATGGGACCACTTTGGCCACCACGCTGAACTGGGCATCGACTCCGGCCTCGCCCAACATCTTTCCCTCTCGCTTCTCTGGACGGCCTACGCCTCGGGCCTGATCGCCCTCGGAGTAAACCGCCAATCCGCGCTCTTGCGCTGGCAAGCGCTGGTGCTCTTCGGCCTGGTAGTCATCAAGGTGTTTCTCTACGATAGTTCGTACCTCGAGCGTTTCTACCGCATCGTTTCGTTCTTCATCCTCGGCCTCGTGCTTCTCATCGTCTCCTTCATCTATCAGCGCAAAGTCGCTCGCGAGCGCTCTCCCTCATGACCCGCCGGCCCCTTTCCTTATTGCTGGCGCTCACCACACTCGCGGCAACCGCGTTCGCCACCGATCTGCCTTCCGCATGGCGCGCTTGGAGGTATTCCCGGCCCATCGAGTCTGGTCACTCGAACATCCTCAACTACATCACTCTTGACCGCGAAATCTTTGTGCATTCAGAAAACCACCTTGCGGACTTGCGCATCATCGACGACCTCGGCAATGAGCTGCCCTACGAATTGCGGAACCGCATTGCTCCGCCTCCTCAGCCTGTCGGCATCGTCGCCACTCTCCGGGAGAACAGTTTCGCGCCGGGCCAATTTACTCAGGTTCTCGTCGATCTCGGCAACCGCCCAAGTTTTCACAACAGTGTCCGCGTGCAAACGCCAGAGTCCGACTTTATCAATTGGGTGGAAGTCGCTGCCAGCGACGACGCTCACCTTTGGCGCATCGTCAAGCCTCGCGCGCCGATTTCGCGTTTCCGCAAGGAAAATCTGGAAGGTAGCCAGACTGTCCGTTACTCGGAAAATAATGCGCGCTACTTGCGTCTGCGCATCCAGGAACCCTCGCATCAATTCCCTGTGACTGCCGTTGAAGTTTTTTCTTCTCCGGAATTTGAAAAAAATAGTCCCATAGCAAGTGGCGTGCTTCTAACAGCACTTCAGACTCCCGATCCCGTCGGGGAACCTTCGCAAACGCAGTGGACTGTGGACCTGGGGAGCGCCGTCATTCCGGTGGCTAAGATTGACTTTGAAACTACCCAGCCGGAGTTCTATCGCGCTGTTCGAATCCTCACCAGCACCGATACGAAGGAATGGCAGCCTGCTGGCGGCGGGGCCATATTCCGATTTACGGTTGGCGGCAAGACCGAGGAATCCCTGCGGGTCGAGTGTTATGAGTTGTGGGGCCCACGCTACTGGCGCGTCGAGATTCTCAATGCCAACGATGCTCCCCTCTCATCGGTTCGCATGTCGCTCGCGATGTCCTGGCGCTTCGTCCTCTTTCATCCGAAGGAGAATCGCTCGTATCGTCTGATTTACGGCAATGCTCGTGCCAGTGCGCCGCAATATGACCTTGCGCGAACCCTTCATATCCAGCCGAATGAGGTAATGCTGCATCCCAGCGTGTTCGATGAAGAGCTAACTTCCAATTACACCGATCCCCGCCCCTTCACCGAACGCCATCCCAATCTGCTGTGGCTCGCTCTCGCCATCGCCGTGGTGTTGCTCAGCTACGCCGCTCTGCGCGCCCTGCGCACACCAAACGCCCCCACGCCGCAGCCTTAACAAAAAAAACGCGCTGCCCCGGCAGGTTCCCCCGTCCGTAGCAGCGCGTTTTAAATTTACAGTGTGGTTCTACGCCCTTTTCACCAGCCGCGTAATCCACACCAGAAGCACCGCTCCCACAAACGCAACGATAATAGACCCGATCATTCCTCCGCCCGGCCAGATCCCGAGCATTCCAAACACCCAGCCGCCGATGATCCCGCCAAGAATTCCCAGTATGATGTCCACCAGCACGCCGTAGCCGCCGCCTTTCATCACTTGGCCGGCCAGCCACCCTGCAATTAACCCAACCACGATCCAGTAAATCATCTGTAGGTCCTCCCTTTTCTCTCTCTCGCTGCGAAGGATTGAAACCCTGGGTGCGTACCTTTTAGAACGCGCCCTTGCCAAATGTCAATCGCAAGCCCGTCGAAAGAAGCAGGTCGTTCTTCTTCAAACCCGGCAAAGGATCGCTCAGGAAACGGTCGCTGTACGTTGCCTGCCAGCTCAGCCAGTTTTTCAGCTTTGTGGCCGCCGTCGTGTCGAACTGGAAGCGGTAGCTCCCGGTGTTGCTCACGTTGGGATAGATCGAAAAACGCTCGCTGAGCGTGGTGCGCTTGTTTAGTTTCGCGTCCAGCTCTTCGCCGAGAACCACCTCGCCGCTTTTCCGCGTGAGCGCGGCAACGGCGGGCGTTGTTGCTGTCGCGGGGATCGCGCCGAAGAACTCCTGATTGAAGCTGCCGCCCGCAAAAACATCAAATGTCGTGTTAGCCGTTTTGATGACGTGATAACCGAGCCCGCCTCCCACGACGTTGCGCAAATCCAAATCCTGGAATTGGTCGTACTCGAAGTCCGTGAAGCCAAAGACAAAAACTTTATCGCGCACGTTCAGATCGCCGCGAACGCCCCCGCGGATCGCATGCGCCGTGGCGTTGCTCACGTTGTTGACCGTGCTTTTGGCATAGATGGCCGCTGTGTATACGGTGATCTTGTCGCGGTCGGTAACCCGCGCCGCCTTTCCGCTCAACGCGTAGGTGAGGGAATCCGAATTCCCCTGCGTCAAGCTCAGGCCGGTGTCGAGGAGGCCGCTCCAGAAATCCGTCAAGTGCGGATGGCGCAGCCGTTCGATCTGGTCATCATAAGCTTTCTGTTCGGCGTCGTCGCGCACGGCCACGACGGCATCCTTCGAAGCGGTAACCGCTCCCGTTTCCCTCGTTGCCACGTCGAATTTGCCGTCGGTCGTGGTGACGGTCCCAACGATCGTTTGGCCGTCCTTCAACGCCAGGTGCAAAGGTTGTGAAGACGCAATCCCGGTCACGGCATCCCACTGCACGTTCACGTCCCCCGCAAACTCCGTCTTAATCACCAGAAGTTTGGCATCGGACTTGACGATCGTTCCTGTCAGCCGGTCTCCATTCTTGAGCGTGACTTGGTCGGCTTTCCCACTCACTGCGAAAAAACCTAACAGCAATACAAAAATCGTACTTCGACACACAGTCTTTCTCCTTTTATTTTGCATCTTGCCCTTACGCAATCAGGCTGGGCCTTCATTGGGCGCGGTAGGCTTGCTTTTTCTTGCGTAGCTTCTTTGCGAAGTGCGCTGATTCTACTGCAACTTCTGCGCGAATCCAATCTTTCCTTCGAACGTCACGCAGAATTCCTCGGCCACGCATGGCCGCCTCTTCCAGCCTTCATGTATACTTTTTCCTTCAGGGAACGCGCTAGCAAGGCTCCGTTCGTCTCAATTGTACTGGCCGGTCAGCCTGGGCGCGTCTTACAGCCCGGCAGGCTGGATCGTTCGGGCATCCGTAAGTTAGCAAGCAAATCAGTGTGGTCTGGGGGAGATTTCATGATCTCGCGCGTTCGATCCTTTGTCCTGCCGCTACTTGCGCTGGCCATGCTCTACGCGGGCTGCTCGAAGTCCACGGACCAAAGGAATTCCGTGTCCTCCGGCGGGCAACTCGGCTCCCGCCCCACCATCGTCTTCATGACTGATTTCGGCACCGCCAACGACGCCGTGGCCATCTGCAAAGCCGTGATGCTCAGCATCGCACCCGACGCCCGCATCATGGACATCACCCATCAGGTCCCCCCATTCTCCATCGAAGAAGGCGCGCGCTTCCTGGAAGCCGTGACGCCCTACTATCCCGCGGGGACGGTTTTTGTGGCCGTCGTCGATCCCGGCGTCGGTACCTCGCGTAAAGCCATAGTCGTCAAATCCAGGAAGGGCCAGTATTTCGTTCTCCCCGACAATGGGCTGATCACTCCCGTCCTCGATCGCGACGGCCTCGAGATGGCTCGCGAAATCACCAATCAGAACTGGATGATCCAGTCCACCATCTCTTCCACATTCCACGGCCGCGATATCTTTTCACCCTCCGGCGCGCACCTCGCCGCCGGCTGGGATTTCAATCTCGTTGGCCCCGAGGTTCCTCAACTCGTCCGCCTCACACCCAAAACCTCCACCACCACCGAAAAAGGCATCGACGGCGACATCCTTGGCCTTGACGATCCCTTCGGCTCACTCATCACCGATATTCCCGGCGACGAATTCAAAAAGCTCGGTTATAACCTCAGCGACAAAGTGGTGGTCCAGGTCAACAAAAAGCCAGTCACGCTCCCCTTCGTCAAAACCTTCATGGACGTCCCCGTCGGCGATTCGCTCCTGTTCATAGACTCCCGCGGCCGCGTAAGCATCGCGGTCAACCAGGGCAACTACTCGAAAAAGTTCGCCGTCGAGCCTCCCGGGACCATCTCCATCCCGCGCAAAGGCGTTCCGACAAAAGGGAGGTAGGAACTTCGTTTATTCACGTTCTTGGATTGCGGCTGCGCAAGCGCCTCTCCTTCCTAAAATAACTATAAATTCCCCTAGAACAGCTCCAGCTGCCATGTCTTTTTGAGCTGAAACGCGCCACAAACCACTTTCCATCAAAATCCCGCGGAACTTCTCCCGCCTGCGCTCGTATCTCTCTAACGAATCGGCAAACGCTACAAACCGATGTAGACCCACTTATGCGGGGAGGTCTTCCTCATGGGATCCTTTGGCAGCCAGCTCAAGCAGGTCCTGCGCAGACTCCGCCACGCCCCCTTGTTCACCGCCATCACCCTCATCACTCTCGCCGCTGGCGTAGGAGCCAACACCGTCGTCTTCAGCGTCCTCGAAGGCGTCCTCCTGAAGCCCTTGCCGTATCCCAAAGCCGATGAGCTGGTCGGCATTTGGCACACCGCCCCAGGCATCAACATCAAGGACCTCAACATGTCGCCCTCCAACTATTTCATCTATCGCGAACAAGGGCGCACCTTCCAGGACATCGGCCTCTACCAAGGCGACTCCGTCAGCGTCACAGGCATCGCCGAGCCCGAAAAAGTGCAGTCCATCAACGTCACCGATGGCCTTCTTCCTCTCCTCGGCTTTGCTCCCATTCTCGGCCACACTTTCACCAAGCAAGAAGATTCCCCGGGCGCCCCGCCAACCGTCATCCTCACCTACGGCTATTGGCAAAGGAAGTTCGGCGGCGACCGCAACGTCATCGGCAAAAGCATCATCGTGGACAGCAAATCCAGCCAAATCATCGGTGTCCTGCCTCAAAAATTTCATTTCCTGGACTGGGATGATCCCGCCCTGATCACTCCATTTCAGTTGGATCGCAATAAAGTTCATCTCGGCAACTTCAGCCACGAGGCTCTCGCCAGGCTCAAGCCCGGCGTAACCATGGAGCAAGCCAACGCCGACGTCGCGCGCATGCTGCCCATCGTCTTCAGCTCCTTTCCCGCGCCGCCGGGCTTCAGCCTCAAGCTCTTCGAAGACGCGCACATCGGCCCGAACGTCCGCCCGCTCAAACAAGATGTCGTCGGTGACGTAGGCACCGTCTTGTGGGTGCTCATGGGTTCCATCGGTATGGTGCTGCTGATCGCTTGCGCCAATGTCGCCAATTTGCTCCTGGTCCGTGTCGAGGGCCGCCGTCAGGAACTCGCCGTCCGTGCCGCCTTGGGTGCCACCCGCGCCCGCATCGCCGCTGATCTTCTGCTCGAAAGTGTCATTCTCGGTTTGCTCGGTAGTACCGTCGGTTTGGGGTTCGCTTACATCGCGCTTCGCATTCTTGCGTCCATCGCTCCCGCAGGACTTCCTCGCATTCGTGAAATCGGCCTCGATGGACCAGTGTTGCTCTTCACGCTTTTGATCGCGCTGCTCGCCAGCGTTCTCTTCGGCTGCATTCCCATCTTCAAATATGCCGGAGTGCGCCTGAGCACCGGCATCCGCGAAGGAGGCCGGGCCCTTAGCCAAAGCAAGGAACAGCATCGCGCGCGCAGCGTCCTGGTCGTCGTTCAAGTGGCCATGGCGCTGGTTCTGCTTATCTGCTCCGGCCTGATGATTCGCACCTTCCGCGCGCTCACTAACGTCAATCCCGGATTCGTCGCGCCTGCCGCCTTGCAAACCTTCCGCATTTCCATTCCTGAAGCCCAGGTGAAAGAAAACGAAAAGGTCGTCCGTCTGTATGACGAGGTTTTGCACAAGCTCGCCGCGATCCCCGGCGTAACTTCCGTTGCAATCACATCCAAGGTTCCCATGACCGGCCAGGGCTGGACCGATCCAGTCTTTGTCGCGGACCAGACCTACGCCGAAGGCCAACTCCCTCCGCTCCGCCGTTTCAAATTCGTCTCGCCAGGCTATCTCGGTACGGTAGGCACGCCATTATTGGCGGGCCGCGACTTCACCTGGGATGACACCTACAAGAAACTCCCCGTCGCCATCGTCTCCGAAAATGTCGCTCGCGAACATTGGCACGACCCTTCCGCCGCGCTGGGCAAGCGCATCCGTGTCAGCACGAAAGACGACTGGCGCGAAGTCATTGGTGTGGTCGGCAATGTATACGAGGACGGCGTCAGTCAGCCCGCCAACACCACCGTTTATTGGCCCCTTATGATGGATCACTTCGAAAGCGAGGACGCCTTCGTGATGCGCGATGTCGCGTTTGCCCTGCGCAGCTCCCGCGTCGGCGCGCAAAGCTTTTTGAACGACGTCCGCCAAGCCGTCTGGTCCGTGAATCCCAATCTCCCCCTCGCCGACGTCCATACCGTGGACTTCTACTACAAGCGCTCCATGGCCCGCACTTCGTTCACGCTAATCATGCTAGGCGTCGCTGGCAGCATGGCACTGTTGCTCGGCGTCGTCGGCATCTATGGCGTGATCGCCTACTCCGTCTCCCAGCGCACCCGCGAAATCGGCATTCGCATGGCCCTCGGCGCTCAGCAGCAAACCCTCACCAACATGTTCGTCCGCCACGGCCTCTCCCTCACCGCCATCGGCGTAGCCATCGGCCTGGCCACCGCCATCATCGTCATGCGCCTGATGTCCTCCCTGCTCTTCAAAGTCAGCTTCGTCGACCCCGTCGCCTACATCGCCGCGTCCCTCGGCCTGGTAGCCACCGCCTTCCTAGCCAGCTACCTCCCCTCCCGCCGCGCCGCCACGGTAGATCCAGTCGAAGCCCTCCGCGCCGAATAACCGTGGCCGCATCGCCGTGCACCGTGCCGAGCCGTCTCTAGCGGAGTTGACTCTCTCGCGGGCTCCGACGACCACGCCCTTTCGATCCATTCTCATGTGGCTCTAAACTGGGGACTGGACCAAGGTAAAGCAATCGCTCGACTGACCAAAACAAATGAAACAAATTTGGTACGTCATAAACATCGCGCTGGTCGCACTTGCTTTGCCGGGCGGCTATGAATCTCTATCGCCTGAAAAGCTGCGACATACGAATCCAGACGCGATTTTCTACTGCGTAATTCTTTTGCTCACGCCGTTGTTCGCCATATGGAGCGTTCAATACTCGATTCAGCGCTGGAATCACCGCAGGCTTGCTCGCCCCTCATTGAGCAGAAACCCTCTGAATTGGTGGCACGACCCTCTACAGTCGTTGTTTATTTCTACGTGCATCATGATATCCACCGCACTCGGCAGTGCGCTTCGGCGTCCCACGATTGGTTCGCTTGGGTTCTGGACACTCGCTGTCTACGTCTGCGTCGCTCTTGGACTCTTGGTCGGTCAGATTCTGGTTTACCGGATATATCGCGAAAACATCATCGCGGCCTAATGGTGGACACCCTCAGGCCTACCGTAGCGCCCGACAAACGCGCTGACCGGAAACTGATTCACTACGCAAATTCCCCTTGATTTTCTGTTGCCGATTAGGTACACTATTGCCCAGGTAAAACCCTATTTGGAGTGCGGCGGCGTTACTGCCGCTTTTTCGTTTTCAGTCCACTGGCCAACGCTAACCGCTTGGCAAGTCTTTCGAGCACAAGGCTAACCCATTTAGAATCAACACCTACAAGAGGCGCGTAAGTGTTGATTCTAAATAACTTACGCGATTTCTAAACTCTTTGGAATCAACACTTACAAAAAACCGGGGGAGGGGGTTGTCTCGGTCCTAGAGTCCCCTCATCCCTAGCAAGCGAAACTGCTTTGAGTCGCCCTGAGAAAGTCGTTAAATACTTCATTCTTCTCTGACGGAAAACTGGCAACTGAAAACCATTTCGCCTTAACTAACGCATTTGCTTTTTCCCAACTCCGGACCAACAATAAGGAAGAATTCTCGACTCGCGAGGTCACCATGCCCGAAGCCGTCATAGTCTCCGCCGTCCGCACTCCTGTAGGCCGCGCCTTCAAAGGCTCGCTCCGCGCCACGCGCCCCGACGATCTCGCCGCACTGGCCATCAAGGAAGCGCTCGCCCGCGTCCCCGGCCTCGACCCCAAAGAAATCGACGACGTCATCCTCGGCTGCGCCATGCCCGAAGGCGAACAGGGCATGAACGTCGCCCGCATCGCCTCCCTCCGCGCTGGCCTTCCCGTCGAAACCAGCGCCATGACCATCAATCGCTTCTGTTCCTCCGGCCTGCAAGCCATCGCGCTCGCCGCCGAACGCATCCGCTCCGGCTCCGCCGAGATCATCGTGGCTGGCGGCACGGAATCCATGTCCATGGTCCCCATGGGCGGCAACAAAGTTTCCCCCAATCCTTGGCTCGTCGATCACTCGCCCGACACCTACATCAACATGGGCCTCGGCACGGAAAACATCGCGCGCAAATTCGGCATCACCCGCGAACAAGCCGACCAGTTCGCCGCCGACTCCCACAAAAAAGCCATCGCTGCCATCGCCGCCGGAAATTTCAAGGACGAAACCATTCCCGTCGAAG
>Ga0207087_1015_pt1 | contig 37713 bp, 35 predicted proteins | sample Alteio_BWMinHeat_51_FD_153544 | JGI IMG/M metagenome (GOLD analysis project Ga0207087, IMG submission 153544) | Enriched cells from forest soil in Barre Woods Harvard Forest LTER site, Petersham, Massachusetts, United States -... | ecosystem: Environmental > Terrestrial > Soil > Temperate forest >... | reverse complement strand
TGGCAGACATCAGGCTCTTTCCAACCCCACCCTTACCTTGCAGTGACATATGAATGGACGTTGCACCACTTCCATTACTGCTTGTTTTTGTCATTCGCTTCCTCCTTTTCGTGCACTAACCTTTGCACTCTCTGCGTACCCCGCCAATGGAAACCTGGTCTGTTTTCTTCCAGTCGGCTTAGATTCGCAAACGGGTCTTTTTCTTCCTCTGCACGCACTACCGTTTTCTGTAATACCTGCGCCTCAGAGGATCTGGACTGTTTTACCCAACCACCGGTCGCGGATCGTTTTCTTCTGGCCCGCCACACAACCATGTAGAACGTGTGGAAACGCACCTGCAAGCCTTCGGTTTCGAGCGCTTCCCAAATATCTTTGAGATTCTGTCCTGAGGCGAGCGCCGCTTCTATTGCAGGAAGAAGAGAACGAATAAGAGCAACTCTTCTTTTTGGGGGAGCGGCGGCTAGTTGCTCTAGACAATGGCGAAAGTGTTTTTGTGTTGACATGAATCAGCCTAATACTGTACATATACCATTATGCTGTACATAGTGCAATACCAAAAACGTCCCGAAGTTGCGCTGAATTCACACATGTCTACGGAAATTCACGAACAATCACAGCGCACCACGCTTGTTAACGTGTTTCAACAGTTTTTCGCAGGATTTCTCGTTCTTTCACGACAATAGGAGTACGTGCATGAAAAACAGGCGGGTTATGGGTGAAAAATCCGGGTATTGGAACATAAAGGGTTGTGGCGACGCCTACGCGGTTTTTCTTAGGCAACTGCTTATTCTACAGAGAGAACGCCTGTGGCGACTTTTGTTGGAAATGTGGCACAAGTGTGCCACCAGTGAAATTAATGAAAATGGCGGAAATATATGACAAAACCTAGAATCGAAAGAAGCCTACTGTTTCCTAACAGTGAATTTCGAGAGCGCGTACGCAAGGCGTCGAAGGATAGGGGGTTCCGCTCTGAGCAGGCGTTCATCCTCGCCGCGTGCGAGAACGAGATGCGGAGAGGCGAGAATACCGACGCAGCAACGCAGTTTGAGGCGCGCGTGGCAGCAACGCTCACGAACTTGGCAAAGCAGGTGCAGGGACTCCAGACACTCGCGCACGCGCAGGTCGCCTTAACCGATGTGTTTCTGAAGTACGTCATAACCTGTGTGGTCGAACCCCCAGATGATGCTCTACCCGCGGCGCGCGTTCGCGCCAGATTGCGATACGAGAAACTTGTTCGTGCGGCCGCTGAAGGGATCTCGAGCAAAAACAGAGACACTCTCAAAGGAATGATAGCCGATGGATGACGAACCCCTCATTCGATTGGAACCGAGAAAATCAAAACACGGCCGAAACGAAAATCCGCGAAAGTATACAGGTGTTCTCCGATCGATGCTTCGCCTCGTCCAGATGTCGAAACGGGGACAAAAATCACCCGACGCGCAAGGGGCGGGAGGGCAAGGAGGGAAGGCCCGAGCGACCCGCACGTTCAATCAGCGCGTGGCTGTCCGGGTGAGCTACTCCGCGAATAAGAATCCAGGACAGTGGAAGGCACATGGAAGGTACATAGCCCGCGAGAGCGCCACGAAGGGAGGAAAGGCCGCTGAGGCGGGATTCAACGCTACTGAACAGAATCTAAACATCCCAACGACACTTGACAAATGGCAGAGTGCCGGAGACGACCGGCTCTTCAAAATCATCGTATCGCCCGAGTTTGCTGACCGCTTGAACCTACAGGAGCACACTCGCGAACTAATGCAACGGATGGGACGCGATCTGGGAACGCAAATCGAATGGGTTGCCGCCGTCCATCACAACACCGAGCATCCCCACATTCATATCGCAGTTCGAGGAGTGGACGCCAAAGGAATCCCCTTTCGTCTAACAAGGGAATACATTCGTGGGGGCCTGCGCGAGAGGGCCGAAGAAATTGTTACCGAAACGCTTGGCTATCGCTCCCGTGCCGATTCTCAAGAGGCGTGGCGACGCGAAACCGTGCAGAATCGCTTCACATCGCTCGACCGCGTTCTGCAACGTAGCAATGACCGCACCTCTTCGTACTTTAAGGTGACTGCTGATCCCGACGACGCGTCCCTGTCTGAATTCGTTCAGGAGCTCCAGAAACACCTTGCAGCACGACTCATGCACCTTCAGACCATGGGCCTCGCGCAGCTCGTTGCGCCGCAGCAGTGGAGCGTTCAGTCGGATTTTGAAACGGTGCTCCGCACCCTGCAACAAAGTGCGGACCGGCAAAAGATGCTCGCGGCACATGGCGCACTGGTTTCCGATATGCGACTTCCACTGCAGGTCACGACTCTCCGGCAGCTCGAAACCCTAACCGGCCGCGTGCTTCTCCACACAGAAGATGAACACACCGGAAAGCGCTACATGCTGGTCGAAGGTACGGACGGGAAAGTGCATTTGATCTATCACACCAGCGTGATCGAGGAAGCCCGAAACCAGGGGAGACTCGCGCCCGACCGTTTCATTCGCCTCGAGAAACGATTCGTAGGGAAAAAACCTGGCTTACACGTGGAGGATCTTGGAGACTCGAACGCGCTGTTGCAGAACTCTTCCTACTTCCGCAGAGAGGCGGAACTCTTGATTCGCCGCGGGATTCATGACGTTCAGCCCGTGTGGGGTGGATGGCTGGGACAATACCAAACACAGGTGCAAGCCGAATTACGCAATCTTCTTACACGTAACCGCGGAGATTCTGGACGAGGCGGACGGTCCAACTAAAAGATTGTCTTTCTCCACCCAAGTTATGCTATATATACATCTATGCTGTATATGTATATTGTCAGAATCTCTTGGCTTTAGGAGGTTCCCTCGGTGAGTAACAATAACGCAGGCCTTCGCGGGAACGTAGGCGACGGTGCCATAGAGCCCTTAATCGCGTGGCCTCGGCAATACTTGGAAACGTATCTCGACTCCGATGCCACAGGCCGCGTGCCACTAGGTGCCCAGCAACTCCTGGATGTCCTCGAAGCGGCCTTTGACCGCGACGCAACCCTTGTCCGCGAGTTCGTCGAAGAACTGAACGGTGAACGCGGACCAAAGAGCCTCGGAGACTCCACCCTGCAAATCGCAAGTGTGCACAGCGAGGGGAAAGAGGGGGAATATGAACTCCTCTTTGATCCTGCGGACACCCAGGATCTAAAACACCTCGTCGATAAATTAGATATGCGCGCCTGGGAGAAACATAGGGCTCAGACCGTTCCCGCTCTCGAAACACAACCGGATACCGAACGGCGCGAGACTACTGTGTTTGTCGCCAGGCATTCGCCTGGAAGTGCGGCCGTGGAGGTTCACGACAAAATCTCAGGCACCGACGTCCGCAAACTGCTTGGCGGCGGGGAACTTCCCGCCGTTCTCCAGTCCGCACTGAAACAGATGGCTCCGGATGCGCGCATTGAAAACGCGCAGACCGACAGCGGTACATACCGGGGTCGCGTCATTGGCGAGACCGACAAAACTCTCATTCAGCAAATCACTTGGCATAGCGCCGTTGTCCACAGGAAAGACCTTCTGGACATGATCCCGGCTGTCGGTGAAAACGTGCGCATTGCCTACAGCAACGAACATGTCCGGGTGCTCCCCGTCAAGGAAAGGAGCAAGACGCAGGGGCTGGAACGGTGAAAGGACTGGCTCCATACCGCAAGCCGAAAGATCCCGGGTATGTCGGCGGGTTCAATTGGACCCCGACAATCGTCGGTTTTGTCGGCCTTTTCTTAACGAATGTTGTTGCTACGCAATATGTTGCCTGGCGCTTCGAATATCAGCCCGCGCTCGGCCCGCCTTTGCTCCGTATCGGCCCCTTGTACCTTTACACGCCTTATAAATGGTTTGTGTGGGTGTGGACGCAGGGAAATACGGTGGACGAGCGGATCAAACTTCCGTTGCTCATCGGCGCTGGCATTATTGTCGGCGGCGGGTTCGCCTCCGGTGCGCTCTTTTTCCTCCTGAATCTAGCCCGCACGAAGGCGCTCTCGAAAAACACTGAGGACCTTCACGGTTCAGCGCGGTGGGCCATAAAAGCGGATATCGCGCTAATGAATCTCCTGCACAGTAAGGAGGGCGTATATGTCGGAGGCTGGCACGAAGAATCGCGCGACCGGCTTCACTACTTACGCCACAATGGACCCGAACATATCCTCGCGTTCGCACCCACGCGCAGCGGCAAAGGAGTAGGCATTGTAATTCCAACACTCCTGGCGTGGGCGGAAAGCACCGTTGTCTACGACATTAAGGGCGAGAATTGGGCCAAAACCGCGGGCTTCCGCAGCCAGGCCGGGCAAATCTGCTTCAAGTTCTCCCCCGTCGAACCCGAGCACTCTTCCCGATTCAACCCGCTGGCGGAAATTCGCCTGTTCACTGATCGCGATGTTTCCGACGCGCAAAATATCGCGAACATGCTTGTCCGCACAGGAGAGGACAGTCCGCAGGAACGGTACTGGCAGGACGCTGCCGCGTCGATCACTGCAGGAATGATTCTGCACGTATGCTATGCTGCCGCTCTCGACGGGCGGCAGGCCTCTCTCTGTCAGCTTGCCGGCGTCTTTACGCGCCCAGGGGTTACGTTCCGCGAAACCCTCACCCAACTTCTCAACTATGAGCACGACAAAGACAAGGCCCACAATTGGCACCTTCCCACTGGCGAGCCGACGCGCACGCATCCTGTCGTCAAAGAGAAGGTCCAGGAGATGCTCGACAAGGAGGACAAGGATTTTTCCGGAGTCCTGTCCACAGCGAAGACAGCGTTGACGCTCTACAGCGATCCCCTGGTCAGCCGCAGCACTTCTGCCAGCGACTTTACCATCCAAGACCTCGTGAATAACGAACGGCCTGTATCGCTCTACCTCGTCGTTCCCCCAAGCGACAAAATCCGGCTTCGCCCGTTGATGCGCCTTATCTTCACGATGATCGTTAACCGCCTCACCGAAAAACTCGATTTTCAAGGCGCCGAGCAACTCCGCAACAAACACCGCTTGCTCTTCCTGATCGACGAATTTCCTTCCCTGAAGCGCATGGAGATTTTCGCGGATGCGCTGTCCTACATGGCGGGGTTTGGACTCAAGGCATATCTCATCACGCAGGACATTCGCCAAATCGTGGACGAGTACGGTCGCAACGAAAGCATTGTTAGCAATTGTCATGTCCGCGTGGCCTTTGCGCCCAACCAGTACGACACCGCCGATCTCCTGAGCAAAATGACCGGTACTCAGACCATTCGAAAAGCGTCGATCAACTTCTCCGGTGCCCGCTCGGCGCCGAGGCTCCACCATATGAGCGCACATATGGATGAGATTGAGCGTCCGCTCATGACCGCGGATGAGATCATGCGTTTGCAGCCGCCGAAAAAGGAGAGCGGCGGACACCAGGAGAAAATTATCGCTCCCGGGAAAATGGTTATCTTTGTTTCCGGGCATCATCCCATTTACGGCACGCAAATGCTCTACTTCTTTGACCCCATCCTGCGCTCCCGCGCTGAAATATCTCCGCCAACAAAATTCTATTCCATCCACGATGGAAGTCTCTGGCCCCAGGACGCACCTCCAGACTTGGCCCCGGGGCTGAAGCCGACATCCGGACCGCACCCGAACCGACGCCTGCCTGCTTCATCTGGCAGCAGTTCTGGCGCGTCGACGGCGATCGAACAACCTCCGCCACAGCGTAGCGCCGCGCTGCATCCGGCGCCGGGCATATTGGAACAATTGGATCTCAATTTGGAGTCTTAAACCATGCAGGAGAATCGGTTTCAACTCGCCGGCTATCTTGCAGCGAAACCCACGCTGCGTTATTTGCCCTCATCCACGCCCGTTGCCAATGCCCGGCTTGGACAAACATATCGTTTCACCCGGAATGACAAACCATCCGAGCACACCAATTGGTTCAGCCTCATCTTTTACGGAGATTTGGCGATCTTCGCCATGGAACTTGAAAAAGGGACCAATCTTTACGTCGAAGGGACTTTCGACCAGCGGCCGTACGTCGGCCAAGATAATAACAAACGCTATGTCTATGAAGTCAGCGTGCAGAAATGTTTTGTAATAGGCGGCATTTCGCAAGACCCGCCCACCCCGATCCATCCGCACGCCGCACCCACGAATGAGGTCACGACCGATGGCGACCCGCCTCCGGAATACCCTGAAACTCAAGACACCTGGCTCCTATGAATTGCGCCAACGATTCCGCTGCGCCGTCTTCTGGACCTGCCTGCTGGTGTCTCCCCTTTTCCTTGGACTCATTGCCGGCTGGGTCCTTGGCCTACGCGTTAACATCACTCCCTCCCTACCGCCCGGCGTGTATGTCATTAGCCATTCCCCCAACTCTCATCTTGTGGAGTTCTGTCCGCAAGGAACTGCGGCCTCAATCTCCCTCAGTCGCCAATACCGCACCGCGGGGGCCTGCCCCGACGGAGGGGCACCTCTTCTCAAGCTCGCCGTCGCGTTTCCTGGCGACCAAGTCCTGGTGAGCGCAGATGGAATTCGAGTCAATGGAGAACTGCTTCCGAACAGCGCAGGAAGATTCCGCGACCACTTGCAACGCCCCCTCGACCCGTGGCCATATGGCAGCTACAGAGTCGAACCGGGGACAGTGTGGGTCGTCTCCACGTTTAACAGTTACAGCTTCGACAGCCGTTATTACGGCGCCATTCCAGAGTCCTCGATTCGGCACCGTCTCCGCCCACTGTGGACGTTCGCTACGGAAATTCCTCATCAGTAGCGTTGCGCTTCCCGCCGTTGCCGCCTTGACGGCGGTGATCGCATGGAGCGGCCACCTCGCGGTCATCCCTCTTTCCCTTGTCGCTCCGCTTCTCGTCTATCATGCGAAATCCAGAAAGCACGCATATGCTTCGATGTTCTGTTACTACGCGGCCGCGAGCTGGCCGCTCATCCCTGGAGCGCGTGCTTTCTTTGGGCTCGAGGGGACACCGCTCGTTGGATTGTTACTCTGTCTAGCCGCCGCGGCTCTGCTTGCGTCGCCTTGGGGTTTGCTGTTCACCCGCGGGCGCGGAAAAGCCGCACTCTCTGTGCCGCTTTGCATCCTCCTCGCCGCGATCCCGCCGCTCGGGACCATCGGATGGGCTTCGCCCCTTCTTTCCGCAGGCGTTTTCTTTCCGGGTTCGAAATGGTTTGGCCTGGCACTCATTGTCGGGTTTCTGAGTCTCTTCCGTTTCAAGGCGGCACCGAGCGTCGTCTGTTTAACGTTCTGCGCTCTCGTCTTTCACTTCCAGTACAGGCAACCGCAGCTCCCGGCAGGATGGGAAGCAGTCAACACAAACTTCGGAGGCGCGGGGCAAGGCGACCCCGATTTCGCGACCGAATACAACACCTACCAATCAATGCAGGCGACAATCCTCGAGTCCCACGCCGCTGTCCTGCTCTTCCCCGAGCACCTGGTCACACACTGGAATGAATCCACGGATGCTTTTTGGGCAGACACATTAACGTCGGTCGCAGCGCAGCACCGCACCGTCCTTATCGGTGCTGGGATCAATCCACCGGCAGCTCCAAGGAATCCTTTTGCACAGAATCGCCACTTGAATGTGCTGCTCGCACGCGGGGAGGAAGACACAGCGCTCTATCAGGAGCGCATTCCCATTCCGATCGCAATGTGGAAGCCTTTCAGTGATGACGACGTGCCACTGAACCTCTTTGCCCGGGGAACAATCCGCCTCCAAAATCAAAACGCCGCCGTGCTCATTTGCTACGAACAAGTCCTCGTGTGGCCCTTTCTTTCTTCCGCTCTCGAACATCCCACCATTCTCTTGGTCACCTCGAACGACTATTGGGCTAAGAACACCCGCATCCCGGCGATTCAGCAATCGAGTGCCGCGAGCTGGGCGCGGCTTTTCCATCTTCCTATGCTTTCGGCGACCAATTTCTGATGCGCTTTTCAAGAAACCATTTTCGCAACGCTCTTCACCGTCGCTGCCACAACTCGCTCACGCAAACACCCAACGCCAACCCCAGCACCAGGGTTAATCGCGAGGATAGGCTCTCCAGGGTACGAACTCGCAAGGACAGCGACGTGCCTCATTTTGGAACGCTGCAGCGGATACGCGTCATTTTGGGCGCTAGATGGCTCGAAAGTGAAATCAAAAGCAGACTAAGTAGCAGAATCTAATGACCTTCGTTGAGAGGTCATCAGCTCATATGCCCGCCTTCTCCCACGCGGCGAGGACTCGCTTTCCGCCCTCGCTTAGATATGCTGTGCTCATTGGACAGGCATTCAGTTCCCAAGGACCCATCGTCGTCTCGTGAAACGTTCCTCCATGGTCTGTCGAAACCAGTAGCGTCATATCCCGATGGATGCTCTCGGTTGCGGCGCGGTACAGAACAAAGAGCGTCCCCTGCTCATCGGCGAATGCGCGCATACCACAGCATCCGCATGCGCCAAGCGTGGCCGGCGAAACCGCCACTTCGCGGGCAAACGTCTTGCCGTCATTTGTGGACCGCGCCAGTACACTTGGCGGTGGTCTTCTCCGGGTTCCGCGCCCGTCGCATGCCAGACTACATAAACGTCACCGGCTGCGTCAGCGGCTATGGATATTCCGCCGTCGCCACCTCTTGCGTATTGCATCAAGTTGCGCTGCGCCTCGAAGGCTGTGCGCGAGTCGTTGAGCCGGGAAAAGAACACTGGCATCGCGTTCGTCGGGTCGCCGAACTGGGCTCGCGCACCAAACCAGATCACGTAGACACGCCCGTTTCTCCCGACCGCCATCTGTGGCCCTCGCACGGTACCGATGGCCACCGCGCCGTTGGAATCGCTGTTCACACTGAAACGGCGAAACATAGCACTTCAGTGTCACATAGGAGTACGTCGTCCGTTGTCCGCGGAGACTCCGTCAACAGGATTGCAGCCGCTCGAAAATCGGTTGCTCTGTGATTGATGCTAAAGGGCTTGTAATCCGGAGACGGAGCCCGCCTTAAGCATTCGCGTAGATGGTGCTCGGAACCATCGAGACCACCACATTTTGGGCTTCGCGCTTAGCGTGGAATGACAACCTGTTGCTGGAAAGTGCGATATCCAGGCGCGGGGACTTCGATTGCGTATTGACCGACGGGCAAGGTGCTAAAGCTCGCACGGCCATTTAGGTCAAATACCATGGACAATCTCGTGGCGCTGTTGCTCGTCAGAAGGGTAACCGTGGCGCCGTCGGAAAACGGCGCACCGGCGTTGTCCTGAACCTGCACGGTGAACTGGCCGGTGAAGACAGAGTCTTTTGGGTCTACCCCCCAATCTTGACGACGACTCGATAGCGCCGATAGTCCTTATAATGGTGCGCGTTGCGGTATTTCTGGCCGCCGATTTCGATGTACACGTCTACATCGCTAGGCAGCCACAGAGGATCTGGAACGTCTTGAAGGCGCACTGCGCCGAGGGTCACCTCGGTCGTCAGCTGATCGAGCTTAATCTCACTGTTGGGCGCAAGCAGATCGCTCCGCATGCGGAGGATTTGAAAGTTGCTTTTATCCACCCACAAGATTCCCTGCGTCGGCATGTCCACGTCTTTCGCGCCGGTTCCCGCCATAACGGTTGCGAAGTTAACCTCGCCAGGGCGCTGAGCAAATGCCAAAACATACGTCTCGCGTGAACCAAGCATTTCGTCGCCAACGTAGCGGAACCGGGACTGTGATTGCGACTGCGCGGCGGTCGAAAACTCAATACAACTCAAGGCGTAGCCGGAGGTGACCAAATACCCCTGCGCAAGGCCGATCGGCCCCAGGCGATTGCCCTTGTCATCCATGCGATATTCCGCACTGGCGCCCCATGAGTAGCCGTGGTGCAGTATCAAATAGTTGTCTTGAAGATGCTGCTTCGCTTTGATTTTTCCATCTGCATTCAGCCTCTCCTGGGTCAGGTCTTCGCGCGCAATGAGGTCGCCAATGTTGTGGACAAAATCATCCATGCGCTCGCCCATCTTCTGAAGGATCATCGGCAATTCTTGTTGATCTGCTGCAGGCTCAAGGGCTTTCAACTCAGGGACGCGTTCGACGACTTGTGCCATCGGCAGCTCGACGTATGCATGTGCATTCGCGTAGTCACGTTCATGCCCTGCGGCTGCGGTTTCTGTGCTTGCGCTGTCTGGAGATGTGTCACCCGTCCCGCCAAGCCTCTTGGCCTCAGCCTCGAACTTCTCTACAGGCCAAGGCCGCGAGTAAAACCCCTGTCGCGTCCGCGCTACTAAGTCGGGTTTTGCGATGCGGATTTCGAGGCGATGGTAATCGCTAGGCCGAGTTGTAATCGTCGGATCGAAGGATATTTCGTAGTATGCCGCAGCATCGGCGAGGCATTTTCGGAGAGCCGAGGCAAGGTCGTTGCCGGGGTGAAGGGCCGCGCCGCCGCTCTGTGTGGCGATTGTCTCCAGCCTCAAGGCTCCTGGTCCGATGTCACTCGGCTTGTAAGCTGCCGCCACGTAGACCTCCCTGTCGGAGGGCCTCAAGTGAACGGTGGGCGGGTCTGTAAGGCCCATTTCAAGGTCCGCCAGAGCCGAAGGGTCCAGACTGTAGAGGGTAATCCGGCCCTCTCGGAGCTGCGTCGAGACCTCAACGACATTTCCGAACACTTCTTCTTGCAGCTGCCGGAGCTTTGCGTCGCGCTCCTTCTCCAAACCGACCAGCGGCGGCCACCCCGGAGACACCCAAAGAATGATCTTGCGTCCAGGTTTCTCGCGGTCGGCGGCCAGAATCTGCGCCAAGGCTTGAAACGAAATCTCAAAACGAGCGGCGCCTCCCCCGCGGTCAGAGTTTTCGGTAATACTGCGGAGGGCAATCGGGTGTTTACCAAGCGCAGCCCTGATAGCGTTTCCATCCTGTGAAAAGTCCAGCTGAGGCTGGAGACCATTGTCCGTGAGGATAGCGACCGCAGTGGGATGGGCCAGATGGCCTCCGTCGGACTTTAGGAATTTTTCAACTTCTTGATACACGATGGACGCCTCACGAGAGCCGATGTTCACCGCGTCGAGGACTAAGATGACCTCGATGCCAGCCTGCTGCCCATCGACAGCCGCGAACGAAGTCATGGTTTGGGGCACATCGTTATCGAGGATGGTGAAGTCCGACTGCTGAAGCCCCTTCATTGGCGGGCCGGACTTGTGACGAACTACCACGTCAAGATAGATCCTGTCGCCGGGGTGGGCTGCCGAATGATTCTGCCGGGCTAAAATTTCAGGTGTGCACAACCAGAGCACCAGAAGGAAAAGACCGAAACGTTTGTTTATATACATTGGGCTCCCGTCCTCCGAGTGAAACCCCGCCTAGGACCGCCGCAGCACTTACCGATTCCGCAGCGTACGAGAATCTCCCTATATGGGACGCTGTCAAGGGTGGCCCAGTTACAAGCCCAACATTCCGCCGACTGCGCTAGCACTGGCACGCGTTCCGCTCAGCTGATTAAGGCATATACATCCACAAATCATTCATATTGCCTTCAGTCCCCGACGCAGGAACGCCGAAGCCACCAAAGAGCCATAAATCTCCATTTGCATCGACCCAGTGGCACGCTTGGGCGCGGGCGCCGGGAATGTTTCCGGGGCCAAGTATGCCCTGAGTCCCATACACTCCATTCTGATTCATCAACTTGGCGCCGGACACCCACGTCCATTCCCCGTTGCTGTATTTCCACAAGTCGCTCAGTCTTGCGTGCTAAGTCCGTTTCGCTGCGGCAAATGCTCGCCGGTCGGGATTCGTTCAAGCTGCGCAATTATTTTTTGGATGGCCAAGGCCAAGTCGTTCGCGGAGCTGATGCGGAAGACCGAGCCGTGAAGGTCCTTGGTGAGATGCTCAATGGAATCGGGGAAATGGGTCCCCACACCGTGGAACTCGAAATAGAAGAAACGTGGAGGTGCGGGTTCGCGCAGCTGCATCAGTGGATTCTGATCGACGGGCGTAAGAGGGCCGAGGAAAACCACTGCATCTGATGGATCCTTCGCGGAAGTCTGCTCTTGGGCAAGCCGCAAAAGAAATTTGGACGCACTCCCGCGCCGCAAAGCCTGGTAGGGAAGACTGGCCAGCTCAAGGTGTTTGAGAGCAGTGTCGAGTTTGGCAAAACCTTCAGCGTCAAACTTCTCCTGCCGAAAAACCTCACGCTGCTGCTCCAGATTGAACGCCACAATTTGCACGGACTGACAGGGCAGCCGTTTTAGAAGCGAGGCCAGCGCTTGCAGCAATAAGGAGCGGTCCCAAGCGTAGAGCTGAGCGGCGTACTGATGTATCGGTGCGGCGTCGAGCAACACACTCAAACGCACTCCGTTGGCCTGCAGTTTGCCATCCCAGGAATCGGGAGCCAGCGGCGCCACACTCCCAGGGCTCAATGCCAACGCGACGGCCTTGTCGCTGTATTTGCCAGTCTTCAGATTCCACCTCTTGTAACAACTGCGTCCCTGTCGGTTGAGTAGCAGAAGTTCCACCGAGTACCGGCCTTCACCGACGTTAAATGCGCCACTCGTCGTGAATTGGGTTTTTCTCAGATACTTCAGATCGATTGTGCCCCTCATATCCGGAGGAACTGACGGAAGTTCGAGAGATGCGCGAAAAATTACGGGGAATGCTCCCTGGGGGATTACCCTGAGATAAGAAATCGGCTCTTCGCCGGGAGCGAACTGCCCCAAACTCGCGGATAAGACCAATCCGGTTTGATAGCGAAAATTGAAATCCAGAAACGGAGTCCAGGGCCGAACGTCGCACTTAAGAGAGTTTTGTTTTGCCCTAGAGTCGATGATTTGGTTGACGATGGGGATCTCTGATGACGTGAGCTCAACTTGTGCCCTTAACGGAATTCCAAGGCTGAGTAGGCCCAGAAGTGCAAGTGTCTTGGACACGGCAAGCCTATGATGGCGAGAGTTCTCTAGCTGGGACGAATTCCGTAAGTGCCATAGCTGCGTTACTCACTTACGGCTGACGCGATGTGCTCGTTAGGAACTTTGCGAAGCACACTATCCACTTTCTCGAGAAAAGCGGCCGCGGCAAATGGCTTAGGGAATACCTCAAATCCCTTAAGCGTCATCCGATATTGAAGCCGATCATCTTCGATGAGCCCGCCCACCATCAGAACGCACAGTCCTCGACATTTCGTCCGCAGAAACGTGGCTGCATCATAGCCCGGAATGCTCTCAATGTAAGAGCTGATTATCAACAGGTCCGGCCTGGACTCTTTCAGTCTGTCGACCGCAGTTCCCAAGTCACCCGCCGCTAAAACCAAGTATCCCCCGCGCTCTAACACTTCCTGAAAAACCGAGCGCACAACCGGATCGGAGGTTAGAAGCAGAATCGTCTTGTTCATTGTCGTATTCAGGGCCTAGTGCTCAGTTGCGTCCACTCGATGCCGTTTTTCGTTGTGCCCGGTTCCTGGAGATCCCCTAGTGCGAAATTGCCGCTTTGACTTCCTTGTCGGTGTTCGTGGTTACCCGCAAGAGCATGCCTGTCCCGCCCGAAATCTTGAGTTTGCCGCTGTCAGAAACTAGGACGATCACTCCAACGGGTGCGGTCCGGCCCGCATGAGCAATGGAAATGTGTTCGAGGCCGTAGGCTCCGCAGGCATCGGACGAGAATACCCACAGCGCCTGAGGAATATCATTGCCGTCGATGGCGCCCCTGCACTTTGTACCTTCCTTAGCCCTGACTCGGCTCAGGACACCGCCAGCGACGGCCCTTCCCACGACTTCATTTGCGTTCTCGCCGGTTGTTACGGGACCCCCTTCTCCGTAAACAACGTCGCCACCCACTTGGACTGTCGTCAACCAGCGGTACACGTCGCTCTCTCCTGGGCCGATCGGGGGTGTCTGAGCCTCCATTATTCGCATGAAACCTGCGATGGCTCGCAGATTTGTGGTGATGGAGAATGTCCGATTTGAGGAGATCAGTTTGTCGAACTGGAGGGAGATGCGAGCTTCGGCGCTGGTGGTTGCCGGAACCACTTCGACGATGTGACCTAAGATCTTACTGCCTTCACGTATCCGCGCGCCCGAAGCCAATAGAAGGTTCTGCATAATTCTGCCCGTGATCACTTGACCTGGTTTACTTTTGGCCGAAGAGATGGCCGAGTTCAAGCGTACAGGAAGTATAGTTCCACTTGGAACGGTAGGTGCCCCATCGTCTGCCTTAGCGAGGTGGAGGAAGAGCGTTGCGCAGACCAATGTGAACAGAAGTCGCCAGACTGCATTCCCAAAACCGGGAGCTTTTTCTCCTGGTTTCACGATTACCTCCTACTCCTACATCGTCGAGTTCTTTGTCCGCCCTCGAGTGCACGGAATACCTTTTCTTCTTCGGGCGCTGGGAGTCACGAGTGGGGCCTGCAGCTCGACTAAACCCAAAGTCGTGATTTCGCCAACGAATCGAGTTCTCTGACAAGTTCACATCGTGGGGGCAATGTCTCGCACGTATTCGACGGGCTGCGAGCCGACGACCTCGGAACAAAGACACCTTCACCGCAGATGCGGTGATGCCTAGTTTTCGCGCGGCATCCTTTAGATCAACACCCTCGAGGTCACAAAGGTGTACTGCGGACCGATATCTCGGAGGCAGCTCCTGTACCGCTTCATACAGAATGCGAGACCTTTCCCAACGAGCGCACTCCTGTTCAGGGCTTGGCCCGGGGTATGAGTAGAGTTCGTCCATCGTCAATTCGCCTGCGTTTGAGAGGTCCGCCTCCGAAGAACACTGCGGGCGGCATTTCATCCTACGCATATATGTCCGAGCGGAATTCCTGACAATGCTGTGGAGCCACGTGGAAAACGCCGAGCGTCCCTGGAATTGCTTGAGACTCCTGAAAGCCAGGAGAAGTCCATCCTGGAGCGCATCTTCGGAATCTTGTGGATTTCGCAGCAACCGTCTTGCTGCCGTCCGGAGTCGTGGCATGCAGGAAGCGAAGAGTTCGCCCAGTTCGGTGTCATCCAGGTTAACCGGGAGAGTCGGAGTCCTTTGAATCTCCAAACTGGGCGTTCGCCCTTCGGATAGCAAGTTTCCTCCTTGGTGGCAAGTATCAATCGCTCGCTGAGCTTATCAATTTGTGTGCAACAGTGATTCCAATCGGGAACCAACTCATACTTCATTCGCTGCCGAACGTCTCAGGGAAAGGTCAGCATGGGCTTTCCCTTCCGTAAGATGAAGATAATGGAGACAGAAAGCGAACTATTTGTCTCTCAATTTGGACTTCAAGTAGGGTATTACTCGCGACGCCAGAGGCACTGGCCGGCGTGATCTAGCGCCAGACCATCCGTTCGCTTTCTTTACACGCAGCGTTCGTTTTTTGCACATCCTCAAGTGTCCGGCGAAGCTCATTACGATCAGCGATGCCGTTGTTGCAGAACAGGAAGGACTTATGTCGCATCTAGATTGTCAACGACATGGAACTACGTTTGCACTAAGCAAGACTGCCTCGCGTTTCGCTGTCTGGTATTGGCGGCGGATTACAGCTAAGGAGCGGGACGGATGCCTAGGTTCTCTCTTTACGGCATTTTTCGATTTACACTACTTTTTGGAGCGAGCGCTGCGTTCTTGATGTTATTCCTATAGCCGGGGAACTGGAGCTGGCCTGAGCGGCTTCGATCGAGTGGAAAGGCACGCGACGCGCTTCAGCGGAGAGGCTTGTGGGAAAACAGGATGCAATCGATCCGCGGAAAGGTCATTGAGTTCTTGCGCGATACATCGGGCGATGTAAACGGAATTGTCCTTGATGGCGGAGAAGAATTTTGTTTTTCGGCGGACCATCTGGGTCAGGTCACGGAGATCGCAACGCTAAACTCAAGTATTCAAATCATGTTCGACTTTCAAAACGGCAGCGGGGAGCAACGAACTCTTACCGCAACGCACATTACGAACCTGGATTCGAAGCGATCAGCAAGTTTGCCGGGCCCCGTGTGCCTACGCAAACCAGGGATACCGTCTGAGGCCACCCCTGCAACGACGGCATCCCTGGCCCACCTTAAGAACATTGAGAAAGATGGATCCGCGGGAACTGATCTGCGCGGAGAAGAAAACCTTGATCCTATTGGGCTTCTGCTTGAGAAGATGGCCTCTCAACCTTGTCCATCACGACACCCCTCGGATGAGGATCGACAGCGGGGCCATGTGCCCCTTCCGCAGGTCATCAGAAGCGACGCGGCTGCAGAAATTGAACATGCTTACGACAGCTTGCATCGCATTCAGGCAATTTTGGCGTATTTGAACATCATGAAGCGTCAGATTCACGGCATGGGCCAGATGCACGAGGAGGCCATGCATACTTACGAGCAAGCACTGTCGCGGTATGCGGCACGGGATTTTGAGGGAGCACGGGAATTTGCCATAGCTTCTGGATGTCTCTCTCGCGTAGTTGAAGGTGTTATCTCTAGAACGCTCCGTTCGGACACAAGTTATCCGTCCCTTGTTTCACCTCCCCCTGAGCACAAGGCTGCTTGCGGGGACTCCAGCCGGGTGCGCGATGATCTCGACGCCGTTGAAGCCGTTCTTTCAAGGATTCATTGGCTCATGGAAAATGGAACTCTTCCATTGGACGATCGCACGCAGGTGAGGAAGATCGTCGGTTGGAGCGACGCATTCTACGAACAAGCCCGCCGAATGTTTCAGCACGGATCACACGAGGATGCGGCAGAACTCACTCAAGCGGCAGTTGATGCAGGTCATTCTGCAGAACACATTTGTCGGAATTGGTATGTGGCCCACGCTGCTGATTCTCAGCATCACACGATCCCCTTCGATCGTTCACCACAAGTTTAATCTCACATTCCCGCTAGAACAGCCCTGCCATGGAATTGCTATGATAGAACGGGTGGAAAGGGGTGACACGCTGGTGTCGAGACTCCCACTCTCGAAACTTAGTTTCCGCTGGCAGATCACGCTTTTGGGGACGCTTGTCCTTGTTCTCTTCCTTTCTGTCCTATTTTCCACCTTTGCAACCCTCCGATACACAAAATCAGCGGTTCTGAGTAGCGAAAAAAAACAGCTCATCGCAATCACGCAAAATTTGGCACGTGAATACGACGATAAAGCGGAATTTTCACGCCAGAACAAGGAATTGCCGCCATTGAACAACCCGGCAGCAGCGTCATCACGCGAAGTGCTCACACTTTTGAGTCGGGTTGTTCTGCAGAGCATCGAGGGCGTGAGGGGCGGGTTCTATTCCAAAACAGGGGATACGCTCCTTGGCGACTCGCTTTCCATCCTGCAGGTGCCCGCCGAGAAGTTCGATCGTGAAAATACTCCTGGAGATGAACAGAGGGTCCTTCTTGAAGTCGCTAGAGGTGCAGCAGAAACACATCAGCCCTCGGAGCAAGTCCTTTCAAGTACTGCGAATACTGTTCTAGTCGAAGCGGTTCCCATTCGTGATGGCTACTCGATTGTTGGGAGCGCGTGGACCGTCAAACGGCTCGGTGTTCTGCCGGGCGCGAATCGATTCCGGGCTTACCTGATTACCGCCGGACTGGGAATCGCCGCTTTGGCGAGCGTCCTCATGACACTACTGGTGATTCGCAACTTGCAAGGCGGAGTTCGAAAGATCGAGGGTGGATTGCAGAGTCTCGAAGGAAACCTGGCCTCACAGATTGACTCCAAAAGCGATCCGGAAGAGATTCAGCGAATCGCCCATGCGATCAACCGCCTGGGGGTTGCGCTCAAGGAAAACAGTCAGCGGGAAAGGCAGATCGAGAGCCAGCTAAGGCATGCGGAGCGCCTTGCCAGTCTGGGAAGATTGGTCGCAGGCGTAGCGCATGAAGTTCGAAATCCTCTTGCCACAATTCGGCTCAGAGTCCAGATGTGCCGTCGTGATACGGACAATGCAAACGTCAAGGAATCGTGCTCCGTCGCCCTCGAAGAAATTGAACGTCTCAACGGCATGGTCGACCGCCTGCTGAGCTTTTCAAGGCCCGTTCAACTCCACCTGGAGCCGGCTGATTTGAGAAACCTGGTTGAAGAGCGGATGGAGTCGTTTCGAGACTGGGCCCTGAAGCATCGCATCACTCTAACCACTGACTTGCCGCGGAACGATCTCTCGATGCAGGTAGACAAGGACCGCATGGCTCAAGTATTCGACAACGTCATTCAGAATGCCATCGAGGCGATGTCGGAAAGGGGTGGAACTCTTTTCGTGACTCTGGCGTCCATGCCAGTTAAGCCAGACAACGGAAACGGTGTGTCTCTCGAGTTTCGAGATACAGGCAGAGGCATGAAGCCCTCTGTTATCAGTCATGTGTTCGACCCGTTTTTCACCACAAAGCCATCTGGCACCGGACTTGGTCTATCAATCTGCCACGAACTCGTTCAGGCCCATGGAGGCGATATTCGAGTGGACAGCGAGGAAGGTCGGGGAACGAGCGTGAGGATCACAATTCCAGTTCTTCACGCTTGAACTAGTAATTGATTGTTTCGGGAGTCGAAACCGAATGGGCGCCACGATTCTCATCGTCGACGACGAGGCTAACCTGCGCAAGACGCTCGCCCAGATCCTCAGCACTCGCGGATATTCCATTCTAGAGGCCGATGATGGCACCACGGCTGTCAAGTTCTTGCGCGACGCCACGCCCGACCTCATCTTTAGTGATTGGAAAATGCCGCAAATGGGGGGAGAGGAATTCCTCAAGTACCTGCGTGGCCAGCCCCGTTTGGCATCTATTCCCGTGATCGTCATTACGGCGTATGGTTCGAGCCACAGCGCAATAGAGGCTGTGCGGCTGGGCGCGTACGACTTTGTGACCAAGCCATTTGACTTGGACGAAATTGTTTTGGCGGCAGAAAGAGCCCTGGACCATTCTTCACTGAATCGAGAGGTCGTCCGCTTGCGGGCACACGGAGGGCATGCGCAAACGGCCGCAGCTGGCAGACTCATCGGTTCCAGTGGGCCCATGCTCGATGTCTTTATCATGATCGGAAGAGTCGCTGAAACCGACTCGACGGTATTGATCTGCGGCGAATCAGGAACTGGCAAGGAATTGGTCGCGGAAGCCATCCACAACTACAGCCAGCGAAAAGATAAGCCGTTCGTCGTAGTCAATTGCGCCGCGATACCTGAAAATCTACTGGAGTCGGAGTTGTTTGGTCACGAGCGCGGCGCGTTTACCGGAGCCATAGGACGAAAGACTGGCCGATTCGAAATGGCGGAAGAAGGCACAATTTTTCTCGACGAAATCGGAGAGCTTTCGCCGGGCCTTCAGTCAAAGTTGCTCCGTGTTCTCCAGGAACGTACTTTTGAGAGAGTAGGCGGGACTGAAACAATTCGTGGCAATTTTCGAGTTATCGCTGCAACAAATCGTGATCTCGAAGCATCCGTCCGTGAACGGGTATTCCGTGAAGATCTGTTTTATCGATTGAACGTGGTCCGAATTCCGATTCCGCCCTTGCGCGAGCGCCGGTCTGACATCGTTCCTTTGGCTGAGCATTTCTTGCGAATTTACAGCAACAAGAATGGGCTCCCCGCGGTTGGTTTCAGTGACGAGGCGGTTCTACTGCTCCAAAACTATTTCTACCCCGGCAACGTCAGAGAGCTCGAAAACATGTTGGAACGTGCCATCCTTATGGCGCGTGGCCGCGTCTTGATGCCAGAACACTTTCCAGCCAAGACTTCCAGCAACGGCTCGGGTGACCCGAAGCAGTTAGAAATCGATCTCCTCGCGTTGCCTTTCCACAGGTCCATTGCGGAACTAGAGAGACGCTTGATTGAAAAGGCGATCAAGGAGTCCGCTGGGAATAAGTCCGACGCTGCGAACCGGCTACAGATCAATCGTCGGCTGCTTTACAACAAGATGGAGGAACACAAAATCGAGGAGTGATCTCTGGCGATAAGTAGCCCAACAGCAACGAGGCTCTTTAGAACGATATCTGGCTCTGTTCCGTTTCTTTACACGCGTGTGCGGTTTCTTCCCAAATCTGAAGATCCGATTGTTCGTCTTCCTATCAATCTCTTTGTAATTCTTACAAAATGAGCACCTTAGCACAGTCAAAAGCCGAGAAAGAATGGGCATCAAAATTGCCCTATTACAGGTGTGCTCCTCGTGAGCATCGAGGTTATTGGGCCATGAAACTAGAACTGATAGTAGTAGGGTGTGTCGCATTTGCCGCAGGCATCTGGGCATCCGAAAGCCGAGCAGATGTCCAACAGACGGCGCGACCAGGAACCCTCAACTACGTCGAGGGCCAGGCGACCCTCGGCTCGCAATCCTTGGACGCAACTTCTGTGGGCAAGGTGGAAGTTGGCGCGGGGCAATCTTTGAAAACGCAGGCGGGCAAGGTGGAAATTCTGCTAACGCCCGGAGTCTTCTTGCGCCTGGGAGATATGAGCTCGGCAAAAATGATTTCGCCGGGTTTGCTCGATACCGAGGTCGATCTAGACCAGGGCGAAGCTATGGTGGAAGTCGCGGAGATTCGCAAAGAGAACAATCTCCGGATCGTGGAAGATGGCAAGACCACAGATCTCATAAAGACCGGATTGTACGATTTTGATGCTGACCACCACTTGGTTCGCGTCCTGGACGGTAAGGTGGTTATCGAAGATGGAGCCCGACGCATCAAGGTCAAGGGCGGGCGCGAAGTTGATCTTGGCGGCGATGAGCCTCTGCGAGCAAAGAAGTTCGATAGGGGGACGACCGAGGGAGAAGATCTCTATCGTTGGACCAGTCTGCGGTCGTCCTACCTCGCCGAAGCCAATGCCGATGCTGCGCAGACTTATTTTGGCAGCGGGTTTGATGGCCGGTTCGGAGACGGATGGTATTGGGACCCGTGGTTCGATTCATTCACGTTCCTTCCCGGCGATGGAATCTTTTACAGCCCGTTCGGATGGGGTTTCTATTCACCTGCGTGTGCTTTTGCGGCACCGTACTTCTATGGTGGCCGGTATTACCGTCACTTTGGCCCGAACTACCGTGCCTGGGGCCCCGGTATTCACTATGGGCTTCCCGGCAACTACGGGCGCGGCGTGCACTACGGGTCCAGGTCAGGCTTTCGTGGCGGCTACTCGGGAAGAGTGATGAGTACCGTACATGGCGGAGGATTTCACGGTGGTGGGGGATTCCACGGCGGTGGATTTCACGGAGGCGGCGGGCACCATTAGCGCGTGGTGGTTCCTAAGGCTAGGAACTACGTCAGACAATTGCAGGGAAATCAAAACATGAAAACGACAACCATGAAGCGCATCACAATCGTCGTCGACAATTCCGTCGAGCGCCAAATCGTGAAGGAGATTCATGATCTCGGTGCTACTGGCTACACCTGCACGGTGGTCCACGGGAACGGGGCGAAGGGCGCGCGTCCAAACCATTGGGCAGGGCCAAATGCAAAGATTGAGGTCATTGGCACTCCCGAAGTGACCGAGCGAATTCTTGAGCACATTGAAAAGAACTACTTCGGGCACTTCGCCACCATTGTTTACGTCGACGAGGTTGAGGTACTGCGTGCCGAAAAATTCGGTGCTGGAGGCCACTAAAGGAATGGTTGAGAACAGAATCCGGTTCTTTTCGACGATGGCGATGAATGAACGAATCTGGACGAACGCACCGCCGAACGCCGTAAAGATCAAAGTGATTCACAATCGCAAAGAAATCGCTCCGCAGTCGGAGGAACGCTCGGCATATTACCCGGCCACGGACGAGTACACTCATATGCCAAGCATCGAAGAGCAGATACAACTCCGATTCAATGCTAAGAAGATCGATTCATCGGGATTGACAATCCAAATAGATACCGCCGACGGCCAGCATGCTGAGGTTGAATTCGATCTGCGATCTGCAGAGTCTCCGGTGAGGTCCATAGCGACGGTGCTAGATCGGACCTATGCCTAAATATGCGGGAGTCGCCAGTGTCTACTGGTAGGTTCTGGCTTAATTTCTCTTGTGCCCCGATCGCGCGTGCCCACGGATGCCCAAGCAACACTTTGGCGGCGTCACCGGAAACGACGATACGATGCTCATGCGTCTCACTGATGGAGAGGCTGCAAATGACTCGCCCAGCCATCGGATGCTTCGCTTCATTACTAGCTGTCACGTTAGTTGTCTCGCCGATCTCCTCCGCTTACGAGTCGACGTTGGATTCAGAATCAATTCGTGAAGCCTATTTCCTGGGCCGACGAAATGATGAAAAGACAGTCGCCTTTTTTGACAACTACGCAAAGCACTTGCAGATGCCGGATAGGGGACCCTACGTTTCATTCATAGGCCTGCTCACGCCATATGCGCAGGTTGCTGCGCACTCGCAGAGCGTCACCGGTGTTTACAGCGCTCAGCAGGCCGAGCACGATTACGAATCCTATCGCGACACGATCCGGGTGAGAGTGCGCATCGAATTTACAGCCACCTACACGGCCCTAAAAGACCAGAAGCCGGCGAACAACAACTCCAGAACACAAGGTTTCGTCTTCCGGCCGCCGGATTTCTGGCGCGATTTTTGCTTCGAGCTCCACCAGGGCAATGGATCAATCAAATCCCGAGATATCCGGGGAACACCTATCTATGACGATGGTGGATTCAGTGGAGCTGAAGTGCGGCTGGAGTACGACGCGAAGGAGGTGAAGTCCGAAGATACCTCTTTCGAGGCCATCACGCCCGATGGACAGCATGTCCTCGCAAGATTTGATCTCTCGAAGTTACGCTAAGTAAGTCGGTCGCGGGTGATTGCTGAAAACGGCAGCGAGCGTGGCGGCGAGTTACAGCCGCGGCCAAGTCGTCAGGAATGGGCACGTGGCAACCATCCAACGGATGGCCCCATAGTCCGATTCCATAAGGAGCCGAACTTCACAGGGCATCGACGTCTGTTACGGGATGGCTGACAGCTGCATTGGCGTGGCGCGCCTTGACGTACCGGAATTCTTGCCGGCGGGAGGCGCCGCCGACCCGCCAGCAGCAAACGTGTGACGTGCCCGATTGCAGCAATTCAAAACCATGAATGAGATTTCTTGGACGGCGCCGGACCACCGATCTTCCAAGACGCCGGACCAAGACTGAGCGGAGATAACAAGCAGGCGTTCGTGAAAGCGAATGCAGGGAAGCCGGCGTTAATCGCGCAATCAGGAGAGAGGACATTCATTATGCAACCGACCGCGGATAAATCGGAAACTCCGGCAGCTCCAGCAAGGCCTGCAAAAGGCAATCCTCCTGACATTGCATCCGTCACGGTTCCCGACACGCTCTCGGCGCTTCATGTGAATCCTGACACCGGGCTTACGTCGGCAGAGGTGGATGTCAGCCGCAAGGAACACGGCTACAACGAAGTGGCCGTAAAGAAGGAGCACGCCGTCCTCAATTTCCTCAAGAAATTCTGGGGAATTTCCGCGTGGATGCTCGAACTCATCATGGTGCTGTCGGCAGTGCTCAGGAAATTCTCTGATCTCGTTGTGGTAGGCACGCTGCTGGTTATCAATGCCGTGCTGAGCTTTATGCAGGAGCAACGAGCCGCCGGTGTCGTTGAGGCACTGCGCAAACGGCTGCAGGTTAGCGCCCGCGTCCGGCGCGAGGGAAAATGGCAAGTCATTCCCGCACGGGAATTGGTCCCCGGCGACATCGTTCGCGTGCGGCCGGGCGACATCATCCCGGCAGACGTCAAACTCCTGACGGGAGGGTTGACCGCGGACGAGTCGGCGCTCACCGGCGAATCGAAAGACGTGAATAAAGCGCCCGGCGCAGTGCTCTCGTCGGGGTCGGTTGTCCGGCGGGGCGAAGGCAACGGCGTGGTGATACTGACCGGAGCGAAGACCTACTTTGGCCGCACCACGGAACTTGTGCAGAAGGCGCGTCCGAAACTTCACATCGAAGCGGTCGTGTCCAAAGTCGTCCGCTGGCTCTTCGTCATTGTCGGCGCGCTGTTGTGTGTCGTGATTGTGCTGTCATTGGTCCGCGGGGTGCCGCTGCTCGAGATGGTACCGCTCATGCTCGTCCTGTTGATGAGCGCGGTGCCCGTCGCACTTCCGGTTATGTTCACAGTCAGCATGGCCGTCGGGTCGAAGGAACTAGCGAAGCGCGGAGTGCTGGTGACGCGGCTAAGCGCTTCGGAGGATGCCGCGACAATGAATGTGCTGTGCGTGGATAAAACGGGCACAATCACGATGAACCAACTCGCTGTCACGGGCGTGATCCCTCTGGAACACGCGACGGAAGCGGACGTGCTGTTTGCCGGCGCTCTCGCCTCGCAGCAAGCCAACCAGGATCCAATCGACGTCGCGTTTTTGGACGCGGCAAACAAGCAACACATCTTCGACAACCTTCCCAAAGTGACGCCCGTTTCGTTCGCACCGTTCGATGCGAAAAACCGCCGGACGGAAGCCGTGGTCGAGCAGAACGGGCAGCGGCTGCGCGTAATGAAGGGTGCCATGCGCACCGTCGCCGAGGCCTGCGGACTCCAACCTCCGGCGATGCAGGCGTTGGAGGCGCGAGTCAGCAAATCGGCTGCGAAAGGCTATCGGACGCTGGCGGTCGCGCGCGGCCCCGAGACGGGTACCCCTGCATTGCTCGGATTGGTGTCACTATAGGATCCGCCGCGGCCGGATTCCAAGCAACTCATCGCCGAACTCGAGGGTTTGGGCGTTCCAGTAAAGATGCTCACTGGCGACGCACTGCCGGTGGCGCTTGAGATCGGCAAGGGCGTCGGCTTACCAAATATTCGGCGCGTGGCCGACCTGAAGGCCGCAGGCGCTCTGGACAGCAACAAAGCGGTGGACTTGTTGGCGGGCGCTGATGGTTTCGCTGAGGTGTATCCGGAGGATAAATATATCGTTGTGAAGCATCTGCAAGCCGCGGGGCACGTGGCCGGAATGACGGGAGACGGCGTCAACGACGCACCTGCTCTGCGCCAGGCCGAGGTGGGAATCGCCGTCAGCACTGCGACCGACGTTGCCAAAGGTGCCGCGAGCGTCGTCCTGACCGAACCGGGGCTGACGAACATCGTGGCTTTGGTCGAGCAAGGGCGGACGATCTACCAACGCATTCTGACCTGGATCATCAACAAGATCAGTCGCACGATCCTGAAGGCGGCCTTTGTGGCCATCGCGTTCATGATGACCGGTAAGTTCGTTGTCTCCGCCTTTGCGATGCTGCTGCTGGTCTTCATGACGGATTTCGCGAAGATCTCGCTGGCTACCGACAACGTTCGGCCATCCAAGAAACCAGAAACATGGAACATCGGAGGTTTTATCACCGTCTCCGTGGTGCTGGGTGTCGCGATGGTTGCGGAAACGCTCCTATTTTTGTGGGTCGGCTGGTCGTATTTCGATTTAGCGACTGACAACAATGCCCTCTACACCTTCAGCTTCCTAATATTGCTCTACTTTGCCGTATTCTCCATCGTGTCCGCGCGGGAGCGACACTGGTTCTGGGCGACGCTGCCGAGCACGACCTTCCTGTTAGCCCTCTCGGCGGATGCGCTCACTGGAACCGTGCTGACGTTCGTGGGTCTCCCGGGGCTCAAGCCATTGCCTTGGTGGCAGACGTTCGCGGTATTTGTTTATGCCATGGTTGCGTGCCTTGGCGTGAACGACGCCGTGAAAGTCGCGATGATCAAATGGCGCGTTCTTAGCGTCGTGGCCAAGAAGCCGGCCGATGTGACTCCGCAGATCGCAAAGCGTGCCTATGAACTCTATGAGAAGCGAGGCCGACAAGATGGTGAAGCAGTTCAGGACTGGGAACAAGCGGAGCACGAGATTCGGAAGAATTAGGCACGCCGGGCGAATGCGACGTAGACGTTCTTCAAAGCCCGGGAGTGCCCTTTGCAAGTCATACAGATCATGGCACCCAAGGAATGAAGATGAAAATCCATTCTAAAGATTTCCGTGTGCGGCCCGGGCAAGAGGTTTATCTCAAAAACTGGCCGACGATCGTAAAGCCCGCTTACAATTCCAAGAAGCAATATCGCAAACTCCTGGAAGAGCACGTCGCGAAGTTGAGCTCGCTACAACAGCTTCACTACGCGTCCAACCGCTATGCATTGCTGCTGATTTTTCAGGGCATAGACTCCGCCGGCAAGGACGGTGCCATCCGTCACGTCATGTCCGGTGTCAATCCGCAAGGCTGCGAGGTTTTCACTTTCAAACAGCCGAGCGCCGAGGAACTGGAGCATGATTTCCTCTGGCGCACGACTTGCCGTCTTCCCGAACGGGGACGGATTGGAATATTCAATCGCTCGTATTACGAGGAAGTTTTGGTTGTCCGGGTGCACCCGGAGATTCTCCGCAATGAGAGGCTTCCGGAAGAGTTGCGCGACGAGAAGACCATTTGGAAGGACCGGTATCGTTCCATCGTCGACTTGGAGGAGCATCTCTACCGTAACGATACCCGAATCATTAAGTTCTTCCTCCACCTGTCTAAGAACGAACAACGAAAGCGCTTCCTCGAGCGCATTGATGAGCCGGACAAGAACTGGAAATTCAGTCTCTCGGACATTCATGAAAGGAAATACTGGAAAGACTATATGAAGGCTTTTGAGGATTGCCTGGGGGGGACAAGCACACATCATGCGCCTTGGTACGTCGTTCCTGCAGATGATAAGGAGAATGCCCGGTTGATTGTTTCTCAAATTGTGATTAATGAATTCAAAGATCTTAGGATGGCATACCTCGAGATCAGTGCGAAACGTCGGCGAGAATTGAAATCCATCCGAAAACACCTGGCAAACTAACGTTCGAAGAACCGATCCGGTATAGCGGCCTCATGACGTCATTTCCTAGGACCTCCAAGCCCGGCACTGTTGGGCGCCATCTCAAGCACCAAAAGAGAATTCGTCTTTCGCCACTGCGACCCACTTTCGCAGAAATCCGGGGTTTGCCACCGAAAAGAACGATGAATATCGGGAGTCAGGAGCGCACCTAACGCCCAACGTCGTTGTTTTCGTTGTCTTGGCTAAGTCAAATGTGTTGCGCTCTCAGTTGCATTCGCTGCGGTCCTGAAGTCCCGTGTTTGACAAGTCGAACGGTTGCTTCATGGTCGCATCCAGGCCCACAAGACAAGGGCGACGATACCAACAAAGACTATGAAATATCCGAACCAAGCTATCGTCTTTTCAAGTCTTGTTCTTTTGAGTTCATCCATAAACCAGCGCGGTATCGACGACAGTATCTCTTCAAATCAAGTCAGTTCTTCAGCACGCGCCTCTGCCTGTCCTTTCGGGTGGCCAATACAACTTAAAATCTTTGCGATGCTAGCCGAGAGTCAACTCACTGTCCAGGTGCCGTATTCGCGATTCCATTTCATCGAATAGCGCCATAAGGGCGGTAAGCGCTCTTTCCCGTGTCAAGGTCCACCAGCTGGAAACGAAAGTCAGTGCGGAGTTGCGGTGACAAAAGCCAGTAGAACCAGACTCAAGCGATATTGGTATCGGGCATCTGTGTCAGCGATATCAGCTTCCGTCTTTTGAAGTTCGGCTTGCGTGAACTCGACGATTGAACCAAGGCCGAGGTTGTAACGAGCCTGCGCCAGAGCGAGTGCTAGATCGGCCTGCTCGCGCAATTGTTTTGTCACCGATAGGCGCTCAAAGGAACGATTGGAATCATGCCAGGCGTCCCTAACATCGCGAGCGAGATTGTTCTGAAAATCCAGAAGTCTCTGCCGATTAACGTCAGTTTGTAAGTCAGCGGCCTTTGCACGCGCGTTGTACAAGAATCCGTTGAATACTGGAATGTTGACGTTGACCCCGACGGCTCCGTACCAACTGGGGATAGCGTCGTCGCGCACTGGCGCCTGCCCAACGACGCTTAAAGCGGTTATGGTCGGGCGCCACAAGTCGTGCTCCGCACTAGCGGATTTATGTGCCGACTCGACTTCATTTTTCAGCGCCGCTATTTCAGGCCTCTGTTGGATTGCTTCCACAATCAACGGGTTCACATCCACGGGCGGAGCAACGATGTTTGAAGTCTCTTCGACGAGCTGGAGATTTTGCTGGTCCGGATAGCCAAGAATTGCCGAAAGGGAGGCCACCGACGCATCGTAATTATTTCTGGCTTCAAGCAAGAGCAGTTCCGCACGAGCCTCATCTACTTTGGCGAAGCTCAGGTCGATGTCAGATTTCAGCTTGGCGCCAGTGAGTGCCTGTATTTTGTCGACGAAGGTCTGCCGCGCATTCACCGTCTCATTCGCCACCCGCATTAGTGCTTCTGTTTCAAGAGAATTGTAAAACGCCTGATCGACAGCAAGTATGATTTGAGCACGCGTGGCAGTGGCGTTCTCGTCTTCCGCTTTCGCGCCATACTTCGCGCTGGAAAGCAGGTTTGTCGTGCGGCCGAAGTCGGTCACTAACTGTCCGACCGTCACTCCGCCGGCTGCTCGAGGAAACAAGCTGGGGTTATTCAGGTAGCCCGCAGCGATACGACTGCCCGGGTTGGCGTCGACAGCAGTTAGGCTGAGATACGCGTTGGGAAGTAGTGCGGACCGCTGTTCCCTCACGAATTGCTGCGCGACTAAAGCGCGCAGCTCGCCGATGGCAATCTGAGGGTTGCTTCTAAGGGCAATTGTTTCGGCTTCCTTCAATGTCAACGACATGGTGGCACTGGAAGAAGCGAGCTGCGCCGTTCGTGCGCTTGTTGCAGGTGTAGACGGTAACTGTGCAATCGCACACCTCCCACACACCAATATCGTCAATATCACCAGAAGGCAGCTAGACCTCATGCCGGTAACTCGATCGGATGGGTTTCTTCCTTGCGGTGGACAATCAGATATGCGGCTGGAACGAGATACACAGTCACGACCACGGAAACAAGGAGGCCGCCGATAATCGCGCGGGCGAGAGGCGCGTAAGCTTCGCTCCCAGCTTCGATGCCGAGTCCCATTGGAATCAACCCGAGCAGCGTAGCGAGGGAAGTCATTAGGATGGGTCGGAGCCGCAGGCGTGAAGCAGTCGACACCGCATCCCGGATAGATTTTCCCTCTTGACGTAAATGCCGAACGAACTCAACGATCAAAATGCTGTTGGATACCACGATCCCGACCATCATCACGATGCCCATTAGCGACATGACGTTGAGCGTTGTGTTCGTGGCCAGGAGAAATAACAGCACACCGGCCAATCCGGGCGGCACTGCCAAGAGAATAATGAACGGGTCCTTCCATGAGTCGAATTGCGCGACCAAGATCAGAAACACCAACACCACCGAAAGAATCAGCCCGACGCCAAAACTCTTGAACGATGCGCGCATACCCTGCACCGAACCGCGTAGCGTCACCCGAACGCCTTCGGGTAGCTTCGTGTTCTTGAGGATTTCATCGATCTGCGAGCTGATCCTGCCAAGGTCCTCATTTTTCGGCGCGACGTACAAGTCAATCACTCGAAACAATTGATAGTGATCTACCTCGGTGGGGGACGCGATGGTTTGTACATTCACGATCGAGTCTAGGTAAGTCGGCTGCAGGAGCTTGGGGCCACGCAACGGGATTTGCTTCAAGTCAGTGATGGTGCTTACTGCATCCTCGGGATATTGCACGGTCAGAAGATATGGGTTCCCGCTTTTCGGGTCGATCCAGTAGTTCGGCGCTATCATGCCATTGGAGGTTAGTGCCGTGATCACGTTGTCGACCACTTCCTTTTGTGAAAGCCCCAACTGGGCGGCTTTCTCACGGTCGACATCGAGTTCGAGGGCCGGATAGTTCACATCCTGTGGAATAAGTACATCACTTACACCAGTGAGGCGCCTCACCTGTGCGGCGATCTTCGAGGCCACAACGTAACTGGCATCCATGTCGTTTCCACTGACTTGAATATCAATCGGTGCCGGCAAGCCTAGATTGAGCACGGCATCGACGAGACCACCGGACTGAAAGTACGTCGAAAGCTGAGGAAGCTCCTGTTGAATGCGCTCCCTCACGCGCCTCATGTACTCATAGCTTCCGACCTTGTGCCCCTCGCGCAAACTGGCCTGCACGAACGCGGTGTGCGGTGCGGAATTCGGCGTGTAAATCGCAGAAAAATCGGTGGTGATTCCGATATTTGACACGACAATTTGCAGCTCGTCATTGGGAACCACCTGTCGAATAATTTCTTCCACTTGCTTAACGTACCGTTCGGTCAACTCCACGCGTGTCCCGGTCGGAGCCTTCAGATTTATTAAGAATTGACCGGCATCGGTGCGGGGGAAGAACGAAACACCGAGGAGCGGATACAAAGAGAGCGTGAGCAGAGAAACTCCTGCAAGGCCGACGACCGTCGCCACTGGGCGCAGCAGAGATTTCGCCAGTGTTCTGTCGTATTTCCCCAGCATTACCCCAAAATAGTGGTTGAACCCTGTGACGATTCCCCCCAATCCTCTACGAGGTCCAGCACCCACGTCTTCGTGGGTTTCGTGTTTGTGAATTAGCTTTGCGCAGTAGAGCGGGACAACCGTCATGGCAACGACGTAAGAAGCCAGGAGTGAAAGAATTACGGCAGATGCGAGCGCAATGAACAAGAAGCGGCTTACTCCGTAAAGGAATACCACTGGAAAGAACACGACGCCGGTGGTCAGTGTGGCAGACAGTACGGCGAGAGACACTTCACTGCCGCCTTTTTCCGCGGCAACCTCGGGCGTCTCGCCATGCTCGAGATGCCGGTAAATGTTCTCCAGCACGATAACCGAGTTATCGATCAAGCGTGAGAAAGCCAGAGCCAGTCCGCCGAGCACCATGGTGTTGACTGTGCCCCCACCAATGCTGATCGCTAGAAACGCTGCCAACGCAGAAAGAGGGATCGATAAGAACACCGCCGCCGTGGCGCGCATGCTTCCCAGAAAAAGAAGGATCATCAATCCGGTTAGGACCAGACCGATTGCGCCCTCGTGCATCAGGTTGTCGATCGCTGTCTTGACGAAGACTGACTGGTCGAATACGACGCGCGTAATCAATTGTTTGGGAATATCTACAAGATGCTTCAGCGCATCACGGATGCCGTCAACCACGGCGATCGTGTTGGTATCGCCGCCCTGCTTGAGAATTGGCAAATAGACGGACGGCTGGCCGTCCACACGGACGATATTGGTCTGAATAGCCTGCGCGTCCACGGCTCTACCGACATCGGCAACCAAAACGGAGGATTGGCCGATGGTCTTCAGCGGCATGGCATTGATGAGGCTCGCAGTGGGTACTTGTGCGTTTGAGTAGAGGTTGTAGTCGAAAGGTCCGATCTTAACGTCGCCGGCCGGAAGAATAAGGTTGCTATCGTTCACCTGGCGCACGACGTCCATTGGGCTCAGTTGATGGGCCTGCAGTTTGAGCGGGTCGACATACACCATGATCTGCCGATACTTGCCGCCAAAAGGTTGGGGTACAGAGGCGCCTGGAACGTTGGCGATCTGGTTTCGAACATTGTATTGTCCGAGATCATGCAGCTTTGTCTCGTTCAATCCCTGTCCCTTCAGCGTAATCAGGCAAACCGGAAGACTCGAAGCATCGAATTTAAGCACCACCGGCGGAAGCGTACCGGGAGGCAGGCGGCGCAGGTCGGCCATGGCCAAATTCGAAACGGTGCTCAAGTCCGCGTCCGCGTTAGTGCCAGCCTGGAAGTAAATCTTGATGAGGCTGACGCCTGGGAGCGAGCGCGATTCGATGTGATCAACACCGCTCGCCAAGGTAAAAAAACGCTCGAAGGGATTGGTAATATTTGTTTCGATCTGCTGAGGCGGCATACCGGAATAAAACGTCGCGACCACGACGACGGGTATATTGATGGATGGAAAAAGGTCCACTGGCATCCGCACGAGCGTTACCGTCCCAACGATGGCGACGACAAGGCACGCTACGATAATGAAGGATGCATGTTTGATCGAGAACCCAGACATTAATTGCCTTCCCCCGTTTTCAAATACTCATCGCCGATCTCTTTCGCTTGAATTTTCTGCCCGCTCTGAAATTGGCTGCGGTTTCCAATAATTACGCGGTCCCGTTCAGTCAGGCCCTCAATCACTTCCATGTAATCCTTGCCCTGAATCCCCAGCTTGATGTGCCGTTCCTCGACGATATTCTTGGGATCGACCGCGAGAACCGTCGCATCGTTCTTGTTCTGGGTGACTGCTTCGAGAGGAACGAGCAGGGCATTTTGGTTCCCGCTCACTTTCAACGCGGTTTCCGTGAACATTCCCGGTAAGAGGCGCCCACTTCTGTTCTCGAAATCTATCTCGGTCTCCATGGTCCGGGTTTGCATGTCCAAGGAACCTGCAAAACGCGAGACTTTCCCGACGAAGTCCTTGTTCAGAGCCTGCACGCGTACTTTGACGGGATCGCCCAGATGAATTTGTGCCGCGATCGATTCGGGAATGGGCAACACCAGGCGCAGTTCTGAGACTTGCGCGAGCCGCACCACGGCCATCGACTGTGTGCTCGACGACGTGCCCGCTGCGATCAGTGCTCCCGTGTCCGCGTAGCGCATCGTAATTACGCCGGCATATGGGGCTACGATGCGCGTGTAATTGGACAAAGCCTCGTATTGCTTTTGCGTCGCCTCCGCTACTTCCAAGGCCTGCTGTGCGGCCGAGAGCGCCGCCTGTGCGCTCGACAACTGCGCTTCGGACCCGAGATCTTTGGCCTGCGCATCGTCGACTTCCTGCTGGGCAACCAGACCTTCCTTTTGCTGCGCGGCCTGGCTCAGCCTGCTGTACATGGCGTGCGAGGCTGCATGTGTGGACGTCGCGCGCTCCACATCGCCTTGCGCACGTCGAATTTCCTCTTTGGCCCGCCGAGCGGCTGCATCGGCCCCAGTCAATTCGGCTTGCAGTTCGGGAACCTCCAAAATCGCCAGCGTTTGGCCTTCTTTCACATGATCGCCGACGTCGACGTTTATCTTTTTGATGTATCCGGCAACCTTCGCGTGAATGTCGACGTCCTGGAACGCCTTGAAAGCCCCGGCAATCATCAGCGTGTCCCCGATTTGTCCGCGCTCGACCCGCGCAACTGTCGCTGGCATCTCGGCAGAGGTTGTGATTGGGTGCTTCTGATCATTGGCTTCGGCGGAGGTGCGCTTAACCCAGCGCAGCGCGATAAAACCAATGAAAACTAGAATTCCGACAACGAAAGGCACAATTTGTTTTCGTGTCATACCTGTCCTCGGGAAATTCCGAAATCCAGCAAGATCAGACCAAGCCGGTTCAGACGTCTGCAGAATCTTCTAATGGCGCTGCCCCAGCAACCTGTAACCGCCATCGCACAGCGGTGCGGCCAGACTTTGTTGAAAACATCTCAGAACCGACGAGTGCCTCCGGAAGGCTCGAAAACAGCAGGGCGGAGACCCTTGGCATCGTTCGACTCCCGTCGGCAAACTTATCGCTTACGATTTCTCATCATCAGTTCTCGGCGGTCGTCAATCTAGCAACTGCGATGCCAGAGTTCACGCCTGTGATGAAGTGTTACAAAGCCTTGATTTCTTTAAGAAGGAAGCGACACTGACCAACGGGAATGCATTTTCGTCACAGAAATGTAAAGAAAGCGAACAGGCGGCGTAAAGAAATCAACCACGGATATATGGACACTTTAACAGGCAGAAATGACTCGTCCGGACGGACAAGCGTCCGGAAGGCTCGCTCGTAAAGTGCTATGCTGCGCGAATGACGACGTTGTCGTTTGTAATTCTCCTATGGATTGGCTCGCTCGTGGCGGGACTGCTCGGCGCATTGACGGGACTTGGGGGTGGCGTCGTAATCGTGCCGCTTCTCGTTTTTGGTTTTGGCGTAGATATTCGCTATGCCATGGGAGCCTCGCTCATATCCGTAATCGCGACTTCTTCTGGTGCCTCCGCAGCGTATGTCAAGGAGGGATACTCGAATCTGCGCATTGGTATGTTCCTGGAAATAGCGACCACGTTGGGCGCGCTATTCGGAGCCTACCTGGCCGTAAGGCTGGCGACCAACCTCATTGGAGTCATCTTCGGTGCCGTCTTGATACTCTCGGCGCTCTTGTCCTTCCGCGAAAAACCGGAACAGGCGCATGAAGTCAAACCGAACCGACTTGCGCACCGCTTGAATATGGATTCGGATTATCCGACCCCTGACGGCCGCAAGTCATACCATGTGAGAAATGTGCCGGCGGGGTTTGGGGTCATGCTTGGAGCCGGCGCTCTTTCCGGATTACTGGGAATTGGCTCTGGGGCATTTAAGGTGCTGGCCATGGACCAAGTCATGAAAATCCCATTCAAGGTTTCCACGACGACCAGTAATTTCATGATCGGCGTAACTGCAGCTGCAAGCGCGGGGATTTATTTACGAAAAGGATTTATCGATCCGGTGTTGGCGATGCCAGTTGTGCTTGGTGTGTTGATTGGCTCGCTGATTGGTACTCGCGTTCTAGTCCGGGCAAAATCCCATTGGTTACGGATTGTATTCAGTCTAGTGATCGTGGCGTTGGGAATTGAAATGATCTACGGCGCGTTAACCGGGAGACTCTGAGTGAAACAAGCAACTTGGAATGATGCAAAGGTTGAACAAATCGTGGGCAGATTGCTGCAGATCGGAGTTTCCCTTGCTGGGCTTATTGTTCTTGTCGGCGGCGTGCTCTATTTGTTTGGCAACGCGCACGTGCCCCTGAATTACCGGTCTTTTCAAGGCGAACCCGCCACGCTACGCAGCATGCGTCCAATTATTCGCGGCGCGGCGCATCTGGACAGTCGAGAAGTCATCCAATTGGGACTCCTTCTGCTCATCGGAACACCTGTCGCTCGGGTTGCGTTTTCCATCATGGCCTTCGCGATGGAGCGCGATCGCACTTACGTAGCGGTCACTTTCATTGTGCTCGGAATCCTTCTCTATAGCCTCTCGGGGGCTACCCTCTAGCCGCGTTGAATTCCGCAATGCACTGAAACTAGGCTCGCCACTGGACGGGTCGCTTCGCACAAGCTCGAGTGTGGGCATCCGAAACTGGGACAGACCTCGTTTGTTTTCGGGTTGGGGCACCGTTCAGTTCGTGACTAGAAATCTGCCATAAAGCAGCGTTACTGATTAATCGCTGCCGCGATGTGCTGGTCAGGCACTTTACGAAGAACGTTATTCACTTTTCGAGACGCGCCGAAACAAAGCCCCCACGCGACATAACCCAAAACCAGATGTAAATTGAAATTCATACCCTCGCGAACATCCTGTCCGTGTGCATCAACTCCAGTGCACCCACCTCGATCAGTTGCATCACGCTGTTCAGCAACGCGCGGAGCAACGGTACGTCCGGAACCGCTCCTGACGACACTGCCACTGCCGCTATAAACGTTGCGCGCCATCCGCATGCGAACATTGCTGCTCTTTTCGGCCTTCAACCAAGGCTCGCGGCTCCGTTCCTGCCAGCGCTTGCGTGTGCACTGGAGGACTTCGAGCTGTCCATCGCCCGGGAAAAGTCGAAGAACGCGGTCGCCTTGGTATCAACCCATCCTTCGCTCTGCGCGATTGATACTTCGTCTGTTCTGCGTTTAAATGCTCCCCCATGAAATGATGCCTCGAACTCTGGCTGGCAGTCTGACATGTTAGAGTAAAATCCGTGCGGCCCGAGATTGAGCAAGTCGTTCAACTGATCCAGCGCAAGGACCCAAAGTCCTTGGAAGAAGCTCTGGAACTACTGCAGAGCACAGTGTTTTCCTTCAGCATGAAGGTCTGCGGGCAGCGGCAAGATGCCGAAGACACCATGCAAGAAGTCCTTCTCAAATCCGTTCGCAACCTGCCAAAGTTCGACAACGCGAAGGCTCTGATGGTGTGGCTCTATAAGGTCGCCAAGAACCGTTGCCTGATGAGCAGGCGCAAGAGCAAATTTGCTCCCAAGCAAGACCTGTCCCTCGAACAATTGATGCCCGACCGCCAAGAATTGCAAAAGCTATCGGGCAGTCCCGATGGAACGCCGGAAACTTCCTTGTTGCGTCGCGAGAATGCAAAGCGCCTGCGAGAAGCGATACAAAAATTGCCACCGGACTATCGGCTTATATTGGTGCTGCACGACATGGAGGATCTGTCTGACTCGGATGTCGGCGAAATCACCGGGCTCCGACCAGGGACAATCCGCGTGCGGCTGCACCGGGCGCGACTCTTTGTGCGAAAGGAACTGGCCAAACAAGATCAGCATCGCATGCGCCGTCAAACGACGAAACCCGCAGGGGAAATACACTCCTCAGCAGTACCGGGCCAACGGCGCTGCAAGGAAATGTTCGCGGAACTCTCAAACTACCTGGATGACGAACTGGATGATTCCCTTTGTGAAGAGCTTGAAAAGCACATGGACGGCTGCGAGCCCTGCAAAGCCTTCCTATCCAGCCTGGAGAAGTCGATCCAGCAGTGCCGAATAGCACCAAATGAGTCCCCCGACCCGCGTATCGCGGCTAAACTCAGACGCGAATTGTTATCCGAGTACCAGGGGCTAATGGCGGCCATCACTAAGCGCGACACAATCAACACAAAGCGGATTTAGGCTTTCTCCAGGCTCCGCTTAATCCAAGACGCATTTTCCTGTAACAAATTCCAGTTCCTTGCATTTATTGGTGTGGCTCCGATCTACCGGGGCCTGTGAGAGGCACCCATGATCACCGCTAAGGTCCTGCTAACTCAACCATTTAAGGCGGAACGGCAGTTCGCCGCGGCGACCGGCAGCGAACACCACATGCTGCTCGACGACGCGGCCGGAGGCACCGGGCCCAAGCCCATCGAGCTTGTGGCCGTGGGGCTGGCCGGCTGCACAGCCTTCGATGTCATCACCGTTCTCCGGCAGAAGTTCCACCAAAAGGTGACGGGCTACGAAGTCCGAGTGGAAGCCGACCAGGCGGAACGCCCGCCGCAAGTGTTTACCGTGGTCCGCATCCATCATGTGGTCACGGGTCACGAAATAGATGCCGCTGCAATCGAGGAAGCTATTCGGCTTTCCGAGGAAAAGTATTGCTCGGTGGGAGCGATGGTGAAGCAAACGGCTAGTCTGCACACCACTTACGAGATTGTCGAAGAGAAAACGCAGTGGCTCATGCCGACTCCAGCAATTGTACAAGGGTGAAAACCGTCCATGAGAATGCGCGGACTACATGCCGGTGAAAAGGGTCAGAGCGAGCAAAAGACTCTTGTGCGATCAGAAGGCGTATCTCGTTTTGCAGGGAGCAGCTTGTTGATCTCGCTTCTTGTTTTGTCGATTCCGAGTCTGCTCTGCGCACAACAAACACAACAGCCCTCACCGATTACTCTCCAACAGGCAGTCAACATCGCGCTAGAAAAGAACCCGGAGCGCAAAGCAGCGCTCGCTGACACAAGGGCCGCTTCAGCTGATGTTAGGGAAGCACGGTCGTTCCTCCTGCCACACGTCGCTTTTTCCGAGACGGCTACCCGTGGAAACGACCCTGTGTACGTATTTGGCAGCAAACTGCGGCAGCAGCGGTTCACGACGGCAGACTTCGCACTGAATGTCCTGAACACGCCAACACCGTTCGGCAACTTCGCGACACGCTTTGGCGGTACCTGGAATCTCTTTGATTCCTTTGGGAGCTGGCGCGCAGTCAACCGCGCGGAGCGCGTGAAGGACGCCGTCGGGCATCAGCTTGAACGCACGGATCAGGAAATCATCTTTCACGTTGTGGACTCCTACTACGGTGTGTTGCTCGCGAAGAAACAACTGGAGATCGCCGAGGCAAGCATGAAGACCGCACAGGCCATCCAGAAGAGAAGCAAGGATCGCTTCGAAAGCGGTGTGGTCGTGGAATCCGATTTACTGAGCGCCCAAGTACGACTCGCAACCCGCACGCAGGAATTCATTCGCGCCCAAAATAACCTGGCACTGGCGCGAGCACAATTGGGCGCCTCGATTGGGATCTCCACGGAAAATGAGTTCGATCCAGCCGAGGCCCTCGC